>Ga0136617_10002301_pt1 | contig 17011 bp, 17 predicted proteins | sample AntDrymUQ3222106_2_FD_129672 | JGI IMG/M metagenome (GOLD analysis project Ga0136617, IMG submission 129672) | Polar desert sand microbial communities from Dry Valleys, Antarctica - metaG UQ322 (21.06) | ecosystem: Environmental > Terrestrial > Soil > Desert | place: Antarctica: Dry Valley...
CCTCGCCCCGTGACGTTCCAGCTTCTGCTGACCTATGTGTCGGAATCGCCAGCGTAGGCCTTGACCGTCGCCGTGCCGGAGCGCCTTGCGCATCCGTGGGAGCGTCGGGCCCTTACGCTCGCCGCATGCGCTCAGACCCGGCCCGAGACGAGCTGACCGGCACCACCGACCTCCTCAACCCCCTGTGGGGTGAGGACTGGCCGGAGGTGCGCGCACTGTGGCCGCTCGAGCAGACGGTGGCTCACCTCAACCACGGCTCGTACGGTGCGGTGCCGACGACGGTGCTCGAGGAGCAGCAGTCCTGGCGAGAGCGCATGGAGACCAACCCGGTGCGTTTCTTCGCCCGGGAGATGCCCGCCGCGCTCGACCAGGCCAGGGCCGAGGTTGCGCACTTCTTTGGCGCCCAGGCCGACGCGATGGCTTTCGTCGCCAACGTGACGACCGGCGTCAGCACGGTGTTGTCCTGCCTGCCGTTCGCAGCGGGGGACCAGGTGCTGCTCACCGATCACACCTACGGTGCGGTCCGGATCGCCGTGCAGCGGGCGGCTGATGCTGCGTCGGCCGAGGTGGTCACGGTGCACGTGCCCTTGGCGGCAGGTGAGGACGAGGTCTGCGAGGTGATCACCGGCGCCGTCACCGACCGCACGCGTCTGGCCGTGCTCGACCACGTCACGTCGCCGACCGCACGCCGCATCCCGCTGGTGCGCATCGTCCCCGAGCTGCAGCAGCGAGGGGTGGCCGTGCTGGTGGATGGTGCGCACTCCGCGGGCATGCTCGATGTCGACCTCGACCGCATGGGCGCCGACTTCTGGACGGGCAACCTGCACAAGTGGTGCTGCGCGCCGCGGGGAACCGCCGTGCTGCACGCCTCGCCCCGCTGGCGAAGCCAGATCCGGCCGCTGGTCGGGTCGTGGGGTGAACCCTTCGGGTTTCCCCGGTCCTTCCAGGATGTCGGCACCCAGGACCTCACCGCGTGGCTCTCCGCCCCGAGGGCGCTGCGAGTCATGGCGGGTCTGGACCTGATCAAGGTGCGCAGGCACAACGTCGAGCTCGCCGTCGCGGGGCAGGCGGAGGTGGCCCGCGGGCTGGGCCTGGACGCGGCAGACCTGCCGCGGGATCCGGCAGTGAGCATGCAGCTCGTGCCGCTGCCGACCAGGGTCGCCACCACGCCGGTGGAGGCGACCGAGCTGCAGGAACGGATCGGGACCGAGGTCGCCGTCGAGGTCGCGGTGACGTCCTGGCAGGGGCAGGGCTTCGCACGGGTCTCCGCTCAGGTCTACAACTGCCCGGCCGACTACGCCCGTCTGGCTGCGGCGCTGCCGACGCTGCTCTGAGCCCTGCGTCCCCACGCAGCGCGCGCGCCGAAGGCGAGCAGCGCCAGTCCGCCCGTGCCCGCCGCCAGCACATCGGCGGCGAGCCCGAACCTGGTCGATGTGCTCGCCGCCTCGGGTGCGACGGGTGCTTCCGGGTCGGACCCTCGCCGTGCGGACGGGGCTGCCTGCCGCGGCCTTGGAGCGGCAGGAGCGGCTGGCGCGGCTGCAGGCCCAGCCCAGACCGGCAGCAACCGCACCGGCCCGGCCCGCAGCATCAGCGTCGGGTCGAGGTAGACGTCGCCACGCAGCCGGCCCCAGTGCAGACAGGCTGCGGGCAGGCAGTGACCGGCCGCAGCGGCCAGCCTGCCGATCGCAGCGCCGGCGATAACTGCGTCTCCGACCGTCACGGTTGCCGTCACCGGCTCGTAGGTCGTCCTGGTGCCGTCGCGATGAGCCACCACGACGACGCCTCGACCGGCGATCGGTCCGGCGAAGGACACCGAACCGGCCGCCGCTGCCCGGACCAGAGCGCCCTCGTGGCCGAGCAGGTCGACACCCCGATGGCCCGCGGACCAGCGCTGCGCCGGCGGGGCGAACCCGCGCACGACCTGCACCTGACCCGCCAACGGCCACCGCGCGCCGGCGCCGGGGGCCGCCGACGCCTGCCCGGCCGCGGCAGGGAGCGCGGACAGCGGCAGGCAGATGACCGCGAGCGCCACGGAGGAGGCGAGCCGGCGAGGCACGGGATGTAGGGGAGCCACGGCGCCAGGCTGTCTCGCGGGACGCTCATGGCCACCCGGCGGTGGATGGCCTGTGGACCGCGGAGCCCGCTGTCGCAGCTGTGGATTTCGGTCCGACCCACCCGCCGTCGTACACTCCCTGCAGCGGCCCGCTCCGGCAGGCCGACTTCGCACGCCCGCATCCGCCGCCTCCGCGGCGGGGGCGCGTTCTCAGTCCGCCCCGACCTGCAGCTCAAGGGTCTCCGGCGGCCCGGCGCGCTCGACGGGTGTCAGGCGTGGACGGCCGACCGGCCGCCCACGAGGCAACTGAGAAGTGCCTGTCGCCGTCACCGGCCCCGGGCACGCAGGAGAGGCAGGCGAGCGCCGTCATGGCCGTCGTCACCATGAAGCAGCTGCTCGAGAGCGGCGTGCACTTCGGGCACCAGACCCGTCGATGGAACCCCAAGATGAAGCGCTTCATCTTCACCGAGCGCAACGGCATCTACATCATCGACCTGCAGCAGTCGCTGTCCTACATCGACCGTGCCTACGAGTTCATCAAGGAGACCGTCGCCCACGGCGGCTCGGTGATGTTCATCGGCACCAAGAAGCAGGCCCAGGAGACCGTGAGCGAGCAGGCCACCCGCGTCGGCATGCCCTACGTCAACCAGCGCTGGCTCGGCGGCATGCTCACCAACTTCCAGACCGTGCACGGCCGGCTGCAGCGGCTCAAGGAGCTCGAGCTGCTCGACTTCGACGACGTCGCCGGCTCCGGGATGACCAAGAAGGAGCTGCTCGTCCTGCGCCGTGAGCGGGACAAGCTGGCGAAGACCCTCGGCGGCATCCGCGAGATGTCGCGCATCCCGAGCGCCGTGTGGATCATCGACACCAAGAAGGAGCACATCGCGGTCGGCGAGGCGCACAAGCTCGGCATCCCGGTCGTCGCGATCCTCGACACCAACTGCGACCCCGACGAGGTCGACTACAAGATTCCCGGCAACGACGACGCGATCCGCTCGGTCACCCTGCTCACCCGGGTCATCGCCGACGCGGTCGCGGACGGGCTGATGGCACGGGTGCGGATGTCCCAGGACGGCGACGAGAAGCCGTCGGTGGACGGGCAGCTCGCCACCGACGAGCCACTGGCCGACTGGGAGCGCGAGCTGCTGGCCGGCGACGCGACGAGCGGGACGCCCGCTCCCGCGGCCGGTGAGGTCGTCGAGGGTGCCGGTGCCGACACGAGCGCATCGACGACCGCGGACGCCGCGCCGGCGGAACAGCCTTCCACTGACCAGCCGACCGACGAGCAGGGCGGCGCCCCGGGCGACGAGAACCCGCCGGCCACCCAGGCCTGACACCCGAACGAGACACGAAGAGAGCGAGACATGGCAGACATCACGGCCGCGGAGGTCAAGAAGCTCCGCGACGCGACAGGTGCCGGGATGATGGCGGCCAAGAAGGCGCTCGTCGAGGCCGACGGCGACTTCGACCAGGCCGCCGAGATCCTGCGCATCAAGGGCGAGACCAAGGTCAAGGAGCGGGGTGCCGAGCGCACCGCCAGCAATGGTCTCGTCGTGGCGGCCGAGGGGGCGATGATCCAGCTCAGCTGTGAGACCGACTTCGTGGCCAAGAACGAGCAGTTCCAGCAGCTGGCTGCCGACATCGTCGCCCATGCGGCGAAGACGGGCACCAGCGACGTGCAGGCACTGCTCGCCGAAAAGCTCGCGGACGGTCGCACCGTGCAGGAGAACATCGACTCCGTCGCGGCCGTGATCGGGGAGAAGATCGAGCTCGCCAACGTCGTCGTGATCGGAGAGGGCGCACAGGTGGCGTCCTACATGCACCGTCGCAGCTCTGACCTCCCCCCGCAGGTGGGCGTGCTGGTGGAGTTCGACGGCGCCGACCTCGAGGCCGCCCGGATGGCAGCCATGCAGGTCGCCGCGATGCGCCCGCAGTACGTCACCCGCGACGAGGTGCCCGCCGACGTCGTGGCCAACGAGCGGCGCATCGCCGAGGCCACCGCACGCGAGGAGGGCAAGCCCGAGCAGGCGCTGACCAAGATCGTCGAAGGTCGCGTCAACGGCTTCTTCAAGGAGATCGCCCTGCTCGAGCAGGCCTCGGTCCAGGACAACAAGAAGACGGTCAAGGCCGTGCTCGATGCGGCTGGCGTGTCGGTGCGCCGCTTCGCGCGGTTCGAGGTCGGCTCGAGCTGAGGGCGCCGCCTCGGGCAGACTGCCGGCGGGCGATGCGAGAGCAAGGCATGCAGACGTACGGCGACGAGGAGGCCCCGATGGTGGACGAGCCCGAGGCAACCGACGTCGGGGCGCTGGCCCCGCACCGCTATCCCCGGGTCGTGCTCAAGCTCTCGGGTGAGGTCTTCGGCGGCGGCAAGCTCGGCGTCGACCCTGACGTGGTCAGCAGGGTCGCCCGGCAGATCGCCGATGTTGTGCGCACCGGGGTCCAGGTGGCCGTTGTCGTCGGTGGCGGCAACTACTTCCGCGGCAAGGAGCTGTCCGAGGCAGGCATGGCCCGGTCGCGGGCCGACTACATGGGCATGCTCGGCACCGTGATGAACTGCCTGGCGCTGCAGGACGGTCTGGAGAAGCAGGGCATCGGGACCCGGGTGCAGACCGCCATCACGATGGGCCAGATTGCGGAGCCCTACATCCCGCTGCGCGCGGTGCGCCACCTCGAGAAGGGCCGCGTCGTGATCTTCGGCGCCGGCGCCGGCATGCCCTACTTCTCCACCGACACCACCGCCGCACAGCGCGCGTTGGAGATCGGCGCCGACGTGGTGCTGATGGCCAAGGGAGTGGACGGGGTCTATGACGACGACCCGCGTACGAACTCCGCTGCCAAGAAGTTCGACACCGTTTCCTATGACGAGGTGCTCCGCCGCGGGCTGCGGGTCGCCGACGCCACCGCGTTCAGTCTCTGCATGGACAACAAGATGCCGATCATCGTCTTCAACCTGCTGGCCGAGGGCAACATCGCCCGCGCGGTGAGGGGTGAGAGGATCGGCACCCTGGTCTCGACCGATGGCTGACCACCACATCCCGACGACGACTGCTGCTGGGAGCCGACCGTGATCGACGAGACCCTTCTCGAGGCCGAGGAGAAGATGGAGAAGGCCGTCTCCGTGGCCAGGGACGACTTCTCCAGCATCCGCACCGGCCGGGCCAACCCGTCGATGTTCCAGAAGATCGTCGTCGACTACTACGGCTCCCCGACGCCGGTGAACCAGCTTGCCTCGTTCCACGTCGCCGACGCGCGGATGCTCACGCTGACGCCCTACGACAAGGGCGCGCTGGTCGGGATCGAGAAGGCCATCCGGGAGTCCGACCTCGGCGTCAACCCGACCAACGACGGCAATATCATCCGGGTCGTGTTCCCCCAGCTGACCGAGGAACGCCGCAAGGACTTCATCAAGGTGGCCCGTGCGAAGGCGGAGGACGCGAAGGTCTCGGTCCGCAGCATCCGACGTCACGCGAAGGACGGGCTGGACCGTCTGGTCAAGGACAGCGAGGTCGGCGAGGACGACGCCCGCCGCGGGGAGAAGCACCTCGAGGAGGTCACGCACAAGCACGTTGCTGCCATCGACGACCTGTTGCGGCACAAGGAAGCCGAACTGCTCGAGGTCTAGAGAGCTCCGATGGACAACGGTGACCGGCGCGACGACTCGCCCGCAGATCCCGTCACGGCGTCGCCGCTGGCGCCAGTGCCGATGGAGCCGACTGCGCCGCCGCAACGCAGCGGGCGCGCCGGCCGCAACCTGCCGGCGGCGCTCGCTGTCGCCGTTGCGTTGGGCGCGATCATCCTGCTGTCGCTCTATCTGTGGAAGGTCGCCTTCGTTGGCGTCGTCGTCATAGCCGTCGTGCTCGGCCTCTGGGAGCTGTCCAACGCGCTGGCGTCAACCCGGATCGTGATGCCCGTCGTGCCGGTGCTCATCGGCGCGGTCGTGATGCTGGTCGCCGGCTATGCCGGGGGGCCCGAGCCGCTGCTGGTCGCACTGGCCATCACCGCGGTGGCGGTGCTGGTGTGGCGGTTGCCCGAGGCGGCAGACGGCTTCGTCCGGGACGTGACTGCAGGGTTGTTCGCGGCGCTGTACGTGCCGTTCCTCGCTGCCTTCGCCGTGCTGCTGCTGCGCCCCGACGACGGCGCCGACCGTGTTGTCGTGTTCATCGTGCTCGTCGTTCTCAGCGACGTCGGGGGCTATGCGGCCGGGGTCCTGTTCGGTCGGCACCCGATGGCGCCCTCGGTCAGCCCGAAGAAGTCGTGGGAGGGTCTGGCGGGCTCGGCTCTGTTCGCGGCAGTGGGTGGGGCGATCATCGTCTCCACACTGGTCGAGGGCTCGCCGGCCGAGGGTGCTGGAGTGGGTCTCGCGGTGATGCTCGCGGCGACGCTCGGCGATCTCGGCGAGTCGCTGATCAAGCGTGACCTCGGGATCAAGGACATGGGAGCACTCCTGCCCGGCCACGGCGGGATGATGGACCGGCTCGACTCGCTGCTCCCGGCAGCTCCGGTCGCCTACCTCTTGCTTGCCTGGCTGGTGCCGGTCTCGTGACGGCAGCGACACCGCCGATCCTGGGCCAAGAGCTGAGACAACGGCTGAGACAATGACCTGATGGCTGCCCCCGGAGAGCTCACCTTCGCTGCACCGCGCCGCGCGAAGCCGCCGCGCCACCTTGCCGACCTCACTCCCGCCGAGCGCAGGGCCGCCGTCGTCGGGCTAGGCGAGAAGCCGTTCCGCGCCGAGCAGCTCTCGACGCACTACTTCACCCACCTCAGCGAAGACGCGGCGCAGATGACCGACCTGCCTTCCGCCACCCGCGATCGGCTGGTCCGGGAGCTGCTTCCCGCCCTGCTCACCCCGGTCCGGCACCTGACCTGCGACGGCGGCGCTACCCGCAAGTCGGTGTGGCGGCTGTTTGACGGCGCCGTGGTCGAGAGCGTCCTGATGCGCTATCCGGACCGCGTCACGATGTGCGTGTCCTCGCAGGCCGGCTGCGGCATGAACTGCCCGTTCTGCGCCACCGGCCAGGCCGGGCTGACCCGCAACATGTCCGCCGGCGAGATCGTCGAGCAGGTCGTGGCCGGGGCCCGCGCCCTGAGCCGGGGCGAGCTCGACGGCGCCGATGATGGCGCGGAGCAGCAGCGGCGGCGGGTGTCCAACGTGGTTTTCATGGGGATGGGCGAGCCGCTGGCCAACTACCGGGCGGTGGTCGGCGCCGTACGGCGGCTCACCGAACCCGGTCCCGACGGCTTCGGCCTCTCCCAGCGCAACATCACCGTCTCCACCGTCGGACTTGTCCCGGCCATCGACAAGCTCACCGCCGAGGACCTCAACGTGACGCTGGCAATCTCGCTGCACGCGCCGGACGACGAGCTGCGGGACACCCTGGTTCCGGTCAACACCCGGTGGAAGGTGGCCGAGGTGCTCGAGGCAGCATGGCGGCACACCGCGCGCACCCGCCGTCGGGTCTCGATCGAATACGCGATGATCCGCGACATCAACGACCAGGCCTGGCGCGCCGACCTCCTCGGCACCCTGCTCGAGGGCCATCTCGTGCACGTGAACCTGATCCCGTTGAACCCCACCCCTGGCTCGAAGTGGACGGCTTCCCGCCCACGTGACGAGAAGGAGTTCGTCCGCCGGCTCGAGGCGCACCGGGTGGCCGTCACCGTGCGGGACACCCGTGGGCGGGAGATCGACGGGGCCTGCGGTCAGCTGGCCGCGGTGACCTCGTGAGCCGACGCCGCGGAGAGCGGTTCCACCGTGCTCCCGGGTTGCGCAAGGGCTACTCCCGCAAGCAGGTCGAGGCGTTCGTAGCCCGGGTCGACCTGGCGCTGCAGGGAGCGGTGCCCGGAGTGACGGCGACCGACATCCGACGGGTCGGGTTCGAGCTGGTCCGTAGGGGCTACGACGTCGAGGAGGTGGACGCGGCGCTCGACGAGATGGAGCTGCATGCGGTCCGGCTGGGCACGACCACCAGCCGGCGCGGGCGGCTGGACCCGGTCTCGGAGGCAGCCTTCATGCGCCAGGAGCTCTCGGCCCCCTACATGCAGCGCTTCCCTCGCGTGGGCTTCGTGCGTCGTGGCTACGACATCGACGATGTCGACGACTTCCTCGACCGGGTGTGCGTCGCCCTGGACCGGGCGATCGGGACGGACCCCAAGACTGAGGGGCGCGGTCTCGACGTCGCCGAGGTCCGCACCGTGGCCTTCCGGCCCCGTCGCGGCGGCTACGCCGAGGACGAAGTCGACGAGACGCTCGACCGGGTCGTCGAGATGATGCTGCTGATGCAGGCAGCGCCGCCGGCGCCACGATGAAGGGCAGTTCTCGGCGGCTCGAGGGCCGCGTCGTCGTCGTCACCGGAGCGACCGCGGGGATCGGGAGAGCCATCGCGCTGCGGCTCGCGGACCGCGGCGCCACCGTCGTCGCCTGTGCTCGCAGCGCCGGTCCGCTGGCCGGGCTGGCCCAGCAGTCCGCTCACATTGTCACCCGTCGCTGTGATATCTCCGCTGACGACGAGCGCGCCGCCCTGATCGAGGCGACGATCGCGGAGCAGGGACGCATCGACGTCCTGGTCAACAACGTCGGCATCGGGTGGACAGGTCTGGTGGAGGACATGACCGCCGACCAGATCCGGCGGCTCACCGAGGTCAATGTCGTCGGGCTCATTGACCTGACGCGCCTCGCGCTGCCCCAGATGCTGGCGCGCGGCGACGGCGACGTCGTGATCGTCTCCTCTGCCGCGTCCTGGTTCGCGACCCCCCCGCTGACCGTCTACTCCGCGACGAAGTACGCCGTGACGGGCTTCGCCGAGGGCCTGCGGCGGGAGGTGCTGACCCGCGGTGTGCGGGTGCACACCGTGCATCCCGGGCTGGTGTCCACCGAGTTCAGCGGGCGCTCGGCCGGCCATCAGCCGGGTGAGGCCGAGGGCTCCCCGGCGCCCGGCCCCGGGTTCCCGCCCGACTGGGTCGCGGCGGCAGTGGAGCGCTCGATCACCCGGCCGCGGCGCGACACGGTCGCGGTGCCGCGGCTGCTGGGAGTGACGCGCGTGGTCAAGCTACCCGTGATCCGCCAGCTCGCCGATGTCGTCGTCGCGTCCAACGCCCGTCGCATCGGCCGGCTCGGGCAGCGGATGGCCCGGACCGCCGCCGGACCCACCGAGCGCTGAGATCCGTCCCCCCGACAAGGAGCCCTCGATGACCGACGACCCATCCGTCCCCGCCGCATCGGTGCCACCGGGGTCCGTCCGCAAGGTCGGCTCGTGGGCGGTCGGCAACCGCGGCGGCGAACTGTTCGCGGTGTCCCGCCGCTGCCGGCACCAGCTGGCCGACATGAGCAAGGGCAGCATCGATGCGTCGGGCTGCTTGGTGTGTCCCTGGCACGGCAGCCGCTATGACGTGACCGACGGACGGATGGTCCGCGGGCCGCAGGGCTTCCTCGGCTACCGGGGCCGCACTCCGGGCTACACCCAGCTCGTGTTGGCCTACGGCAGGGTTCTCCGGCTCCGGGTGGGCAAGGCGGTACGCCGGGGGGATCGCATCAGGGTCGAGTGAGCCGGCGCCCTAGTGTCCGATCAGCCGACCGAAAAGTGCCGCTCGCCGCGAGGCCCGCCCGGTCCGGCGCTCCTCGTCGTCCGCGGCCGTCATCACCCGCAGACCGACATTGACCCCGAGCCAGCGCAGCGGCTCCGGCTCCCACGGCGGGGACCGGTGGCCCACCCACGGCAGCCGGACCAGGTCGGAGTCGCGACCGGCGATCAGGTCGGCCAGGGTGCGGCCGGCGAGGTTCGAGGCACCCACCCCGTCGCCCACGTAGCCGCCGGCCCAGCCGAGCCCGCTCGCCCGGTCCAGCCCCACCGAGGCGAACCAGTCGCGGGGGACTCCGAGCGGCCCCCCCCAGGTGTGCGTGATGGCGGCGTCGCGCACGGCGGGAAACAGCTCGACCAGCACGTGCCGCAGGGCGGCGTGCACGTCGGGCTCACGGTCGAACTCCGGGCGCACCCGTGACCCGAAGTGGTAGGGCGCACCCCGCCCGCCGAACGCCAGCCGGTCGTCTGCCGTGCGCTGACCGTAGATGATCAGGTGCCGGTGGTCGTTGAACGTCTCCCGCCGCCGCAGCCCGACCTCGTCCCAGAACGACGTCGGCAGCGGCTCGGTGGCGAGCATGAGGGAGTAGACCGGCGCGATGGCCCGGCGCAGGCCCGGCAGCCTGGCGGTGTAGCCCTCGGTCGCCCGCACCACGTGGCGCGCCCGCACCACGCCGTACCCCGTCTCCACCCGCCCCGCTGTCAGCCGCGTCACCGCGGTTCCCTCGAAGATCTCGACCCCTCTGCCGGCCGCCGCGTCGGCGAGCCCGCGCACCAACCGGGTCGGGTCGATGGCGGCGCAGTGCGGCGTGTAGGTGGCTCCGAGCACCGCGGTCGCTGCCAGGGTGCGGCCCGCCTCGTCGGCGGGCAGCCACCGCAGGTCGTCCTCGCCCAGGCCCCACGCGCGGGAGTCGGCGACCGCCGCGCGGGCCCGCTGGACCTGCACCGGGGTCCGAGCCAGACCGATCGTCCCGCCCTTGGCGAAGGCGCAGTCGATGCCTTCGGCGGCCGCGACCCGGCCCACCTCGTCGACCGTCGCGTGCAGTGCCCGCTGCAGGGCTACTGCTGCGTCGCGCCCGGACCGGCGGGAGATCGCGGCCAGCGACGCGGGGAACAGCGCCGAGCACCACCCACCGTTGCGCCCGGACGCGCCGAAGCCCGCCGTCTCCCGCTCCAGCACCGCGATGCGAAGCGTTGGGTCCAGCCCGGCGAGGTAGTAGGCCGTCCACAGCCCGGTGAACCCGGCGCCGACGATGCACACGTCGACCTCACGGTCACCGGGCAGCGGGGGGCGGCGGTCCAGCACGCCGGGGAAGGTGTCGTGCCAGAGCGAGAGGCCCCGGTAGTCGGTCCCCATGGGGTCAAGGCCCGTCGACGCCGGCGGCCCAGTCCCGGACATAGCCCGGCACCGCGATCCCTGCCTGCAGGTCCGGCGCCGGCACCGGCTCGCCGTAGGTCTCCCGCACCGGCACGACGCCCGCCCACACGTCCATCGCGAGGTCGGCCTCGAGGTCGTCGGGCGGACCGTCGCTCACCTTCACCGACCACTCGGTCAGCGCCAGCTGCAGCACCAGGGTGGCGGCGAGCTCCTTGGCACTGGGCCGGCGTGCCTCGGCCCACCGACCGGGCATCAGGTGCTCGGTGATGGCCTCCATCGCGGCCATCTTCGGTGCACCCTCGAGCACCACGGCGCGGCCGAGCACCATGGCACACCGGTAGTGCATCGAGGACTCGAACGTCGAGCGGGCGAGCACCAGCCCGTCGTACTGCGTGACCGTCAGGCAGGTCTGCGCCCCCGCGGCCAGCGACCGGAACAGCCGGCTCCCGGTCGATCCGTGGAAGGTGACGCCGTCGCCGAAGGGCGCATAGGCGACGGGTACGACGAACGGCTGGCCGGTCGCGTCGAGAACCGCGACGTGTGCCACCCTCCCCGCGCGGAGGACGGCATCGAGCGCCGCCCGTTCCTCGACCTGCTTGGCCGGCAGCCGGCGGACTCGGGTGCGCTCCGACGTGGGGCTCAGAGCCGGGCCCAGGCCTCGGTGAGCACCGAGCGCAGGATCTGCTCGATCTCGTCGAAGTGCGACTGGTCGCAGATAAGCGGCGGCGAGAGCTGGATGACCGGGTCCCCGCGGTCGTCGGCCCGGCAGTAGAGCCCCGCGTCGAACAGCGCCTTGGACAGGAACCCGCGCAGCAGCCGCTCGGACTCGTCGTCGTCGAAGGTCTCCCGGGTGGCCTTGTCCTTGACCATCTCGATGCCGTAGAAGAAGCCGTCGCCCCGCACGTCACCGACGATCGGCAGGTCGCAGAGCTTCTCCAGCGTGCTGCGCAACGCCGGTGCGGTTTCCTGGACGTGCTCGTTGAGCCGCTCGCGCTCGAAGATGTCGAGGTTGGCCAGCGCGACCGCGGCCGACACCGGGTGGCCGCCGAAGGTGTAGCCGTGGGCGAACATGTTGTCGCCCTGCAGGAACGGCTCGATGATGCGGTCGGTCGTGATCATCGCGCCGATCGGGGAGTAGCCCGAGGTCATGCCCTTGGCGCAGGTCACGATGTCGGGCTGGTAGCCGAAGCGCGCGGAACCGAAGTAGTGGCCGAGGCGGCCGAAGGCGCAGATGACCTCGTCGGAGACGAGCAGCACGTCGTACTTGTCGCAGATCTCGCGCACCCGCTGGAAGTAGCCCGGTGGTGGCGGGAAGCAGCCGCCGGAGTTCTGCACCGGCTCGAGGAACACCGCGGCCACGGTCTCGGGCCCCTCGAACTCGATCGCCTCCGCGATGCGGTCGGCGGCCCAGAGACCGAACGCCTCGAGGTCGTCGCCGAGCTGCGGTGCGGACTCGTGCGCGCGGTAGAAGTTGGTGTTGGGCACCTTGTGGGCGCCGGGGACCAGCGGCTCGAACATCGCCTTGGCCGCGGGGATCCCGGTGATCGACAGCGCGCCCTGCGGGGTGCCGTGGTAGGCGATGTTGCGGCTGATCACCTTGTGCTTCATCGGCTTGCCGGTGAGCTTGAAGAACTGCTTGGCGACCTTCCAGGCGCTCTCCACGGCCTCGCCTCCGCCGGTGGTGAAGAACACCCGGTTGAGGTCGCCGGGGGCAAGATGGGCGAGCCGCTCGGCCAGCTCGACCGCCTTGGGATGGGCGTAGGACCACAGCGGGAAGAACGCCAGCTCGCTGGCCTGCTTGGCCGCCGCCTCGGCGAGCTCGGTGCGGCCGTGCCCGGCCTGTACGACGAAAAGGCCTGCGAGACCGTCGAGGTAGCGCTTGCCCTTGTCGTCGTAGATGTAGGCGCCGTCGCCGCGGACGATGACCGGGATGTCGGCGGAGTCGTAGGCCGACATCCGGGTGAAGTGCATCCAGAGGTGGTCGTGCGCGCTCTTGGCGAGCGAGCCGGCTGCACCCGGCTGAAGCTGCTGTCCCTGCTGGACGTCCTGGGCGGAGGTGGTCATCTGGTTCCCCAGTTGTAGAGCTGCTTGCGCAGCTTGAGATAGACGAACGACTCGGTGCTGCGCACCGTCGGGACGGCCCGGATGCGCTTGCTGACCAGCTCCAGGAGGTGGTCGTCGTCCTCGCAGACGACCTCCACCAGCAGGTCGAAGCCGCCGGCGGTGATCACGACGTAGTCGACCTCGGCCATGTCGGCGATCTTCTCGGCGACCGCCTCGACGTCGCCCTCACAGCGGATCCCGATCATCGCCTGACGGGGGAAACCCACCTGGAGGGGGTCGGTCACGGCCACGATCTGCATGACGCCGCAGTCGATGAGACGCTGCACCCGCTGGCGGACGGCCGCCTCGGACAGGCCGACCGCCTTGCCGATCGCGGCATAGGGCCGCCGGCCGTCCTCCTGCAGCTGCTCGATGATCGCCTTGGAGACGTCGTCGAGGACCGCCCCGTTGCTGCGCTCTCTGCCCGCCATGACGCAGATCTTCGCGACCCGATGGGGGTCTTGGCAAGTGATTCCGTCGCGCAGGGCGGTGATTCTTGCTGAATCTGTCGTCTGGCCCGCCCAAGACTGTTGATACCGGCGTCCCGCGGCTAGGGTGGCGCAAGCCTGTCCGGTCCGTACCGCCCGCTTGCCGCACGCTTGCCGCCCGATCGAGGAGACCGCGTTGAGTCCGACCCGCACCCTGCGCAACTTCGTCAACGGCCGCTCGGTCGACGCCGCCGACGGCCGGACGTCCGAGGTCGTCAACCCGGTGACCGGCAGGGCCTACGCGCTGGCCCCGATCTCCACCGCTGCCGATGTCGACGCGGCGATGACGGCCGCGGCGGCGGCGTTCGAGAGCTGGCGGGACAGCACCCCGAGTGACCGACAGCTCGCACTGCTGCGGATCGCCGACGCGATCGAGGCGCGAGCCGACGAGCTCGTCGACATCGAGTGCGAGAACACCGGCAAGCCGCGCGGGCTGACGCGCTCGGAGGAGATCCCGCCGATGGTCGACCAGATCCGGTTCTTCGCCGGTGCGGCCCGGGTGCTCGAGGGCCGGTCGGCGGGGGAGTACATGGCGGGGCACACCTCCTTCATCCGCCGTGAGCCGATCGGGGTCTGCGCGCAGGTGACGCCGTGGAACTACCCGATGATGATGGCCGTCTGGAAGTGGGCACCCGCCATCGCCGCCGGGAACACAGTGGTGCTCAAGCCGTCGGACACCACGCCGGTCTCCACCTTGCTGATGGCCGAGATCATGGCCGAGTTCCTCCCCGACGGGGTCTTCAACGTGGTGTGCGGCGACCGCGACACCGGCCGCGCGCTGGTCGAGCACGAGGTGCCGCAGATGGTGTCGATCACCGGGTCCATCCGGGCCGGCATGGAGGTCGCCGGGACCGCAGCCCGCGATCTGAAGAAGGTCCACCTCGAGCTCGGCGGCAAGGCGCCGGTCGTCGTCTTCGACGACGCCGACCTGGCGGCGGCGGCCGAAGGCATCGCCATGGCCGGCTACTTCAACGCCGGCCAGGACTGCACCGCGGCGACCCGGGTGCTCGCGGCGCCGGGCATCCACGACGACTTCGTATCGGCGCTGGCCGAGCAGGCCCGCAGTAGCGCCAAGGCCGGCACGCCCGACGACGAGGACGTGCTGTTCGGCCCCCTGAACAACGCGACCCAGCTCGACCGGGTGATGGGTTTCCTGCAGCGGGCCCCGGAGCACGCCACGGTGGCCGCGGGCGGCAGCCGGCTCGGCGGCGACCTCTCCGACGGCTACTTCCACGAGGCGACGGTCGTGTCCGGGCTCAAGCAGGGCGACGAGCTGGTGCGCGACGAGGTCTTCGGCCCGGTCATCACCGTGCAGCGCTTCACCGACGAGGACGAGGCGGTGCGCTGGGCCAACGGCGTTCCCTACGGACTGGCCTCCTCCGTCTGGACCAAGGACCACGCACGGGCGATGCGGATGGCCAAGCGGCTGGACTTCGGCTGCGTCTGGATCAACACCCACATCCCGTTGGTGGCCGAGATGCCGCACGGCGGCTTCAAGCACTCGGGCTACGGCAAGGACCTCTCGATGTACGGCCTCGAGGACTACACCCGGGTCAAGCACGTGATGACCAACCTTGATGGCTGACCACACCTGAGGTGACCGCCGAGCCCATCGACATCGTCGACCTGGTCTTTCGGGGCGGGGTGGTGCTCACCGGCGTACCGAGCGCACCCCGGGCCCGCGCGGCCGCGGTCTCCGGCGGGCAGGTCGTCGCCGTCGACGACGTGGCGCTCGACCTCGCCGGCGCCGCCCGGGAGGTGGTCGACCTCGAGGGCGGGGCGCTGCTGCCGGGCTTCGGCGACGGCCACGCGCACCCGCTCTGGGGCGGCCTCGAGCTCGAGGGCCCGCAGGTACGCGACTGCACGACCGTCGACGAGGTGGTCGCGGCGGTCCGCGCGTTCGCCGCCGACCACCCCGAGCTGGAGTGGATCGTGGGTGGGCCCTACGACCCGGCCATCTCCCGCGGCGGCCTCTTCGACGCCTCGTGGCTCGACCAGGCCGTGACCGACCGGCCGGTGGCCCTGCAGTCCGCGGACCACCACTGCGCGTGGGTGAACACCGAGGCGCTGCGCCGGGCCGGCATCGGGCCCACCACGGCGGACCCGCCGTCGGCCACCATCGCCCACCGCCCGGACGGCTCGCCGCTGGGAACGCTGGTCGAGTGGAACGCGATGGACCTCGTCCTGCGGCACGCACCGACCCCGACCGATTCCGACAAGAGACGTGCCGTGCGCCGGTCGACGGCGCTGCTTGCGGAGGCCGGGATCACCTGGGTGCAGGAGGCGGCGCTGCACCCCCACGACGTGGGCAGCTACCTCGACTGCGCTGACGCCGGGGACCTCGCCGTACGGGTGAACATCGCTCTCCGGGCGGAGCCCGGTCAGTGGCCGGGTCAACGCGGTGCCTTCGCTACGGCCCGCGCGGTCGCCGCGTCGCGCGGAGCAGGCATGGTGTCCGCGCGCACGGTGAAGTTCTTCGCCGACGGCGTGGTCGAGGCCGGCACGGCGGCGATGCTTTCTCCGTACGACGACGCGCCGGCCAGCTGCGGGCTCCCCGTGTGGTCGCCTGCCGAGCTGGCCGAGGCGGTGGCCGCCTTCGACGCCGACGGGTTCCAGGTGCACATCCACGCCATCGGCGACGCGGGGGTCCGCGCGGCGCTGGACGCCGTCGAGCACGCCGCCGGCCGCAACGGCCCCCGCGACCGGCGGGCGGTCATCGCCCACACCCAGGTGGTGCACCCCGACGACCTGCCGCGCTTCGCCGAACTCGCCGTGGTGGCCAACTTCGAGCCGCTGTGGGCCCAGCTCGACCCGCTGCAGACCGAGCTGTCCCTGCCCCGGATCGGCGCGACGCGGGGGGGCTGGCAGTACCCCATGGGCACCTTGCTCGCGAGCGGGGCGGTGGTGTCGATGGGCAGCGACTGGCCGGTCAGCTCGCACCGGCCGCTGGAGGGGCTGGCCGTGGCCGTCACCCGGCAGACCAGGCAGGGCAGCCCGCCGGGAGGGTGGGTCCCGGAACAGCGGCTTCCGGTCGCGGCCGCGCTGTCCGCCTACACGCTGGGCAGTGCCTACCAGGCCTTCGAGGACCACCTCTGGGGCACGGTCGTGCCGGGCAAGCGCGCCGACCTGGTGTGGCTCGACGCCGATCCCTACGACCTGGACCCGGCGGCGTGGCCGGACGCCCGGGTGCAGGGCACCTGGCTCGCCGGCACCCGAACGGCCGGTTGAGCGTTATATGTCTGTTCGAGGCCTAACGGTGAGATCTCGATTTCGTGGCGTAGGCCTACGCACGCGACGGAATCGCTTGTCCGAGGCCGGTTGCTCTGCCAGGATCGGCGCGAAAAGACCGTATGACGACGGAGTCGGAAGGATCGAGTTGCACCAGTTCATCGACGGCGCCCGGGTCGCGTCG
>Ga0136617_10002302_pt1 | contig 17009 bp, 16 predicted proteins | sample AntDrymUQ3222106_2_FD_129672 | JGI IMG/M metagenome (GOLD analysis project Ga0136617, IMG submission 129672) | Polar desert sand microbial communities from Dry Valleys, Antarctica - metaG UQ322 (21.06) | ecosystem: Environmental > Terrestrial > Soil > Desert | place: Antarctica: Dry Valley...
CCCTGCGCAAAGATTCGACCTCACTTTGGCAGTGCCGTCCGAAACTCCTTCAGGATTTTCTCCATCGCCCAGGCCGTTCGCGCCGCGGTGGAACCGGTGCTGGGGCAATGACCCATTCCGTTCAGCTCGTTCACAATGGTCTGGATCATTGGTTGGTGAACGTGCGGCGGATCGCCTACGTGAAACTCTTCGACTGAACCACCACGTAGAAGCCGGATCGGGACCGGCTGACTGGTGGAAAATTGGATTCGACCTGTATTGCCGATGATCTCGTTCATCTCATAGTCTTCGTCGGCGGTGTAGCACCAGGTTCCGCTGCCATGAATGCCGGACTGGAACTGGTAAGCGACAACGACGATGTCCTCAGGCTTGTAAGCACTCGCCTGGTTGGCGGCAATCGCTTCGACCTTGACGATCGGGCCAAACAGGAAATCGAGGAAATCAAGTGTGTGGCACGCGGCCTCAAAAAAGAAACCGCCACCGCTTAGTACCGGGTCTATCCGCCAGGGAATAAGATCGTCTGCACGCAGATTTGGCAAGCGCGCGGTCTGCCGTGAAATTGCAACGCGTACTTGACCTATCGCTCCCGCCTCGACCAACTGCTTGACTTTGAGGAATCGCGGCAACGCACGGCGATAGTAGCCAACCCATAGCGGGACGCCAGCCGATCGACATGCTTCGATCATCTCTAACGCCTCGGCGTAGTTCATCGCCATCGGCTTCTCGACATAAACCGGCTTCCCCGCCTGCGCGCAACGCAATGTGTAATGACAGTGGCTGTCGGTCAGCGTCGCAATGTAAACGGCATCGATATCAGGCGCATCTATGATCGTTTGCGCATCGTCGCACCAGCGGGCGACGCCGTGTCGCCGGGCGAACTCCGCCGCGCGTGCGCCGTTTCGACGCATGACCGCAACCAGTGAAGAGTGATCGGCTTTGTAGAAGCCCGGGCCGCTTTTCACCTCGGCGACATCGCCGCAACCGATCATGCCCCAGCGAATGGTCTTCATCGGTTTCCCGGACTATCTGCGAAACGCTCTGGGCGAAGGCGATCCAACCGGCGCGCCAAGAAACATAGGACGAAGAGCTTGGTTCTGCCCCGGCAGCGCACTCTTGATGCGCGCTAAAGGTACAGGCGTGCGCGTTTCTAGAACGCCAGCTTGCGAATAAAACGGTCGATCGTCTGCACAACCACATCCTCCCGACCCACGTAGAAGTGATCGGCGCCCGGAATCATCACTTGCTCGGACCGCGGGATGTGCGAGAGAGCGCGCGCCCGACTCGGCGCGGCTTCGACGCCGGCGGCTAGATCGTTCTCGCCGTAAATATCGAGCGTCGGCAACCGGATCTTGCCGGGGAACCATTCGATTCCAAGCCACGGGATGCTGATGAGACTTGCGCCCCAATAGCGGCCCGTCACGCCCAGCGCTACCCACGCGGCAAACGGCGGGTTGGGCGTTTCCATGAGGTACACGTTCGCCATCCACGAGCCCATCGAGTGGGCCACGAGCACGACGTTTCTGTAGCCCTTCCCCTGCAGATGCCGCGCAGCGGTGGCAAGCCGCTCGCCCGCCTCGGGAAACAGTACAGGATAGTAGTCGCGCACGGTAATGCCTTCACTCTTGGCAACCGGCATCTGGATCGAGAGCGTGGTGTAGCCGATATCGGTGAGCTTGGTGCGCAGCACCCCGATGAGACTGTGATCGGGATGTACGCCGATGCCGTGCGCGAGCACGATTGCCGTCGTCTTGTTCGTTCCCTCGGTGAGCAGCGTGAGGAACTTATGGCCCTTGCCCGAGCCTTCGGTGAGCTCGAGATAAATCGGGTCGCCGGCAACGATGGCGGGCGTAATCTCGTCGGCCCAACGTTTCTCGCGGGCGTAATCTTGGGCGTGCGCTGGCCCCTGCAGGACAACGAGGCACGCGACCAACGCCAATATGGCGCCGGGGCGAACTCCGCAAAAAGAAAGCAACGCGTTCATCGGTCCGATCAGTTGACTTCGAATAGCGCCGCCGCGCCCATGCCTCCGCCGATGCACATGGTCACGACGACGAATTGCACGCCACGGCGCTTGCCCTCGATCAATGCATGCCCCGCGAGCCGCGCGCCGGACACGCCGTAGGGATGACCGACGGCGATCGCGCCGCCGTTCACGTTGAGGCGGTCGTTGGGAATGCCGATCTGGTCCCGCGAATAGATCACCTGCACGGCGAACGCCTCGTTTAACTCCCACAAGCCGATATCCTCGACCCGCTTGCCAGTGCGCGCGAGCAGCTTGGCCACGGCGAACACCGGGCCGATGCCCATCTCGTCGGGCTCGCATCCGGCGACCGCGAAGCCGCGGAAGATACCCAATGGCCGCACTTCGTGCTTCGCCGCGGCCGTGTCGCTCATCACGACGCACGCCGACGCGCCGTCGGAAAACTGGCTCGCATTCCCCGCGGCGATCACACCGCCTGGCAGCGCCGGCTTGATCTTCGCGACACCTTCGTAGCTCGTGTCGGCACGAATGCCCTCGTCCGAGGCAAGGGTCACCTCCTTGGTGAGCAAGCGGCCCGATTCCTTGTCCGCTACACCCATCGTCACCGTGATGGGCACGATCTCATCGGTGAATTTCCCTGCGGCCACGGCGGCTGCCGCACGCTGCTGGCTTTGCACGCCGTACTCATCCTGTTGTTCGCGCGCGATGTGGTAACGCTCCGCCACGGTCTCGGCGGTCTGCAGCATCGTCCAATAGAGCTCCGGCTTGTGCTGGTTAAGCCACGTCTCACGCAGCATGTGCTGGTTGGTCTCGTTCTGCACACACGAGATCGATTCAACGCCGCCCGCAACGAAGATGTCACCCTCACCGGCGATCACGCGCTGCGCGGCTAAGGCGATCGTCTGCAGGCCGGAGGAGCAAAAACGATTGACGGTAGCTCCCGGTACGGTCACCGGGCAACCCGCACGCAGCGCGATCTGGCGTGCGATGTTGGTGCCGGTCGCACCCTCGGGAAGGGCGCAGCCCATGAGGACATCTTCGACCTGCTCCGAATCGACTCTGGCGCGGTCGATAGCGTGCCTGACCGCGTGACCGCCGAGCGTTGCGCCGTGGGTCATGTTGAACGCACCGCGCCAGGACTTGGCCAAGCCGGTGCGCGCGGTCGAAACGATAACTGCATCGGTCATGATCGTAGCCTCCTGATAAGCGACGGTAGGTCAGCCATTGAACGTCCTGCCTTCGGCCGCGAGCTTAGTCAGCAGCGGCGCCGGCTGCCAGAACGCCGCATCGGCGTTCGGATTGACGGCAAACTGCTGCATGCTGCGAACCACGTTAGGCAAGCCCGTCATGTCGGCGTAGAGCATGGGGCCGCCGCGGTACAGCGGGAAGCCGTAGCCGGTGAGATAGACGATGTCGATGTCCGAAGCGCGCAGGGCAATGCCATCTTCCAGAATGCGCGCGCCTTCGTTGACCAGCGCGAAAATGCAACGCGCAACAATCTCGTCATCGTCGACCTTGCGCGCGGTGATTCCCTTCTCGTTGCGATAGCTGACGAGCATTGCGCCGACCTCCGGATCGGACATCGCATCGCGTTTCCCACTCTCGTAGTGATACCAGCCCGCGCCGGTTTTCTGGCCGAAGCGTCCCAATTCGCATAGGCGATCGGCAATGTGCGAGTAGAGAACGTGCGGCTTCTCGACATAACGGCGCTTGCGAATCGCCCAGCCGATGTCGTTGCCGGCAAGGTCGCTCATCCGGAAGGGGCCCATCGCCATGCCGAACTTTTCCAGCGCACGATCGACCTGCTCCACCGACGCGCCTTCGTCGAGCAGAAACATCGCTTGGCGCAGATACTGCTCCAACATCCGGTTGCCGATGAAACCGTCGCACACACCGGACACGACCGCGGTCTTCCCGATCTTCTTGGCGAGTGCCATCACCGTTGCCAACACGTCCTTGGCGGTCTTGTCCGCGCGCACCACTTCCAGGAGCTTCATGACGTTAGCCGGGCTGAAGAAATGCGTTCCGATCACGTCCTGCGGGCGGTTCGTGCCGGAGGCGATCCGGTTTACGTCCAACGTCGACGTGTTGGTCGCGAGAATGGCGCCAAGCTTCATCACATCGTCGAGCTTAGCAAATACCGCTTGCTTCACGGCCATGTCTTCGAATACCGCCTCGATGACCAGGTCGGCGTCCTTGATGCCCTCGTAGGAGAGCGTTGGCTTGAGCAAGTGCATCCTTTGCTCCATCTTTTCCCGCGTGAGCTTGCCCCTCTTCACCGCGCTCTCGTAGTTCCGGCGGATATTGGCGACACCCTTGTCGAGCGCCTCCTGCTTTGTTTCGAGAATCGCAACCGGGATGCCGACGTTGAGGAAATTCATGGCAATGCCGCCACCCATCGTGCCGGCACCGATCACCGCGATGGTCGCGATCGAGCGCGTCGGCGTGTCCGCGGCAACATCGGGAATCTTCGCCGCCGCGCGCTCACCGAAGAACGCATGCCGCAGCGCGCGCGACTCGGGTGAGTGAAGCAACTGCAGGAACGACTCCCGTTCGATGCGCAATCCTTCGTCGAACGGCAACGACACGGCGGCGGCAACCGCGTCGATGCATTTCCCCGGTGCAGGGAAGTTCTTTGCCACGGCACCGACCGTGTTGCGTGCGAACTGAAAGAAAGCTTCCGCGTCGGGATAATCGATTTTGATATCGCGCACCCTTCGCAGGGGCCGATCTTGCGCCACGACGTTGCGCGCAAAGACGATTGCGCCTTGGAGCAGATCGCCCGCGACCATCTCGTCGAATAGCGCCGTCCCCTGCAGTTGCTCGGAACGCACGCTCGCGCCAGAGACAATCATGTTCAACGCCGCTTCCACGCCAATGACTCGCGGCAGGCGCTGCGTGCCGCCGGCGCCCGGCAGGAGGCCGAGCTTGACTTCGGGCAGCGCGATGGTAGCGCCGGGTGCCGCCAAGCGGAAATGGCAACCCAGTGCCAGCTCCAGCCCACCGCCCATGCAAGTGCCGCCGATGGCCGCGACGACCGGCTTGGTGCTTGCCTCGACGCTGCGGATAACGGTGCGCAACGTCGGCTCGGAAGTCGCCTTCTCCGTATTGAACTCGCGGATGTCGGCACCTCCCGAGAACATCTTGCCGGCGCCGATCAAAACGATGGCCCGCACGTTCGGATCAGCCAGCGCACGATCGATACCGGCGACGAGCGCGGCGCGCAATGCGTATCCCAGACCATGCACGGGCGGATTGTCCAGCGTGATAACGGCCACCGCGTCGTGCATTTGATAATGAGCGCTACTCATGGTTGTCCTTATACCTCGGGCCGTTCCTGGCGCGCCGGGTCGTTTGTGCGCGAGCCGTGTGGCGTATCTTCGAACATCGATATTTTATGGTCAATTTTTCACCGTTCGGGAGGACGTCCATGAGCGGTAGGACGACCGCGCGCATGTCTTCAGGCCACTAACAGCGCGAGCCGCGCGAACTGCCCGAGCGCATGCGCGACAAAGGCGCCCGCGAGATTGCGATCGAAGCCGAACGCGGGTCCACTCATCGATGCGGCGAGTGCCGCGCGGTCGTGTGTGCCGTCCAGCAGCGTGAGCAACCGCCGCGCATTCGCGTCAGGCAGTTGCACGCGCGCGTGCAACAAACTCGTCACGTCTTCCTGCGTGCGCGCCTGAAGTCGCGCTAACGAACTGGCGACGGGCCGCTCTCCCGCCTCCTTGGCTAATGCGGGCGGGTGAACGTGCAGAATCACGATTCCAGCAACGTACGCATCGGTCAGGATTGTTTCGAATGGACGGGTAAGGGTGCTGGCATCCACGCTCGCGCGCAATTCCGCAACCGAGCAAGCCGCAGGCGAGCGTTGCAGCAGCGCCTCCAACATCGCCCGCACGGGCCCGCCGCCAGCGTGCGCGGGATCCAGGTCCCGCGCCAGATCTGCGAGTTTCCCCGCCGCCGCTGACCGCAACAATGACGGATCCGCCGAAGCATGCATCGCTCCGACGCGTTGCGCATGCGTCGTCATCTCGAACCGCGCTTCACTCCGGTTGAGCAACGACTGGCGAAAGCGGCGCAGTCGGACGAAATCGAGATATTGCTCGCGCGCCAGCGGGTCGAGCGTCGAGAGAAACGTGCGTGCTTCCGCCGAGATGCCGGCGGCGCTCATCGAGTGCAGTTCCGCTTCCGCCAGGTACTTGAGGCCGAAGCGGGCCGCATGCGCAGCAAACTCGTGAAAGTAAACGGGAGTGTTCAGCTCGGCGAGATCGTCGTGGAAGAGCAGGCTGTCGGTGCGTTGCGCGATAGACCGGAACTCGGCACGCAGCGTTTCATCGGCCTCGTGCAGCGCCTTGCCGCCATCGCCGATGATTCGTGCGAGTTCGCGCGCGGCGGCCAGGCGAGCGCGCGGATCCGGAATGCGATCCACGTGAAAATGCAGAACGTCCCACGTTGCCTGGCGAATGCGGCAGCCGGGCAGCGCATTAAAGCTTACGAACATGACGCCATTGGGAGCGAGCCGCTCCCCGGCGAGCGCGAACAGGCCATCGCGCACGTGTGCCGGAACCCACGAGTAGACGCCGTGCGCAATGATGTAATCGAACGTTCCATGCGCCGGCGCGAGCGAAGCGAGATCTTCTTCGACGAGCGTGATGTTGGTGAGGTCGAGCTCGGCGATAGTTCGCTGTCCGACCGCGATGGCGACGGGCGATAGGTCGCAGCCCACGAACCGCGCCGAAGGCAGCGCCAGCGCCATCGGGATGAGGTTGCCGCCCTCGTTGCAGCCGACTTCCAGCACGCGGCATTGCGTCACCTCGGGTGGGCTCGCGCCGAGAAACGTCGCAACGGTCGCCAGCCGGTCAGGATGCGTCAACGGATGCGGGAGCGCCGGGTAGGCGATGGCATCGTATCGCGCTGCGAGGGCAGCGTTGCTCGTATCAGCGCTCAAAGATCGGCTCGCGGCTGGCGACTACTTGTCTTGTTCCATGTTTGGCTCATTCAGCGCAGGATGCCCTGCCGCGTGGCTTCTTTGTGCACCCGATTCGGAGGTTAACATCTCTGCCTCCTGTGCCGCAGGTCGCATTTTTCTTGCGTGCCGCCTGGCGCATCGACTGCCCGTTGGCGTGGGGCCCACGGAGACACTTTCCTTGATCGATTGGAGTAATCTCGATAGAGCATCCGAGCGAGTCACGCAGGCGACCAAGCAATGGCAGCTCAGCAATCCGTCAAGCAGTCCCGGCCGCGCAAACGCGCTACGGCATCTGTCAGCAGCGACGACGCCGAGTTGGTCATTTTCCCGGCTTTTCGACGAGACAGATCGATTCGCTACGGGCTAGTCGCTCCACTGTCGAGCCGTCGAACGCGGGAGTCGGCCCCGAAATGAACAAACCCGTCGTCGCCGAACTCGGCGGCAAACGAGTGCTATTGCTCGACTCGATTACGTGGCTCGTTTCCGAAGACGCCGGCCAGATCGTGATCACCGGCTCGCACGGCGGACGCAGCGCCGGCGATTATGCGACCGACGTTGTTCTCGCATTGTGCTGTTTCAATGACGCCGGCGTCGGCAAGGAGCGGGCGGGCGTCGTCGCCCTCGATATGTTGCAGCAGCGCGGTGGTCCGGGACTTGCGTACAGTCACAACTCGGCTCGTGTCGGCGACGCACTCGACGCCTGGCGAAACGGGGTCATTTCTCACGTCAATCCGTCAGCCGCGACATTGGGATTCTGCATTGGCGAAGACTTGCAGCGGGCGATACGGCGAACGTTCGGTTCCAGCTCCGTTGTAGGGATTGGCGCGACGGGCGCGTTGAAGTAACATCCAATCCGGTCGAAAAATTGAATAGGGATTGCGACATGGAACCCCGCGGACGGTTTGCAATGGGATTGGCGGCGATGTTGGTGCTCGCCGCATGGTGTCCACCGGCCAGCAGTCAGACCGATGCCAGTTCGCGAGCTGCGCGTGCGTTCGAAACGGTGCGTTCCGTCTTGCAACACCCACGCTGTCAGAATTGTCACATTCCCGGCGACGCACCGTTGCAATTCGATGCAGGTTTGCGACATGCCCAGCACGTTCTGCGCGGAGCAAGCGGTCATGGCGCGATTGCGATGGAATGTGCGGCGTGCCACCAGACGCAGAATTCACCCGCGAGTTATGGTGTCAATGCGCCGCCCGGCGCACCGACCTGGCATCTGCCGCCGCCGGAAACCAAGATGGTGTTCATCGATCTGTCGCCACGCGAACTCTGCGCCGTCATCAAAGATCGCAAGGCGACCGGCGGCAAGGATCTGCAAGCGATGTTCAGGCACGTGCGCGACGATAAGCTCGTCGCGTGGGGATGGACTCCCGGTGGGGTGCGTACGCTGCCGCCGGTATCGCAAGACGTTTTCGTGCGCGCGTTCAAGGAATGGATGGACTTGGGAGCCCCCTGCCCTGCCTCCTAAAATCCGCGTCGCGCAACGCTTGACAACGAGTCGTACGGCGCCCGGATGGTGAAACTGGTATACACAAGGGACTTAAAATCCCTCGGCGGCTAAATCCGCCTTGCCGGTTCGAGCCCGGCTCCGGGCACCAATAGGTGAATACGATACCTCGCCGTTCCTTGCCCTCGCGCGTGCAAAAGATCCCGCCACAGCCCGGCGCCGCAAGTCAGCGCAGCTTTGCGCACGGCGACAGCTGAGTTAGCATCACTGCTAAAGGTCAACCCTCAAAAAAGACTTACATGTTCAGAAAGTGTCCCGTCTGCCAAAGCCGAAGCGTGCGCCGCTCGGCCATCCACAAATCAGACACGCCAGCGCAGCGCCGATTGCATTCGCCTTACCGCTGCAATGATTGTGACGAGCGCTTTTGGGTGCTCAGCAAGACCGCTTATTACGGGATTGGAATCATCGGGGCGGTGATGGCGGCGGGTGCGATTGGTTGGAGCGTGGGCATCGTACGGGACGGTCTACGCGGCGAGCCGGAGCGCGCAGCGCGCGACACGATCCGTTTCGCGACCGCCGCCAAACTCGCGGAAAACAACGACCCAGCCGCGGCGCATGAGCTCGCTCGAATGTACGCTCAGGGCGACGCCGTGCCCCAAAACGCCGCCGAAGGCAGGAAATGGCTCGAGCGAGCGGCCCAGCATGGCAACGGCGAAGCGCAGTACGAGCTGGGCATGGCTTTGAAGGAGGGACGCGGTGTCGTGCAGGATTACGAGCGTGCGGTGAAATGGCTGCAAACGGCTGCCGAAAGCGGCCATGGCCCCGCCCAGTTCGAGTTGGGAATGGTCTACCGAACAGGTACAGGCGTCCCAGCCAACAACGGCAAAGCCTACACATGGTTGAATCTCGCCGCCGCGCAGGGAATCGCCGGAGCCGCACCCGCGCGCGATGCGGTGCTGAAGCTTCTTTCTCCAGCTGACATTATCGAGGCACAAGCGGTTGCCCGCCGATTGAGCGAGACGAATTAAGCGGGGCGCGCCCCACGCCAGAGCGCATCGCTCAGCAGCGCGGCATCATCGGCGGCGACCGGCGGAATCCGGTACGGCAACCTGGACGACTACAGCAAACAGCAAACGAGCGTGGTCGCGCGCGTTCACGGCGCACCGATTCCCGCGCCATGAACAGCCTCATGTTGCCTACCGCTTGGCGCCGGGCATCATCTTCGCAAAATCGCCCATCACGCGTTGCATGGACTCGAACGCTGAGCCCCCGGAGGTCACCACACCCTGCATCGCTCTGACGACGTTCTGCGCTTGCCGCAGATCGGGCATCAACGCCATCGCCGCCTTCGCTTCCTTGACGCCCGGCACGCCCGCCATCTGATCTTCCATCAGCGTGAACAGGCGCTGCTGCATTTCGACGATCAATTCGAACATCTGCTGCCAATACTGCATCGCCTTGGCGACCGCTTCCTGCGACACCGACTGGCCTGCGGCGAGCATCGCATTTGGACTGCTCGCCTCGGCCGCTTGACGCGCGACGTTGCGCCCCATCGAACGCGCTTCCTCTTCGCCGGCAAACTGCAAGCGGCGCATCTTCGCCGTGCTCTCGAGCGCCGCGTTGATGACGTCCAGAGCCATCTTGGCATTGGCTTTATAAAGCTCGATCGCCTGCTGTGGCGTGATGAACTTCGTGAACTTTGCGATGTCGTCCGGGTTCGGCATCGGTGGTGCCGTAAAGCCGCCGAAAACAGATGCGGGAGACGCGGAGTCAGAGGAGCGCGTTTCCGAAGCTTTGGCGGCTTGCGGATGCGCGGTCTTCTTTGCAGGCTTTTTTTTCGCCGCGCGGGCCTTGGTAACCGATGGAGCGGCGACGCGCTTGGTTGCGGTTGCGGAGGATTTTTGGGCCATGATGACGCTCCTTGGGGAAGAGTTGAGCGGAATGCGATGAGACGCCCAATCGACCTTCCCCGTCAAGAGCGCGACCTTTGCCATCAAGAGCGCGCGCGCGCGTGCTACGATTTCCGTTCGTCCATCAGAGGCAAGTGCTTCACCATGTCGGAATTACGCAAGCGCTTTGGGCGTCCGCTGCGGCTGGCGATCATCGGCGGCGGTCCGGATGCATGGATCGGCCGGATGCATCGCGGCGCCGCCGAAATGGACGGCTGGTGGCAAGTGGTCGCGGGCGTGTTTTCAAGCGATGCCCCGCGCTCGCGCGCCGCGGGCCTGCTGCTGGGTCTCGACCCGGCGCGCAGTTACGGCGATGTCGCCGAGATGCTGGACGCGGAGAAGCGTCGGCCCGATGGCATCGACACCGTCGCGATCATGACGCCGAACGACACCCACTATCCGTTTGCCGCGGCGGCACTGGACGCCGGCCTCGATGTCGTGTGCGACAAGCCGGTGACCCACGATTACGCGCAGGCGTGCGATCTCGTCGCGCGAACCCACCGGCACGGTCGCATTTTCGCGATTGCGCACGGATACTCGGCATATCCGATGATTCGCTACGCACGGCAACTGGTCCGTGACGGTGCGTTGGGCGCGATCCGGCTGGTCCAAGTGGAATACATTCAGAGCGGGCTTGCGACCCGCATCGAGGACACTCCCCCGAACAATCGTCTGCGCTGGCTGCTCGATCCCAAGCGCAGCGGCCTGGCGCTGGTGATGAGCGCCATCGGCTGCCACGCCCAGCACCTGGCAAGCTTCGTCTCGGGTCTGTCCGTTGCACGCGTAAGCGCGGACGTAGGCGCCCTGCTGCCCGGTCGCACCGTCGTCGATTACGTTTCCGCGCTGCTCGAATTGGAAGGCGGCGCGCGGGGGACTTTCACCGTCACGCAAGCAGCCGCCGGCGGCGAGAACGATATTCGATTGCGCGTGTATGGCGAGCAAGGGATGCTCGACTGGTCGCATCGCGAAGCGAGCTATCTGCGACTCGCGCTGCAGGGTGAACCCGTGCGGGTCATCGGTCGCGGCGACCCGTTCCTGCCGCCGGACATCATCGGCACCGGACGCACGCCGCGCGGACATCCCGAAGGCTTGCGTGAAGCGTTCGCCAATATCTATGCCGAAGTCGCGCAGCAACGAATGGCGCTCGCGCTAGAGGAAACCGCGCTCGACTTTCCATTCCCGCGTATCGAGGAAGGCGCGCATACGATGGCGTTCATCGAGGCGTGCGTCGTTTCGCAACGCACGGAGCAGTGGGCGTCGGTTGCAACGCCCCCGGCCGCGCCGTCGCGCGGAGCTTGAACCGCATCCGGAACGGATGACGCTTGACCTCGCGCCGTGACCGTCTATAATCACGGTACCGCATATTTATACGGTATCGGAATGCCACCCAAGCCCGCCGCCTCCCACCGCCCTCCTCACCACCTGCGCGCCTCATTGGTGGTCACCCCAGCGACCGATACATCGAGCCTCCCTCGTCCGACCCCTCATTTGACGGTCAGGCAGCAGCAGATCCTCGATTGGATCCGCGGTCATATCGAAGTCATGGGCAGGCCGCCTACGCGCGCGGAGATCGCCACGGGCCTCGGCTTTTCCACGCCCAGCTCGGCTGAGGACCATGTGCAGGCGTTGGCGAAGAAGGGGGCGCTGGAAATCACCTCCGGCGCGTCTCGCGGCCTGCGGCTAAACAACATTCCCGGGACCCCGATCCAGGGTTTGTTGCCGCTGGTGGGCCGGGTGGCTGCGGGGAGCCCGATCCTCGCGGCCGAGCACATCGAGGCGCAGTATCGAATCGACCCGGCGCTGTTCGCACCGCGTGCCGACTACCTGTTGCGCGTGCGCGGCACCAGCATGCAGGACGCCGGCATCCTCGATGGCGATCTCCTCGCCGTACACAAGACCCATGAAGCGCGCAGCGGACAGATCATCGTTGCGCGCTTGAGCGGGCCAGGCGGTGACGAAGTGACGGTCAAGCGCCTGCAACGACGCGGCCGTGATTTAACCCTTGTCGCCGAGAACCCGGCGTTCGCGCCGATCATGGTTGATCCAAAGCGCACGGCGTTCGCGATCGAAGGCATCGCGGTCGGTCTCGTCCGCGGCAACAAGTCCTGGTAGCAGCAAGCAGAGCGCACAAGGACGGGCACCCTGCTCGCTGCCGCTGGCATCAATTCCATATTTGACTTCCAGGAGAATGAACCATGGCTGTTTCCCCCTCAGTTTCCCCCATCCCCTCCGGCTACCACTCGGTAACGCCGTACCTGATCGTCAACGGCGCCACCCGCGCGATCGACTTCTACCAACGCGCATTCAGCGCCACCGAGCTGTTTCGTCTCGACGGTCCCGACGGCAAAATTGGCCACGCTGAAATCAAAATCGGCGATTCGCCGATCATGCTCGCCGATGAAATGCCCGACGGCAGCTATCGCGGCCCTCAGTCAATCGGCGGCACGCCAGTGAGCCTCATGGTCTACGTGGAAGACGTGGACAAGATGTTTGCGCAGGCGATCGCGGCGGGGGCGAAGGAACAGCGCCCGGTAAAAGACGAGTTCTACGGCGATCGCTGCGGCACGCTCATCGATCCGTTCGGCCATATCTGGACGATCGCCACACACATCGAGGATGTCGCGCCGGGAGAGGTGGACCGCCGCTTCCGCGAGATGACGAAGGGTTCGGGCAACTCCTAAAGATTGTTACCGAACACAAAAGATGTACACGCTATTCGGCACCCAGGGATCCGGGGCGGCGTCCATCGAGGCCGCGCTCACGCTGGCGGGAGTCCAGTTCCGCCTCGTCGGCACAGCAGCGGGAGAGCCCGGCCCGGACCTCGACGAATTGCGGCGCGTCAATCCGCTGGGCCAGGTTCCCACGCTTCTCCTGCCGGACGGGTCGGTGCTAACCGAGAGCGCCGCCATCCTGATTCATCTTGGCTTAGAGTACCCAGGCATCGGGCTTCTTCCGGCCGGTGTAGCCGCCCAGGCGCAAGCCATTCGCGGCCTCGTCTATATCGCCGCGAATTGCTACCCCGCCATCGGAATCATCGACTTTCCAGAGCGCTGGTGTGCGAACGCCGACGCAGAAACCGGGGAGCGCATCAGGACCGGGACCCGGGAGCGCTTGCACTATCTGTGGGAGATCTTTGCCGACACCTTTCCCGCGCGGCCGTTTCTTACCGGCGAGTTTCTCGGTGCAGTCGATCTGCTGGCCGCTGTGGTGTCGAAATGGTCGGGCGCGCGAGGACATCTCGTCACGTCTCGACCAGCGTTCAGCGCGTTGCTTGCGCGGATCGAGAGCGATCCGCGCGTGGCGCCGATCTTCACGCGGCATTGGCCGCCTGGGGCTTAACCAATGAGCGCCGCCGTGCCGTCCCAAGGCGCGAATTGCGCCCCCTCGGGGGGCAGCGCAGCGGCCGCATTGGCCAATGCGGCCGCAAGCGTGGGGTTCAACCATACCCGCGCCATCACTTCGCCTGTCGTAACCGCTCTGCTCGCGCATCCGGCGATCTGGCGGGGTGACGATTGCGCACCGGAGCCGGCGGCGGTGTCCTCGGGCTTCGCGCGGCTGGATGCTGTGCTGCCTGGTCGCGGCTGGCCCGGCGCCGCGCTCACGGAAATGCTGCTGGAGCGCGAAGGCATCGGCGAGATTCGCCTGATGTTGCCCGCGCTCGCGCAGTTGCAAGCGCAGGGCCGCGACATCGTCTGGGTCGCGCCGCCGTATCGGCCGTACGCGCCGGCGCTGGCTGCGGCGGGGCTTGACCTCGCGCGCTTTCTGATCGTGCGCTGCGCCACTTCCCAGGATGCGCTGTGGGCTTACGAGCAGGCATTGCGTGCGCCGGAATGCGGCGCCGCGTTCGCCTGGCTTGCGCAGCACGACGAACGCTCTCTGCGGCGCTTGCAGGTCGCTGCCCGCGAAGGGCGCACGTGGGGAGTGCTCTGGCGGCGGCCCGGACAACGCGGCAGCGCCACCGCCGCGCCATTGCGCTTGGCGCTCGCGCCGCGCGACGGACGGCTCGCCGTCAGTGTGTTGAAACGCCGAGGGGCTGAGCTGCCGCAATCGATACTGATCGATGTGGATGCTGTGCCCGGGGCGCCGGCACGCACGGCAATCCCCGCCGCACGGACGAGTACGGAATGGGACCATGCTGACCGTGCGCATCCGTTCCGCGCGCGCCGGGCAGTGCAGTAACCGCCGCGCTACTCTCGATGTCTTGCCTTGGCACATCACTCGCCACGCGCCGCAAAGCGCGATAACGGGGAGCATCTCTCGATGTCGAGCCTGGCACACCACTCGCCACGCGCTGCATAGCGCGATAACGGGAGGATCTCTCGATGTCGACTCTGTCGCATCACTTCGCCACGATGGCCTACAACAACGCATGGGCGAACCATCGGCTGCTGACCGCGTGCGGCCAGCTACCGCAAGAGGAATTCGTCGCACCGCGAACGAGCTTTTTCCCGTCGCTTTGGGGCACCCTCAATCACATTCTCACCGTGGACTGGTATTACGTCGATGCGCTCGAGCGCGCGTTTCGCGGCGAGCCGCCCAACCGCGAGTCGCGTCGGTTCTTTGAGCCCGAAGAGCCTTGCGCGACGTGCGCGGAACTCGCCCACGAGCAGCGCGCGGTCGATCACCGGCTGGTTACCGCGTGTGTCGCGCTCGACGATGCGCAACTCGAGTTGCCGGTCGGCGTGCAGCGGCGCACGGGCATCGAGTACGAATCGGCAACCCGGCTGCTCGCGCATCTCTTCCAGCACCAGATTCACCATCGCGGTCAGGCGCACGCGATGCTCGCTGGAACCAGCGTAGCACAGCCGCAGCTCGATGAATTCTTCTGCGCGAACGAAGCCCACCTGCGTGCAAGGGAACTTTCTGAGTTGGGATTTTCGGAAGCGCTGATCTGGGGATCGTCGCCGTCGAGAACAGCCTGAACGTGAAAAAGGTCGCGCAATGCTCTGGGCGTGCCTCCTCTTTCCTACGCTGCCGCTCGACGTCTTCGCGCGGGCGCAATCGCCGGAGCAATACGCGCAACCCTTTGCAGTGGTCACCGCCGGCCATTACCCGCGCGTCGTCGCGGTAAATGCGCCCGCCTTTGATGTCGGCATCCGCGACGGACACTTAATTTCCGCCGCGCTCGCGCTTGCGCCGGAATTGCGCATGCGCGAGCGTGATAACGAAGCCGAAACGCGCGCGCTCGCGCAGCTCGCCACATGGGCGCTGACGTTCACGCCCAACGCGAGCCTCGCACCTCCCGATGCCGTGCTCGCCGAGATCGGCGGTAGCCTGCGGCTCTTCAGCGGCCTGCCGCAACTCGTCGCCCGCTTAGTCGCAGGCGCGCAGGCGCTGGGTTACACACCGCGAATCGGCCTCGCACCCACACCCGGGGCGGCGTTGCTCTGCGCGCGATCCGGCCGCACGCAACCTGTTTTTGCTGCCGCGCATTTGGCGGGAGCTCACTCGGCAAAAACGCACTTGGCAGAAGCTTTATCCCCGATATCTCTGCAGCTCCTCGACTTGCCCGACACCACGCGCGCAACGCTCGCCAACGCCGGCATCACGACGTTCGGTGCGCTCGCCGCTTTGCCGCGCGACGGCCTCGCTCGCCGCTTTGGCGCTGAGCTCGTGCAGGCACTCGACCGCATCTTGGGCCGCAGCGCCGATCCACGCGCGCCGTTCGTGCCACCGCCGCGCTTCGCAGGCAGGCTCGATTTTCCGGCGCCGGTGTACGAAGTCGAAGCTTTGACCTTTGGCGTCAATCGTCTGGTGCAGGAACTCGCGGCGTGGCTAACTGCCCGCGGCTTAGGTGTTGTGCGGCTGCAGCTCGCACTCGCGCACGAGCGTTACGTGCAGCAACGCGGCGGGGTACGCGAGACTTGCGTCCCCTTCGCGCTCGGTGCGCCCGCGCGGACACCGGTGCACTTGTTGGGCGTCTTGCGCGAGCGCCTCGCGCGAGTCGAATTACCTGCAGCCGTGGAAGCAATCACATTGACGAGTGAGGAAACCTCTTCTCTACCAGGCCGTAATCTGGGACTGCTTCCCGGCGATGAAGCCGTGCCCGGCGAAGTACCGTTGGTGGATCGTTTGCGCGCGCGGCTGGGCGAGGACGCCGTGACGCTCATCGTCCCGCACGCGGAGCATCGTCCGGAACGCGCGCTGCGCGAGGCTTTCCCCGGACATGCCGGAGGACGCCCCTCGAGTCTCACACCGCGACGCGGCCGCGACAGCGGCGGCACGGCCGCAACCGACGCGCTGCTCCCGGATTTCTCCGTCCCCGATGCACCGCGCCCCGTGTGGCTGCTCGCCGAAGCGCAGCCGCTCGCGCACGTTCTCGAGCGAGAGCCTTGGATACTAAAAGACGGGCCCGAGCGAATCGAATCCGGGTGGTGGGACGGCGCTGATGTGCGGCGAGACTATTTTATCGCTGAGAATCCACGCGGCGAACGCGTATGGATTTATCGCGATCATCGTTACGGCACCGACGACGGCGAATGGTTTTTGCACGGGTTTTTCGCCTGAGCGAGCAGAGCTGGCACACGCGACCGACGCCCTCACCTCCCACGCCGCAACCGAGCGCAGCACCTCACGCGAGTCGCTGGCTAAGCCTACCGAAGAATCGCTACGGCTGCGTCGCCGCCTTTGCGAACGCGGCCAGCGCGTCGCTCATCG
>Ga0136617_10002303_pt1 | contig 17008 bp, 19 predicted proteins | sample AntDrymUQ3222106_2_FD_129672 | JGI IMG/M metagenome (GOLD analysis project Ga0136617, IMG submission 129672) | Polar desert sand microbial communities from Dry Valleys, Antarctica - metaG UQ322 (21.06) | ecosystem: Environmental > Terrestrial > Soil > Desert | place: Antarctica: Dry Valley...
GTTGAACGTGATCGTGGCCGTGTTGGAGGCGCGCTGGCCCATCTTGTCCTCCTTCTTGTCCACGATGACCGTGTCGTCCTTGCGGACGAGGAAGGCGGAGATGCCGCGATGGCCGGCCTCCGGATCGGTCTTGGCGTAGACGACGAAGAACTCGGCGTAGCTGCCGTTGGTGATGAAGCACTTCGAGCCGCTGAGGACGTACTTGTCGCCCTTGCGCACGGCCTTGGTGCGCATGCCCGAGACATCGGAGCCGGCGTCAGGCTCGGTCAGGCAGAAGGACGCGAGCTTCGGCTCGGCGACGAGCTCCTCGGCGAACTCGCGCTTGACCTCCTCCGAGCCGCCGAGCATGACGGGCGCGGACGCGAGGCCGTTAGCGCCGAGCGAGGTCTGTACGCCCGAGCAGCCCCAGGAGAGCTCCTCCTCGATGATGCAGCCGTCGAGGTAGTTCAGGCCGGCTCCGCCGTATTCCTCAGGGATGTGGGTGTTCATCAGACCGACCTCGTGGGCCTTGTCGATGATCGCCTGCGGCCATCCGCCGTCGCGGTCGAGCTCCCACGCGACGGGGCGAATCTCCTTCGCCGCGAAGTCGTGCGCCAGCTCGCGGAGGCTATTCTGCTCGTCGCTCAGCGTGAAATCGACCATTGGGTTGCTCCTGAAGGGGTGTCGGGGGGGCCTAGATTGACTGGTCAGTCAACGACTGTACCCGGCAGCGTAGCGCTTGTCACCTCGCGGCTCGACGTCTGTCGGAGCGGCGGGCGCGGCGGCTGCGATCATCTCCCCATGGAGGATGCGTTCGGCACCGTCGTCTGGGTGGTGGCCGTGGTCGGGGCGATCGTCGCGATCTACACGCTGATCGGCACCGGCCGCAGCTACGGCGAGATCGGCGGCGGCGGGGTCGCGCATGACGAGGCGAGCTCCGGCGACGGCGCCGCGCTGAGCGCCGACGCCGAGCGCGACATGGAGATCCGCCAGCTGCTGGAGGGCCGCAACGCACGCCGCGCGCGCCGCGGCGAAGCGCCGCAGGACGTCGAGGCCGAGCTCGCCGCGCTGACCCGTCCGCCGGCGGCCGTCGACGACGCGCTGCGCGAGGAGATTCGCCAGCACGTGCTTGCCCGCAACGCGCGGCGGGTAAGGGCGGGCGGCGAGCCTCTCGACGTCGAGGACGAGATCGAGCGGCGGATCCGCGACCTTTCCTGATAGAAGAAGGCTCATGGCCAATCCGCCACAGTTCGACCTCGAAGACATCGTCAACCGCCCCGGGACGTACTTCAACCCGCAGACCGAAGTGCTCGTCGTGATCGACGACTCTCCGGACACCGACACGGAGATCTTCAACATGGAGGACTTCGAGGGCGCGGACTGGGTTCTGATCTCCGACGAGGTTCCGATCGACGGCGACGCCCGCGACGAGCTCATGCAGGCCTTCCAGGTCCGCCACGGCGCGACGCTCGGCGCCGGCCTCGGCGCAGGCGACGACATCGTCGACGACGACGAGAACGCCGAGCCGGAGGCCGACGAGCTCGAGGACGAGTAGGCGGACGGGCCGCGCGCGGCCCAGCCGGCCAGCCGGCTGCCTCAGCCGGCAGCGCTAGCCGCGGCGCCGGTGCCCGGTTCGGCTGAGAGCACTTCACTCCAGGACGCCATCGACTCTGCAACCTCCTTGAGAGCGCTGGTCTTCTCGTTTAGGGAGACTGTCTCGGCGCTGGCGGCTTTGAGTGCAGCCCCCGCGAGTTGTGCGACCTCGGGCGTCAAGCCGATGAGCATGGTGCCGGCGGCGGTAGTGCGGGTGGCGCTGACGATGGCCGTCACGGCCCCGGGTATAGCCGCCACGGCGACGACAAGTGCAGTGGCGAGTTCGGTGCTGAGGCCCGTGGTTTGCAATGACAAGGGCGGTCACGGCACCCGCCAGCCCAGTGGCGGTCTCCGCTGGCCGTCTGCTCGGCAGAGACTTCGGCTTCACCGGCACGATCCCACCTCCATGCGTAGCTGTAACTCCTGACGGAACCTCTCACAGGGAGTCAGCCGGCGCAAGAAGACCATCATGTCGGCTGAGCGGGGGACGCCGGGTTGCGGTTGTCCTCGCCACCGCGCCGCTCGTGCGGGCGCCTGACTGGCGAGGTCCCGGTATCGGCGTTCGAGCCGGCGCCGGGCAAGCCCCCGGCGTCGCTGACCGCCAGCGCGGGGATCCCGAAGGGTGCGTGCCGTCGGGGCGCAGCAGCCAGCCGCCGATCGGGATGCCGTAGACGGGGATGCCGGCGCGCGCCGCGCGGAGCGCAGGTCAAAAGGCGTCGGGCTCCGCACGATGTCCCGACAGCCGAACGACTTACCGCAGCGCCCGGCGCTGGCTGCCGCCGCGGGCTCTAGTGGGTCTAGCGAGGCGCGTTTCGGATCGGATCGGCTCGCGAGCCTTCATCCGGTCCCGGCGCGTGCATGGAGAGCGACTGAAGCGCCGGTCGCAGCCGCGCCGACAGGTCGGGGTCGGCCGCGTCCACCTCGCGCAGAAAAGCGTTGACCGCGGCGCGCAGGGCTTCGACACCTCCTGCGGCTCGAGGCTTCGTACGAGCGCTTGCTCAAGCGGCGTGGTGATCGCTGAGGGCAAACCATCTGCCCCCCTGGGCGTACGCGGTCGACAGCCCCGAACGAAGACACGCGAGGGTCAGGACATGGTCGCGGATGGCACTGATCCACTACTCGGCCTGCCACGGCTTGCGTCGCGCGATCGCCGTCTGCGCGTGGAGTACGTGGTGCCAGCCGAGCCCGATGAGGTGGTCCGCCTGGGGCCCACCTCGTCCAGCGGCCGGCTGCTCGACGACTGGGCCGAAGACCGGCGAAACAGCGATCCCAGCGGACCGAAGCGAGCCGCCGCAGCGAACGCGATGTCACCTCGAGTCCGCCGGGCAGCAAGAACCCCCGGTAGATCGCGTAGCCCGCATCGAGGTCGAAGTGATGCAGCGCTCCAAGCTCCCGCCACAGAAAGCTGCTCCACTCGTTCAGCGCATCCTCGCGAGCGGTCCCCTCCGCCACGCCGAAGTACAGGTCCACGTCGGACCAGCGATCCTCCGCGCCGTGCGAGCCCGACCCCGTCAGCGCGGCAGCGATGATCTTCTCGTCGGCCTGCGCGCGCTCGAGCAACAGGTCGCGGACCGCGCACCGCTGCTCGGGCGTGAACACACCCGCGAGGATATGCAAGAGCATCGCGACAGCAAGCATCTCGACGAACGCCCCGAACTCGTCGGACGCATTCGACCGACCGGCAGGCCGGTCGGCCACGGGCGCGGTGCTCAGAACCTGCCTGGGCGGCTCATCCAGCGGCTGTGCCCCTGACGAGGGCGGCGCCGCCGGCCAGCAGGCCGAGGGCCCCGACGATCAGTGCGGCGATCGCGAGGCCGTTGCCGTTGCCGCCGCCGTCGTCCTCGCCCGCAGCCGCCGGGGCCGCCGTCGCCGTCGCGCCCTGGTCCGCCTCAGCGGCCGCCAGCACCGTCACCTGCGGTGCGGGGCGGTCGCTGTCGGGCGCACCGATCCAGCGCACGACCTCGCCACCGCTGTAGGTCTGCAGCGACTTGAACGTGAGCTTCGTGCCCGCGCGCCGGTCGGGCAGGCGCAGCGACAGACCGAAGTCCTGGAACTGCCCCGGCGCGATGCCCCTGCCCGTCGCGGTGAACGTGACGCTTGGCGACTTCCTCGGTCAGGGTGCCGTCGTCGGTCTTGACGGGCGCGGCGAGCCTGCGCGTGGCCACTGCGCCGCGCCAGCCCGGCGTCGGCTCGTAGGACAGCCCGGCGAAGCCCGGCGGCATCCGCACGACGACCTTCGTCGTCCTCGCCGCGTCCTCCTCGTTGGGAACGCGGACGTCCAGGCGCGTATAGCCTCCGGCCGGCGCCTCCTTGGGCTGCAGCGTGACGTGTGCCTGTGCCGCGCTCGGCGACGGCGCGAATGTGGCGGTGCCGAGCACTGTGATGATGATCCTGCGGTTCATGTCCTGCTCCTTGGCTGAGGATGGATGAAGAGGTGAGGACCGGCGCATCCAGACGGCGGCGGCCGCGCGGAGAACGCGGAGGCGAGCCACAGCCCGCGGTGCTTCAGCGGCGTCTGGCGCGGCGGCCAGTGCAGCGCGGTCGGGCGCGCTCGCGGCGCGGCCGCGGCCGCGCCGCGACGCGGCGGCGCAGGTCGTCGAGCGAGCGCTCCCCGGGGTAGCGGCCGAGCGCGAGCGCGAGCGCGAGCGCGAGCGCCGGCGCGAGCTGCAGGACCACAACGGTCATTGCACGGGCACCTTCAGCGACGCCTCGTACTGGTCGAACTCCGAGACGCGGCTCGTGACGGTCAGGCGCCAGTCGCCCGCCGGCACGAGCTGCACCGTCTCGACGACGTAATGGCCCAAACCGGCCGCACGCGCGCGGGCGCTGAGCGGGCCGATGTTCCGGCTCGGCAGCGACAGCGTCACCGTCAGCTCCTTCGTCCCCCCGAACGGCGTGCCGTCGCGCGCCCGCAGCAGGTACAGGTGGATCTCGTTGGCACCGACGCGAGCGGGATCGGCGGTCGCCTCCAGACGCAGTGGGCCGAGCGCCGCGCTGCCGCTGAACGGGCCGCCGGCAGAGGAGCTCGGCGGGGCCATGCCGACGAGCGCGGACGTCACGGCGATCACGACGACGACGAGCGCGACCTCCGCGCGCAGCGCGCGGCGCAGCAGCCGGCCCGCGGCCCCGGGCGCCGCGTCGCGCGCCACGAGCGCGCGCAGGCGCGGCACGACCCGCCGCCGGTTGACGACGCCGAGCCCGATCAGCGCCGCGATCAGCCCGACCTTCGCGACCACCGCGCGGCCGAAGCCCGTGCTCAGCAGCGCGTCCCACGAGCCGACGTGCTCGATCGCCTGGATCGTGCCCGTCACGAGCAGCACGACGACGCAGCCCAGCGCGAGCGGCGAGAAGCGCAGCAGCGCCGCGGCCAGCAGGCGCGTGCGGTCGGGGCCCGGCATGCGGCGGGTCGCCGCCGGCAGCGCGAACAGCACCAGCACGAGGCCGCAGACCCAGGCGCTCATCGCCAGCACGTGCGCGACGTCGAGCCCCACGAGCAGCGCCGCCGGCGACTGCGCGCCGGCGTGCCCAGCGAGCGCCGGCGCGAGCACGATGACCAGCGCGGGCGCAGCCGCCAGCGGGAGCGCCGCGCGCGGCAGTCCGGGCGCCGCGAGCCCGTCGGCGCCGAGCGCGACGCGCGGCAGCGCACCCGCGCCGGCCGGCTCGCGCAGGCCGCGCAGCGCGAGCGCGAGGACGCCCGCGAGCGCCGCGAAGGCGACCACCCGCAGACCCCACACCTCGCCGAAGCGCGTGCCGAGCACGTCGCGCGCGACCGAAGGGCGCAGCGCGGCCCAGGCGCTCGTCGCACCGGCGGTCGCGCCCTGCAGGACGATGCCGGCGATCCCGCTGAGGATCCCGGCCGCCGCCGCGCCGAGCAGCAGCCGCCGCGTGCGGCGCAGGAACGCCTGCGACGCGACGGCCCACTCCTGCCCCGCTCCCATCGCCGTGCGCAGGGCGGGCAGCCAGACCGCGAGCACAAACAGCAGGCCTCCGAGCACGAGCGCCGTCGCGAGGTACGTCATCGCACGGGCGACGCCGAGGGCGATCTGCGTCACGGGACCGGCCGAGCTATCGCCGATGAGGTCCGAGACCGTCGCCGTCGCCGCCGCCCCGGGCGCGCCGATCGAGAAGACGAGGCCGCCGGCGACCGGGTGGGCGTCGGCCGAGATCACGCGGTAGGTCGCGACGTAGGTGCCGTCGGGCAGCCCGGGCTTCAGCCCGACGGCGAGGCGCGCGCCGCTGGCGCCGGGATGCCGCGCCGGCCCGTCGTCGGCGCGCCGGGCCCGTGCGTCGAACACCCGCAGCGCGCCGAAGTTCGCCTCGACGGACTCGCTGAAGCGCAGCACGACTCGATCGGGCTGCGCGCGCACGGTCGCGCCGCGCGTCGGCACCGTCTCGACGAGGACCGCGTGCGCGGAGGCGGCGGCGGGCGCCAGCAGGAGCGCGGCCGGCAGCGTCACCGCCAGCCGCAGCGCGTCGGATCACCAGGCCTCCTCGTGCGCGGCCGCGCGGCCGCGGTCGCCGTGCTCGCGCGGCGGCGGCGGCGGCGGACGACCACGGCCGTCGCGCCGCCGAGCAGCGCGAGCGCGGTGAGCCCGGCGTACGCGCCGACCGGCGCGCCCGACTGCGCGCCGCGCCAGAACAGCTCGCCGCGGATCGCGCCGCTCGTGCCGCGCACGTGCAGCGGCACGCTCCGGTCGAAGACCTTCGTGCGCCGGGCCTCGTCGGTGACCGGCTGGGGCACGTCGCGGCCCATGTAGTGCATCCGGTGGTCGTGGAACTCATAGCGCCCCGAGCGGGCAACGACCTGCCAGCGCGGCGCGAGCGTCGGATCGGCGCAGGCCGGAACCGCGGCGCCGGAGATGCGGTCCTGGTTGAGGTAGTGCGCGGGAGAGCGCAGGTTGACCCGTACGGTGCCGTCAGCGGCCAGGCGCAGGTAGGGCTCCTGGTTGTAGCCGTCGATCGTGACGGTGCTCGCGCCGGCGTTGTGGGCCTCGAGGCGGTCGTCGCCGTTGAGGACCTCGACGGTGAAGCCGGGGATCGCCGGCGTGACGCCGCGAACGAGCGACTCGTAGCTCGGGCTGCCCGAGTGGGCGGATGCGAATGGGGCGGTGGGTCCTGCCGCCAGCGCGCAGAGCGCCGGCGAGGACGATGCGACGGGCCATCGGCGGCCCTCCTTCTCATGGTCGAAGCTCGGCTTCGACCGCAGAAGGTGGCCGAAGCGTCCTAGGCGGTCAGAAGCGGACGCGACGGCGGCGGGCGCACGGCCAGCGAGGCGGCGAGCAGGCGGCCGCCGCGCGGCAGGCGACGCGGGGCGCGGCGCGCGACGGGCACGAGCGCGGGCGACGGGCGACGGCGCGGGGCGACGAAGGCCGCCCCAAGGCGGGCGAGCTGCTCCTCGCCGACGTAGCGGCCGGCGAGCAGCGGCAGCGCGAGCGCGAGCGCCGGCACGGCGAGCAGCACGTCGCTGCCGACGCCGACGAGCGTCAGCGACGCCAGCCCGAGCGTGAGCCCGGCGAGGGCGAACAGCAGCTGACGATCGCGGCGCGTCATCGCTGCCGGATCCTGCCCGAACCGGCGCGGTGGCGCAACCAGCGTGTCGGCGGCGCCGCAGCGTGGCCGGCGACCGGGCGCAGGTGCATTACATCTGGTGATCGGCGGTGGCGGGCGCGTCCTCGGCCCGTTCCTCGCGCCGGCGCGCGGCCCCCTCGGGGTCGCGGCGGTCGCCGATCAGCGACGCGGCGATGCCGATCGCGAAGGCTACGGCGACGAGCGCGAGGTTCGTGACCGGCCCGACATAGACCCACTCCTCGATCAGGAGCTTCACGCCGATGATCCCAAGGACCACGGCGATCGTCTCGTCGAGGTAGCGGAAGCGGCGGATCAGCCCCTCGACGAGGACGAACAGCGCGCGCAGGCCGAGCAGCGCGAAGACGTTGCCCGCCCAGATGATCAGCGGGTCGCGCGTGATCGCGAACGCCGCCGGGATCGAGTCGACCGCAAAGGCGATGTCGGCGGCGACGATCGCCGCCAGGCACAGAAAGGCGGGGGTGGCGTAGCGCCGGCCCTCCTCGCGCACGAACCAGTGCCCGTCGCGGAAGCCGTCGGTGACGGGAAAGATCTTGCGCACGCCGCGCACCACGAGGTTGCGGTCGGGGTCGACGTTCTCCCCCACCCCGCGGTAGATCCGGTAGGCGAGCACGAGCAGCAGCACGCCGAGGACGTACAGGACCGCGTGGAACTGCTCGATCAGCGCGGTGCCGCCGAGGATCGCCAGGCCGCGCAGCGCGAGCGCCGCGATGATGCCCCAGAACAGCAGCCGCGGCCGGTTCTCGTGCGGCACGCCGAAGTACGCGAACAGCAGGATGAAGACGAACAGGTTGTCGAGCGACAGCGAGCGCTCGATGAGGTAGACCGTGACGTAGTTGATGCCGTCCTCGCTGCCGTTGACCGCCAGCACGATCCCGGTCACCGCCAGGCCGAGCACAAGCCAGCCGATCGACCAGACCGCGCTTTCGCGGAACGTCGCCTCGCGGTTGGGCGCGAAGAACTTCAGGTCGATGAGCAGCAGCACGACGAGGACGCCGACGAGCCCGCCGAATTCGTAGATCCCCATGCCGCTACCTACGCACTACGCGTAGAAGAAGACCACGCCGAGCACGGCGTAGACGGCGAGCAGCTGCAGACCCTCGTACCAGGTCGACTCGCCATCGTGGGTGACGTGGTTGGCGATCAGGATCGCCAGGAAGACCGCCCCGAGCTCAAAGCCGTTGAACACGAGCGCCATCGGGTTGGGACCGACGAAGAACGAGATGATCACGAGCACGGGCGCCGCGAAGAGGGCGATCTGGGCGCTCGAGCCGATCGCGATGTTCACCGCGAGGTCCATCTTGTCGCGCGCGGCGAAGTAGATCGCCACCCAGTGCTCGGCGGCGTTGCCGACGATGGCGACGACGATCAGGCCAACGAAGAACTCGCTCAGGCCGATCGTCTCGGAGGCCTCGGAGATCGAGCCGACGAGGATCTCGGACATGACGCCGACGGCGACGCCGGCGACGGCGAGCACGATCACCGCGGTGCGGATCGTCCACGGCTCGTCCAGGTGCTCCTCGGCCTCGGCGGTCGGGTTGAACAGCGCCTTGTGCGAGCGCAGCGAGAAGAACAGCCCGGCGGCGTAGGAGCCCAGCAGGACGAAGGCAACGATGAGCGACATGCGCTCGAGGTCGGAACCGAAGTTCACGCGCTCCTCGCCCACCGCCGGCAGGCCGCCGCCCGCGACCAGCTGAAAGATCGTCGGCATGACCAGCGCCACGGCCGCAAGCAACAGCATCGAGGACTGCACGTTCGCGGCCGTCGAATTGAACGTCTGCACGGGGCGCTTGAGGCCGCCGACGAGCATCGCCGCCCCCATGACGAGCAGGATGTTGCCGAGGATCGAGCCGATGATCGATGCCTTGACGACCTCTTGCAGGCCCTCATTCAGCGCGAAGAAGGCGATGATCAGCTCCGGCGCGTTGCCGAACGTCACGTTGAGAAAGCCGCCGATGCCCGGGCCCGAGCGGTGCGCGAGCTCCTCGGTCGCGCGTCCCATGAGCGCGGCCGTCGGCACGACGCCGGCGGCCGCCGCCGCGAAGATCAGCGACGCCTCGGCGTGGCTGCGCTCGAGGATGATCGCGATCGGGATGAACGGGACCAGCAGGTACGGCCAGCCCGAGCCGGACAGCAGGAAGCGGCGAGCCTTAGACACGCGTCAGATGGCGCAGGTCGCGGTCGGGTTCGATCCCCCAGCGCCGCGCGACGGCGGCGAGGTCGGGAGTCAGCGGCCAGCGATCGGGGCGCGGCTCGCCCTCGTGCTGCGGGTCGGCGCCCTTGAGCGACATGCTGCCGGTGTTGTCGCCGATGGCGCGGATCTTCGCCACCTCGTCGTCGTCGAGCACGACGTCGCGGGGTGTCGCGAGCAGCTCCGCGCGCTTGTCCTCGATCGGCCGCGCGTGCTCGCCGATCTCCTGGATGAGCGTCGGGACGACGCAGGCGACGGGGTCGTGCGCGAGGCACCACTGGGCGGCGAGCTGGAGCATCGTGAGGCCGTGGCGCTCGGCGAACGGCCGCATCCGCTCGAGCTTCTCGTGGCCCGCCTGGACCCAGCCGTCGGGCCGGAACGTGCGGTGGTCGCGTGGCGCGAACTCATGGCCGGGCCGGACGTCGTCCCAGAACAGGCCGCCGTAGTCGACGACGCGCGTCATGACCTCGATGCCGTGCTCGCGCGCAGCGGCGAGGCACAGCTCCGCGGGCCAGGGCTCGAGCGGGTTGAGGATCACCATCGCCCAATCGATCAGCGCGCCGAAGCGCTCGAGGCAGTCGATGATGTCCAGCGTGAAGCCGTTGGCGGGCCCGGGCGCGACGCCGAGGCTGCCGGCCAGGCCCTCGTCGCGGACGGCGCGCATCGCCTCCCAGACGCCCTCGCTCGTGTAGCCCGTGCGGTCGGGGTTGTGCAGCAGCAGCAGGTCGAAGGCCTCGATCCCGAGGCGCTCGAGGCTGCCCTCGGTCGCCATCCGGACGTAGTCGGCATAGCCGTCGGGCCCGCGCAGGCGCGAGTCGGTGAAGCGCGGGTAGCCCTTCGCGCCCTCGCGCTCGCCCTCGTAGAAGTCGTGCCCGATCGCGCCGATCACGCAGACGGCGTCGCGGTCGGTTTCGCGCAGCGCGCGCCCCAGGACGCGGTCGGCCTCGCCGGCGCCGTAGGCGTCGGCGGTCAACAGCGTGTCGAGGCCGTCGCCCGGCGTCAGCAGCGCCTGCAGGCGCTCTTCGTCGATCGCGGCGCCGAAATGCAGGTAGCGACCACCGCTCCAGGTGCCGATCGCGGTGTGGGAGGGGGAACGCATCGGCCACAAGGGTACGTGCCCGCCGGGCTAGGCGGCCTAACGGCACATCTGCCGGCTCCGCGACGCTCAGGGAGCGAGCTTGGAGACGCAGCGCACGAGCTTGGAGCTGCTGCCGCTCGCGGCGGTGAGGCAGGCGAACAGCTCGCGGCCCCTGCCCCCGGTGAGGCCGGCGCCGACGCCGTCGAGGATGTTGGCGGGGCTGCCGCCCGTCAGGCCGGCGAGGGGGCGCGCGCGCGGTCGATCGGCCACGGCGAACGTCGAGCGCGGCTCGGCCCTCTCGTTGACGCGGTCCAACCGCAGGCGCAGGTTGATCGTGCCGCCGTTGAGCGCCTGCAGCGGCGAGGAGCCGTCCTTGAAGTAGAAGACGATCCTGACGTCGAGCTGGCGCAGGAGCCGGTCCGACGCGCCCGTCCAGACGTCGACCGATGACGCGTCCGTGGCGGCGGCGATCTGCCGGCGCAGCCTGGGCGCCAGCAGCGTCGACCCCGACGCCGAGCCGCCGGCCTTGGTCAGCAGGCCGTCGAGGTCCGCCAGCAGCCGCTCGACGTTCAGCTTGCCGCCGATGCGGATCGTGTCGACGCCGGCGGCGCGCTCGTTGCGCTTGCGCTTCGCGGCGCTGATCCAGCGCAGCGGATCGAAGCCGGTCACGGGCAGGCCGGTCCTGCGGCTCGGCGGCCTCGACGGCCGCCGCAGCCTGTCGACGACCGCGTCGTCGACCTCGTACGTCCCGTCGTCGAGCGTCACGAGCGCTCGCCGGCCGCTCGACAGCACGCTGCCGCTGTACGGCTTCTCGGCCAGCGTCGCGATGAAGTCGACGTTGAAGCGCGTCAGCTCGTCCTTGCGCGGCGCGCTGAAGGGACCGTGGAGCGTGAACTTCACCGGACCGCCGACTGCCAGCAGCCCCTCGGGGTCAAGCCGGAAGCTCAGCGCCAGAACGCCGTCTTCGATTGTCGAGTCGCTGCTGCGGAACGTCTGGCGCAGGATCTCGGCGGCAGTCTGCTCCTGCTCCTCGTCGCCGCCGCAGCCGGCGAGCAGTCCGAGTGTCAACGCCAGGCAGGCGCTGACGAGCACGACGCGGCGAAAGCGGCGAATCATGGTGTGAAGGGTTGCCGTGCAAGGGCAACTGCAGCCCGGGCGGCGGGTTCAACCTAGCATCGGACCTGTGCGCTGGACCCCACTGCCAGGGCTTGCGCCGGCGCTGCTGCTGGCGCTGGTCCTCGCCCCCTCCGCCCACGCCTCGCCGCTGCTGACGCTGCGCAGCGACGGCAGCACCTATGTGCGGGAGGATCGGTTTCTGCCGCCCGCCGAGGCGCGACCGGCCTCGCCGGCCCGGCGGCCGGCGACCGCGGCCAGCCGGCAGCGCTTCGGGGCGCGCGCCGCCGACGCCAAGCTGACCGTGCCCGGCGAGCTCGCCCGGATGCTCGCCACGGGCGCGATCGATCAGTCGACGCATGACGAGCATCGCGCGATCTACGCCAACGCGATCGCGCTGCGCGGCAAGCTCAGCGGCGCCCGCAAGGCGTCGTTGGGCGCCGTGATCCGCAACCTCGAGGACATCGCGGCGGCCGGCGGGCTCACCGTCAGCCGCCTGCCCGGGCTGTTTGAGACGGTGCGCCGCAACCGCCAATGGTGGGCGAGCGGGCCGCTGCTGCGAAACGGCGCGCGCGTGAGCTTTCAGGGCAGCAAGCTCGTCTGGCAGTTCTACGCCGGCGAGGGCCTGCAGATCCAGTGGCTGGGAACGTTCGGCAAGGTCAACGGCCTGTGGCAGGGCAACTACACGACGTCGCTGCGCGAGATCGTCGACGAGGCGCTGTCGCTCGCCGTCCAGCGTGCCGGCGGGATCGCCTGGGAGTACCTCTTTCGCTTCGACGGCGGGCGGCCGCCGTGGGTCAGCGGCCTGGCGCAGGGCACTGCCGTCCAGGCGATCGCACGGGCCGGGGTCAAGCTCAACCAGCCCGCGTACCTCACCGCGGCCAAGGCCGGGCTGGGCATCTTCCGCGAGGCGCCGCCGGGCGGCGTGCGCGTCGCGACGCCGGCCGGAGCGCACTACCTCATCTACTCCTTCGCCTCCGGGCTGCGCGTGCTCAACGGCTTCACGCAGGCCGTCAACGGGCTGCACGACTACGCGAAGCTGACCAGCGATCCCGAGGGCGCCGCGCTGTTCGCCGCCGGCGAGGCGCAGCTGCGTGCCGAGCTGCCCGCCTACGACACCGGCGGCTGGTCGCGCTACTCGACGGTGCGCGACGCCGACGTGCACTACCACGTGGTCGCGCGCGACTTCCTGCGCAACCTCTGCACGCGGCTGGCGCAGGACACCGCGCCCGCGCCACCGCCGGGCGCCTCCACCGGCGGCGTGGTTCCCGCGCCGTCGCCCGTCGGCGGCGATCCGGCCCCGTACTGCGCGGCGGCCGAGCGCTGGACGGCGTACCTCAGCCGGCCGCCGGCGCTGGCGCTGGTCTCGACGAAGGTGCGCGGCGGCAGGCCCGCCGCCGTCAAGGTCGCGGTCAACAAGCCGTCCTACGTGACGCTGCGCCTGCGCCGCGGCGGGCGAACGGTCGCGACGCTCGGCGGCCATCTGCCGAGCGGTGTGCGCACGCTGCGCTGGCCCAGGCCGCCGCGCAAGGCCGGCCGCTACAGCGTCGTCATCGGCGCGAAGGACCTGACCGGCCGGCGCAGCTCTGACGCGGGCACGCTGCGCGTGCTGAAGGCCCGCCGCGCCAAGCGCTGACCGCGGCCGGCGGCCGCGGCCGCCCCGCGCCGCCTGAGCCGTTCCGGTGGGGTCGGGTCGGGCGTCGCGCGCGGTTACACTCGCGGCGTGACCGAGTCCGACGATCGGCTGTTCGGCCCCGAGCATGTCCGCGTCTACCGCGAGACGGCGGGCGCGCGCGGCTATCACTGGCGCGGCACGACGATCCTGCTGCTGACGACGACGGGGCGCACGTCCGGCGAGACGCGCACGACGCCCCTGATTCACCGCGTGGACGGTGACCGCTGGGTCGTCATCGCATCCAAGGGCGGGGCGCCCGAGCATCCCGGCTGGTACCAGAACCTGCTGGCCGATCCTGAGGCGACGATCCAGGTGCAGGCAGACGAGGTGCCGGTCGTGGCGACGACCGCCGAGGGCGAGGAACGCGCCCGCCTGTGGTCGTTGATGACCGAGGTCTGGCCGGACTACGACGACTACCAGCGCAAGACCGACCGCGAGATCCCCGTCGTCGTGTTGACGCGCCGGTAGCCGATCGGGCGCCGGGTCGACCGCCCCCAACCCCGACGCGCGGCGCACCCGGCGGCCTCCACCGGTGCCGGGCGTACAATCGCGCCATGGCCGCGGACGGCGCCACGACGTGGATCCTCACCGCCTCGCCCGAGATTCGCGCGACGACGGCGGAGCGCATGCACGCGGCGGCCGGCGTCCCGGCGTGAATCAGGGTGCGCAGCGAGTGCGCGCGGCCTACGTCGCGCTGGACCGCGATCAACGCTTCGCCGCCGGTGCGGCGATCGCGCTGCTGCTGGCGATGTTCCTGCCGTGGTATGAGAAGACCGTCGTCGTCACGGGGACGAGGAGCTTCGCCAGCGACACGATCAGCGCCTTCGGCGCGGTGTCGTTCGTCGAGGCGGCGATCTTCCTCGTCGCCGCCGGCGTCCTCGCGTTGCTGCTGGCCCGCGCCGACGAGCGACCCTTCCACCTGCCGGGCGGCGATGGCACCGTCATCTTCGGCGCCGGCCTGTGGGCGACGGCGCTGATCTTCTACCGCGTCTTCGACCGCCCCGACGTCAGCGGCGCGGGCGGCACCGTCGGCATCCAGTGGGGCTTCTTCGTCGCCTTCGTGGCCGCGGGCGCGCTGGCGATCGCGGGCCAGCGCATCCGCGTCGCCGACCGGCCCGAGCCGCCGCTGGCCGCCGCGGAGCCCGACGGCGTGGCCCGGTCCCGGCGCCCGTCGGCCCCGGCGCACGCCGACGAGACGGCCGCGACCGCGGCCGTGCCGCGCGCCGCTGCGCAGGCCGACGGCGCCCGGCGCGGCGCGCGCGACAGCCGCGCCGTCACGCGCGACGACGCGCGCCAGCTGACGTTCGACGACCCGAGCGACGAGCCGCCGCTGCGGCCGGGCGAGATCCCGCGCGCGCGCGACGGCGGCGACGGCGGCGCCTGAGCGCTACTGCACGTCGGCGTCGGGAGGCGGGAGCTGAACGCGCGTCTGCGGCTCGACCGCGCCGACGCCCGGCACGACCGCGAGCGCCGGCAGCTGCGCGTCGTCGACCGACCCGGTGATGACACCGAGCGTGGACAGGACCTGCGTGACCTCCATTCCGGCCCGCGTCAGCCGCCCCACGAGGTCGTCGAGCCGGCCGGCGTGCGAGTCGGCGACGGTTACGGTCACGTCGCGTCGCATCGGCGCGGCGTCAGTCCGGCGCCTGTACGGGCCCGGCGCCGATGTCGGCCGGCGGGAGATCCAAGCTCCGGGCGCCCTGCATGAGCGCGTCCCACAGCGCCTGTCCGCGCGCATCGGCGCGCTGCGACCAGGGTGCGGCGATCCCGGCGACGTGGGGCGTCGCCATGCTCGTTCCCGAGATCGTGTTGTTGCGCTGCGGCAGCGGCCAGGACGAGTGGACGTCGCCGCCGGCACCGGCGAGGTCGATCTGACCGCCCTCGACGGGGTTGTCCCCGGCCGAGAAGTCCGCGACGCGCAGGTCCGCGTCGACGGCCGCGACCGCCATGATCGACGGGCTGTTGGCGGGAACGCCGACGAAGCCTCGCTCGCCGGACGCGCGGCGGGCGTTGTTGCCGGCCGCGGCGACGATCAGCGTGCCGGCGGCCAGCGCGCGCCGGCCGACCGTCTCGTAGGCCGTCGAGACGATGTCGGCGCCGAGCGACATCGAGATGATGCGACAGCCGTTGGTGATCGCCCACTCGATGCCCGCGAGGATGCTCTCGTCGGTCCCCGCCCCGGTGTCGTCGAGCCCCTTGCCGGCGAAGATCTCGGCCTCCGAGGCGATGCCATAGCGGCGCCCCGTAGGCGGCGCGGGCGAGCCGCAGGCCGTCCCCGTGCAGTGCGTGCCGTGACCCTGTCCGTCCCGTGCCGAGAGTTCGGCGACGAACGACCGCGCCGTGACCGAGCGTTCTGCGAAGTCCGGGTGCTTGAAGTCGAGGCCGGTGTCGAGGATCGCCCCGCGGTTGGCGCGCCCCGTCGCGCTCGAGGCGTCGACGGCGGTCGCGCGCAGGCCCCAGGTGAACGCGTCGTCGTCGGCGAACTGCGCCGCGGCGACGGTGTCCTCGACGGCGATCGCGTGCATGACGCGCTCGGGCTCCACCGCGACGATCGCCGCGCCCGGCGCCCCCGCGGAGGAGATGGACGCCGCCAGCGCGCTCGGTTCGCGCGCGACGAGCGCGACGCCGAGCGTGTCGAAGACGATCGCCTCGGCTCCCGCGGCAGCGTCGGGTTCCGGTGCGCCCGCGCGATGGTCGGACGCGAGGACGACGTTCGCGATCCCGGCGATTGATCGCAGCGTCTCGCCGATCAGGTCGCGGCTGCCGCCCACGTCGTCACCGAAGGCGACGACCGAGCGCCCGGTCGTCTGTGCCTCCTGCTCCCCTGGGCCGGTCGACATCACCCGCCTCGCGATGGGGTGGTCACGATCGCGCTCAGCCTACGCCAGATCAGTCGCGCAGGTTGGCAAAGGCGCGGCGCACGTTCAGCGGCCCGACGCCGTGGGCGAGCACCGCCGTACCGCCGCGCGGGTCCTCGTGAAGCTCGACGATCACCTCGTCCTCGTTTTCGTGGATGAGGGCGACGAGGCCGATCGGGAACATGAACACCGCGAGCAGGACCGTCCAGGCAGGGCGCCAGCGCCGGCGGAACATGAGCGCACCGTCGGTCACCGACAACACGTAGCCGTTGCGCGCCAGCGCGGGGGCGATGTACTCGAACGCCTGCTCGCGGGCGGCGCGCGGGTCGACCTCGAGCTCGACGCGCTCGACGAAGGCCAGGCGCCCCGGGATCCGCGGGGCCCGCCGCCCGCGGGCGACGACCTTCCCGCGCCGCGGGATGAGCTCGGGCAAGTCGTCGTGCAGGTCGCCGAGCTCGAGCAGCGTGACGGCGCGGTGAGCCTGCTCGACGCGTTCCTCGAACTCCTCGACGGTGAGGCGCCCGTCGAGATGGTGCGCGCGCAGCAGGTCGACGACCGCCGATCGATCGCTGTCGCCCGCGCGCAGCGGGCGTGGCGCTGGCTGACTCATCGCGCGAACCCCGGCGGCGGCATACCGTGAGCAGTCTGTCCGCGCTGCGGCCCTTCCGCGACCGCGTGGCGCCCAGCCACGGCGAATGATGTCGCCGCGCATGCCGCGCTGGCCCACTCCTAGAGGGTCGCGAGTCGGGATCGCATAGAAGACGTCGAGGTTCTCCGGCGGATCGGCGCCGGCCGCCCGACCCCAGCGGGTGTTCGGTGGGAACGTGGTCGGCGAGTTTGGCAGTGCGCTGGCAAGCTGGACGGCTAGAGGTTCGCGTGTCGCGGGTTGCTGGGCGAAGTGGCGAAGGCATCGTGTCGGCGGATGTGGCCGCTAA
>Ga0136617_10002304_pt1 | contig 17004 bp, 15 predicted proteins | sample AntDrymUQ3222106_2_FD_129672 | JGI IMG/M metagenome (GOLD analysis project Ga0136617, IMG submission 129672) | Polar desert sand microbial communities from Dry Valleys, Antarctica - metaG UQ322 (21.06) | ecosystem: Environmental > Terrestrial > Soil > Desert | place: Antarctica: Dry Valley...
CTGACGCTGCGGCCGGAAGGAACCGCCCCCGTGGCCAGGGCCTACGTCGAGCACGGCCTCAGCCACGAGGCGGCACCGTTCAAGGCGTACATGGTATTGCCGATGTACCGCTACGACCGGCCGCAGAAGGGCCGCCATCGCGAGCACTGGCAGTTCTCGGCCGAGGCGCTCGGCTCGGACGACCCCGCCATCGACGCGGAGGTGATCCAGCTCTACGCCGAGTTCCTCCGGCGTCTAGGAATCTCGGGTTACACACTTGAGATCAACTCGATTGGCGATCGTGCTTGTCGCCCTCAGTATGTTGAGGCGCTCTCGGCCTGGCTCGGGGCAAATGATCCGATGCTCGACGCGGACGCGCGCGCCAAACGAACGACGAGCCCACTGCGTGTCTTCGACACAAAGAACGCAGCGTTGCGCGCGGCGCTGGAGGAGGCTCCGAAAATTGGCGAGTTCCTTTGTACGGAGTGCAAGACTCACTTCGCGGCAGTCCTCCGTTACCTCGACGCCTACGGAGTGGACTACACGCACGCGCCTACGTTGGTTCGCGGGCTCGACTACTACACGCGCACCACTTTCGAGTTCCTCGGGAAGGCGCTTGGAAGTCAAAGCCAACTTGTTGGTGGGGGGCGATATGACTACCTCGTGGAGGAGATCGGCGGCCCGCCCACACCGGGAATCGGCTTCGGTGCGGGGATCGAGCGGCTCGTGCTTCAGCTCGAGCAGCAAGGAATCGAACTTGATACATCGCATATCGAGGTATTTTTTGCCTGCGAGCCCGGAACGTCGCGCACGGAGGTGCTTGCCCTGATGGGGGAGCTGCGGCGCCGCGGCGTCGCGTGCGAGACGGATTACGCCGGCCGCTCGCTGAAGGGTCAGCTCACGCAGGCCCGGCGGCTCGGTGCGGAAGTGACCGTGATCGCAGCACGCGATGGAGCCACTATTCGGCGGGCCGGCGCAGCGGACGAGAGCGTGCCGCTCGCAGACATTGCAGAGAGGCTGGGGCGGTGAGCTGGCGCGACCTGCGCTGCGGGGAGGTGCGCTCAGAGCACGTGGGGCGGCGCCTCAAGCTGGCCGGCTGGGCGGCGCGGCGGCGCGACCACGGCGGCCTCGTGTTCATCGACCTGCGGGACCACACGGGAATCTGCCAGCTCGTCGTCAACCCCGAGCGCGCGCCGGAGGCCGCCGCGGCCGCGCACGAGACGCGGGCGGAGTTCGTGCTGCTCGCCGAGGGCGAGGTGAGCCGCAGGGCGCCCGACGCCGTGAACGCGAAGCTCGCCACGGGCGAGTTCGAGCTCCAGGTCGACCGGCTCGAGATCGAGTCGCGCAGCGAGCCGCTTCCGTTTCAACTCGACGACGAGGGCGTCGACGAAAGCCTGCGCCTGCGCTACCGCTACCTCGACCTGCGGCGCGAGCGCATGCAGGGCAACCTGCGGCTCGCGGCGACGGTCATCTCCGCGATCAGGCGCTACATGGACGCACAGGGGTTCGTGGACGTCTGGACCCCGAACCTGACGAAGGCGACCCCCGAAGGAGCCCGCGACTTCGTCGTGCCGGTGCGGCTGCAACCGGGTCGCTTCTTCGCGCTGCCGCAGTCGCCCCAGCTCTTCAAACAGATCCTGATGGTGGCCGGGCTCGACCGGTACTACCAGATCGCGACATGCTTTCGGGACGAGGATCTGCGCGCCGACCGGGGGTTCGAGTTCCGCCAGCTCGACGTCGAGCTGGCCTTTCCGACCCGCGAGCAGGTGCTCGAGGTGATCGAAGGCGCGGTGGTCGCCTCGTTCGAGGCGCTCGGTAGGGAGCCGCCGCAGCGGCCGTTTCACCGGCTTTCCTGGCACGAGGCGGCGGCGCGCTTCGGCTCGGACAAGCCCGATCTTCGCTTCGAGCTGGAGATCCAGGACATGACCGCAATCACGCGGAGCTCCGAGTTCGGGGTGTTCTCGGGCGCGTCGACCGTGCGCTGTCTGACCGTGCCCCAGGAGCTCTCGCGGAGTGAGCTCGCCGAGCTCGAGAGCTTCGCCAGGGGCTGGGGCGCCAAGGGTCTCGCCTACCTCGTCTTCGCCGACGACGGTCAGGTGCGCTCGCCGATCGCCAAGCACCTCTCGACCGCCGAGCTGGACGCCGTACGGGCACCGCCCGGCTCGACGGTGCTGTTCGGTGCCGACGAGCCGCGGGTCGTCGAGCGCGTCCTCGGCGCTCTCCGCCTGCACCTCGGTAAGCGGCTCGAGCTCGTCGACGAAGGGCGAGACGAGTTCCTCTGGGTGACCGAGTTTCCGCTCTTCGAGTGGAACGACGAGGAGGGGCGCTGGCAGGCGGCCCACCATCTCTTCACCGGCCTCGAGCCGGGCCACGAGCACCTCCTGGAAGGCGATCTCGGCTCGATTCTCAGTCAGGCGTACGACCTCGTGTGGAACGGCTGGGAGCTCGGCTCGGGCTCGATCAGGATCCACCGCCGCGACCTGCAGGCCCGTGTGTTCAAGGCGATTGGGCTCTCGGCCGAAGAGGCCGAGGAGCGCTTCGGCTTCCTGCTCGAGGTGATGGGGATGGGCGCGCCACCGCACGGCGGGTTCGCGCTCGGGCTCGATCGCTTCCTTGCGCTCCTCGCCGGCCAGCCGAACATCCGGGAGGTGACCGCCTTTCCGAAGGCGGCGAGCGGGTCCGAGCCGATGACGGGCGCACCGACGCAGGTATCCGCCGAGCAGCTGGCCGAGCTCGGCATCCGGGTGATTCCCCCGGCCCAGTAAGGTGCCCGGCGGCATGTGGGGACGACTCGGCCCGCGCTTCGCGCTCGAGGCAACCTTCCTCATCCTCGTGGCGGTCGGCCTCGCAATCGCGGACCTGGAGCCGCTTCCGATCGTGCTCGTGATGGGCGGCGCGTGGCTGCTCGTCTCGTTGATCGAGTTGATCGCCTCCCGCAGGCCCGCCTACCCCGCGATCAAATCTGATGCGCCGGTGCCCGAGCCCGCGACCGCCACCGAGCCCGTCGTGGAGGTTGCGCCCCCGGTCGAGCCTGCTGTAGTTGACCCGGTCCAGCCGGTTGCGGTTGAACCGGTCGAGACGGTGGAGGCGGCGGAGCCGGTGGAGGCCGTGGAGTCGGTGGAGGTGCAGGAACCGGTCGAGCCCGTCGAGCCCGTGGAGGCGATCGAGCCGGCCGAGGAGCCGGCCGGGGAGCCGTCGCCGACGCTCGCGCGCCGACGTTTCTTCGGCCGCCGCAAGGCGAGCGCGCAGCCGCCCGAGGTGGCCGCCGCGGCCGGTGACCCTGACCCCAAGCCATGAGTGTCGGCTCCGCTCCGGCTGGGGCGCTGGCGCTCGTGCAGCGCCAGCTGGCTCTCGGCGCGGTCGCGCTGCTCGCCGGCGTCGGTGTCTTCGCGGCCCTCGCGGTTCGCGAGGAGAGCCGGCAACCACGACTACCGCCGGCCATTGCCGCGCCTGACGGAGGCTGGTACAGCGCGCTGGCCTCCACCGGGGGCCGGACCTTCGACGGCCGGCGGAGCGCCTGCGGTCACCGGCTCGACATGAACAGCCTCGGCCTGGCGCACTGGAACTTGCCCTGTGACAGCAAGCTCTACGTGCAAGTAAAGGGGCAGACGGTTCTCACGCAGGTGATCGAGCGTGGCCCGTACGTGCCGGGCCGCGACTTCGCGTTGTCAGAGGCCCTGGCCGACCGGCTCGGGATGCGCGGCACCGAGCCGATCCGCTGGCGCTACGCCGGCCAGGTGCAGTAAAGACCCTTCGGCTAGCCTGACCTCGTGCGCGAGATTTGGGGAGATTCCGCTGCCGCCGGCGACCTGGCGCTCGTCCGACTCCGGGTCGAGGGCGAGCGCATCCTCGAGGCGGACGCGGACGGGCTCTCCGAGCCCCTCGCCGGGCTCACGCTGCTCGAGGCCGCCGCGGTCGGGGGCGAGACGCTGCCGGTCGATGCGCTCGCCAATGCGATCGGGCCGATCTTCCGCGCGCCGCGCCGATCGGGCCGGATCGCGGTGGCGATGAGCGGCGGCGTGGACAGCTCGGTCGCACTGCTGCATGCGGGCTCCGATCCGATCGGCGTCACGCTTCGCCTCTGGCTCGACCCGGTCGGTCCGGATGCGAGCCGCGCCTGCTGCTCGCCGCAGGCGGTGATCGCCGCACGGGAGAGTTGCCACGCGCGCGGCCTCCCGCACGTCACCCTCGACCTGCGCGAGGACTTTCGCCGCTCCGTCGTGGCGGCGTTCGTCCAGGGGTACGCGCGGGGAGAGACGCCGAATCCCTGCATGCGCTGCAACGGAAGCTTTCGCTTTGCGCAGCTCCTCGCCTTCGCGCGCCGGGCCGGTGCCGAACGGCTCGCGACGGGCCACTACGCCCGGATCGTCCAGCACCGCGGTCGCCGCCTGCTGGCGCGGGCAGCCGACGAGGAGAAGGATCAGTCGTACATGCTCGCGCGCGTCGACCCGAGGCGACTCGGCGAGATCTGGTTCCCTCTGGGGGAGCAGAGCAAGGAGGAGACGCGCCGGCAGGCGCTCGCTGCGGGACTCGAGAATGCGACGAGCCACGAGAGCCAGGAGGCGTGCTTTCTGGCGGGTGACGATTACCGCGCCTTCCTCGGCCGGCAGGGTCTAGACCCGCGCGAAGGGGCTGTGGTCGACGAAGCCGGCCGGCCGGTGGGCCGTCATTCGGGCTACTGGCACTTCACGCCGGGCCAGCGGCGGGGCCTCGGCGTGGCCGCTCGCGAGCCGTTGTATGCACTGGGCGCCAACCCTCGGACGAACCGCGTCGTCGTCGGCCCGCGCGCATCGCTCGAGCGGCGCCGCGTCAGCGTCTCGGGACGTCTGTATGCGCCGGTCGGGCGCGCCCGAGCGAAGCTTCGCTACCGCTCGGCCGCGCTCCCCGCGACCGTCGAGCCGCTCTCGCGCGGCTTTCGACTCCTGCTCGAGGAGCCGGCGTACGCCGTCGCGCGCGGCCAGGCCGCAGTCCTGTACGAGGATGACGCCGTCGTGGGCTCGGGCCTGATCTCCTCCTCGCAGCGATGACGCCCGCCGATCAGGTCACGCTCGAGCTGCCACGGGGAAAGGCGTTTCACGGGATCGCGAATCTCGTGCTCGGCGGTCTCGCGTCGCGCCTGCAGGCGACGGTCGAGAGCCTGGAGGATCTTCAGCTTGCGCTCGAGACTCTGCTCGAGCGCGCCGAAGCCGACTCGGTCACCGTCACGCTCAGCGTGACCGACGGTGTGCTCGAGACGCTGGTCGGCCCGGTCGGGGACGCGGTGCGCAGCGAGCTCGCGGAGGCGGGCGAGCCGGGTCTGGGTCTGCAGCGCGTGTTGCGAACGGTCGCCGACGAGGTCGACCTGAGCGAGCGCGAGGGCGCGGTCTGGGTGACCCTCCGCAAGAGCCTCGCTCCGGTGGGGGGAGGCTGATGCCCGCCGAAAGAGCCGAGAAGACGCTCCTCCGGCGATACCACGAGCACGGCGATCTGGCCGCGCGCGAGCAGCTGATCGAGCAGTACATGTCGCTCGTCCGCTCCCTCGCGCGCCGCTACTCGTACCGCGGCGAGCAGCTGGAGGATCTCGTCCAGATCGGCGCGATCGGCCTGATCAAGGCGATCGACCGCTTCGATCTCAACCGGGGAGTCGAGCTCACGACCTATGCGACGCCGAACATCATCGGCGAGATCAAGCGGCACTTCCGCGACAAGGGCTGGTCCGTGCGAGTCCCGCGCGGCCTGCAGGAGCTGAACGTCCAGCTCTCCCGGCTGATCGAGCAACTGACCGTGCAGCTCGGCCGTTCGCCGACCATTCCCGAGCTGGCGAAGGCCGCCGGCGTGCCGGAGGAGGATGTGCTCGAGGCGCTCGAGAGCGGCCGCGCGTACAGCTCCGTCTCGCTCTCGACGGGCGGCGGGGGAGACGACGAGGACGGCGACCTCGATCCGCTCGAGTCGATCGGGACGGAGGAGCTGCAGTACGAGATCTCGGAGGACTGGGCCCTCCTCGCCCCGGGCTTTCGAGCCCTCGACGAGCGCGAGCGAACGATCCTGCACCTCCGCTTCTTCAAGGGTCTGACGCAGTCGCAGATCGCGCAGCAGGTGGGCATCTCGCAAATGCACGTCTCGCGGCTGATCCGGCGCTCGCTCGAAAAGATCCGCGAGGAGATCGACGTGGAGGAACCGGTGCCGAGCAAGTCTGCCGGCTCCAGCTGATGCGGACGACCGCGGAGCTCCGCGAGGGCTTCCTCTCCTTCTTCGAGGGGAAGGGCCACGCCCGAGCGCACTCGGCGTCCTTGATCCCTCGCGCCGACGATCGCTCGACGCTCCTGAACTCCGCAGGTGTGCAGCCGCTCATGCCGTACATGCTTGGTCGCGAGGACCCGCCGGCGCCGCTCTTGACGACCGCGCAGAAGGTGTTCCGGACAACGGACGTCGACGAGGTAGGCCGCGACGGCTACCACCTCTCGTTCTTCGAGATGCTCGGAAACTTCTCGTTCGGGCAGTACTTCAAGGACGGGGCGATCGAGCTCGCGTGGGAGTTCATGTTCGATCACCTGCAGCTCGATCCCGCTCGCATCTGGGTCACCGTCCTCGCCGCTGACGCGGAGCTCGGGCTGGAAGACGACCAGGTCGCGATCGACGCGTGGGAGAGGATCGGAATGCCGTCCGAGCGAATCGTTCGCCTGCCTCGTTCGGAGAACTTCTGGTCCGTCGGCGGTCCCGGGCCGTGCGGTCCGGACTCCGAGATCTTTTTCGACTGGGGCAAGGAGAAGAGCTGTGGGCGACCAGGCTGCGGGCCGGGTTGCCCGTGCGATCGCTACCTGGAGATCTGGAACCTCGTCTTCATGGAGTTCGAGCTTCATCACGACGGGAAGCTCACGCCGTTGCCGGAGCAGAACATCGACACCGGCATGGGCCTCGAGCGCACGGCGCGCGTCCTGCAGGGCGTCGATTCGGTCTACGACACCGATGGCTATCAGGCGATCATGGACTGGATCGCAGGCGAGAGCGGCGTTGCGTACGGCGAGTCCGACGAGGCGACGAAGGCGCACCGCATCCTTGCCGACCACGGGCGCGGGATGACGTTCCTCGCCGGTGAGGGCATCGCGCCTTCGAACGAGGGACGTGGCTACGTGATGCGCCGCATCGTCCGGCGGGCCGTCCAGCAGGCGGGCCGGATCGGCCTCTCCCCGCCGTTCCTCCCCGGGCTGGCCGATGCGGTGATCGAGCAGATGGGCGAGGCGTACCCCGAGCTCGTCGAGCATCGCGCCGAGATCCGCCGCATCCTCGCGGGCGAGGAGGAGCGCTTCGCCGAGACGCTCAGCCGCGGCATGAGGCTCTTCGACGACGTGGCTGCGAGCGGCGATATCTCCGGCGAGGACGCCTTCCGGCTGCACGACACCTACGGCTTTCCGCTCGAGCTGACGAGGGAGCTGGCGAGCGAGCGGGATCTCGCGGTCGACGAGGATCGGTTCACCGCGCTGATGGGCGAGCAGCGCGAGCGCTCCCGCGCGGCCTCGGGGTTCGAGCTGCGGCTTACGGACGAGGCGAAGACCGACTTCGTGGGCTACGAGCGCACCGAGGCCCTCACGGCGATCGCGGCCCTCGAAGAGCTGGGCGACGGCCTCTTCCAGGCCAAGCTGCACGAGTCGCCGTTCTACGCCGAAGGCGGAGGGCAGGTCTCGGACAGCGGTTCTATCGAGCGCGGGACCGACGGCGCGCGCGCCGAGATCGTCGCCGCCACGCGCGTGGGTGAGGACCAGGTCCTGACCTTTCGCGGGCAGGGCTTCCACGCGGGCGACCGCGTGCGCGCCTCCGTGCTCTGGAGCAGCCGCTTCCCGACCATGGCCAACCACACCGCCACCCACCTGCTCCACCGGGCGCTCCAGGAAGTCCTGGGCGATGGGGTGCGCCAGGCCGGCTCGGCGGTACGCCCCGACAAGCTTCGCTTCGACTTCACGCATCCAAAGCCGCTAAGCGTCGATGAGCGGAGCGAGGTGCAGCGTCGCGTGAACGAGCGGATCTTCGCGAACGAGGCGGTACGCGCCTTCGTGACGCCGATCGTGGAGGCGAAGCGCCTCGGCGCCACCATGCTCTTCGGCGAGAAGTACGGCGACGAGGTGCGCGTGATCGAGATCGGCGACTACTCGCGCGAGCTCTGCGGCGGCACGCACGTCCGCTGGACCGCCGAGATTGGCAGCTTCCTGATCGTCTCCGAGAGCTCGGTCGGCGCGGGGACGCGGCGGATCGAGGCTGTTACGTCGGGCGAGGCATTCGCGCTCCTGACCGCGCGCTCGACGGAGGCGGACCGGCTTCGAGCTGAGCTCGAGCAGGCGCGCAAGCAGGCGCGCGACAAAGGGGCCGCGGCACCGGCAGACGACGCAGTGGCGCCGGAGGTGAAGGTCGTGGGCGGCGTCAACGTGATCGCCCAGACGGTCGACGGCCTCGGCGCGGACGCGCTGCTCGACCTGTCCGATCGCTTCAAGCAGCGGCAGAGCCCGGCGGCCGTCGTGCTCGGCTCGCGCGAGGACGGGAAGGTGCACCTCGTGGCCAACTTCGACCAGGCGGTGGCCGAGCGCGTCAGCGCACTGGACGTGATCAAGGAGGCAGCCTCGCTCGTCGGCGGCGGCGGCGGAGGTCGCCCGACAATGGCTCGTGCCGGTGGGAAGCACGCCGAGAAGCTGCCCGACGCCCTCGCGGCGGCCGAGGAGCGAATCCGCAGCGCGCTCGCTTAGACGAAGGCTTGATGCGAGATTCACGAGGGCCGAAAGACGCACCAGACACGGCGCCGGATCGCCATCCTCGGTCTTGACCAGGCAACCAGCCTGGCCGGCGACCGAGTCTGGCCCCCGGCTTGGCCCGGCGCGCCTCCGGCGAAACGGCAATCTCACATCAAGCCTTTGAAGGTGCTTGCGCTCGACTACGGCCGGGCGCGAACCGGTGTGGCGGTGTCCGACCCGACCGGGCTGCTCGCGCGCCCTCTGACGATCGTCGAGCGAGCGGGGTCTGCCACAGGTTTGGAGCAAGTCGTCGAGCTCGTACGCGCAGAGGGCGCGGAGCTCGTCGTCGTCGGCCTGCCGCTGACGCTCCGCGGCGAGCACGGCGAGCAGGCGCGTGAGACCGTGGCGTTTGTGGAGTCGCTGCGCACGCTCCTGCCAGTACCGGTCGAGACCTTCGACGAGCGCTTCACCACCGTGCTGGCCGAGCGGAGCGGTGCGACCGCCGCCGCGGATGCGCTCGCGGCAGCGCACCTGCTCGAGGGTTACCTGATCCGTCTCGAAGGCCGCGGCCGCTGAGTCCGCGCCGCGTCTCGACCCGGACGCTCGCGCTCCGGCGCGGCGCCGCGCTCGCCGCGCTCGCGGTCGCGCTCGCCGGAGGGGCCTGGCTGGTCGTCTCGGCGCTCGGAGACGACGAGTCCGAGCCACCGCCCGCGACGACGCAGGCGACCCGGCGCGCTCCCGCACGCCCGCTTCGGATCATCTTCCCGGAGGGCTTCACGCGGCGCCAGATGGCCGACCGCGTCGACGCCGTGAGGGAGATCGCGCGGAAGAAGCGAGGCGTGCGGGCGCGGCTGTCAGCGTCGCAGTACCTCGCCGCGTCTGAGCGCTCGACGATTCCGAGACGCTTCGCCGGCGGCGGGGGCCGGCGCGCGCTCGAGGGCTTCCTCTTCCCCGCGGCCTACGACTTCGAGGCGAGAACGACTTCGCGCCAGCTCGTAGCGAAGCAGGTCGAGGCGTTCAGGCGCAACTGGGCCAAGGTGAACCTGCGCTACGCCCGCTCGAAGAACCTGACGCCCTACGACGTCCTGATCATCGCCTCGATGATCGAGGAAGAGGTGCGCGTTCCGCGAGAGCGCGCGCTCGTCGCGGCGGTGATCTACAACCGGCTCCGCCGTCGCATGCCGCTCGGGATCGACGCCACGCTCCGGTACGGGCTCGACGTGGCCCCGACCGAGTCCCTGCGGCGGTCCCACCTGCGCCACCCGACGCCCTACAACACGCTTCTCCACACCGGACTGCCGCCCACGCCAATCACGAATCCAGGGCTAGCGGCCATGCAGGCGGCCGCACGACCGGCGCGAGTGGACTATCTCTTCTTCGTTCGCACGTCCGACTGCCGGAGCCACTTCTTCACCGCGAGCGAGGAGGAGTTCCTCGCCCGTGTCGCCTCGCCGCGGTGCTGACCGCCGGCACCCGGCTCGTCGGCCTGCTCGGCTCTCCCGTCGGCCAGTCGCTCTCGCCGCGCATGCACAACGCCGCCTTCGCTGCGCTCGGGCTCGACTGGGCCTACGTCGCGCTCGACGTGTCGCCGGACTCGCTGGCCGCCGCGATCAAGGGCCTCGTGGCCACCGGATTCGGGGGGGCCAATGTCACAGCGCCGCACAAGCTGGCGGCGGCGCAGCTCGTGACCACGGAGCTGGTGTCGGTGAACACGCTCGTCTTCGAGGGTGATCACGCGTACGGCCATTCGACGGACGCGGCGATCCTCGCCGGGCTGGTCGCCGAGAATCCGGTGGTCGTGGGGGGTGGCGGCTCAGCGCGAGCCTTTCTGGGGGCGCTGCCCTCGGCGCGAAACTACTCGCGCCGGGCCTCGTGGCCGCCTCGGGTCGAAGGCGCTGACCTCGTCGTGCACGCCACGCCGGTGCGCGAGGAAGTGCTGTTCAGGCTCGGGCCGGGGCAGACGCTGATCGACCTGCCGTACCCCGAGAGCGTCACAGCGTCAGCCGCCCGCGAGGCCGGCGCGCACGTGATCGACGGCCTCGACGTCCTCGTTGCGCAGGGTGCGGCAGCCTTCGAGCTCTGGACCGGGCTGCCGGCACCGCTCGGAGTGATGCGGGCGGCAGTCCGCTCGTAGGGTTCGGTTGTGGCGTTGACGCTCACCACCGCAGGCGAGTCGCACGGGCCTGCGCTCGTCGGCATCGTCAACGGCCTACCGGCCGGCCTCGTGCTCGAGCGCCAGGCGATCGACCGCGACCTGCAGCGTCGGCAGGAGGGGTACGGGCGGAGCCCGCGGCAGCGGATCGAGCGGGACCGGGTCGAGGTGCTGGCCGGCCTGCGGCACGGTCGCACGCTGGGCACGCCCCTGGCACTCGTCGTCCGGAACCGGGATCACGAGAACTGGGCGTGGGGCATGAGCGCCTGGCCGCCCGAAGGAGCCGCTCGCGGAAAGGGGGCGTCGGCGGTAACCCTGCCACGCCCTGGCCACGCGGATCTGCCCGGCACGCTCAAGTACGGCCTCGCCGACGTGAGGGACGCGCTCGAGCGGGCCAGCGCTCGGCAGACGGCGGTCACCGTCGCCGCAGGGGCCGTCGCCAAAGCGCTCTTGGCGGAGATCGGGATCGAGGTCCGAGGGGCCGTGCTCGAGCTCGGCGGCGAGCGGGAAGCGGCCGCGTTCCCTTCGGCTGTCGACGCCGCCCGTGCGGAGCGGGACACGCTTGGCGGCATCGTCGAGATCCGGGCGGAGGGTGTTCCGCCGGGCTTCGGCTCGTACGCGACCGCGGAGGAGCGGCTCGACGGCCGTCTCGGAGCGGCGCTCCTCGGACTCCAGGCCGTCAAGGGCGTGGAGGTGGGTGACGGCTTCGCGCTGGCGGGCCGGCGCGGGTCCGGGGCGCACGACGAGATCCTCCGCGACGAGCAAGGCCTCTTCCGGAGGACCAACCGGGCGGGCGGCCTCGAAGCCGGCGTCTCGAACGGCGAGCCGCTTCTCCTCCGTATCGCGATGAAGCCACTGCCGACTCTGATGCGGCCACTGGCTTCGGTCGACCTCGACACGGGGCGGCCGGGCGAGGCGCTCGTCGAGCGGAGCGACGTCGCCGCGGTCGAGGCGCTGGCTGTCGTGGCGGAGTGCGTCGTCGCGTGGGAACTCGCCCGCGCGGCCAGGGAGAAGTTCGGCGGCGACGCGCTCGACGACTTCGTTCGCGCCCATTACGGCTATCTGGAGCGCATTCCGTGGACTCGCCGTTAGAGAAACACGTCGCGCTCATCGGCTTCATGGGCGCGGGCAAGACCACGCTCGGCAAGGCGGTGGCCGAGCGCCTCGGGCGCCGGTTCCTCGACACCGACCGGGAGCTCGAGCGTGAGACCGCGAAGCGCGTGCCGGAGCTCTTCGGTACCGCGGGCGAAAGTGCGTTTCGCCTTCTGGAGGCGCGGCGAACGGTCGACCTCCTGAAGCAGGGAGAGCCGTCCGTGCTTGCGCTCGGCGGCGGCGCGGTTCTGTCGCAGACGGTTCGTGCGGCGCTTTCGGCGCGCGCCGTCACCGTCTACGTGCAGGTGGATCCCGACGAGGCCTGGCGGAGGGTGGAGGGGAGCGAACGGCCGTTGGCCGCGGAGCGCGAGCAGTTTCTGGCGCTGCACCGGGAGCGGCAGCCCATCTACGCAGAGCTTGCGAACGCAACGGCGCGCGATGCCGAGGACGTGGTGCTCGCGGCTGGGAGCGTGCACGTCGAGCGAGGCTCGCTGCATCGCCTGGGCGAGCTGCTCCCGGGCGCTGGACCAATCGCTCTCGTCGCAGACCGGCGCGTCGCCTCGCTTCACGGCCTGGCCGCGACCGAGGCTCTCGGCGTCAGGCTGGCCTCGCGTCACTCCGTGCCGGAGGGTGAGGCGGCGAAGGAGATCTCGATCTGCGAGCGGCTCTGGGACGACCTCACGCTCGGTAGAGACGGGACGCTCGTCGCGCTCGGCGGCGGCAGTACGACCGATGTGGCCGGGTTCACCGCTGCGACCTATCTGCGAGGTATCGCCTGGGCGGCGATCCCGACGACGCTCGTCGGGCAGGTGGACGCAGCGATCGGCGGCAAGACCGCGGTCAACCTCCCCGCCGGCAAGAACCTCGTCGGAGCGTTCCACTGGCCGGGACGGACGCTGATCGACCCCGACTTGCTCGCGACGCTGGGTGAGGAAGAGCGACTCGACGGAGCGGCCGAGGTCGTGAAGACGGGACTTCTGGCCGGGGATCCGCTCTGGGAGCTGCCCGAGGACGAGCTCGTCCGGCGCTGCGCCGCCTTCAAGACGGCCGTCTGCCTGCGCGATCCACTCGAGCGAGACGGCAGGACGGTGCTGAACCTCGGCCATACGTTCGCCCACGCGCTCGAAGCGGCGGCGACCGACCGGCTGAGTCACGGGCGCGCCGTCGCGCTCGGGCTCCTGGCCGCGCTCAGGCTCTCGGGCGCGGACACGAGCGCGGTCGAGGAGCTCCTGCGGCCGCGGCCGGTGGCGGCGGACCGGGAGCGGGCTTGGGCGGCGTTGCAGCGCGACAAGAAGGCGGCCGGAGGGCGCATCCGGCTCGTCCTGTTGCCGGAGCCGGGCGCACCCGTGACGAGCACCGAGGTGCCCGAGGACGAGGTACGCAGGGCGCTCGACCAGCTGATCGCGGGGTAGAGTCGAAGCCCCTGGATGCGAATCGAAGTCCTGAACGGCGTGAACCTGAACGCACTCGAGCGCCGTGACGCTGCGCTCTACGGGGGCCTGAGCCTGTCGGAACTCGAGTCGCGGATCTACGGCTGGGCCGCCGAGCTCGACTGCACCGTTCGCTGCCGCCAGACGAACCACGAGGGCGAGTACGTGGACTGGTGTCACGACGCGCTCGACGGCACGGACGGCGTGGTCGTCAACCCCGGAGCATGGAGCCACTACAGCTGGGCGATCCGGGACGCCCTGGAGCTCTTCCGGGCGCCGATAGTCGAGGTACACCTCTCGGCGGTGGAGGCGCGCGAGGAGTGGCGGCGCAGCTCGGTGCTCGAAGGCGTCGCGAGCCACCGCGTCACGGGCCGCGGCCCAGAGGGGTATCGCGAAGCGCTCGAGTTCCTGGCGGCCACAGGTGAGTGAGCGAATCGCGCGGCTGCGCCAGCGGCTCGAGGAGCCGCTGCTCGTCCTCGCTCCGCCGAACGTGCGCTACCTCTGCGGCCTGGAGAGCACGAACGCCGGGCTCCTGGTCGGGCCGGAAGAGACGCGCCTCTTCACCGACTTTCGCTACGCGCAGGCCGCCCGGGGGGTCGAGGGCGTCGTGTTCGCGGAGACGAAGCGGAACCTCGCCGTCGACCTCGCGGAGCGGCTCTCGGGCCGGATCGGGTTCGAACCCGACGCGCTCTCCTACGCGCAGTACGAGACGCTGGCGGGCGGCGGTCTGGAGCTGGTGCCCCGGCGCGGGCTCGTCGAAGGGCTCCGTGCGCTGAAGGACGAGGAGGAGCTCGACGCGATTCGGCGGGCTTCGGCGATCACGACGGAGGCTTACGAGAGGCTGACGGAGGAACGTTTCCAGGGGCGCACGGAGCGCGAGCTCGCCTGGCGGCTCGAGCAGCTCTTCCACGAGCTCGGCGCCGACGGCCCGGCGTTTCCGTCCATCGTCGCGTCGGGGCCGAACGCGGCGCTGCCACACGCGCGTCCGGGTGAGCGCAGCGTGCAGAGAGGCGACACGGTGCTCGTCGACGCCGGCGCGAAGCTCGACGGCTACTGCTCCGACTGCACGCGAACCTTCGCCGCAGGCCCACTCTCCGGGGAGCTGCGCGAGGCCTATGACGCTTGTGTCGAGGGACAGCTCGCAGGGTTGGAGGCCGTCCGCCCGCGCGTCACCGGCGCCGAGGCGGACGCGGCGGCCCGCAGCGCGATCGTGGAGGCAGGGTTCGGGGAGGCCTTCGGTCACGGTCTCGGCCACGGTGTCGGGCTGCTGGTGCACGAGGCTCCTCGCCTCTCGGCCGAGTCGACCGACACGCTGGCCGCGACGAACGTGGTCACGGTCGAGCCGGGCGTCTACTTCCCGGGCTCGGGCGGGGTGCGGATCGAGGATCTCGTCGTCGTCCGCGAGGAGGGCGCAGAGGTGCTGACGACGTTCACCAAGGAGCTCGTCGAGGTCGAGTAGGCGTCACGCCTTGCTTGAGGGGCCTGTCCGGAAAGTCGTCGAGGGCGCCCGACAGGCGTGACGCGCCACGATGCGGCGTCCTCGGTCGCGCCAATATGCCCACATTTGACGCTCCCTGCGTCCTAGCCTCGTATCACGTCCCGCGTGTCATCCACCGTTGCGACTTTCCGGACAGACCCCTACACTCGGGCGCCGTGGCCGAGACCGTCAACACGAACCAGTTCAAGAACGGCATGCACATCTCTCTCGACGGGGTGGTCTGGCGCATCCTCGAGTTCCAGCACGTGAAGCCGGGCAAGGGCGGGGCCTTCGTCCGCACGAAGCTGCGGTCGCTCGACTCGGGCTCGGTCGTCGACCGGACCTTTCGCGCCGGTGAGAAGTTCTCGCGCATCCGGACCGAGACGAAGAGCGTGCAGTACCTCTACGACGCCGGGGACGAGGTCGTGTTCATGGACGAGGGCAGCTACGAGCAGATCAGCCTCGGACGGGAGAGCGTCGCCGATGCGCTCGAGTTTCTCCAGCCTTCCGCCTCGGTTCAGCTGCTGCTCGTGGACGACGCCCCGGCCGGCGTGCAGCTCCCCGCCTCGGTCGAGCTCACGGTCGCCGAGACCGAGCCGGGCGTCAAGGGAGACACCGTCTCGAACGTGACGAAGGCGGCCACGCTCGAGACAGGAGCGGTCGTCCAGGTGCCACTCTTCGTCAACGTGGGCGAGCGGATCAAGGTCGACACCCGCGACCGCCGCTACATCGGCCGCGCCTGAAGGGGCCAGCCGCTGCCCAAATAACCCCCGCGTCGAGGTTGGCCGCCGAGCCGCGTCTTGGTCTTCCCCCGTCATCGGTCAAGCACTCCTACCTGCGTGGGGAACGGGAGATGTGTACGGAGGAGGGGACGTCCGCTGCCCATCTCGCGGAGGCCGCAGCGGACTTCGATGCATTCGTGCGGGAACGGCGTTCAGTAAGGCAACTGTGGGGCGTGCCTGTGACCGAGCTGTGGTTCGCGCACGAAGAGGAGTACATCGGAACTGTTGTGGTTCGTCATCAGGTCACGCAGGAGCTGGCCGAGTCCGGGGGACACATCGGTTATCACGTGGTACCGGGACTTCGACGGCGCGGACACGGCACGCGCATGCTCGCTGCGGCGATCAGATTCTGTCGGCCGCGGGGAATGAGAGAACTTCTGATCACGTGTGATGAAGGAAACACCCCTCGCGTCGCGTCATCGAAGCGAACTGCGGCGTGCTCGAGCGCGTTGCCGAGGGCCAAGCCCGGTACCGGATCAGACCCTAGTGCCCTGATCCAACCCGCACTGGGTCAGATCAAGACGCTTTCCGCTCGCCGGAGCCCCGACCCGCCTGACGTTAAGGTCCGTTGCATGCCGGGCCTGGTCGATACGACGATCCGCCTCCTGAGCCAGGAGCCGCTCTCCGGACGCATCCCGACGGCGGCCCTGCTGGAGCTCGCCGCGATTCTGGACGGCGCCGGGTTCGCGTACCTGGAGGTCTCTGGCGGCGGTGTCTTCGACAGTGCCGTGCGCAGGGGGGTCGAGAGCCCCTGGGAACGCATCCGGGCTCTGAAGGCGCGCACGACGACGCCGCTGGGGCTGGCCCTCCGGGGCAGGTTCCTCGTCGGCTCCCGACCCGTGGGCAACGACTTCATCCGCCGGTTCGTCTCGACGGCGGCCGAGAACGGCATCGAGGTCTTCCGGCTGCACGATCCGCTCAACGACGTGTCCAACCTCCGTGAAGCGGGCCAGGCGATCTCTTCGGCCGGGCACGAGTTCGACGCCGGCCTCGTCTACGGGTCGGGACATGCCGAGGAGACGAGGACGCTCGTCGAACGGGCCCGCGAGCTGCCAGAGCTGGGAGCGACCCGCGTGATGCTCCACGACCCGTCCGGCTCGCTGCAGCCCTACCGCGCACACGAGCTCGTGGTGGCGATCTCCGAGGCGAGTGGGCTCCCGGTCGGCCTGTACTGCCAGGGAGCAGGCGGGAATGCGCTTGCCGCCGCACTCGAGGCGGCCCGTGCCGGCGCAGACCGCATCGCGTGCGCGATCTATCCCGTCGCCTTCACGTTGCATCGCGTCTCCGGCGAGAGCCTCGCGGAGGCACTCGCCGGAGCGAGCCTCGAGACCTCGGTCGACGTGCAGGCGCTCTGGCGCGCATCGGAGATCGTGGACGAGCACATCGGCGACGAGCC
>Ga0136617_10002305_pt1 | contig 17004 bp, 23 predicted proteins | sample AntDrymUQ3222106_2_FD_129672 | JGI IMG/M metagenome (GOLD analysis project Ga0136617, IMG submission 129672) | Polar desert sand microbial communities from Dry Valleys, Antarctica - metaG UQ322 (21.06) | ecosystem: Environmental > Terrestrial > Soil > Desert | place: Antarctica: Dry Valley...
ATGTTGAGCAGCGAGGGAAGTGGAGACGAGCAGCAGGAAGGAGACTAGGGCTTGCGGGAGAATCGGATGCATGCGCACATGGTGTTTTGGGAATGGGCCTCCGGGGACGCTCCAATGTGGCGCGAAAAGGGCCGCTTGGCGAGGTGGTGGGCACCCATCGCCTCGATGAATGTAGCTGCGCGAATCAGAGCATCAGGTGCGCAAGCTCTTTGCCGCGTGGGGGGCCGTCCTTCGCGTCCATGGGCTCCAGGGTCAGCGCCGCGCCCATGACCTCGCCGCTGCGGCTCGGCATTCCGGTGGTAAACATCACGGGCCTCGATGAGTCGCCCTGCACTTCGGCTCCGCGCACCATGCCGTCAGCGTAGATGAACCAGAACTGGTAGCGGCCGTTTGGCGGCGCGGGAGGCAGACCGTGCATGACCACATTCCATCGGTGGCTCTTCGAGTCGGCGAAGATCACGAGACCGCCCTGCTTGCCGTCCATGTCGATCTTGGCCTGAAGCACCCGGGCCGCCTGGCGCATGACCGAGAGAGTGTCCTCGATGGCGGCCAGACGCAGCCGGCTCAGGGCGACCTCGTCTGCCAGCGAGGCGGCCCGCTGATCCCCGGCGTACCAGCCGGCGGCCGCCAGCAGCAGACCCGCCGCGGCACCAATGGGAACAGCCCACCGGGTCCAACGCGGCGCCGGCCCACGCACCGCGTACTCGGTGATGCGCCGCCGCAGGCCCGGGCGAGGCGTCACCGGCGCCGCACCCATCGGCAGCCAGGCAAGCTCGCGATCGAGGAGCTCGACCTCCCGCCGACACTCCTCGCAGCGCTCGAGGTGCGCCTGGAACGTGGCCTCGTCGGCAGCATCGAGCGTGCGCGCGGCGAACTCCGCTCGGTGCTCAGTGAACCAGTCGTGTGCGGTCATAGCACCCAATCCTTCATGTGAGCCAGCGCCAGGCGCAGATGGCCGAAGGCCAGCCGCAGCCGGGTCTTTACCGTCCCGAGCGGGATTCCCAGCGCGGCGGCGATCTCCGATTGCGTCAGTCCCTCGAAGTACGCGAGCTGAACGGCGGCACGCTGCTCAGCCGGCAAGTTTCCTAGCGCAGCATGCACCTGGGTATGGAGTTGCCAGCCCGGCTGGGCCGCCTCGTTGGGCTCTACCGGGGCCACCGTGCTGCGCTCCAGCTCGTGCGGGGTCAGCAGCGCAAGCTGACGCCGCCGCCGTTGCCGACCGCGCAAACGGTCGATCGCCCGGTGACGGGTCACTCGCAGAAGATAGGGAAGCAAGCCGCGCGATTCCGCGGTTGTCGGCGTGACGCTCATCCATACCGTGCGAAAGGCCTCCATCACGACTTCCTCGGCCTCGTCTTTATCGTGGAGCATAGCGTGCGCGACGCCGAGGAGCCACGGGGTAGTGAGGTCAACCAGCTCCACCAGCGCCTGTTCGTCGCGGGCTGCGATCCGGTTCCGGAGCCCTTCCTCTCGCGCGGAGACTGACAACGACGAGGCCGGGCGTGTCCCCTGCGTCACACGCCCGGCACTCCCCGGCTTGGAGCGATCGACGCCCATTCAGGGCGCCTGAGACATGGAGCCGTCGTCTTTGTTCATCATGTCGTCTTTGTTCATCTTGTCGTCTTTACCGATGGTGCCCGATGGTAGATTGGCCACCGCGAGGACTACCCGGGTCATACAAACACAACGCCCCGGTCCGGAGATTGGATCTTCCGGGGCGGAAGATAGCTATTTGGCTATTGGCTTTCGACTATATCACTTTCATGCCATGTGACCGCTGTCACTACCGCCCATGGGCTCCGGATCTACAATCGCCAGTGAAACGCCAATGGAGGAACAATGGACAGGAACTACCTCGTTCGGATAAGCGCATGGGGAGTGCTGTTGGCCCTGACCGCCTGCGGAGCGGAGCGGAATGTACCGGGAGAGCAAGCTGCCACTCAGTCCGAGGCCGGGGAGCGGCTGGAGCCAGCCGAAGCGAGCCTGCGGGCACACGCAACCATTTCCGGCCCCCCAGGTTCAGGGATCAAGGGAGAGGTAACCTTTGTCCAGCTCAAGGAGAATCTGCCGGCGCCTGGCGTGGAGATCGAGGCACGAATAACGGCGCCAGCGGGCGAACTCGCGTCCGGACCGCACGGATTGCATATCCACGAGAATGCGAAGGGTGGTTGCGTTCCACCTTACGAGTCGGCAGAGGGCCATTTTGACCCGGGCCCATCCGGCAATTCGGACCCGGATGTCAACCACCCGTTTCACACCGGCGATATCCCCAACCTCATGGTGGATCAGAACGGTGCGGGGTCCATGAAGGCAACCACCAGCCGGATCACCCTGTCTCCCGGTCCTCTCACGGTGTTTGACGCGGACGGCAGCGTCATCATTGTCCACGAGAACCCCGATCGCGGCACTTCTGGCCCAGCCAAATCCGGGGTTTCCGGTGGCGGCCGTATCGCCTGCGGGGTGATAGAGCTGAACCGGTGACCCGGGTCACGGTGCCTGCTCGGCCCTCATGGCACTATGCACCCTGAATTCGCCAACCGTTCGCCGGTCGCGACATCCTCAGACGGCGATCACTTCACCTAGGGAGCCACACCATGGGTTTACTCTCGAAACCGATCAAGACCCTCGACGACCTCTTCGTCCACACCCTCCAGGACATCTACTACGCCGAGCAGAAGATCGTCAAGTCACTGCCGAAGATGATCGAGAAGGTCACCGACCCGCAGCTCAAACAGGGGTTCCAGACCCACCTCGGCGAAACCAAGAATCAGGTCAAGCGGCTGGAGCAGGTCTTCCAGATGCATGGTGAGACACCCAAGGCGGTCACCTGCCCGGCAATCGACGGTATTCTGGCGGAAGCCGATGAGATTCTGGGCGACGCGAAGGATGCCGAAGTACTCGATGCCGCCGCACTCGCGGCCGCTCAGGCAGTCGAGCACTACGAGATCACCCGCTACGGGACCTTGATCGCGTGGGCCCGGCAGCTGGGTCGAGACGACTGTGCCAGTGTGCTCAAGCAGACCCTCGAGGAGGAGAAGGCTACCGACCTGAAGCTGACCGAGATCGCCGAATCCCGAGTCAATCGGGTTGCGGTCTGACGCGGTATTCCAAGCTGATTTAAGGCATGCAGCAAGACGAAGATAGCGCCGGCGTTGCCGGCGCTATTTTTTTCCTCATGAAGCACATCTATCGTCTCTCCCTCGTTTTGGGCCTTGCACCGGCTCTGGCCGCCTGCGCCTCGCAGCCGCCGGCACCGGCAATTGCCCCGGCAGAGATCGCCACCGCTGAGTCAGCATACGCCGACCTTCGCGCGCTCCGGGACCGCATCGACATCACCGTGGCGGCCGGCCGGAGCCGGACGGTCGAGGGGCTGCCGCTCTCCTCGCTTGTCATTCGGTATAGCGAGTCTTGGGATAGGCTGGAGCCGCTCCTGGCTTCGACAGACTCGGTTGCGCTCCCACCAGCCGACCAGCGTGCGCTCACCATCATGCGCCGCACCCTGGCTCGGGACCTCAATCCTCAGGTGACCGCGCTCGTGCCTGCGGGTGCGCTGGAGCAGCGGCGACCCGATTGCAGTTACGACGCACGTGCGATCGCGGCCGGCGCGAACGGGCTGGACTCACTGCGAACGCGGCTCTACGCCTGTTACGGCTGGACCCAGTCGCATCTCGTGGTGGAGGGCAACACGGCGGACCGTCTGACGGTCCTGGGCGCGCTCGGTCGCACCGAGGACCCGGCCCGGCGGCGCCGGCTGTTTCTGTCTCTGGAGCCCGTCTGGCGCAGCATCAACGGCGACAATACCCCCGCAACGAGCCCCTACCGCCAGCTGATCGCGAGGGAGGTGAGCGATACACGGGGTGCGGAGCCGCAGGCGGCCGAGCGAGCACGCGCCTCGGGGATTCCTCCGGACTCCCTGGAGCACTGGCTGGTCCGCGTACTCGAGACCTGGAGAGCAGTCGGCTCGGATTCTTTGATAGAGCCCTGGGATTGGTACTACCAGACCGGGCGGGCCAGCCGGCGGCTGAGCCGGCTGATCCCACGCGAGCGCCTGGCTTCGCTCAGCACTGCGGTCTATCAGTCGCTCGGCGCGGGCGTGAAGGGGCTGGGCGTGCAATACGACCTGGAGCCGCGCGAGGGGAAGACACCGGTGGCCTTTTGCACCTTTGGGAGACGCCCCCGGCTCATCGGCGGCGGCTGGAGCCCCGGCGAGCCCTGGGTATTTGCTACCTATCGCTCCGGCGGCCTGGACAACCTCAACGAGCTTCTCCACGAGACCGGGCACGCGGTGCACATCGCCGCCATCCGAACCCGTCCGGCCTTTGCCGATTGGCCCGATAGCGACCCTTTTACCGAGGCGCTGGCCGACTTCATCGCACTCGACGTCTACGAGCCCGCCTGGCAGCAACGCTGGCTGGGCGACTCAGTGCCGGTGGCTGACGGGCTACGCAGCCGCTACGGGGGGATAGTGCTCGATGTGGCCTGGGCATTGTTCGAGCTGCGAATGCAGCGGGACCCGGGCGCCGATCCCAATCAGGTGTGGGCCAGCCTCACTCACGACTACCTTCGCATCCGGGCTCACCCGGACCTTTCCTGGTGGGCCATGCGGGGGCAGCTGGTCGACTCGCCAGGCTACATGATGAACTACGCCGCGGGCGCGATTCTAGTCGCCGCCATTCGGGAACGCACTCGGGCGCTCCACGGTCGGTTCACCATGGGGGACAGCACCTGGTATTCGTGGATCGCTCCACGCCTGTTTCGGTTCGGCCTGGAGCGGCCCACGCGCGACGTGATCGAGGGCTTTCTGGGCCGTCCGGTGTCGCCGGACGCACTGCTGGCCGATATGCGGCGTATGAAGGGAGAGAGCGCGGGCGCTGCTGGTGGGTCGCAAGGAGGTGACGCGCACGACCCACCAGGAAGGAGTCACTCGAGCACGACAGGAGAGAACCCGTTGTAGGCGCCGGGGCAGAGATTACCTCCGGTGTACGTTGGCGGCAGCCCACCGTCGGAGTTGCCTTCCGACATGGGGACGGACCCGCCCTCGCGCGGGTAGTACAGCACTTTGCCAACCGACCGAATGAAGACCAGTGGCCTTCGCGGGTCGGCTTCCGCTGGAGCACTAATAACCTGGCCGTCGCCGTAGAAGACCGTGGTCGTGCCGGTCGACCACAGGTAAATGCGAGTCGTGGGTCCCCGGGGATCCAGGTTTTCGTGCTTCACCGAATCGCTGACCACTTCGGTACGAGTGCTGTCCACGGCCGTGGCCTCCGGGCCCACCCGGAAACCATCGTAACAGCGATAGGTAATTCGCCAGCGGATCCGGGTCAGGTCCACGATAAAGTGGGCTTCGAGGGAGGCGGACGCCGGCCCGGAGGTGATCGTCACCGTTGCTATGGCTTCACGATCAGCCGTGATCAGATTCTCGGCCGTCACGTGCAGGGGTGCCGGTACGCTGAGCGTGAGCGGCGCCTCCGGGATCGCGTTGCCGTGGGCATCCGTGACGACGACGAGCGGCGCGACATCGAGCATCGAATCCAGCAGTCTGAGCTGCGGCACACGCCGCGGGCCTCGACCACGTTCGCACCCATCTCACCCAGGGTCCACCGCTCGCGGGCCTCCCCTGCGAATTGGTGAGGGCCGCCCCGGCAAACACCTGTCCGTTTCCGGCGACGACCACGAAGTTGATCAGGATCCCTTCGACCGGCCCGTGGCCATCGGTTACCAGCACCACGATCGGATCGGCCAGCTCCTGACCGGGTAGCCCCTCCTGATCGCCGCCGCTGACCACACTGAGCGAGATGGGGCCGCTTGTCGTAGGGTCGCTACAGCTGCCGAGCCACAATGTAACCGCAAGGTAGAGGAGCCCTCGGAATCGTCCACCATCCCTTCGCATACATTCCAACCGAGTCAGGTGCGCGCGGCCCGCGAGGTGCGATGAGGGGTCGAGCTTAGCAACGATCATACCCAGGGATGTCGCCGATCCTGCTCGGCTACAGCGCCGGGATGTGGTCGTCCGTTCCGCCGGCAGTACCTGGATCAATTTCAGGAAGCCGCAGGGATACCTCGCAAATCCAGACCCTAGTGGTGTGTGCCTAACGGACCGCGCATCAGCTGCGGCGACTCCGCCGAGTGCGCTCAATCCTAGATCTTCCTTTAAACGGCGCGCCGTCCGCTGCATGCGCTTGTTAGGCCGGCGCCCTGCTATCAGAAGCCCGGGCTGCAATCATTATCCACACACACAATGAGATACGTAATCCCGAGTGCCACAGCCGGTATCCCAACGCCTACGGCCAGGGTCCGACCGAGGCTTACTCGTTCACGTTCTAGTTGAACCATTTGCGCCATAGGGAATGCGAGCGTATCTCCCCTTACTGACTTTAACCCATATAGAGTGTCGCCGCGCACAAATGGTGCTGTGAGGACTACGCGCGAACTATCGTGCCGCGTGACGCGGAGCAAATGTGGGAAAGCACTCCGATGACCGTCGTCTCGCCCAAGCTCGTAAGGCCGCCAGGTAACGCAGCCCGAAAGCAGGGAGACTATGGACAGGGTCATCATCCTCAGTGACCTACGCGTGACCTTCATGGCTTCTCCTAGACGCGCGATCGGCCTAACGCCCCAGCTAACCTGCGAGCGATTCAAACAAAATGCGAGCGCAGCGAGCGTCCTTGTTTCGCTCGTCAGGTTCAGCGCACGTTAGACCGCACGGTGCAGTGGAGCTCGGGCGCGCTATAGGGCTGGACCCGTGCTCCGCGAGCGGCGAGTGGCGCACTTTAGCCATTGTCGGAGAAGAGCGTCTCTTCCGGCACATCTGTTGGGCTTTCGATCAATAGATTGTACCCGTCCGGATCGACGAGCTGTGTGACCCACATCCCGTTTCCGACAGACGGTCGCGTGGCCTCGATGCCTCGCGCCTTGAAGTCGCGATAAAGAGCTAGAGCATCCTCGCAGATGAAGGCGATAGACACGCCGACTCCGACCGTCGTCTCTGGCACATTGCGGTGGTGCCCCTCACGCCAGAATTCTTGTAGCATGATCGCGGTCTCCCCGAGTTCAATCCAGCACCAACGGAGCTTGCCCTCGTCGATCCATTGCTTGGCCACCTTGAACCCGAGGCCGTCGACGTAGAACCGGCAGGAGGCCTCCAGATCGTGCACCCAGAAGAAGGGGACGGCTCGCTGAACGTTGGCTTCTATGTTCGTTGTTGGCGGCATGGTACGACTCCGAGGAGAACTGTGTGTGCGGCCTAACGGACCGCGCATCAGGTGCGGCGGCTTCCCAGCCGGCGCACAAACCTGCTTCCTTTGAAACTGAGCCGCCGTCGGCTGCATGCGCTTGTTAGGCGGCACGGCTCGCCTATGGTCGCATGGGTGCTCCATCGGGGCCCGGAATCCCGCAGGAGCCTACTTGCCGGCAACATTCGAGTTAAAGATGTCCCGATGAATCTTCCAGGAGCCATCGCCCTGGCGGGCCAAGATCGTCATGTACTTCCCGTTGACGGGACCGGTGCGCCGCCTTGCTTCGGGATTAGCGAGGCTTTGTAGGTCCCCCGGGCAAAGGCCCAGTCTCCTGCCACTCGGACTTCCTCGTTGGTGATACCCATGTCGAACTTGAACTGATCGAGAAAGCCGCCGTTCCGCGTGCGGATCCGCTCCTTGCCTGCAACAGCGGGCTCGCCCGGGGGCATCTGGATGCCATCATCGGTCCAGAGCGCTAGCCAGCGTTCTAGATCACCGGCGTTCAGGCTGGCCGAGTACTCCTTCCAGATGTCTTCGACGGCCCGAGTAGCATCCGCCTGGTTTCCCCCGCCTTGGGACGCACAACCGGAGAAAGCGACAACAGTCCACAGTGAGAGAACGCGCGTGGTATGGAGCACCAGAGTCCGCATTGCTCAGCCCTCCTCCATCGAGGTGTACTTCTTGTCCGCCTAACGGATCTGCGCATCAGCTGCGGCGACTGCTCAGCATGCACACAAACCTACGTTCCTTGAACATGATGCGCCGTCCGCTGCATGCGCTAGTTAGACGGCGCCCGGACTTGGTCATCGCCTTCAGGTACTAGCCAGCCGAGACCGTAGCAGCTGTCGCACCAGACGCCCTCGATGCTCGCACCATCGCGGGTCAGGTGACCGCCCCCGGCGCACGCAGGGCACGGCGGTGCCTCTGGGGGCTTCACGGGCAGCAAGGCGCGAAGCTCAGGTACCCGCTTGGTCGCTACGAGGATGCAGCCCAAGGCTTCCCGAATGCCGGCGCGTCGCCAGCGCCACTGCAGGGGCTCCGCCATCCAATCCACCGTGTCATTGATCCACACTGAGCCGTCGGGCCGCAGATGGCTGCTCATGCCGATTGTGCCAAAGAGCGTCATGCCGCCGGATGCGGCCACATCGCCGGCCGGCAAATCGCCCGGCATGTATTCAACCTCCATGCGCGTGCGGACGAATGCAGGTAGCCAATTTGGGATTGAGCTCATTGGAGTCCGTCTAACGGAGCGCGCATCAGCTGCGGCGACTTCTCAAGCTGACACAAACTTCCGCTCCTTTGACCTGACGCGCCGCCAGCTGCATGCGCTTGTTAGGCGCCGTTGACCGGTCGGTCAGCCACACGCGTCGTAGCCATCGAATCCCTGGGGCGGGACAATGAGCCAGCCGCTTCGCCCGCGTCGGTCGGTGACCTGCACCCACCACTCTCGTACCGGCTCCGCCAGGAGCTCACCAGGAGGGGGGCCCGCGTTCATCGGTTCAGACCACAGCTCCGGTCCCACGCCGACCAGGCCGCGAGACCAGTACTCCCAGTGCCCTTCCCCGGCGTAGGAGAGGATGTACACCGTGTCGCCGACGGCCAGGGCTGGCATTTTGTGTTCGCCGAACTCGGCCCATCCCCGCTCCACCCTGCTCACGATTTTTACCCGACCGGCCCGCGAGACATGTACGCTCCCCGTCATGGCCCGGACGGAATCTCCGGCACGGAGTGTAAAGAGTGGTTGGCCGCTCTTTCCTTCGGTGGCGTACACGGGGGTCGTAGTTCTGGCCTGCCATTCTCCGTATTGGCAGCATTCGAATGGACACGCGCGACGGACGATGTAAGGCTCCGCTGGTGAGTTAGGATTTCGCGGCCCTCGCGTGTCGCGCGCCAACTCCTCCGGCGTCGGCGGGAAGCCTTCGTAGGCACTTGGCTTTGGCAGGTTATTCTCAGTTGAAATCCTCAGGTAGGTGGATGACGGAACCGGACAACCGCGGAAACGGGCCGGCCTGAAGAGATATTGGCGGAAGATCCCCTGCATGATCTCCCGGTACGGATGGTTCTGAAAATTGATCAGTACCGTGCTGTCGGTCGTACCGTCGGCGGCCACAAAGAACCTCACGGGGAACGACCCCGGCCACTTGTCGGCGTACGGACCAGGTGGCTGGCGGATCTCGATGAGCTCGGGCGGAGCCATCGCAGCGGTCATCTCGTCCGTGGACACGCGCTGCGTGACACCCTTGCACTCCGTAGCCACGCGCCAGTCGAGGCCGAATCCATAAGAGAACGGCCTTTTGGTGTCGCGGGCTAGGATGACCCCCACCTGAAAAGTTTCCTTCGGCGCCAGGATCTTGAGGTTCAGCGTGGAGTCGCGACAGGGGGTCTGGATATTTACACAATTCGAGAGCCGCATCTTCGTGATCACGACCGGAACGCTGTCGCGATTCTCGACCCAGATGGAATGACCTGACCTGTCATCAAGCCAGGTTCCCCACGAAGTGACGGGACGAGCGGTCGTGTGCTTCTGTGCGAGGACCGGCTTGACCATGCCGCCCGCCAGGCAGATGGCGACGACACCAAATTCCACTCGACGACCGCCTGAGCGATTCATTCGTCTTTCCTTTGACATTGCGCAGAGCGGCGAGTTCGCCGATCGGTGATCCGGCCGGGCAGAGAATCTACCGGCGCCTAACGGACCGCGCATCAGCTGCGGCGACTCCGCAGAGTGCGCACCATCCAACGTTCCTTTGGCCTGAAGCGCCGTCAGCTGCATGCGCTTGTTAGGCCGCAGCTCGTTCCAGGTACTTCGCGAACTACTGTTAGTTGATCCACATCGAGATAACTCCTCCTTCTGGACCCAGGGTGAAGCAAGCGATGGCGCCTAATTCCCTAGCGCGTTCAGCAAGTGGCCCGTCGCTGTCATTGAAACTGATTCCCATGCTATAACCACAGCTGAGCCAATAGTCTTCTATGGATCGTTGTACCGCGGCAGCCTGCGCGATGAGGACTTCGTCTTTGGCTTCGAGAGCAACCGGCCTAACACCCCAATCAGCTCCGTATCGTTCCACCTCTCGCCACTGAGGGTAGCTCCCCTCTGGTCCTCCAGCCTCACGAAATCGCAGCTGCCCTTGGATGTGTGGCAGCTGCTCTTCGTCTGCTGAGCGGGCCTCAAGCTTTAGAACGTCTCCTTCGCGGATTCCGTTCAAAGCAGCTGGAATCGTTTGGCCAGTGATGACTTTCACTACGTCGCTCTCTGATAACGCGTTCCCATCGGACGCAAGTTGATAAATGGTTGTCGCGGAGGAACCCAAAGCAGCCCTTAGCCGAAACAAGGCCACGTACCCAGCCTGCTCTAATAAGCCTAGGTGCTGGATATCGGCGATCCTGGAGGGCACGACCATCTCCGTTTCTTGCGGCCTAACGGATCGCGCATCAGCCGCGACGACTCGTCAGCGTGCGCACAATCCTTGGTTCCTTAGACCTGAAGCGACGTCGGCTGCATGCGCTTGTTAGGCCGCGGCCAGCCCGCTACCAGTCTCCTGGGGGAGCTGGGCAATCATTTTTTCGGGGCGCGCGCACCTGCCTCACTCTAGCAACATCGAGCTGATACGCGCTCACTCCCATGTGCCCATATGTACCGGGACCTGTCAGCGTACCGTAGAACCGGACGTACCATGTCAAGCCATATCCTGTGTCCGGCACAGTGGGCCATGGGCCGGTTCGCAACGAAGCAACGCTGTCAAACTCAACCCAGGCTTGCCACGGCAAAGTGGGACTTCCCGTCGGTTGCTGTTCTCCGGGACAGGGCCGGAACGAGCTCTCCTCAAAGCCGCCCCGGTAATGACCCCGGAATTCACCGCCCACTGAGCTCAAACCTGGTATGAGGCACGCTTCTGAGGGTACTCGCGCTTCGATGGCAGTAGTGTCGGCAGCTCGGACGAGTACGGGGCCGCGCTTCACTTTCGGGCCGAACCACCACCGCCGGGTGGGACAGATGATAGTTATCTCCCGATTCCCGGTTGGTACTCTGAAAAACAAGAACCGTCCGGTGGAGTCGAGCGGGGCCAAGCCTTCGGTGCTGTCAATACGGGCCCATGCTCCGGTGAGTGGCTCGCCGCTGGCGCTGTCACGTACCGTTAGCTGCACCCAGCCCCAGGAGGCGGCCGTCCCCTGAGCAGACAGGGGTCGGGCAAGCCCGCCGATGATGGCAACTAGGCATACCCAAGGGGCGGTCGTGTTTACCAAGTGAGCCTGTCTGATCAAGCAGCGGCCTAACGGCCTGCAAATCAGCTGCAAGGGCAAGCTCCACGCCCGAGGCAACCTTCGTTCCGCTGGACGCCATCGGCGGCGGGGGCCCGGCCGGAGGCTGAGGACCTGGGCTTGTCGGCTGCATTTGCGTGTTAGACGTCAGGGCCCGCGCGATGCTAGATTGATAGAATCCTCCCGCGCTCGGAGCCTGCTATGCAGCTTCAACTTACGGCCGTCTACCGCAAAGTCCCCGAGGGGTATATCGCCTTCGTCGAGGAACTGCCGGGCGCCAACTCACAGGGCGCCACGCTCGACGAGGCACGCGCCAATCTGCGCGAGGCCGTGGAACTCACCCTCGAGGCCAACCGGGCCTTGTCCGAGGAGGATTTGGCCGGCGCTGACGTGATCCGTGAGCCGCTCAAACTGACGGCGTGAAGCGGCTCGATCTGCTACGCCATCTGGAGCAGCACGGTTGCGCGCTTTTCCGCGAGGGTGGCCGGCACTCGGTCTACGTCAATCGCGCCGCCCGGAAGACCGCGACCGTCCCCCGCCATCGTGAGATCAACGAGTTCCTGGCCCGCAAAATTTGCAAAGAGCTCCAGATTCCCGTGCCCTGAACGTCTAACGGACCGCGCATCAGCTGCGGCGACTTACTAACTGGACACAATCCAACGTTCCTTAGAAATGAAGTGCCGTCAGCTGCATGCGCTGGTTAGGTGGCAGCTCGCGCGAAGAAGCCCATTCATTGCTGGGCGAGCAGCGTGAGGCCCAATGCAACTCCAATGAGGGTCAATGCCCAGCTCAGACCCAGGACAAAGCGTGGTGAAGTGGAGCCCGGACGATCTTCGGGCTTCAGCGCAGGCCGCGCCTGTGCCCGTCAGGCCGCAGAAGTGGCTTGTGCTGGTGGCCAGCGTGTCAAGCGGGACCCCGCAAAGCCCTGCAGAGGTAATCAAAGGTCGTATCTGGCAACACGGCCACGAGCTTCGGACATTGGACTTCCGGTCCCAAAACATCCAAGGCGATACCCACTGCCCCGGCCACGATTGGTTTCTGCGTAGCCGATCACGGCAGCGAGCAACGTATCTTCACACCGATGTTAGGCGGCAACTGCCCAACACTTTCCAAGCGAGTTTGAGTCGCGCTCCAGTTAGCGACGGCTCCAACTCGGCGCAAAGTCGCGACCGAGTCCGGTTGATAATTGGTGGACGTTCGACCCGTCCAGGTCCATGATATAAAGGCGGAACTGTCCACTGCGGTTTGATGCAAAAACAAGCTGCTTCGAAGCCGGCGACCACCACGCGGTGTCGTCACTTCCAGGCTCGAACGTAAGACGGCGCTGGTTGGCGCCGTCCGCGTTCATTACGTAAATCTCTTCGTTACCATCACGGTTAGAGGTGAATGCGATCATAGTACCATCTGGGGACCACGCGCTCGTCCGATTGATTCCGATACTGGTGAGCTGCCTAGGACTTGAACCGTCCGAGTTCATTACCCATAGCTGCTGCGTGCCGCTTCTAAACGCGTCAAACACAATCCTCGTCCCGTCAGCAGACCAGAACGGGTCAAAATCATGCGCGGGATTGTTCGAAAGATTCAAAGGGCCTGAGCCGTCAACATTGATCACATAGATGTCGTGATCGAAAACGCCGGCAGATTGATATGCGATTCTGCCGCCGTCGGGGGACCAAGACGGATGGGCGTCTGCGCCAGGCTGACTTGTAACTCGAGTCTGACTAGTACCATCAGAGTTCATTGTGAAGATGTCCAAATTGCCAGCTCTGAAGGAGTACCATGCGAGTTTCCCTCCGTTGGGCGACCAAGTAGGGTGTAAGTCGTCATTTCCATCCTCAGTGATCTGAGTCAACCCGGTCCCGTCGTCATTAATTACCCACACTTCATTGTTACCACTGCGGTCGGACATAAATGCAATTCTGCCCGGTTGCTTCTCAATAACCGTTATGTGAGACTGCCCGGTGATACTCTTCTTACCCATTGTAGCTGCAGCGATGACGGCGTCTCCAGCAGAGTGAGCGGTAACAAGTCCAGTCGACGTTACCGATGCAACTAGAGAATTGCTACTGAGCCATCGAACCATTCTTTCGGCTTGCGAAATACCTTGTTTGTTAAATACAAGCGCTTCAAGTTGCGCCACATCACCGACCACAACAGTTGCGGAAGACGGCGAAACAGCGATGCTAGCGACTTCGTCGTGAAGACTTGCAAAATGGGGAGCTGTTGTTTCGGTACGATCCGGAGAGCAAGCGTACGAGAAACTCAATACGAGAAGAAAACGCGAGTGCCGCACGATGAGCTCCCTGGAGTGAACGGATTGGTAAGAAAGGCAACTATGCAACATTACGGCTACGCTTCAGCTTTCGCAATAACTCAAATGCGAGAGACGCCGAGGTAACTCACGAATAGAAAGGCGTTGGCTACAAGCTACACAACCAACGGGTCGGCGACGCGCAACGCTGGTCATGCCGCCTAACGGACCGCGCATCAGCTGCGGCGACTCCTCAGCCTCCGCAAAATCCTACGTTCCTTAGAACTGCAGTGCCGTCAGCTGCATGCGCTTGTTAGGCCGCTGAGCTTTGGGCCCCTAGCTTCAGGCGCTGTAGAACTCCCAGGCAATCCGGTCTGGGTCTTTGAAAGCGACGTAGCGTTTCCCAAGTGTCTCATCCAGCTTGACGCCCGTGTTCTCAACGCCTGCCGCCCTAAGGGCGTCCGCCACCCTTTTGAGTTCGCCTTCGTCTGTACATCCCAGGGCGACATGGTCAAGGCCGACTCGAGACGGGTTGAAGCGGTCGCCCGGTGGCGTATCCGCCGCCGGACCCCGGACGCCAAATGCCGTCCCACCTGCTGCAAAGAGGAAGAGGTCAGGACCATCAAGTAACATGGGGAACCCGAGGGTTTCCGTGTAGAATCGCTTGGCGCGCGCGACATCGCTGACCCGCAGGGCGACGTGATGCACCCCCGGGGTCTGGGGTTTGATGCTCATATGCTCTTTCTCTCCTCATGATAGGTTACAGGTCGGCCTAACGGACCGCGCATCAGCTGCGGCGACTTCTCAGCATGCGCACAAAACTACGTTCATTAGACCTGAACCGCCGTCAGCTGCATGCGCTTGTTAGGCTGCAGCCCCCACAAAAGCTCCTCTACCAAGAAATCATTATCGTCGCTGCATTAGCCAGACAGTAAACAGAACCGCGAAGGGTATGATGATCCACGCGGCAAGTTTCAAGAGGCTATCCAGCCCGACGCTCACACCCACCAGCCCGCTGTGTTTAGCCTCCCCCCGAACAAGGGTGAAGGCTCGCCCCACGGTGAAGGCGATAACGCAGAACGCCCACAAGGCCGTGATAAGAACAATACGCCCGAATGACCAGTCTCTAAGAGCCACAGTGCTCGCAACCTGCTGCGGCCTAACGGCTCGCGCATAAGCTACGAGCGGGTGAGCCCGGCCAGCCGAAATGGACGTTCCTCAGCTCACCGTCGGAGCGGCGCCTATCACGGAGCGGGAGTTCTGTAGCGCTCGGCAGCTTCATGAGCTGGTTAGGCCGCACCTGTCGGCGGAGCTGAGTATCAGGGACTACTGGAGGCTTACCGCCTTGCACCTGAAGCAGTAAGCCAAGTACGAGTTGCTAAAGCGCTTCGATCGCAGTTCGCTGCCGCATTTCATGCAGCGAGGTCTAGGCGCAGGGTGCCGGACTGTTCGGGCGATAGGGTGGCTGACGCCGTGGCCGCGAGGACACTCCGCGGAGTCTCGCTCATCGTCGAGGTCAAACTCTATCCTCGCCCCACAGCGAGTGCAGAGGGTCGCAATAGAGTTTGGGTTCTCCGCATTCGGGTATGTCTCTCGCATCAACAGCGCGAGCCCGTCACCGTCTATCAGCCGAATGCCATTGGCAGCCGCAAACTCCACAGCCGGCCGACTGAACCGGCATGTGGTAACGAGGATGCCTGATGCAGCTCCTTCATTCACCATGGCGGAGTGGAGCTTCATGAGAATCGGTCTGCCGACCGCTTTGTCGCGGGCATATCGTTTCATCTCGATGACATACTTCTGACCGTTCTTCAATGCGATCGCGTCCTTCCCTTCGTCGTTCGAGTATGGCGTTTGAGTTACGTTGTAGCCCATCTGGGTGAAAAGTCGCGAGATCGCATCCTCGAATAATCGTGGGTCGAGTGAGATGAGGGTCTCGACATTCTCCAGCAGTCCGGTCCGGATACGTTCAAGCTCGCTGTTTTGCAAGGAGCTCGCAGCTTGGGTATACGGGTGTATACGGCCGTAGATGATCCCTGCCAGGGCGAGTGCGGCGATTGCGGCCAGATAGCCACCCGCGACTGGCCGGGCCGCGGGGTCACTGTACCCCGTGTACAGGAACAAGGCTGTTGGGACAAGCAGCGCGCCAAGGCAGCCTAGGCTAAGAATCGGATCCTTCTTAATGGACTGGTTCTTGGTCACGGGGTCATCTACCCTGCCTTGTTTCCTGCGGCGCGGTCCCCACCGTTGGGCCGCCCGACCTCTCTACACACCTTGGTTGCGGCCTAACGGACCGCGCATCAGCTGCGGCGACTCCTAAGACTCCGCACAAACCAACGTTTCCTTTAAACCTGAAGCGCCCGACGGCTGCATGCGCTTGTTAGGCCGCGAGATCGAGATACTCCCCGGGGAGTAGCTGAATTGTCACGCGATCTCCTGGAGACAATTTCAGCGCTGCCCGTAGACCCTCGCACGCGAACACTTCCAGAAACGGTATATCACCAGAGTCCGAGCGACGAGCGACAACCCCCACTGCGCTCCGGTTCTAAAACAATCGGGACAAAGTGCCAGGTAAATGCGCCGATCTCTAGGCTAGCTGGGGAGGGCAGAGCTACCGGCTCATCAGCCCATAGATTCAGAGAGCCTTTAAAGAGTTCGGGACGGGAACACCCAAGCGCGCCGACCAGAACGGGGTTCAACGTCGGGAGATGATCCCTAGAAGAACCGGTGCCCGTCTTGTAGGTGACCTCTAGTTCAAGGCCGCCGGTTTCCCCGATGCCGAACCACAGAGAGGGCCGCAATACCTGGAACTCCTCACGTCGGCCTAACGGACCGCGCATCAGCTGCAGCGACTGCTCAGCGTGCACACTATCCTATGTTCCCTAAACCTGAAGCGCCGTCAGCTGCATGCGCTTGTTAGGCCGCATCCCCGCCACCCGGCGAGCGCCGCTCCTGCCAAAGCCGATTCGCTTTGCGCCAACCTCGTACCGCAATTGCTAGAGTTCCAACCAGGACCACGGTTGTGTAGACATAGGTATAGCCCCGGCCCGGAAGACGGAGCACGTGGGGTAGCCCGAACGACAGCACGATCAAGACGGAGCCGAGCGCCACAAGGTCCCGTCCACTCACCGCATTCGCGTCATACCAGACCTGCTCCGCCGCTCGCGCACAATCCGACGCTTCCTTTAAGAATTGAGCGCCCGCCAGCTGCATGCGCTTGTTAGGCCTCAGGCACGTCAAGACCAAACCGTTGGAGCG
>Ga0136617_10002306_pt1 | contig 17003 bp, 26 predicted proteins | sample AntDrymUQ3222106_2_FD_129672 | JGI IMG/M metagenome (GOLD analysis project Ga0136617, IMG submission 129672) | Polar desert sand microbial communities from Dry Valleys, Antarctica - metaG UQ322 (21.06) | ecosystem: Environmental > Terrestrial > Soil > Desert | place: Antarctica: Dry Valley...
GTCGCGCTCGTCCGCGCCGGCGCCCGTTTCGAGGCCGGCAAGCTAGTCGAACGACCCGACGGTCAACCCGCCGACACCGCAGCCTAAAAGATCTTGATCCACAGGTCTTGACAATTGCTCCGACGCGGCGAGATCGACGGCACCAGTCAAGACCTACGCACCGGTAACAGGGCATCGCGCTACCACGCGGTCGAGGTGAAGCGGCGGGCGGGTATCGACGCCGTAGAGCAACTGAGCCGTTACGTTGAGCTACTCAACCGTGACTCACTGCTCGCACCCGTCGGCGGCCTGCTGGCAGCCCAGGCCATCACGCCGCAGGCCAGAACGCTCGCCGAGGACCGGGGCTTCCGCTGCGTAGTGCTGGACTATGACGAGCTGCGCGGGCACACCAGCGACGAGCTGCGGCTGTTCTAGTTCAACAGCTGTAATTACACAGCTGTAATTATACAGCGTTACTAATTGGATACTGCACGTCACACCCACCAGGTGATGGGTAGTACTCGTGAATCGGCCTGTGTGAACGCGCACCCGTGCATGAGGGAGCGCATCAGAAGTTCTTCGACCTCGGTAGTGGAGGGGATGTCCCGACAGAAGGGGGTCACGGTGACGGTCAGCGTTCGCCCCAGAAAAACGGCCGGGCGGATTTTCTGGTAGACAACGGTCTCCCCTTGACAGCTGAACCGATCAGTCCGACAGTACCGACCCCACATGGTGCAGGTCCCAAGGAGGTTTTGCAATCGTGAAGGACGAGGTCATGGGAAGTGGCAACGGACATCTCCGCCCGGGAAGAGATCGATCCATAGCCCGTGCAGAGCGCGGCGTTGTGGACGAGGTGCGTCTGGCCGGCTTCCGAGCTCGTGGAGCGCTGGCGCTCTCTACTTACATCGGCGAGGCGGTCGTCGAGGCTGATGAAGAGCGTCGGGCACAGGCACGGCGGGCCGGGCCGGAGCTGAACGCCGTACTCATCGATATCGAGCTGGACGGCATCGATCAGGCTCGGAAGGTCCAGCGTGGCCTCTTCCGGAACTTCGGCCTATAAGGGAGGTAGGGAGTGTCCCTATTCATCGGAGTCACCGCCACTCTGGCGAGCCTGGCTGCCCTAGCTATCTACTTCAGTGCACGCCGGGAGACTGCCGCCCAGCGGATAGAACGGGAACTCCGGCAAGCTAAGCACACGGTGGACAAGATATTTTCGTCCACGCACGTGCAGATGGACACCGCGGCCAGGGCTTATTTCTTCCATGGCGGTCGGCCCGGCCGCCGCATAAAGAGGAAGGGCGCCAAATGAACCCCTTTAGATATCTGCTGCTGCACCACCAACCGGGCATCTGTGCCCCACAACCGCCTGAGGAGGAGAAGCCGGACGCGACTCAAACAGCCCGTATCCGGCAAGCGCTGCTCTCGCAGCCTGATGAGCTTGGCGTCACCCGTCACGAACGGGCAATCCGCGAGTTATATAACGCTCCAGTGACGGCGGCACGCTCGGTGCAGTGGGCAGCCCGTGAAGCCCTGGAGGCAACCCGACAGGCTGGCTTTAAGATATACGACGAGACGGTGAGGAAGCTCGGGCAGTCATGATGCGCTACGGCAGCGGACTGGCACGGCTTGGCATCCCACTCATTATCGTGATGCTGCTCCTGCCGCCAACAGTATGCGCCATCCTCGGCTTCACCAAGGCGATCGCGCCGTATGTGGTGGGCGCAATCATGCTGTTCATCGTCGTCCGCCTGACGCTTGCCTACCTGCAACGGTGGTGATAATCCTCTAAACCTCGATAAAAACGCCCATGATCCGGTAACTGTTACAGTTATCACATGGGCGTTTTTATCGTTCTGCTCGTGTATGTTTTGGGTCTCGTAACATCGGGAGTATTTCTTGTGAAAGTACTAGACCAGCGGACACGGGACCGCCAGCGCAAGACCTACCGCCTGGCTTTCCCCTCCGACCTCGACGCCGAGCGGGTCTTGTCTTGGGTGCGGGCATTTTCGGGTACCTTGCGCGGCCCGCGTTTCCAGTTTACCGGCGCTCCGTCGCTCTGTTTTGAGATGTGGGCGACCAACGAAGGGATCGTGCACCGGCTCAAAGTGCCGTGGCAGCACGTCGAATATATCCTGCCGCAGTTGCACAGCCTGGTGCCGGGCATCCACGTTACGCCAGAAGATAATTACCCATATAACAAACACTGGACCCGCGCAGTCGAAGCCAAGCTGACCGGTACGTCCCGGACGCTGCGGATTTATTCGCCGGTCGATACTTCGGCCAGTTTGCTCGCCAGTGTTGCAGCCTTGGAGCCTGGAGAGACGGTCCTGCTGCAGTGGGTGGTTAGCCCTACGCCGCCTAAAGCTGCGCCAATAGCCGATAACGCCACCAGCCACAAGACTGACCTGTGGACCGTCTTGAACGGCAACCAAGCCAACCGCGACGAAGTGGCCGACCGGCGCAAGAAGCTTGAAGAGCCGAACCTGGTTGCGGTCCTCCGGGTGGCTGCGATAGCTGAAACCCCAGTCCGGGCAGACCAGCTAATCCACCGGGTGAGGGCTTCGCTGGCCGCGACACGGGGGCCATCTACCCGGTTCATCAAGCGCCTGTTGGCGCATAACACGGTAAGGCGGCGCATCCAACAGTCTGCTGGATCGGTTGTCTTTCCGATCCAACTGTCTGCTACGGAGCTAACCGCGCTGATTGCCTGGCCGATTGGAAACCCCTTTATCGCCGGGCTGGCGCCTGTGCGGACGCGCCCACTACCGGCGTCTGCTTCCATACCGAGCGCCGGGCGGGTTATCGGCTTGGCCAATATGCCAGGAGCTGAGCGGCCAGTGGCATTATCTTACGACCACGCGGTTCGCCATATGCATGTGCTCGGCCCGAACGGAACTGGGAAAACGACCCTCTTGGCGAATATGATGGCGCAGGATATGGAGGAGGACCATGGCGTCATTCTGGTCGAGGGGAAGGGCGACCTATTTGAGGCTGCCCTTAACCGTATCCCGGACAAGCGCGTGGAGGACGTCATCATAATCGACGTAAATGATACGCAACGCCCGGTCGGTTTTAATATCCTCGATCAGGGCAACTCGCGCAGCTCGATCGACGAGTTGTCATCCCTGATTGCAGCCATGTATAAGGAGACGTCGGCCAGCTTGCTCGCGCCGCAGGTGCTGCACCACATGCTGCACGCGCTGGCGGACGTGCCGGGGCATACCTTCATCGACCTGCCGGACCTGCTGACTAACCATCCGTCAGACGACCCGCTCAGCGATTGGCAGGCCGGGCTTGCCAGGCAGATTAAGAACAAAGATATCCGTGTGTTCATGCAGCGCTTTATGAACATGAGCAAGACAGAACGCGACCGCATGGCGGGGCCGGTCTACAACCGGACATGGGAGTTCACGTCCCGCCCCGAGATTAAGTACCTGCTGGGACAGCGCACCTCCAGCTTCAAGATGATTGACGCTATCCGCGACAACAAGATCGTACTGGTAAACCTCAACGGCATCCGGGTCGGCCAGAAGACTGCCGCCCTGGCTGGAACGCTGCTGGCTAATGCTGTCTGGCAGGCCGTCCGCAGCTTCACTGCCGAGAAAGCAAACTTCCTATATTTGGACGAGTTCCAGGATTTTGCCGAGCTACCGGTCGGCCTGGAGGCCATGCTGGCGAAGGCTCGCAGCGCCCGGCTCGGCGCTGTTCTTGCTCATCAGCACAGCGGCCAGCTCCGGCCTGATTTGCGCTCGGCAGTGCTGGCCAACGCTGTCACGAAGGTCATCTTCCAAACCACCTCCGACGATGCCCGCCTGATGGCCCGGGAGTTCGGCCGCCACATCACCGACCAGGATTTCCTGAACCTCGGCCGGTTCCAGGCGATTGCTGCTATCTCCACTGATGCCGGCGTGTCGCCGCCCGTCACGGTCACCACGTACCCGCCCGGGCCTTCTACGGGCAACGCCAAGAAGGTGCGGGAGCTATCACGGCTGCGCTACGGCCGACCGGTGGAGGAAGTCGAACGGCAGCTGGAGCAGCGACCGTTCAAACAGCCACCAAAGAAGCGACCAAAATCACCGACCGAAGGGTGGGGTGTATAACATGCCCGGCTATGTATCCAACGCACTCGAAGACCTGCGTGATGCCTCGATCGACGGCATACATGCAATAAGCCGTGCCCTCAGCGCACTCGAAATTTGTACTACCGGCATCATCGGCAGAAGCGAAGACCTAAAGGAGAACTATCGAACGCTGGCAGATATAGACCGCGCCACTGCCGAGGTTAGGCAGCTGCTTGACGACGCCATGCGGGACGTCTACGACGCCCTACGCGTGATGGACAGCTTACGGTAGCCGCCCCCGGCCCGGGCGTGTCGTACCGGTGCGAGCACACGCTGGGGTATATAGTCTGGTCACCAGCCAGTTTTAGGAGCAAACCATGGCTAAGCGCTACCTGACCATCTCAGACCTGACCGGCCAGCCGGTCGACGACGACAACCAGGTCGTGACCATCGCCGTCCTGGAGCACCCGACCCTGGACCACCCCGTCCAGCTCGACGCCGCACAGGATGAGGTCAAGGACCTGGCGGACACTGGCAAGGATTTCGTGCTGCTGGAACTTATCAGCGACGGTGGTGACAAGCGCGAGCGGCTCGTGCTGGAGCTGGGTGAGTTCGAGCGCGTCATCAACGGCGACGCGCAGGAAGTCCTCGACAACGCCGAGCCCTACACGGTCGGCCCGCAAGGAGCGCCGCAGCAGGAGCGGCGAGGTCGCGGACGGCCGCGTAGCAGCGGACGGCCGCCAGCACTGAAGGCCGACCGCCTCGACTACAAGGCGCCGGAAAACGCGGGGTTGGTCCACCGCGGCCGCATTACCGAGGAAGAGAAGGCCCTCGTGCAGGCCGACCTCGACCGGGCAAATGCCAACCGGCAGCGCGAGGGCCAGCCTGAGATCGACCTGACTAATGCGAAGGTGGTGGGAAAGTACGGACTGTACAAGCACGCTGAAAAGGCGGGCGTCATCCCGAAGTAATAAGGGCTGATATCAACGGCCGTCCTTGGGCTTGCAGAGCTCCCAGGACGGCCGTTGCAGTTCAGCCGTATGGATTATCGTTTCTGGCCCGAAAACCAGCGTGAGCTAGCGAGCGACCGCATCACTGTGCATTGTTAGGGTCGAGGGAAACGTACAAAAGCATGAACGCGGCAACGCCGAACAGCACGGCCACGAGGAACGGTACGAACAGGTCCATTATCGAGACGACAAGCACCGCACACCCGGCTGATATTACGATTCTAGTTAGTGTTACCATATATCCCCTTGTTAGGTACCTGATAGACACCACCAGCGCCTAAGAATGCGGCTATTATCTGTACCCACTCTGCAGAAGTTACCATACCGTCGACCCATGCCGCTCCTAAAACCACCAGGGCTGCTGTCAGGGCTATGCAGAATTTCCTAGCGTACTCGACAAACTGGGCAACCGTCATATTTCTACCATTAATTTTCATGAGTCTCCTTTCAGGCTCGCGCCGGCTCAGCGGACAAGTCACTGTCCATCATATTTTCGCGTGTAACCTGGTAACCATTGGCTTCCAGGAAGCGCTTACGGTCTTCAATCCGCACGCCAAGGTGATTATCGGGATGATCCGCAAAGAACTCCTGCTTAGTGACTTTATCGGTCAGCTTGCGCTTGCCGAGGTTGCGGACCATCAGGTTGGATTCCTGCTCCCACTCCTCGATTGTTTTAGTGTCTGACACTGCTTCCCCCCTTAGGTATTAAGTTGGCTGACCGCTGTACGGACATCCTCTATCTCTTTATGAATCGCATCGATCTTAGCCTGCGAAACCGCGCTGCTGCCCTGCTTTTTAAGCTGCTCGATCATGGCGTAGGCGTCTTTCAAAGCTTGGGCGTAGCGGTCGAACCAGGCCGCCTTGGTGCGGATATCTTTGTTGCGCCGGCTGTCCAACATCATTTGCAATACTTTGGTGGCGTCCCAGCTTTCATAGACGGCTTTTTCGTCGTCCTTAGCCGGTGCGTCCCAGGCAAGCTGCGTCAGGATGTCTACTTGGGTTTTTGTGAATTTATTCATATCCTCTCCTATCCCGAGGTTGGATTCTAAATCTGCGTACTGACCGTCAATAAGCAACTCATCGTGCAGGTGTGCTCCGCCGCGTGTGCCGATATTGCCTGCCGAGTCCACCACGTAGCCGGTATAGCCGGACAAGCCGATTGGCTGGCCTTCCTCTACCCATTGGCCTTGCTGTACGTCAATCCGGTTCAGATGGCAGGCTTTGCGGGCATAACGGCCGTTTGTTATAGCAACCTCTTTGCCGCGCCCAACTTTTACGGCCGGGTCGCGGTCGATCACCGTTACCTGTCCGGTCATACCAGCGACAAGCTGGGTGTTGGCGGGAAGGCCGTAATCCGTGCCCGGATGCTTCGAGCCCGGATAGTTCGCATAGGCGGCGTCATATACGCCGAAGCCTCGTGTAATACCGTAGTTGCCGTTAAATGCGCGTCTCATATACTTTTACTATAGCATTATTTGCGATCAGTCGTTGGGACGGCGGAGTTCTTAGGTGCGTACCGCTCAAAGCAAACGTTGGTCATCTTAGGGCCGCGTCGCTCCTGCGGCGTCTGTCCAATGCAACGCAAATAATTGATGATAAAAGTTGTCTGCTCGCTGATTTTCACGGCGCTATAGGTCACGACTGCTACCATGTAGGCAACCAACACAAATAAGAAGACCCTGTAAATCAGGTCTATCCGCTTGGTTCGCTGTATTTGTGGTTGTAAGTCCGGGGTCATATATCGATTCCTTTGCCGTTATTTGCTTTTTCCATGAGCGACATTAGCTTGGTGAGACTGTCGCTGACCCGGCTGTTGGAGCGCGCCACGTTGCTCAGCTCCTTCAATACTTCAGCATTCTGGTGGGCTAGTTTGTTGGACAGTTCGGTTATTTGTGGCGCTGATGTCACTGTCTCGCGCAGTATTGTCAGACCGGCCTTCATAATCTCGATTTTGCTTGTCTGCTCGTCATTGATTGCTTTGAGCGTGCTGTTGAGGCCGCGGAGGGCGTCGTTGTCAGTCTTGTAGACCTCAATGGCACTTTTCTGCTTAGCACCAAACAGAATGCCGACAACGCCGGCGAGGGCTGCTCCTATGCCGAGGACTGAGCCGATCGTATCTAGCACTGCTATGGCTCCCTACTAACTCACGCTTTTTAGCGTGCCGCCAAAGTACGTCATTGCCTGGCCGGCCGTAACAGATTTGTTGGCTCCACTGCCATTGTAGACATATATTTCCAGGTAATCGTTTACCACGAACGACATTGCGGGAAAAGACCCCGTAAGTGATATGACGCCGTTGGAGGTTATGCTACCTACTTTGACCCGAGTACCGCGCTTGCGTTCAACGCCATTTTTGAACAGAATAATGCCATAGTCTTCGCCGCCCGCCCCCGCCGTCAGCTCAACGGTAGCGTCAAATTCGTAACGCCCAGGAGTAACCACAGTAGCACGACTGTTTGTGGTATTGAACATACTACTTGGGTCATACTCTTTGGAGCTGAAAGCAATTTTAGTGGTAAGGGAGGCAGCCAGTGTCGTCGGGCCACCTGCATAGACATGGAACATATAGGGGTTAAATGGCAGGATGTAGAGCATACTCCGCAGGTCAGTGATGTCGCTGTTAGTGATCTGCGTGACGCCTGCGTTGACCCTGACCCTGCCGAGTATGGCGTAGCGGTCAGATGATGAGCCGCCCGCCGCCACGATAGCCGCTTGTATAGCGCTGGCATTAGGGTCTGCGGGAGATGATGCCGGTGTACCGGCTACCGAAAGCAAAGACAGCGATATATTGACGTTGTTGGTGACGCTCGTACTGCGCACTGCGTTGACCACAGCAACAATCAGGTCATTGCGCGGGTTCGAGCTGTTGGCCGTGGCAATGGTGACCTGCTCACCTTGGCCGCCCGTGTCAATAGCGAACGGCACGCTGTAGTGGTTCGGCGCAGTGCCAGCCGATACGCGGCCTGTGCCCGGCTGCACAAACACGTTCATAGCTGGCGAGCTGTTGGCGACGACTGCCAAGCCGTCAGCTACTTCGCCCGTCAGCATACGGTAGAACATCAAGTCATTGCCGTAATCGTCTATTTTGCCGCCGGTCAGCACTAATCTGCTCATATGCATTCAGTATAACGATAGGGCGGTCTGAATCCTAGCTTTGCCGCATTTCGCGTATGATGCGCTCTTGGTCTTTGATGCGGTGCACCAGGTCATTGACCGGCAGCCGGTCAAGTCGGCTGACCCTGGTGGTACTCGGCGTCAGTATCTGGCCTGGCACTTCGTTCTGGAAGACGCCGGCATTGTCGAGGGTGACGATAATTTCACTTTCAAAGTCATTCGCATCAAGCGTCACTTCGAGTTTTTCTACCCGGTAGAGTCCCGCATAACCGGCAAGGTAGGGATGATTCTCGATGTAGAGCGGGACACGGTCGCCGACCTGGATAAACTTGCTGCCGATCACCTTGCCGGTGGTCTTGATCTGCGGCAGCTTGAGTAGGTCCTTGTTCGCGGCCAAGGAGTCCTCGGCATAGGCGTCGAGCTCGGCCTGCGTCTTCACTAAGGGAAACTGCTCTAACTTGGTGCGGGTAAAGTATTCCAAGCGGCTGTTGTAGTCAGCTTTGACAGAACGTAACGGCAAGCCTCCCACGGTCCCGCCATTCGCAATAATCTCATTACCCACATTCTCGCCTGAGCGCGGGCCGCTAAAGGTGCAGTTTTCGTGTGGACCGCCGTAGTAAAAGGCAACGTCAGGCCGGCGCTCGCCGACGTGCTGTACGATGACAAACTGCTTGCCATAGGTAAAGTAGAAGTCGAACGAACCGCCAGCCGTGTTGGCGAGGGCTACAACACCCTCCTTGATATTGTGGTCCAAGTACTCGCCCGTCCTCATGACGCCGGTGAGGTACGGATTTGGCGCTAAAGACAGGCCGGGGTCGCCGACACCGCCCGGTGTGTTGGTAAGGTCGATGAAGGTACGGGCTATCTGGGACAAGTCCGTCGGCGTGCTGATGGTCGTATAGACGTAGCGGTCCTTGGTTAAGTTCAGGTACCCATGGGCCGACACCTTGATCTGCCCATCATCTATCGAACAGTCGTAGATTTCCGTGCCGAACATGTATGCACCATTACGCCGGAGTCCGGCGTTAGTACGGAGCGGTTCAAGGATGATGTTAGGGTCGGCCCCGAGCACATTGGCGCAGTGCCGCTCGAACGCCGTAAGGTTCAGCGTAAACTCCAAGGTCTCTGCCGCGTTGCGGCCGATGGTGAATTTCCTGTCGGTCGCCAGCTTGGTTATATCAGCGATAGGCGTCAGGCTCTTGTCCCACAGCTCGATCTTGTACGTGCTCACGGCTAAATCCCCAAGACGCCGTTACGCCAGCTTATATTGCCGCTCACCGTGTCGTCATCGCTGGCGGTATCAAGCGCAATAAAGTTGTCACCGCGGCGCAGGTACAGCCAATTGCTCTGATACGCCACCGCGTCATAAATGTTGCCGCCGTTCAGCTGTACGGACGGGCCGTTCATATCGAGCGTCAGGACGTCGTATGATGCGGTCTTAATATTCAGCAGTGCGAAGGACTCACCAGTAGAGAAGTTCGTGATAACCGGGTTGGTGGCTACGCCATGCAGCGTTATGACAGGGAATATCTCGACATCGCCGGTATTGGGCACGTTGACCGGCTGGCCGCCGGGGTCGTAGACGATGGGGTAGACGATCGGATAGGTGAAGCCGCCGCCCTCACGGCGCCCAAGCGGCACTAGTTCAGTCAGGCCGGTCGTATTGTCGTAGATGATCGGGTCATTGGCTAGAAACTCGAGGGCGAAGGGAGCGCGTAAAGGGTCAAGCGGCACGTAATCCAGCTCCGGCGTGCCGATGAGTTCAGCGTAGATAAGGTAGGATTTGCCATTTTCATAGTCGATGTGCAGCTCCACGCCTTCCAAGCCGCTGAAAGCCGCCAAGAAACTACGCCGGCGGTCCTGCATGAGCGGCACTTCATCGGCTATGAGTAAGCCGTCGATGGTAATGAGCCGCGGTTCCCACTCGGGCTTGCCGCTAAACCCACCCGGCCGGCCGGAGTAAGAGCCCCGAGTAACACGCACGGCTGGCAGTCCGAGCCCTGCGAGCTTGCCGGTTATGTAGCTGCCGCTTGAGGGGTCATTGATAGTCAGTAACGTATCGCCAGTGCTGCGCTGGATGATCCGGGTTTTCATGCCAGCGCCACCCTTCGGCTCATATCACGGAGGACGCGCTCAGGGTCGATGTTGTTGTGTACCTCGTACTTCTCGATATTCACGGGCGAACCGCCCCGTGCCGGTGCTGGCTGCTGCGCCTGTTGCGTAAAGAGACCGGCTTGTGAGGGAAGGTTACTGCTTGGACGGGTGGGGGAGACCGTCATCTGCGCGTCGAGGCCCTTCATGGCGCTGCTCACCAGGCCACGGCTGGCGGTAATACCACTAGCCAGGCCCTGCACAACGTCCGTGCCGTACCCGGCAAAGACGGTGGACGGACTGTGGATACCGAGTGCCTTCTTGAACGGACCGACGATCCAGCCAGGCAGGCGGTCGAGGAAAAAGCGGCCGACGCTGCCTAAGAGACTGCCGGCACCGTTCAGCAAGCCGTGTATCATGTCACGGCCCGAGTTGTAAAGCAGACCCCCGAGATTGCCGATCGCATTGATGACAGTCCCAGGAAGACGCTGGAAAAAGCCGACGAAGCTGCCCCACCAGTTTGAGGTTGTACGAATAACTGAACCAAAGATGTCGGCAAAGAACGAAGTAATGCCGCCCCAATTCCTATAAACTACGAACGCTACAGCGGCTACAGCGGCAACCGCGGCAACAACGAGAAAAATAGGCGATGCCAGCACCGCCATGGCGATGGCAAAGGCAGTCGTCGCTACAGTCGCAGCGCCGATTCCGACCGCATACACGGCCGCGCCGCCCGCCAGAGCAAGCAGAAAGACACTCAGCCCCTGCACTACCGGGTTTGCATTGTTCAACCAGCCGACGAATGAGCCGATGGTTTTCTCCGGCTGCGCGAGCGCACGCAGGAAACCGGTGAGAGGCGGCAACACGCTCGTACCAAGAGCAATGCCTACAGTCTGCGCGCTGCTTATAAAACTGTCGAGCGCACCCGTAAACCCATTATTGTAAGCCTTGGCGGCGTCCGCAGCTGCGCCCTGCTTCGTGACAGCATCACGCATCTTATCAAAGCCTCCGGCGCCCTCGTTCGCCAGGATGCCAGCTACCCGGCTGGCGTCTGCGCCGAAGATGGTTGCCAGTGCAGCGTTGCGCTGTTCTGCGGACAGTGTTCCCAACTTTGTCTGTAGCTGGCTGGCAGTGGCTTCAAGGCCAATGAAATTGCCCTTAGCGTCGAAGAAGTCCAGGCCGAGTTGCCGCATGAGTGCGGCTGATTCGGCAGTTGGGTTAGCTAACTGCTGGAACATGGCTTTGAGCGAAGTACCGGCATCCGAACCGGCTATACCTGCGTTAGCGAACAGGCCAAGTGCCGTGACCGTATCCTGTAGCGGCACGTTCATCTGCTTTGAGCCAGCGCCAGCCATTTGCAAACCAAAGGCTAAGTCCTGTACATCAGCAGTTGATTTGTTAGCTGTGGCGGCGAGTAAATCAGCAATACGGCTGGCCTGCGAACCTTCGAGGCCGAAGGCATTGAGGGCACGGGCGGTAGTGGTAGCAGCTAAGCCAACATCAATGTTCCCCGCTTTTGCCAAGCTCAGGACGCCCTTGCTGGCGGCGAGTACGTCATTGACCGACAGTCCGGCCTTTGCCAGCTCATTCATAGCATTAGCAGCGTCTGCGGCACTGATGCCCGGTAAGGCGGCGTCCTGACCGAGATCACGTGCCCGAGCGGATAATAGTTGGAACTCAGCTGCCGTGGCGCTGGAGTTATAGCGCAGGACGCTCATACTCTGCTCGAAATCGCCTGCCATCTTGACACTAGCCCCGCCAGCAGCGACGGCAGCAGCGCCGGTTGCAAGCAGGCCGGTTCGGACCGCGCCGCCCAGTGAATTTGAGAAATCGCTGCCTTGGTTCTCCGCTTGATTGAACGAATTGCCTAAGCCGCGTAGCCCACGTTGCGCACCAGCTACATCACCGGCAAATCCGCCCGTCTTGAACTGGAGCGTTGAATAGACCGATCCGAGGAAGACACCGCCCGCCCCATTCACTACGGTGTCTCCACGTCACCCCGTTTCACGGCGGGGGATGAGCCAAAGAAGCTTTGCCGCTGCATATCAGCATCGGTCGTCTTGCCGAGTGTCTTGTGGAACTTCTCTGGTTTTGCTTGCTTATTTCCCATTGTTCTCATAATAGCCCGAATGCCGTTCATTATGAAGTTGAGCTTCTCCTGCTCATCTTCTTCTTCAAGTGCGTTGTAGCGGTAGGCAAGGGCGGCGTCGAGCTGGAATGCCTGGTAGTCGTCGAGGCCGTCAGGATTGTCCGGGCTCTTCCGTCCGTACAGGTCGCTCGGACGTGTCCCCGGGTATCTCCGGCTTAGCAGATCCAGCAAATATCCTTTGTCGTTCCTCACGAAACCGGCGCAGGCCGTCCATCCCGCCGGCTACGTAGGTATAGATTTCTTGCAGTTCATCTGTATTGAAAGCGTCGGCGCTGACCTCGTTATCATTCGATGGCTCACCTTCGACAATAACTGGATCGACAACGGCCAGACGTACGTAGAGCCGTTGCAGCTTGGCGTAACCGACAAGGTCGTTTGGGGTGGGCCTCTGCAACTGGACGTTGACTGAGCTCATGACGAGTGCCGCCGGTATCTCACCGTTTTGGATCAGCTTATTCTCATTAGGCCGGCGGATTCTAATAACCATGCCTGACGACAGCTCAAGCATTTCGCCTTCATCTTGCTTCTTAGCGCGGGCGCGGAACGCCGCGGCACCACTCAGTTTCTTTTGATCGCTCATACCGTAGTTTCTCCTACTTGCTTAATGGTTGATCTATACGATGGTGTTGGCCGGGTCGTATGGCCCGTCGATGAAGTACTTGGTATAGATGCGCTTGCTGGCCAGCGCGTTGCCCTCAATGTCGGTAGCAGTCGGATAAGCGGTCGCATCAAACTCAGTGCCGTACTCAGACGCATTCTCTTGCGGGCTTTTAGCCGGCATGGCCTGCAGTTTGTGGAAGACACGAATGATGTGGCCCTCATTGCCGAGGTTATCCTTGCCGTTAGTGACAGTACCCATCTCAACAAAGGGCGGGTTTTTTTCGGAGTTGGTACCGCCGGCAGTGTGTTTGTAAGCAGGCTGAGCGCCGACGCCGGTAGTGGCTGCTACGAATGTCGTAGTATTGCCGGACAGAGCGTCGATAGCCCCGAAGCTGTGGGCATTGGCTTTAATTGACAGGCCGAGTTTTTGGTTGCTGTTGAACGTAACCTTGATTTCATCGTCGCCGGGAATCTCCGTCGATTCCATAGTCGGATCATCATCGGCGCTCATAATGGCGTCGAGGTCATGTACGGTCCCGTCAGCCTTCTTGACCCAGGCGTGCAAGATACCCGAGCCGTACATACTTGCGCTTGCGCTATCCATATTCAGTTATCTCCTGCTTACTTTCTCTTTGCTTATAATACCACTAATCTGAATTGAAGTTCACGGTATCTTTGGTTGATTGCTTCATCCACAGCTTCGCCCAGGATTTGCTCCAGGTCGATCTGTGTGGCGACGGTGTGCGCCATCGTCAGCCGGGCGCGGTCGAGGCTGGCGGCTATGAGCGAGGCGGCTTGCTCGATACCGATGTAATCATGGTTGATGAGGTCATACACCCGCATGTAGATAAAGCTGTTGTAAGAAACACGCTCATTCTTGACCATCGGCCCGGCCATGACGCCGATGTACATGGGCTTCATTTTCTCGATCTCACTCATGGGGATGATCGAGTTTTTATTGTCAGCCGGGGCATCAGGATCATTCCACGGCGGATTGCTGGCAAGCAAGGCAAGCAGGCTGTTATTGGCTAAAAGCTTCTGCGCGATGGCGGCACGAATCTCGTGAGGCTGGGGGAGTGTCATACCTTCGTCACCTCGTAGGCGTCCTTGGGCAAACGCTGGAACTCCCCGCGCATTTGGTCAACGGTTGGACGGATGACGCGGTAGCGGCCGCCCCGGGCCAGCTCCAGGTACTTGCCGTATTCAACGCCAATAGCCAGCACGACCACGATGCCGTCTGCCGTTTTGGCGTACGTGCCAGTAATGGAATTGCGCGCCACATTCGTACGGTCAGTCCAGGGGCGGTTTTGCACGGCCCGCGCTTCGAGGCGGCCGGCAAAAGCCCCAGTCATAATGAGGAGGTTCCGCTCGAACTTGCGCGACCAAGTGCCGAGCGCGCGGGCGACTTCTTGCTGGCCGGTGGTGCGGACGCTACTCACCGCTTAATCTCCTCCAGCACGGCGCTGCTGGTGGACTGCGTGCGGCTCACGCTGCCGACGCGGTACCACCGGGTGCGGTTCGCCACGTCCGTCCAGCGCCACAGGTCATCGGCCTGGACGTCCGTGTCACTGGTAAGTCCAATAGGCGACAGCCGGATACGCGACTTACCTAAGACCGTGCTCCGGGATCGGTAGGCGTCGAGCCGGACGTTGATGGTGCGTAGGAAGTCAGGCTCGTGGACTTGCGCGGTCAGGCCGGGGGAGCCGCCCTGCTGGGTACGGCGGTAGACATCGACGCTGATAGCGCCGTCTTCAATGACGAAATTCAGGTTGTCGCGCTCTTGCTGACCGCGGTCGAGAAAATTAGTAATACTGCCCATATAGTCTGCTTATGTCCTGCTCACGGCAGGTTTTATCACCACGCGGGTCAACGCGGCGGCTCAGCGTCAGGCCGCTCACTTCACCGCTCTCATCTTTAAACGTCTGCTTTTCGTAGTATTCCAGCAAGGTCTTGATCTGCTTGAAAACCTGGGAGTGGTCTACCTCAGTGTCGGCGTGCTTGTAGTTCATCATGCGCGACTGATTAGCCAGCAGCTCGCGCAGAGCCTCCACGACAGCCCGCTCCAGGCCGTAGGTAGCTATCAGCTCAGTGGCCTCGGCGTCAGTGAAGGGCGCGAACTTATAATTGATCGTTACGACCATCTGATCAGGCGGCGCATCCGTGAAGGTAATAACGCCCGGCTCACTGTCTACCGTGTAGCTAGAGATCGGCTGCAGCTCATCATTGAAGTACACCTCAACGCCAAAGATATTTTCATAGCGCAGGTTGACGCTCAACGTGGAGCCGTTGCCGGTGAAGGTGTCCTGATCGGCCTTCACCTTGTAGCCTATATAGCGCTTAAAAACATCCAGGTCTGTCATAGCCGGTTACTGCCTGGTGACGCTAAAATAGCCTGCCTGAGCGCGTTGAGGGCAAAAGGCGGCCAAGTCGTCTGTCCGATGTATGACTGTCCGAGATAGCTGCCTGCGAGAATCATGGGCGGGTTTCCTGCTTACTGCTTCCATGATACTGGTAAAGCAGTGTGGTGTATAGCGTTAGCGGCAAGCCGCGCAGCTCACTGGAAAAATACGTTACCCGCTATAAAGACGCCAACCGTGACCGCAGCAGTGACAATTATCGCCAAGATAGCGACGATCCAGCTTCGGCGGGGATACTTCTGGGTTGCGTGCATTTGCCGGTGTTCGGCAAGTGACAGGGGAATGACGATTGCGTAGGACGACCCTTTCGCGGATACGGCGCGTCCCAATACCGCGCTTATCACGATCGCCATGCCGGCCATTAAGACAACATAAATGGTATAGGTGCCTGCCATAGGATCATCTGTTCTATCCATCCTTGGGATCAAGCTCAAAATGAGAGGCACAATAACTACAATGGGTATTAAAGACAATAGGTATTCATAAAATTGTATTGGGCGCGCCCTTAACTGTGTTTGCCGAGCTCGTGCCCATGTACGGTATACGTCCTCGGCTTCCTGACGCTCGCCAATAGCGAAGGCAGCCGAGGGGTTGAGGACAACCTGCACCTTTGGGGTCTCCAGTCGTAGGCTTCGCAACTCCATATCGCTAAGGTGACGCAGGTCTTCAGGCTCGGTGAAGTGGCCACCATCAAACTTAACTTTTATGTCGTCAGCGACTGTATCCGCTCTGGTTAAGAATGTCTTCAACGCCTCCAGATCATCAATGGTAACCAGAACACGGCCCAGCTCAGTACGGTGCGGGGGAGCTTCCTCTTGGGGCGGCCCGACGCGGTGGACTGTCATGGGGGGAAGTATAGAGGCTGGCGTACTGTGAGGTGCAGACAGGCCCGGCGGGTGGCCTTACCCTACGCCAATAAAGGAAGGAAGGCGCCGGAGTTGGGAAGGTAAGGAGCGTATTCTACCAGTGCAAAGATATTCGATACATCGATACGCCGCCCAGCCGTTCCGGGGGCGACAGTCAGTTTATAGCCAATTTGCATCGTATCTAACGTAGCCTGAGACCAGTTAGCACCATCGGGATCTTGGTAGAGGGTTATTGGGTACAGCCAGGGCGCTGCGGTAGCGTTAGTTTTCCAGGTTGTAGCGTTGGGGATAATGGCCGCTGATTGGAATTTTGTGCCGGCGGTAGCTTTCTCAACTTCAAACTTGAACGCAGCAGTATTATCGGCAGTGCTGTTACGGAACCGGCCCCCTACATGGACAACCTTGACGACATCGTTGGGGCCAATTCCCGAGGCTCCCACATTGAACAGGTCTTCCTCGTCCAAAGTACTAGAGCCATTAAAGGTGGTAGCGTCGTCCGGTGTGGTCTCGCTGACGCGGGTATAGTTATTTGCCGCGACGGCCGTACCGCCTGTCTGGGTGGAAAACGTGTTGATATCCCCTGATTGGTCCGGCCGTAGCGCGATAACCTTACCCGGCCCTGGCCATGAATTTTGAGTCGAACCGGACGTATCGTTGATGGCAATATCGTCGTAGTAGAGGTCAAAGGTGGCATCAGCAGCCGAATGGCCGAACGA
>Ga0136617_10002307_pt1 | contig 17000 bp, 16 predicted proteins | sample AntDrymUQ3222106_2_FD_129672 | JGI IMG/M metagenome (GOLD analysis project Ga0136617, IMG submission 129672) | Polar desert sand microbial communities from Dry Valleys, Antarctica - metaG UQ322 (21.06) | ecosystem: Environmental > Terrestrial > Soil > Desert | place: Antarctica: Dry Valley...
CTTTCCGTTGCTGCTGGCTGGAACCAACGATACCGAGGCGGCCGCCGGGACCCTTCCTCAGCTACGCGGTTTCACCTCCTTCCCCACGACCCTCTTTCTGGGCCGGGACGGGCGGGTGCGCCGGGTCCACGCAGGTTTCTACGGCCCCGCCACCGGCGCGCAGCACGGGCGGTTATTGCGGGAGTACGAGAAGGAGATCGAGAAGCTGTTAAAGGAAAAACGTGAACAGTGAACAGTGAACGGTGAACGGGGGCGGGGTGCGGCCCGTTTAACCGCTTACCGTTTACCGTTTACCGTTTACGCTTTTTCTTTAACTCGATCCTGGCCGTCCTTGCGTCGGGGTCTGCTCGTAACTCGAGCCATTCGCCGTTAATGGCGTGGCTGGGCACCCCGCACAACATCCAGTACCATCCGGCTTCTTCGGCCACGAACGTGCTCTCGTCGCTCTGGCCGGCCGACAGTCCCTCCGTAACCATTCGCGTCATGGCATTGCTGAATGCGGCCCGGCCTCCCTCCAGCGGTATTTTTTCACGCTGAGCCATGACGACGAGGCTGTGGGTGGCGGCGGAATCGACTGAACGCCAGTTCCATTTCACCGTCCAGCCGATCGGCACGATGATTCGGGCCTCTCCGGCGCGATGGCCGTTGATGAGTGCCGACGCTGCTCCGGGTCTGGCGGTCACCTCGAGCTCCAGCGTGACAACCCGGGCAGCGCTGTCTGCCACCAGCCAGGAGGCGGAGTCGGGAGCCGTAGTGCCCGCTGATTTGGAAACGGCGGGCGCCGGGCCGGTCGGTGGGGGTGGAGCCGTTGCGCCGGCCGCTGTCTGCCGCGGACCGGAGCACCCGAGAAGGATGCTGGAGGCCGCCGCTACCGCAGTCAAGCGGAGTAAACAAAGAGCCAGGATCATCCGGAATGCTCTGGTCTAAGGATAAAGTCGTCTGTACCTTGCGTAGCTTGCTCCGCAAACAGCAGTCCTCCATACCTCAAATTTCCGCTTTCGCGGACTGAAATTTAACTCGAGGAGCCTCGTGATGGCTGGACTGCTGTCGAGGGAACGGATCGTCGCCAAGCCCGGGTTCAATCGCTGGCTGGTGCCGCCCGCCGCGCTGGCCATCCACCTCTCCATCGGCATGGCATACGGCTTCAGTGTTTTCTGGCTGCCGCTGAGCCGAGCCTACGGGATCACCGAGCCCACCCCCGACGACTGGAAGATCAGCACTCTGGGATGGATGTTCACTCTCTTCTTTGTTTTTCTCGGCTCCTCGGCGGCGCTGTTCGGCGCCTGGGTGGAGCGGGTGGGGCCACGCAAGACCGCAGTCGTGGCGGCCATATGCTGGAGTGGAGGCTTCTTCATCTCCGCCGTCGGCGTCTACGTCCACGAGATCTGGCTGCTCTGGCTCGGCTCTGGCGTCATCGGCGGTTGTGGGCTGGGATTGGGCTACATCTCGCCCGTAGGCACCCTGATCAAATGGTTTCCCGACCGGCGGGGTATGGCCACCGGCATGGCGATTATGGGATTCGGCGGAGGCGCGATGATCGGTGCCCCGCTGGCGGACATCCTCATGAAACACTTCGCCACTCCTGCCTCGGTCGGAGTGTGGCAGACCTTCGTCGCCATGGGCGTGATCTACTTTATCGCCATGATGGCCGGAGCCTTCGGCTATCGGGTTCCGCCACCCGACTGGATGCCCGCCGGATGGACTCCCCGCCCGCAGCAGCGCGCAATGATCACCGCGGGGCATGTGCACGTGAGCCGGGCCTGGCGCACTCCCCAGTTCTGGTTTCTCTGGATGGTGCTCTGCATGAACGTGAGCGCCGGCATCGGCGTCATCGGCATCGCCTCGCCGATGATCCAGGAGATTTTCGGCGGCCGATTGATCGGGGCAAGCGGGACTCTACAGGACCTCGCCCCGCAGCAGAAAGCGCAGCTGGCCAGCATCGGCGCCGGCTTCGCGGCCCTGCTGAGCCTCTTCAACATCGCGGGCCGAATAGGCTGGGCTTCGTTCTCCGACTATATCGGCCGGAAGCGTACTTATCTCATCTTCTTTGCCCTGGGCCTGGCCCTGTACTCGATGGCGCCAACCGCCGGGCAGACCGGCGGTGCCACGCTGTTCGTCGTCATTTTCTGCATCATTCTCACCATGTACGGCGGCGGATTCGCCACCATCCCCGCGTATCTGGCGGACATCTTTGGAACCCAGTACGTCGGCGCGATCCACGGCCGATTGCTTACCGCCTGGTCCACCGCCGGGGTGCTCGGCCCGGTGCTGGTCAACTACATCCGGGAATATCAGATTGCCCGCGGGGTGCCCAATGCCCAGGCGTACAATGTCACCATGTACGTCCTGGCCGGTCTGCTGATTATCGGCCTGATCTGCAATCTCCTCGTCAAACCAGTTGATCGGCGCTTCCACATGAGCCCGGAGGAATTGGCGACCGCTCGGGTTGCTCAGGGAAGCCGAGCCTGAGGCCGTTGCATAAAACCTTAGGCTCACTGAATATTGTTGCGATTCGTCCTCACGATCTGAGTGGGTGTAGAAAAGGAGGCCGGTAATGGCGAACCGCGATGGACGCGAGAAAACCGGCTCGAACTGGGTGGTTGTCGTTCTCGCTTGGCTGCCTGTGACTTTGCCCCTTCTGTGGGGAATCTGGCAGACGGTGAAAAAGGCCGCCGTTCTGTTCCGGTGAGGGAGAGTCTAACTGCCGAAAGTCGACCGCTCCTGCCGCCGGACGCGCAACCGATTGCACCTCATAAACTTGCATCATTATGCTATGGATTTCGGCTTCAGCGTAGGGGAACTGGGACTTGACGCCAACGGCGACCTAGTCAGATTGTAACCCGTTCAGCACTTACAGCGCCTAAGCAAGCCGGAGCCCGCAAGGGTTTGCCGTATGGCGCCGCATCGCCCCCATGATCAGCGACCAGATCCTTTGTCCGCAACCGAGCCGGGCCCATCGGTCACCAATCGGGCTCTTCGCCTGCCGCCCCGCGGCCTGGCCACACGCATCCAGACCTTGCCCCTGAGGAGAATGCCCATGAGGATCAGTTCTCGTTGGTGGGTGTCCGCTTTGCTCGTCGCCACTGCCAGCCCTGTCGCTGCGCAAGGCGGCGGCGATTGGACCACCTACGGCGGAAACGACTGGAATCAGCGGTACTCGGCGTTGAAGACCATTACCCCCACTAACGTCTCGCAGCTGGTACCCCGGAAGATCTTCCAGACCGGCATCTCCAAGCTCGGCTCGTTCGAGAACACCCCTATCGTCCAGAACGGCGTCATGTACGTGACCACGCCGTACAACACCGCGATGGCGTACGACCTCAAGACCAACAAGGAGCTCTGGCGCCACGAGCACAAGCTCGGCACTACCATCACCTGCTGCGGTCCGAACAATCGCGGCGTCGCCATCCATGGCGGTACGCATGTGTACATGGGCACGCTGGACGCGCACCTGCTGGCGCTCGACGCCAAAACCGGCAAGGTGGTGTGGGATAAGGAAGTGGACGATCCGGCCTTCGGCTACAGTATCACCCACGCCCCGCTCATCATCGGCGACAACGTGATCGTGGGGGTCTCGGGTGGCGAGTATGGCATCCGCGGGCACGTTACGGCTTACAACGCGATGAGTGGCGACCAGGTTTGGCGCTGGTATGCGATTCCCGCCCCGAAGGGCGACCCCACGTTCGACGAGAAGGCTCCCAACGGCTGGTGGGGAACCTGGGCGGCCAAGGCCGAGAACCACGACCTGCACCGGGACATCGCGAAGGAAAAGGCCGATAGCGCCAAGTATGCCGACGCCTGGAAAGTCGGCGGCGGCGGGGTGTGGATGACTCCAGCTTACGACAAGGAGCTCAACTCCATCTTCGTGGCGGTCGGCAACCCCTCTCCGGACCTCGATGGGGGCATCCGCCCGGGCGACAACCTCTACACCGACGCCGTCGTAGCGATCGACGCGACCAGCGGCAAGACGAAGTGGTATTACCAGACTGTGCCCCACGATGTGTGGGACCTCGATGCGGTGTCGCCGCCGGTGGTGGTGAACGTGGGTGGCAAGAAGGCGGTGGTGCATGCCGGCAAGACGGCGTGGATCTACGTCCTCGATGCCGCCACCGGCAAACTCATCCGCAAGACTGATAACTTTACCCCGCAGGAAAACATGTTTGCGCTGCCGACTGAAAAGGGCACCCGGATGCTTCCGGGCGCCAATGGCGGCGCGGAATGGTCGCCTATCGCGGTCGACCCGACCCTCGGCTACGCTTTCGTGGCGGGCCTGCACCAGCCGATGAACTACATCACCCATACCGCACCATATGAAAAGGGAAAGCTCTGGCTCGGCTCCGCTTTCGTTGCCATCCCCGGTGAAGAGCAGTACGGTCTCTACTCCGCGGTCAACCTGAAGACGGGGAAGATTGCCTGGCAGAACAAGGTGCCCCAGCCGATGATGGGCGGCGCCCTGGCCACCGCGACCGGCCTCACTTTCACCGGTGAAGGCAACGGCAACTTCAACGCGTACAACTCAAGGAACGGCAAACTGCTCTGGCAGTTCAACGGCGGCGCCGGCTGCAACTCTGCGCCGATGACGTTCATGCACGGAGGTGAACAGTTCATCGCCGTTGCCTGCGGCGGCAACTTCCAGCTCAGCTATCCGCTCGGCGACGCGGTGTTGGTCTTCGGACTTCCAAAGCGCACTACCGCGAGCAGATAGGTTCGTTACGGTCGAGAGCTTATGGCAGTCAAACGATTATTTCTTCTGGCACTGCTGGTCGCGGGCGTCCTGACGGGGACCGCATGGTCCCGTCAGGCTCCCCGTCCCTGGCTCGCTGTGAGCGGGGACGACTGGCGGCAGATGGATCCGGATGTGCGACTCGCGTATGTCGAAGGGTTTCTGGCGGGAGCGGCGCTGAGCCAGGCGGCCACCGGAGCCCGGGACTCCACCGGTGTGCGGGTGGCCATCGAGAAGCTCAGTAGGACTGGCGGGCTCCGCTTCCCTTACGGCGCCAATGTGTACTCGAGCCGGATCAGTGATTTCTACTGGTGGGAGAACCACGTCCCCCTGCCCATGTGGCAAGCTTTCCTGGAGGTGAATACAGCGCTTGGCCGGCCGATATCCGATACACTGCCTTAGGACCGCAGGTTCCGAAGTTTTGAGCTGTCTTTGGGGGCATCCTTACTCTGAGGGAGACGTACCTATGAGGCGAGTCGCAATGTTGTGTATGGGCTTGGTGATGGGAGCGGCGAGCGCCGCCGAGGCACAGCTGACGATGCAGATGAGCAACGGCTGGAGCTTTACGTTTGGTGGCAACGTGAACGCGTTCCTGGTCTATGAGAAGCAGAGCGACGTCACCATCCCTTCGACTGGGACACTTGGCGGAATCGTGGGCGCGGGCGGCGATGGCGCCACCCGTATCCGCACCGGTCTGCTTCCCGCCTTTGCCGTATTCGACGCCAAGGGCAAGGAGGGCAACACCGACGTGGGAGTGCACTTCGGGTTCGCGCCGCAGATTCAGTGCGGCATCGGCGCTGGCTCGAACAGCGTTAACGAGCAGGGGCACGACTGCTTCGGGGCCCAGATCGACATGCGCCAGGTCTATTTGACGGTTGGCGGCTCATGGGGCCAAATCCTGGCGGGGCGCGAGCTCGGTCTCTATGGCCGGCAGAACATCCTTACCGACCAGACCCTCTTCGGAATCGGCGCTACCGGTGGGCAGTCCGGCGGGGGCACCACGCTCGGCCGCATTGGCTTCGGGTACATCTATCCGCAGTTCAAGGCCCAGATGACCTTCAGCACTCCCGCGGGCCGGCCTTTCCAGCTCTCGGTTGGATTGTTCGACCCCGCAACAAATCCACCATACACTACGATCGAGCTTCCCCGTCTCGAGGCGGAAGGCGTCTGGAGCCAGGGAACCACCAAGTTCTGGGTGGGCGGCCTCCTCCAGAACAACAGCACCGGCGGGCTGGCGGACGAAAGCGCCACCTCGTGGGGCGGCAGCGGCGGGGTGCGGTTCGGTGGCGCCTCGTTCAGCCTGACCGCCAGTGGCTACTACGGGAAGGGGCTGGGAACCACCTTGCTGTTCTTGAATGGGGCCAGTGACCTCGGCGCCGGCGGGGACGCCCTGCGGAAGTCGTACGGGGGCATCGGTCAGGTGACCTTTACGCCGGCCAACAGCAAGCTGACGGTCGCCGGGAGCTGGGGTATCAGCATCCTCGATGCCGCCGACAGCGAGATCGGCGCCGACGAGTTCAAGACCAAGAACTGGCTGGCGTCGGGCGGCATCTACTACCAGGCCACCAAGTCGCTGAAGGCAGTCGGCGAGTTCAACTACGCCGTAACCGGCGACGACAGCGATGTCACGGACGACAACAAGTCCATCGCTCCTGCTGTGGGCCTGATGCTGTTCTTCTAGACCTCGGTTCCCAGCTTCTCCGGGTCAGACGGCCTCCCTCACCGGAGGCCGTCGCTTTTTCTTAGCGGACGCTCAGTTGGAGTGAGCGTTACCGTCCCTCATCCATGTAGATTTCACCTTTCCCATCTATCCTCGGAGCAGACCTGATGCACTACGGTGTGTTGCTCGCAGGGGTCGCCGCCGTGTCGGCGTGCGGCCAGAAGGCCTTTTCAACGCCCGTCAGCGCTCGGACCTCCGCGGCGCCGGATGAAACCTTCGGCTGCATGAGGAAGCAGCTGGGAGAGCTCGGCTATAAGCAGACCTCCCTCAATACATCCGAATACCGCGTAACGGCGAGCAAAGTCGATGACAAGACCCGCCGGTCCGACACCCAGTTCCGGCGAATGCTGAACAAGCTCGACGTGGAGGTGGCGGCAGAGGCGGACGGTCAGACGGGCATCAAGGCCATCGGCAGCACCTTCGCGGAGTACACTACCCAGCGAGGCCCCACCGAGGAACAGGAGAAACCCTCCAAGCAGGTAACCTCGGACGTGCACACTTTATTGGAACGGTGTCGCAGCTAGCTCGTGGCCGCCTGCCCCTGCTAGCTTCCACCTTCGAACCAACAGCGGCCTTAAATCGGCCAGTGAGGAGAGCGGCAGTGGCAGTTCCGCTGGTTCAATTGACGCGAGCGGCTCCGGTGCCCGAATTCAACACAGCAGCACCGGCCCCGCTGACTCCTGCCCGCAAACCGAACTGGCTCAAGGTGAAGGCGCCGGGCGGCGCCAACTATGTCAGGTTGAAGGGCATGATGCGTGAGCTGGGCCTGCACACAGTGTGCGAGGAAGCGCGCTGCCCAAACGTAGGCGAGTGCTGGGAGCATGAAGCCGCCACCTTCATGATCCTCGGCGACGTATGTACCCGCAACTGTACCTACTGCGCTGTCTCCCACGGGACGCCGAAGGCGTTCGATCCGCTGGAGCCGGTCCGGCTTGCCGAAGCGGTGGCACGCATGGGTTTGCAGCACGTGGTGATCACATCGGTAGACCGCGATGACTTGCCCAATGGCGGGGCCGAAGCGTTCGCCGGCTGCATCACCGAGATACGCCGGCGAACGCCGGAGACGTCGGTCGAGGTGCTCATCCCTGATTTCAAGGGCTCCGAGCAGGCGCTCCGCATCGTGATGGATGCCCGCCCCGACATCCTCAACCATAATCTCGAGACCGCTGAGCGGCTCTACCGCATGGCGCGCCCGGGCGGGCGGTATGACCGCGCGCTGCGCCTGCTGGCGAACGCACGACGCATGGTCCCCGAAGGTCTGACCAAGTCCGGCGTGATCCTGGGCATGGGGGAGGAATGGGACGAGGTACTCACCTGCATGAGAGACCTCTGCCGCAGCGATGTGAACATCCTGACCCTGGGCCAGTATCTACGCCCTTCCGGCAGCCACATGCCGGTGGCCCGCTACTACACGCCTGACGAGTTCGCCGAGCTCCGCGAGGTGGGTCTGGTTATGGGCTTCTCTCACGTCGAGTCCAGTCCCCTCACGCGGTCGTCCTATCATGCATGGGAACAGGCAGCCGCCGCCAAAGGCCGAGGTCACCGTTAATGGCCGGCTCCACGACAGCCCGCACCAAAGCCAAGCCCAAGGGACTCGACCAGGGCCGCGCCGACGAGTACCGCCGCTGGCTGCGCCAGATGCTGCTGATCCGCCGCTTCGAGGAAAAGGCCGGCGAGGCGTACAGCCTGGGCAAGATCGGCGGCTTCTGCCATCTCTACATCGGCCAGGAGGCCGTCGCGGTTGGCAGCCTCGCTGCACTGGGCCCTGATGATTACATCACCTGCTCCTACCGCGAGCACGGCCACGCGCTCGCGAGAGGCATCTCAGCCCAGGCGGTAATGGCCGAACTGTTCGGCAAGGCGGCCGGGTGCACCGGAGGGAAGGGCGGCTCGATGCACCTGTTCGACGCATCGCTGGGCTTTCTCGGCGGCCACGGCATCGTGGGCGCGCACATCCCCCTTACCACAGGGATGGCGTTTGCGGCCAAGTACCGCGGCACCGATCAGGTGGCGGTCTGCTACTTCGGAGAGGCGGCGGTAAACAATGGCGCGTTTCACGAGGCGCTCAACATGGCCGCCCTCTGGAAGCTCCCAGCGATTTATCTCTGCGAGAATAACCGCTACGGTATGGGCACGGCGCTGGAGAGGGCCAGCGCCTTGTACGACATCTCCGAGCGGGCTTGCTCCTACGACATGGCCAATGAGGTGGTGGACGGCCAGGATGTATTGACCATGAATGCGGCGATGGAGCGGGCAGTACAGCGGGCCCGGAGCGAGAAGCTCCCTACCTTGCTCGAGGTGCGCACCTACCGGTTCATGGGCCACTCGATGTCAGACCCGATACACGGGCACTATCGCACCCGCGAGGAAGTCGAGGACCAGCGCAAGCGCGATCCCATCGCTGTCTTCTCACAGCGACTCATCGCTGACGGGCTCATGGATGAGGAGGGCGTCCGGGTGATGGACAAGGATGTGATGCAGGAGGTCGAGGACGCCTACCAGTTTGCCGATCAGGCGCCAGATCCAGCCCCTGAGGAGCTCTACACGCACGTCTATGCTGATCAGTAATCGGGACACCCAGGATTGTCACCCTGACTCCGAGCATAGCGAGGAGGAGGGGGCCAGAGCGGCGTTTCGGCCCCCTCCCCTTCGCTCCGCTCAGGGTCAGGGTGACAACGCGAGAAGCTGATGGCGGTCATTACGTACAGGGACGCCCTTAACCATGCGCTCCGCGAGGAGATGCAGCGGGACCCGAACGTCTTCCTCATGGGTGAGGAGGTTGGGGTGTATCAGGGCGCGTACAAGGTGAGCCGCGGGCTGCTCGACGAGTTCGGCCCCATGAGGGTGGTGGACACGCCGATCACCGAGCTCGGCTTCGCGGGCGTGGGGGTTGGAGCCGCCATGGTGGGGCTCCGGCCGGTCATCGAGTTCATGACCTGGAACTTTGCTCTGCTGGCCGTAGACCAACTCGTCAACTCGGCGGCGAAGATGCGCTACATGTCCAACGGCCAGGTGGGCGTACCCGCGGTCTTCCGCGGACCCGGCGGGTCGGCGCTGCAGCTCGCTTCGCAGCACTCCCAGGCATTCGAGAGCTGGTATGCTCACATACCCGGCTTGAAGGTGGTCATGCCGGCCACGCCCGCCGACGCCAAGGGCCTGCTCAAGAGCGCCATTCGGGACGAAAATCCAGTGATTTTCATTGAAGGCGAAATGCTCTACAACGTGAAGGGCGAGGTGCCCGAGGGTGAGCATGTCGTCCCCCTCGGGCGTGCCGACATCAAGCGCCAGGGTAGCGAGGTGACGATCGTCTGCCATTCCAAGAGTGTCGGGGTTTCGCTCAAGGCGGCCGAGCAGCTCGCGAAGGACGGTATCGACGCCGAGGTGCTGGATCTACGCACCATCCGCCCCATGGACACCGAGGCGGTGCTCGAATCGGTCGCCAAGACCCACCGGTGTGTGGTGGTCGAGGAAGGCTGGCCGTTTGCCGGGATCGGCGCTCAAGTGGTCGACACCATCCAGCGGGAAGTGTTCGACGAGCTCGACGCGCCCGTTCTCCGGGTAACCGGCGCCGATGTGCCTATGCCCTACAACAAGCAGCTGGAGAAGGCGGCCAAAGCGGACCCGGCAAAGGTGATCAGCGCGGTGAATCAGGTGTTGTACAGGGAGTGATGCTGGCTATTGGCCATGGGCTAGGCTATCGGCCGGAGCCGTGTCGAAGAGGTTCCTCATCCTGAGCGAAGCGAAGGACCTCATCTGCAGGTTCCGGAAGGCTGCAGCCAAGGTTCCTCGCTACGCTCGGGATGAGGAGGGCTAGGCGACGCCTCTAAGCTGCCAATAGCCCATGGCCAATAGCCCTCTAGTAACCAGGACTCGAGAATGACCACAAAGGTAGTAATGGAAGCTCTCTCCCCTACCATGGAGGAGGGGCGCCTCGTCGAATGGAAGAAGCAGGAGGGTGAAAGCGTCGCCGTCGGCGACGTACTGGCCGAAGTTGAGACCGACAAGGCGGTCATGGAGCTTGTGGCCCGCGCGGCCGGCACCCTGCTCAAGCACGTGGTCGAGGCGGGCGCGACAGTGCCCGTCTCTGAACCCGTAGCGGTCATCGGCGAGCCCGGGGAGGACAGCGGGGAAGCGAGCGGGACAACGGGGCAGGCGGGCAGCGGGGCAGCGGGGCAGCGGGGCAGCAAGGAGTCTCAGGGTACCCAGCCCTCTCCGGGCCAGAACCGGCCAGTCTCCATGCCGCCGACGCCACCAGCCGGCGCCGCCGCGGAACAGCGGCGTTCTCCGGAAGAATCGCCCCGCCGCGAAGGCAACGGCGCTAAAGCCGCACCTCCGGCTCAAGCTCGAGACCAGCAGGCAGGAACGAGGGTCAAGGCTTCGCCATTGGCTCGCCGGATAGCCGCTGAGCGTGGTGTCAACTTGATAGGAATCACCGGGTCCGGTCCAGAGGGGCGAGTTGTTGCTCGCGATCTCGAAGGAGCGGGAGCGAAAGCTCAGGGTTCTACTGCCCCGCTGCCCAGCAGCCCCGCCGCCCCCCTGCCCCGCCGCCCCGCCTCGCCGTCAGGCGACCAGCCCTACACCGACGTACCCCTCAGCCAGATCCGGAAGACAATCGCGCGGCGGCTGGCACAGTCGATCGGGCCGATTCCCACGTTCTACCTCACCAGCGAGGTGGACATGGAGCGAGTGTGGGAGGCACGGGAAGCGCTCGTAGGCCCGCAACGCGTTGCGGGCCCACAGCCGGAGGGGCCAAGGGTCTCGTTCAATGACATCATCATCAAGGCGGTTGCCTTGGCCCTCCGGCAACATCCCGCCTGCAACGCCTGGTGGCAGGACGACCACATTCGCTACTGGAACGAAGTCCACGTGAGCATGGCGGTGGCGATCGACGAAGGGTTGATCACGCCGGTGATCCGGCATACCGATCAGAAGACGCTTCGGGAGATCGCGGGAGAGACGCGGGACCTGGCCGCGCGCGCGCGGGATCGACGCCTCAAGCCGGAGGAGTACACCGGCGGCACTTTCTCGGTGTCCAACCTCGGCATGCTGGACATCGAAGAGTTCACCGCGATCATCAATCCGCCGGAGGCCGGCATTCTGGCCGTCGGCCGCATGGCGGAAAAGCCGGTGGCGCATGAGGGCGCCGTCGCGTTGCGCCGGCGGATGCGGCTCACTATGTCCTGCGATCACCGCGTCATCGATGGCGCAACCGGCGCCGAGTTTCTCAAGACCCTGAAGGGGATGCTGGAGAATCCGTTGGCGCTTGTCTGGTAGGTGAGAAGTGAGAAGTGAGACGTGAGAGGGTCTTCCTCCAAATGTCCCTTCTTACTTCTTACTTCTTACCTCTTACTTCTTACTTGACTTCTCACTGTGAGGAGCTGTGGCCAATCAGTTTGACGTGATCGTCGTCGGCGGCGGGCCCGCCGGCTATGTCTGCGCCATCCGGGCCGCGCAGCTCGGGCTGGCGACTGCGGTGGTCGAGAAGGACAAGCTCGGCGGCGTGTGTGTGAACATTGGCTGTATCCCCACGAAAGCCCTGCTCCACAGCGCCTACGTCGCCAACCTGGTAGCTCACGACGCCAAGGAGCTGGGGATCGAAGTAGGGGCCGTGAAGACCGACTACGGCGTGGCCATGCGGCGGTCGCGGAAGGTGTCGGAGCAGAACTCCAAAGGCGTGGAGTTCCTGATGAAGAAGCACAAGATCACGGTCATTAAAGGCACCGGCGTTCTGGCCCGCAATCGTACCGTGCGGGTCGGGAAGGACGAGTATCAGGCGAAGAAGGCTGTCGTGATCGCATCCGGATCGCGAGTAAAGGGCATTCCCCAGATCGGCCTGGAGATAAACAGAACCACGGTCATCAGCTCCGACGAGGCGCTGTTTCTGGAGACCATACCGAAAACGCTGGCGATTGTGGGGGCGGGAGCCGTGGGGAGCGAGTTCGCCGACATTTTTACGGCGTTTGGCAGCAAGGTAGCCCTGCTCGAGGCCCTGCCCCGCATCCTGCCGCTGGAGGACGCCGAGTCATCCGACGCCGTGGCCAAGAGCTTCAAGAAGCGGGGGATGACGATTTACGCAGGGGCCAAGGTGAAGAAGGCCACGCTCGCCAAGGATAAAGTGACCCTCGAAGTCGAAACCGGTGGGAAGACTGAGACGATCGAGACGGAAAAGGTTCTTATGGCGGCCGGCCGTGCGGTGAACATCGAGGATCTCGGACTCCAGGAAGCCGGCGTGCAGCTGACGGACCGAGGTTTCGTCAAGGTCAACGCCGCCACGCTGGAAACGACCACACCCGGGGTCTACGCCATAGGTGACGTGGCCGGCCCTCCCATGCTGGCTCACAAGGGAAGCCGGGAGGGAATGGTGGTCGCGGAGCTTATCGCGGGACACCACCCCCAGCCTATCAAATACGACAACGTCCCCAGCGTTACCTACTGCCACCCCGAGGTAGCCAGTATCGGGATGACCGAGGAGCAAGCCAAAGAACGGAAGCTGGACTATCAAGTCGGCCGCTTTCCTTTCAGCGCCAACGGCCGGGCACGGACCGCCAACGAGACCGAGGGATTCGTGAAGATCATTCGCGACAAGAAATACGGCGAGATCCTCGGCGCCCATATTGTTGGAAGCCATGCTTCCGAGATCATTCATGAGCTCGCGGTGGCGCGGCAAAACGAGTACACCGTCGAGGAGGTCGATCTCGCGATTCATGCCCATCCGACGCTCTCGGAGGCGATCGCGGAGGCTGCTCTCGACTCGATGGGACGCGTAGTGCATATCTGAGAGAGGTGAGAGGTGAGAGATGACGGGGCCAGCGGCACGCTGGGCCTTCTGGCGGCGGCGCTGGCCTGCGCCGTTTCCGCGGGCCTGGTAGTAGTTACTGCCACCGTGCTCCTGGTGGATGCACTCCGGGGTGAAGCCCAACCCAGGGACATGACGCTGCGGCTTTATCTCCTCTTCGGTGGCACAGTCGGTGGCATCCTGATCGCCGCCGGCGCTGCCTGGCGGCTGCTCGGGCCTGTTTCCTCGGCTTACCGCCGGGGGGGGTTGGCGATGGTTTCCGGTTTCGCCACCGTGCTGCTCATGCTCGTCTGCATTCCCATCAATCAACTACTTGGCCGGCCCGGTCTGGTGGCCCTGCTGGCATTGAGCTGTGTTACTGCCGCGCTGCTGGCCCGGCGGGCCAGGCGGCTTGGTGAAGGAGCGTGAGCTCACGGCTGATGGTGCAGGACCTGGGGCGCCGAGCGTACGGTGAGGTACTGGATCTCCAGCGCAGCCTCTGCCGCCAGCGCATTGCCGGTGAGATTTTGGACGACATCCTGCTGCTGGTGGAGCACGACCCGGTCGTAACTCTCGGCCGGGGCGCCCGGCCCGGGAGCCTTCCGCTGTCGCCCGCGGAGCTGGAACGAAGAGGCATCGAGGTCTTTGAGGTCGAGCGTGGTGGCGATGTGACCTTCCACGGGCCGGGCCAGTTGGTGGGCTACCCGATCATCGACCTGCGACAACACCGGGAGGACCTGCACTGGTATCTTCGCCGTTTGGAGGCCGGCCTGATTACGGGGCTCGGCAGCTTGGGAATCGAGGCCGGTCCGAACCCTGGGCTCACCGGCGTCTGGACCGGAGGACGCAAGATTGCCAGCATCGGGATTCACGTGAAGCAGTGGGTCACCTTCCACGGCTTCGCTCTCAACATAAATACCGATCTCTCCTACTTCGATCTCATCGTCCCGTGTGGAATCCGCGATGTGATTATGACGAGCGTCTCCCGAGAGCTCTCCCGTGATGACTCCGTCGCCCTCTGGGAGGCAACCCGCCAGGCAGTCATCGCGGGGCTGGCTGACGCCCTCCAGCTCGAACGTGTGGAGAACCCGGTTGCCTTTGGAGGGCCAATGAGTTTTTGTCCCTATCATGGCCGATTCGTCCCGACGCCCCTCGCCCGATGCCCAGGCCGATCAGCGGATCCAGGAGATCCTGCGTGCGGCGGACAGCTGGTCTAAAGAGGCTCCGCCGGCGCTCATGCCAGCTATCAGGGCGGTGTGCATCCGCCTGGCGGAGATGGTGGCAGACCAGAGGAACTATCTGGCTCCTCTGCCGGAACCGCAGGAGAGCGAGCGCCGGAACGTCCTGTCGCTGGTGGCCGATCGGTTGCGGTCGAAGCCAATAACCCAAGGGGTGGACCAACACCTCAAGGCGCTGGAGGAGTTAGAGCTTCGCTCTACCGGTTCGTGGGCTATTGTGGCTTCTGCCCAGACCGAGTGGATTACCACCGCCATCAGGTATCTGGAGAGCCGAGCGGCGGAGCTGCCCGCCGGCGCGCGGCCCGATCCCTATTGGGCGGATGATGTGGTTGCCGGCATCATTGCCTCCGTGCGGGCGCTTATAGGAGTAGACGAGCTTCACGCCCGCACCGAAGCCCGCTACTCCGGGCCAGTCAGGCGAATCACTCCCGACGAAGAGTAGGCGTCCGCGAATAGCTCGAAGAATCGGCCAAAAATCTCGATTCCCGTCCACAGCTGCCGCAGATCGAGCTTCTCATTGGGCGAGTGGAGACCATCATCGGGAAGGCCGATACCCGTCAGGATAACGGGTGCCCCGGTGAGACCGAGCTCCGGCACGATCGGGATCGAGCCTCCAGCCCTGACCTGCACCGCTTTCCGGCCTTCTACCGTCTCGAAGACCTCATTCAGAATCTCGAACGCCGGGTGATCGACGTTCACCTGCACTGGGTCGCCCCCGTGCAGCAGCGTGACCTTGACCTCTGCCCACTGGGGAGAGAGTGCGGCCACGGCGTCCTGGAGCGCTTGTCCGACCTTCTCCGTCTGCTGGCCGGGCACCAGTCGCAGGCTTACCTTGGCCGTTGCCTGCGCCGGGATGACAGTCTTTGCGCCCTCGCCCGTGAAGCCGCCCCTGATGCCGTGGATCTCGAACGTGGGCAGAGCCCAGACTCGCTCATACACCGAGCGGCCGGCAAGACCGGTTAGCGCCTTGCCGGTCACCTCCAGGGCCAGGAACTGCTCCCGGTCGAATGGCAGCCTCTCCCAGGTGTCGAGCTCGTGACTGGTGGGCGGATCGACGGCTTCGTACAGACCGGGAACACGAATTTCACCGTTCTCCGACTTGAGCTTGCCGAGGATCCGAACCAGAGTCTCGAGAGCATTCGGCGCCACGCCGCCGTACGTACCCGAGTGGAGATCGCGCTCAAGTGTGCGCACCGAGATCTCGGCATAGCAGAGGCCGCGGAGTGCGGTGTAAACGGCGGGCCAGCCCGGGGCGTAGTACGACATGTCGCAAACCAGGGCCGCATCGGCACGGGTGCGCTCCGGTTCCTTGTGAAGCAGGTCGAATATGACCCTTCCGCTGGACTCCTCCTCTCCCTCGAAGAGGAAGTGCACGTTGAGAGGAGGCCGTCCGTGCTCGTCGAGAACCGCCTCGTACGCCTTGAGAAGGCAGAACACCTGCCCCTTATCATCGGCGGCGCCGCGGCTGTAGAGCTTACCGTCGCGCACTGTCGGGCTGAAGGGATCGGTGATCCATTCCTCCAGCGGGTCCGGGGGCTGGACGTCGTAGTGGCCGTAGATCAACAGGGTCGGCCTTCCCGGCACCTGGGGGCCTTCCGCCCAAATCACTGGATGGCCCTTACCCTCGACAATTTCCACCGTCGGGCACCTCAGATTCCGGAGGTGGTCAGCCAGCCACTCCGCGGCCTTGCGACAATCCCCCGCATGCGCGGGGAGTGCGCTGATGCTGGGGATGGAGAGAAACTCGCTCAGCTCTCGCAGCAGCCGAGGCTGCTCACGGCTTACAAAGGAGGTGTCCATGTTCCTCTCGGCTGTTGTGGGTCCAAGGAGGGTCAGTCAGCCTGTTGCCGGTCGTCACCCGCGGCTGGGGACGCCGCGCGGGTAGTGTCTCCCACCGCCTGCTCCAGCCGGGCGTAGGCGCTATCGCCCTCCACGCCTTCCATCAACGTTTCGAGCGCGCTGACGCTTTTTCGGACATCCCCCCCATGATTGTCGAACCACCGGTCGAACAGGTCCAGCCTCGTGCGGTAGATCCGCGAACCTATCAGCTGCGCGTTGTTGATCGGCCGTTCCGCCAGCCGAGTGGGGCGAAACGTGCGGAACCGCTGTCCCACAGGGCCAGTAAGCTGCTCGCGGGCCCACGCGCCGGCTTCCCGGCGGCCCTTCTCTAGTGCAGCCGAGTCGGGGCGCTGGCTGTAGAGCGAGTCGAGCCGGCGGACCAGCGCCGAGTAGTAGGCTCCGAGGACGATCTCGTCGTGCCAGCGGTCAGCCGCATGCTTCGCGTTGACGCTGTCTCCCCGTTCCCTGAAGAAGGCCTCGGCCGAGCGGTAGCCCACCAGTTGGGCAAAGCTCTCATTGAATGGGGTGGCGCTCTTCACATAAAGAGTGTTGTGAGCGATCTCGTGAAAGACGGTTGCCGCGAGCTCTACGGAGTCTTCGCTGATGGCGGTGGAGAGGAGCGGATCCTCGAACCAGCCGAGCGTGGAGAAGGCACCCGAGGGCCGGAGGTACACATCGTAGCCCCGGGCGATAAACCTGTCGGCC
>Ga0136617_10002308_pt1 | contig 16993 bp, 14 predicted proteins | sample AntDrymUQ3222106_2_FD_129672 | JGI IMG/M metagenome (GOLD analysis project Ga0136617, IMG submission 129672) | Polar desert sand microbial communities from Dry Valleys, Antarctica - metaG UQ322 (21.06) | ecosystem: Environmental > Terrestrial > Soil > Desert | place: Antarctica: Dry Valley...
CCCGCCTGCGCTTGAGGAGGTACGGACGGTCGGGCTCGCCTTTGAAGCATGGTCTCCATGTCATCGGCCGGTACGGGGGGACTTATTAAGTACCCTTGCATTTCGTCGCAATCATGTTTGACCAAGAATCGCATTTGATCCTCGGTCTCCACCCCTTCAGCAACCACGCCCACTTTGAGCGCGTGCGCCATGGCGATGATGGCCGTGACGATCCCTGCGTCGTTGGGATTGCTCGGAATGTCGCGTACGAACGACTGGTCGATCTTGAGCATGTCGAACGGGAAGCGCTTCAACTGGCTGAGGCTCGAGTAGCCCACGCCGAAGTCATCGATCGCGAAGGCGATGCCGAGGGCATTTAGCTCGCCCACGGCGGCGATGGCAACCTCCGGATTCTGGATGAGGACGGTTTCGGTTATCTCCAGCAGCAATCCGCTCGGCCGCATCCCCGTCTCGTCCAGGATCGTCTTCACGGTCTGGACGAGGTTGCTGGACAACTGGCGCGCCGACACGTTGACGGCGATCCGCAGTCCGAGGTGGCCGGCGTCTTGCCAGGCTTTGCCCTGACGGCACGCCTGACCAAGAACCCATCCGCCCAGCGGGACGATGAGGCCGGTCTCCTCGGCCAGCCGGATAATGTCGGAGGGGACGACGAAACCACGCCCGGGATGCGGCCAACGCAGGAGTGCCTCCATGCCGACCACTTGCCCGGAGCCGACGTCGACCAGTGGCTGGTAGTGCAGCAGGAACTCCTGCCGATCCATCGCGTGGCGCATCTCGGTTTCGAAATCCAGGCGCTCGACCGACCGCGCGACGTCGGAAGTAAAGATCTGATAGGTGTTTCCCCCTCGCTCCTTGGCGCGATACATGGCAGCGTCAGCCTTCTTCAACAGCTCCTCCAACTCTGCGCCGTCCGGCGGACAGAGAGCCACCCCGATGCTGGCGGCGACGAAGAGCTCGTGACCGTCGACCTCGAAGGGTTGTCCGAACAGGTCGCCTATCTTCTCCGCGACCCGCGCGCCGTCCTGGGCACGATCGAGCATCGACAGGACGAGGATGAACTCGTCGCCGGCGAGGCGGGCGACACTGTCACCCTCACGTACTGCCATTCGCAGCCGCTCGCCCACCGCCTTGAGCAGCTGGTCGCCGGCGGCGTGGCCGAGAGTGTCATTGACGGTCTTGAACCGGTCGAGGTCGAGGAAGAGGACCGCCACCAACTTGCCTTCGCGGCGCGCGCGGCCCTGGGCCCGACGGAGCCGGTCGGCCAGCAAGGTCCGGTTGGGCAGCCCGGTAACCGGGTCGAAGTTGGCGAGATAGTTGAGGCGCTGCTGGGCCTCCTTTCGCTCGGTCAGCTCTCGCTGCGCGTCGGCGAACAGCCGCGCGTGCTGGATGGCGATGGCCGCCTGTGCGGCGAAGGAGAGCGCCAGGCTGGCGTGCTCCGCCGTGTAGAAGCCCGGCGTCTTGCTGTCCACCGCCAGCATGCCGATCAACTGGTCGCCGAACAACAGGGGCACGCCCATCCACGAGCGGGTCCCCGCCTGCCGATGCGGTCCCACGGTAAACTGAGAGAAGCGCGCCGGAGCATCCTCGAGAATCACCGGCGCGCGGTTGCGTACCACCTCGGCATTCGGGTTGTCGGTCGCCGTGATATCGAAGTCCAGCCCCATCAGCTCCCATAGCTGAGGAAAACCGTGCCCACCGATGAGCTCCAGCCGGCTTCCCTTGAGCTCCTGCACCGAGGCGCTGTCGTAGGGGACTACCTTGCGTAACTCGCTGAGGATGAGGGCGAAGACCTCTTGCAGATCGATCGTGCTGCTCAGCGCCTGGGTGGCAGCCCGGAGGCGTTCGGCGTGATCGCGGGCGGCGCGCTCGGAAGCGAAGAGGCGAGCGTGTTCGATGGCGATCGCGGCGTGCCGGGCGAAGGCCATGGCGGTCGCGGCGTCATCGACGGTGTAGCGGTTCAGCTGGCGGCTGTCGATGGTGAGCGCCCCGATGATCCGATCACGCACGACGAGGGGCACGCCGAGGTTGCTGCGTATCCCCGCCAGTAGGGGCTCCATCCGCCAGGACGCCGACCTGAGGACGTCGCCTTCGACGATGGGCTCCGGGCTTTCGGCCAGTCTGCGGTTGTAGGGGTATTCGGCAAGGGCCCGCACATGACCCAGCTCGCTCGATGGAAAGCCACGAACTGCGAGCACGCGCGTCGACTCGCGCTCTAGGAGCTGGATGGTGCCGCTGTCGTAGTCGATCACCTCGTGGAGCTGGTCCATGATCGCGGGAAGCACCACGTCGAGGTCGAGGCTCTGGTTGATCGCTTGCGCGCTCGCCTGCAGGCGATCCGCCAGTAGCCGAGAGTGTTTCTCTTCCCCGTAGAGCCGGGCGTTGTCCAAGGCAAAGGAGGCGAGGTTGCACAAGCCGCTGAGCTGCTCAACTTCCGTAGGGCCAAAGCTACGCGGCGAGCCGACCTCGTAGGCCATCCCGACGACGCCGGCTATCCGCCACCCCGACGGTAGGGGAGCTACGGCGAGTACGCTGAGTAGTTCGCCGCCGAACGATGCCGCTGGCTGCGGGCCCTCGCCGTACTGCCACACCACAGGCTCTCCGCAGCGCCAGACCTGATCAGCCAGCTCTCGAATCTGGGCCGGTACGTCTTCGACGAGATCGCCGAATGCGCCGATGCCGAGGCTGAAGGTGAGATTCCGCTCGTCCGGTGCGGCCAAGGCGACGAAGCCGTGCGGCGCCCCGAGAAGCTGCGTCCCCTGCGCGAGGACGCTTTCCAGCAAGTCGGCAAGGTCAACAGGGGTCATGCGGCGCGCCCGCCACCTTCTGAGCGGCTTCCCGCCGTGATGGTCCGCGGACTACGACAAGTCGGTGTATCACGGGCGTAGCCTACCGAAGAACCGGCGCGGCGACAGGGTCGCAGCTCGGCCCCACGGCAAGCCGGCACCCTCCCCGACTCGGTGACCACCAGCCCGGTGACCACGTCCGAACGCGGCTGGCCGCTCCTCACCCAGGTGACGCCGGCTGCTCCTGGGCAATACCGCCGCCAGGCTGCAGGCCGGCTGCCCCCAAAACCGGGTGATCGTTACCACTGGAGTTGCCATGAGTGACGATTCCCGCCAGCAGCCAGCGCAGGCCGTTCGTGAAATTGTCGAGCATCTCTCCGGTGGTCAACTGCTGCCTGGCCTCGATCTCGATCGGGGGATCGATCAGGGGGCGGGTAGTGAAGGCAGCGAACCCGATCGTGTAGACGATGAGCACCCGCAATGCCTCGCGTGCTGCCGGGCCGTGCACCCCTGAGCGAGCGAGCAGCGTGATCATGGTGTCGCCGAGGCGCTGAGCGTTGGGGCCGCGGGCGCCTTGGCGCGCCAGGTAGAGCGGCACGAGGTCGGAGTGGGCAAGTAGCACCGCATAGGTGGAGGTCATGAGCTGGTGCAGGCCAGCGATGGGACCCTCGACGTCGATCGCCGGTTCCTGAACCTCGGCGAGAACCTCGTCGAGCATGTCGTCGATGAGCCCGGTCTTGCTCGCCACGTGGCTGTAAAGAGCATTTGGGGCGACGTCCAAGCGCCGGGCCAAGGCACGCATCGTCAGTGACGCCAGCCCACTCTCGGCGAGCAGGTCGCGTGCCGCGGCGAGCACCGCCGCGCGGGTCAGGCCGGCCCGCTGGCCGGGAATTCGACGTACTGGCACCTTGCTACTGTACGCCGTGCAGTTTAAGCTGGACGCTGTCCAACACGATAGAGGAGGAAGCATGGCCGTTGATCCCAGCTCGCTGACCGGTGTCGCAGCCGGTGTCCCATATCACGCCGTCCCACCTGTCAGGGCCTCACGTTCCTCCGCCCCGGTCGTCGCGGCCTGGCACCTGATGGACCCGCCGCGAACGGAGGCCGCCTTCGCCGCCGCGCTGCCGCTCGAGGGGCTCGACGCCTGGCGCATCTATCTGGGCCTGCCGCTGACCGGATCGCGGCTTCCCGCGGGAGGAGTCGAGGAGCTGATGCGGCGCGGATACGAGGACGCCGTGCTCAACCTGCAGGGCCCCATCAGCAATCAGGCGGCCGAGGAGTTCGAACCTGCCTTGGCCGGCCTGCGCGCCCAGCTCGACCTCGGAACCGGCCCGGTCGGGGTTCTCGGCGGATCGATGGGCGCCGCGGTCGCGCTGCTGGTCCTCGCGGAAAGCACCATCGACATCAGTGCCGCCGTCCTCGTCAGCCCGGTCGCGCGGCTGCGACCGGTCGTCGACGCCTTGGCGCGGCAGTTCGGCTTCACCTACCCCTGGTCGGACCCTTCCTTCGCGGTGGCCCGCCGCCTGGACTTCGTGGCTCGCGCCGAGGAGATCGCGCAGCGCGGGCAGCCCGCGGTGCTCCTCGTGGTCGGCGAGGACGACGACCACGAGGCCATCCGCCAACCGGCGACGCTGCTCCGCGAGGCGCTGGCGGCCCGCTACGCCGAGCCCGACCGGACCAAGCTCGTGGTGGTGCCCGGGATGGCGCATGCCCTGGCAGCCGAGCCGGGTACCGAACCAGCCCCGCAGACCACGCACGCCGCCGAAGTCGACCGACACGCGGTCGGATGGCTGCAGCGGCACATGGCTCGGACATCCGCCACCAGCGGCGCGCGCCATCCACAGTAGGCACGGTCGACCTCGACTTCTACCCCGCGACCATCGGCGGCACCGTGTCGACGACTCCGCAGGAGATCGCCTTGCTCAGGCTCGTGGCTCAGCGGGTCGCGGGACCCGGCCTGGCTACCGCAGCCGAGGCGGTGCGCTGGCTGGCCGCGCTGCAAGCACAGGACTACAACGGCGTCCTCACCTCCGTCGCGCTGCGCACCACGTCGGGCACCCGCCCGGACGTCGAGGCCGCACTCAACGCCGGCGAGATCGTCAGGTCGTGGCCAATGCGCGGCACCCTGCACCTGGTGGTGGCCGAGGACCTGCCCTGGATGCTGCACCTGACAGCTGGGCGCATGGTGGCCGGCGCCGCTGCCCGCCGCGACGCGCTCGGCCTCGACATGACCGTGCTCGAGCAGGCCCGGCAACTGGCCGTCAACGCGCTGAGAGGTGGCGGCCAGTTGCGACGCACTGACCTGCTGGCGAGGTGGAACGAAGGGGGGCTGAACACGACAGGGCAGCGCGGCTATCACACGCTGTGGCACCTGGCACAGATCGGAACCTTGTGCTTTGGACCGGTGTGCGACGGCGAGCAGCTGATCGTCCTCGTCGACGAGTGGATTCCGCACCCGCTGCGCCCAGAGCGTGAAGAAGCGCTCGCCCAGTGGGCCTTGCGGTACTTTCGCGGTCACGGCCCAGCCACCAGCAAGGACTTCGCGAGATGGACGAAACTCGTCGCATCCGATGTCCGAGCCGGACTGGCTCTCGCCCGGCAACAGCTGGCTCGCATCTCCGTGGACGGTGTCGACTACTTCATGGACCCGCGGACTCCGGACCTGCTCGCCACCTGTCGTTCCCTCGCGCGCGGCGTGTTCCTGCTTCCCGGATTCGACGAGTTCATCCTGGGCTATCAGGATCGCAGCGCCGCAGTGCCGGTCGAATTCGCCGACCGCATCGTCCCGGGCGGCAACGGAGTGTTCCGGCCGACGGTCGTCAGCGACGGTCAGGTCGTGGGGACTTGGAAGCACGCTGGTCGCGGCGCGACACGCAGCGTAGCTGCGACGCCGTTTCGGGCCTTTCCCGGCGGGGTCGCCGAGGGAATCCGTCACGTGTACGCCGCCCTGCCGTAGGCCGCCCAGCAGGCCAATGGATACTTCCACGATGAGTGCGCCGAAGCCAGCCGTTCTCGGACCCGACGACCTGGCCGCAAGCCTCGATCAGCTGCCTGACTGGCGGGGACGGCTCGGGGCCCTGCACACCGCGTACGTCGCCCCGTCGGCAGCTGCCGCCTTGGCCCTCGTCGCCGCCATCGGGGAGGCGGCCGAGTCCATCGACCACCATCCCGACGTCGACTGGCGTTACGACCACGTCTTCGTACGGTCGACGACGCACCAGGTCGGTGACGAGGTGACCGAGCGAGACATCCAGCTTGCGGCCCAGATCAGCTCCCTCGCCGCGACTGCCGGCGCGAGAGCCTAACCCAGCCTCGCCCGGACGGTCGAGATCGGAATGGACACCGCCGACCCGGCAGCGCTGAGCTCGACCTGGCAGAAAGCGCTCGGCTATCGACCCGGCCGGTCTGATGACCTCGTCGATCCGTGGGGACGCGGGCCCACCTTGTGGTTCCAAAGGACCAGAACACCTGCCGCTTCCCGCCTGCATCTTGACATTCACGTGGCACCAGAGAGCGCTACGGACGTCGTCAAGGCCGTAGAGTCGGCCGGCGGCCGGCGTCTCGACGAGCGGTTCGCCCCGTCCTTTTGGGTGATCGCCGACGCCGAGGGCAACCGACTCTGCGTGTGCACGCCCCACGAGGCGCCGCAGCAACCCTGACCACGGGCGGCGTCAGCTCACCCGCACCGTCGATGTGATCTGCCCTTCAGTGGATCCCCACCGGCGGACGATGCTGCTACGGGCGGGCTCGCCCTTCCTCACCCATGTCGTTAGCCGAGCCTCGGGTCAATCATTCCTGGCTGCCGGCGGTGGGATCCTGCGCGCGGACCTCTTGTACGGCGGTCATGGCCCGGCGGAGGTCGTCGAGCCACGGTTGGGCGTGCTGCCCGACGAGCTTGACGCACCGCGCAGCCGGTGTCTGTGACTTGCAGCGGTACTTGGCGCGGTTCTAGCAGCGCTACGTGGCCGCTCACCTCGCTGCACCCGACGACGGATCTTGTCTGGTTGACGATTGTCGACCGGACCGGTGTGACGGACGCCGGCTCCGCCGAGGAGGACCGCGGCTGCTCTGCGCACCTCCGACGGAGGTGTTGCCGCAAGGGATACTCGCGCCATGCCATCTGCTACGCACGCGGTTCGCGGAGGCCATGCCAACGCCCATTGGGAGGCGGTGGCTGCGGTTCCATGCCCTGCGCTGACCGGGCTCGTTCACGGCTACGCCGGTTTCCGAGAAAGGTCCACGGCTGCGGTGCAGCGACGCGAGCTGCCGTCGGCCGAGGTCGTGCTCGTCGTGAACCTGGAGGCCGGGCTCACGGTGAGCCGAGGGCCGGGTCGGGTGGCCGCGCCCGCGGCCTTCGTCACCGGTGTGGGGCACAGTTCGGTGACGACCTCGCACGCCGGCTGGCACGCCGCGCTCGAGGTGCGGATACCAGCTCCGGCCGCCAAGGCTGTGCTCGGTGCGCCCGGCATTGCACTGGCTGAGCAAGTCGTCGACCTGGGCGACCTGTGGGGGACGGCCGCCGCCGAGCTAGTGGAGCAGCTGACCGGGCAGAACTGGGATCGATGCTTCCGCGTCCTGGAGTCAGTGCTGCTGGCACGTGCGGCCCGCGCTGGGCCGGCGGACCTGCACCCGCCGCTGGTGTATGCGCATGATCTCCTGCTGGCCCACGAGGGCGACCTGCCGATGCGAGACCTGCTGGAAGCCACGGGCTGGAGCAGGCGACGCCTGACCGGGCAGTTCAACGAGCATGCGGGCATGACGCCGAAGGCCTTGGCGCGGCTGGTGCGCTTCCGCCACGCCGAGCGACTGCTCCGGGCCCCCGGTCATCGTTCCGTGGCCTCCATCGCGCTCACGTGCGGCTACTGCGACCAGGCGCATCTCAACCGTGACTTCCGTGAACTCGCCGGCTGTTCCCCCACTGCATACCTCGTGCAGCTACGTGGTGACACCTCTGGCACCGGGATGGCCACCGCTCACGATTCTGACCACGAGACACAGACGTACAAGACCGAGGACCCGAGCCGCTCCTAGCATGATTGCCTCGCCATCGGCCAAAGGAGCGCACATGCACGGTGAGTTGACCTTCTTCGAGATCGGCGTTCCCGACTCGGGACGCGCGCAGGCCTTCTACTCGCGGCTGTTCGGCTGGCAGTTCCCACCCACGGGCGAAGGCAACGATGTGTCGGTGACGACGCCGAACCTGCAGGGCGGACTGCACGACCAGGACGCCGAGGCGCGCATCGCCATGTACTTCGCCGTCGATGACATCGAGGCCGCCGTAACCACCGTGCGCAAGCTCGGCGGTGCCGCCGAGGACCCCCGTCCCGAGGAACCTGGGTTCGGGCGGTTCACCGCTTGCAGCGACGATCAAGGTGTCCAGTTCGGACTGCACCAGGCGCCAAAGGCCACCAGGTAGATAGCGGCACGTACCAGCTCGCGAGCGGTCCCCCGGCGCGATCGCCGTCCCGCACGCCGAAACGATCAGCGGGACTGGAGATCCCGATAGTCGACCGCCCAGCGGGACATGATCACCGACCGGCAGGCGTACAAGCAGGAGCAAGACCGGCCGTCCCAATAGACCCGTCCGATTGGTTGTCCCATAGAGGTGCCTTATACGGCACACTTGCTGGTACGACGGGACTGAAGATCGGCTACGCCCGGGTATCGACGGTCGGGCAGGACCTCACCGCCCAGCGCGACGGCCTGGCCGCGCTCGGCGTCGACGCCGAGCGGGTCTACGTCGACCACGGCCTCATCGGCACCAACCGCGCACGCCCCGGCCTGGACCAGGCCCTCGCCGCAGTACGCACCGGCGACACCCTCGCCGTGCCCAAGCTCGACCGGCTCGCCCGCTCCGTGCCCGACGCCCGCGACATCGTCGAGGAGCTCACCGGACGCGGGGTGCGGCTGCAGCTCGGCGGCTCGGTGCACGACCCGACCGACCCGGTCGGGCGGCTGCTGTTCAACGTGCTCGCGATGGTCGCCGAGTTCTCTGTTATCTGGACACGCCGAGGGCCGCACCACGAAGGAGATCATGCGCTCGCTCAAGCGCTACATCACACGGCAGCTGTTCCGCACCCTGGCCGCCGCACACCCGATCCCGACGGGTTGACGAATATAGAAGCATCCCGGGGTTTCCGGAGGCTCTGGTGTGTCCCGGATTCTGCGGAGTCGGATTGCTGGATTCTGGGGTCATGACACGGAGGTCGACGAACTATTCGCCGGAGCTGCGTGAGCGGGCGGTGCGGATGGTCGCCGAGGTGCGGCCGGGCTATGCCTCGGAGTAGCCGGCGACCGCATCGTCGGCCGTCCAGTCTGCGTCACCATCCACTCGGCGGTCGACCCATTCCACACCTCCAACACCGAGGTGTTGCGACGACCGGTTGAGTCTGGGTGTACCCGCCGACCCGGACACCGCCGAAAGGGGCGACGCACTCGGCGCACCGCCGGCCGACGGTCGTGGCTACTCCGGAAACAGGACCCGGTAGACGGGACGGTCACGGAACGTGCGGCCGCGATGCGGTGCGGCCAGGTCAGCGGAATGCTCGCCGGTTCGGTCGGTGCGCAAGGTCGCCTCCAGTCTGTAGTTCGGATGGAGCCGGTCCTCGCCGAGGCTTGTCCGGAAAGTCAGGCCGAGGACGTCCCCGCCCTCCACCGGGATCTCTGAATCAAACAGGGGGAAGTAGACCGAACCCCAACTGGTGTCCATGTGCAGCGTGTCCAGCGGAGGCTCGTCGGGAAGGCAGGAGAGTTCGAGCCAGGTCAGGATGCCGTCGACCTTGCCCGGGCGGTTCATGGTCAGACTCACCCGCCTTTCCTGCTCCTCCAGCAGGTCGCCGTTGAAGTTGAGGATCTCCACCGGCTCGCTGTTCGACAGGACTGCGGCGGGCGCCGCGTTCTTTATTCGCATCCGCACGTCGAACGGGGCCTCATTCCAGTCGAAAATCACCTGGAGATACTTGATCGCCTCCTGGGAGAAAGAGACTGGGTTCCCGCCCAGGACATCTCGCAGGCACACCGCCGCGGCTCGAGTGACGCAGCGATGGGGCACGACGATTCCGCCCGGGGCGAGGTGACGGCGCCTCGCGTCGGCCAGAACGACCGCGGCACCCTCGGCACCCGCGACCGATCCGATGATCTCAGCGACACATACATCGGCTTTCGGATCCAGATGGAGAGAGGTCGACCCCCCCTGCAGCAGCGTGATGTCGTCCTGCAGGCGGAGCGATCGCAGGTTCTCAGAACCGCGCAGGAACGACTCCTCCATCACCTCTAGGGCCAGCACGTGCCCGGCACCCGCGGCGACGGCTTCGCGCGCCCAGATGAGGTCCTGTCCGGTCCCGATGTCGAGGACGACCTTGCCTCTCGCCAGCTTCTGCAGGGCGACACGAAACCGCTGGTTGCGCGCTGCGTCCGAGGTGAGCGTCTGGTACAGGAAGGGGTCGTAGCAGGGGTACTCGCCGATGCTCGGCCAGAGCACAGGAGTCCTTCCGTCGTCGGGATCCGTATTTACCAGCACCTGCACGGTCGATCCGCCGCAGTCAATGACCTGATGTGTCAGCACGTTGTGGAGACTTTCTTTCCCCGAAGGTTTGGCCAACGGGCACCGCAAGCGGCCCGGAACGGTGACCGAATGTCAGCCTCGGGGTTTCGGGGCGACCTCGTCGAGCCGCGAGATGATCAGGGCGGAGATCTCGGAGAACCGCCGCAGGGTGACCACTTCGATGGCATCGACGGGGACGCCGAACGTCTCCTGGATCGTGGCAGCGAGATGCACGGCTGCGATGGACGATCCGCCACATTCGAAGAAGTCGGCGTCGCCGCTCACGTGCCCGCAAGCGAGCAGGTCGAGCCATGCTGTTGCCAGCTGGCCGTCCACATCCGCCACGGCTTGGTACTCCCCGGTCTTGTAGGTGCGGTCGGGCTGGTACCCGTTGATCTCTTCTAAGTAAACAACGGCTTCAGGTCACGATCGCAAGCCCAGGCCGCGTCCAGATCTTCCGCCACGACACAGTACATAACACCATTGTTATTATCGAACGCGTTGGTCAGGACAACACCCGTGCGGCTCGAAGGGTCGTACGCGAGCCGCGCCGCGGAGAGTCTCGCCTGAGCGTCCGCGAATGACGAGACCGACCATCCCTCGGGCCAGACCCGTTCCAGGATGACGCGGTCCTTGCCGTAGCCGGGACCCACGACCTCTTTGCCGATCTTGCCGTAGATGTGCGTGGACCCGGTGACCCTGCCGTTGTACTCGGTGAACATCACCTCGCGGTCAGGCGTGACGATCGCATCCGGACCGAGCACGCCCCGGTAACCCATCGCATGCAAGGCCTCGGCAAGCCGACGCGCACCGTCGACGAGGTCGCCGAAAACCTCCGGTTCTAGTCCCGCGGCCGGCATGATCTGGCCCACGGCGTACGGTGCGGACAGCAGCTCGCCGGTCCCGCCCAGCTCAACGCCGTCGCGTGTGATTACGAACTCCGCGAAGAAGGCGGAGCTGTCCCGGAAATAGCGCTCCACCACCGGGCGACCTCGACCGCTGCTGGTGAGCCAGTCCCATCGCTCGTCTAGGTAGGACCGAACGTCGGCCCGGCCCGAGACGATGACGGTCCGCCGAGCGCCGACCGGCCTGACGTTCCCGGTGGTGCTCAAGATCTCGTTCCCGCGCCCGCCGGAGAGAAAGTCGTGCTTCACCACGACCGGCTCACCGCCATCGAGCAGGTCCAGGATCGCCTGCTCGGCAACATCCCGGCTCGTACAGACCGCGCCGGGCGGCATCGGCACGCCCACCCCGCCTGCGATCGCACGGAACATCGATTTGCTGTTGACCAGAACCCCCCCGGCCTGCTCGATGAATCCATACCCGGGCATGACCGCCGTGACACCCAGCACCCGGACGAGCCGCGCAACCGCCGCATCGGGCCACAGCGCGAGCACGTCCGTCACCTCGCCGCCGCCGACGGCCTTACGCAGTGCGTCGACGAAGTCCGGGTGGGCGAGCCGGTCCGGCGTGAGGGTTCCCCGTCCGGCGACCCCGTCCGGCGGCACGACGAACTGGAGCGTCTCACGCCTCATGCCGGTCAGCGAGGTCACGTAGGCGAGGAAGTCGTCCTGGGGAGCGACCGGCAGGACCAGGATGTCGCCGTCCTCGGCGAACCACGCCAAGCGCTGCACCCACCAGCCGGTCCAGCCGCGGTCGGTGCGCACGTCCTCGCTGAAGTCGTTGCCGACCAGGATCCGGGTCACCGGCCCTCCCCACCGACTCTGCACGCGCACCGGTCCGCCGTCGGCAGGGCGGCCGCCAGGTCGCCGGTCAACTGGCTGCCGGTCAGCTGGTTGAACAGCGGAGTCACCGTGACTTCCCTCGCTCGACGACGCGGGCCATCGTTGCGATCGTCGGCGCCGTCAAGAACTCCGCCAGCGGAATCTCCGTCTCGAACACGTCTTGCACCTTCGCCAGGAGCTCGAGCAAGCGGATGGAGTCGCCGCCGCTAGCCATGAAGTTGGCCCGCAGCCCCGCCTCGGAGATCCCGAGGACCTGGCACCAGATGCCGGCCAGAGCCTGCTCAAGAGGGGTCCGGGGACGGTCGACGGCCGGGTTCGGCGTCTCCTGCGGAACAGGAAGCCTCAAGCGGTCGAGCTTACCCGTCGGGCCGAGCGGCATTGTCTCCAGCACGACGAGTCGCCAGGGAACCGCGTAGTCCGGGAGGAACCGGCTCAAGTACCCGGCAAGTTGATCCGGGTCCGGCGGCAGCGACGTCGCCGACGTGACGTATCCGACCAACTGCGCGATCTGGGCCCGCTGATCCACCGTCACGGCCGCCTGGGCAACCGTCGGATGGGCGCGGAGCAGTGCCTCAACCTCCCCCGGTTCGACTCGGTGGCCGCGGATCTTTGTCTGCCGGTCCTTACGGCCGCAGTACACCAAGGCGCCGTCCGGGGCCTGTCGGGCCAGGTCACCCGTCCGGTAGTAGCGGGTGCCGTCGGCATACTCGCCGAACACAGCCGCGGTCGTCTCGTCCTGCCTCCAGTAGCCGTGGGCGACACGGTCGCTCAGGATCTCCAGCTCTCCCCGGATCTCGGTCGGATGCCCCTCCCCGTCCAGGAGCCGGACCCGTACCCCGTCCACGGGATATCCGACCGGAAGTGACCCACCGGCAAGGTCGGCCCGAGCTGCGTGGTACTGGAGCGCCAGCGTGCACTCGGTCGGTCCGAGGCCGTTGACCAGCGAACAGCCCTTCGGGAAGTACCCGAAGAACTGCCGGAGATCCTGGTGGGTGGCCTCCTCGCCGCCGAGGACCACCACCCGGACGCAGGCCAGGTTGGTGCCGTCGCCGTCCCGGTCCTGGTCCAGGTCGCCGACCAGGTGCCGGAACAGCGTCGGCGTGCAGTGCAGAACAGTGGCACCGGCCTCGGCGAGCCAGCGACGCAGCTCCGGCGCCGGCAGGGCGGGCTCGGCGATGTGCAGGCTCGCTCCCGCGAGGAGGCCGCCGAAGACGTCCATGACCCCGGCGTCGAAGGTGAACCGGGAGAGCAACGGAACGTGATCATGAGGCCCGATCCGGAGCCTGCTCACATAAGCGAGGGCATGGGCGAGAACGTTCCGGTGGCTCTGCACCACGGCCTTGGGCCGGCCCGTGGACCCGGACGTATGCAGGAGGTAGGCGACGGCGCCGGGCGGCACGTCGGCGAGCGGATGCGCGTCGGTACCGGCGTCTGCGGCTGCGAGGGCTATGACCGGCCTGCCCTTCGCGATCGCCGAGGCCCGCTGAACCAGATCGGGATCGCAGGCGATCGCGGCCACATCAGCGTCGGCGACGATCCGGGTCAGGCGTCCGTCCGGCTGCCGCGGATCCAACGGAACGTAGGTGGCACCGGTCTTGAGGACGGACCACACGCCCACCGGCATCCCGATGTCGTGTCCGCACAGGAGACCGACCCGCTGCCCGGGGCCGACGGCCGAGCCCAACCGTCGAGCCACGGCGGTGGTGAGCCGATCCAGCTCGGCGTACCCGTACTGCCCGGACGGACCGGTCACCGCTACCCGGTCGCCGTGTTCGGCGGCGACCGACCGGAACCTGTCGACGAGCGACTCAGACGCGGCGGCAGGCGCGGGAGGCACGAACCCCGCGGGTGCCGGAAGCGACCAGGCCGGGTCCGCGGCCTGCTCCTCCTGAAGGCGCAGCTGCCTGATCGGTGAGCGAGGCTTGAGCGTCGCCTCTGACAGTACGGTCGCGTAGTGGCGAAGGAGCCACGCAGCGGTGGCCCTCGCGAACAGGCTGACGTTGTACCGCAACCGGAGGATCGTGTTGCTCCCGCTGTCGTCGACGGTCAGGTCGAGGTCGAGCGCGGGTGGCGGGCGGTCCGTGTCGTCCCGCAGGCGGGTCGGCAGGCGTGGGCCAGGCCAGGGCCCGGCTAGGTGGTTGAGCGCCACGCGCACCGCAGAGGTGTTCAGGCGCCGGTCCGGCCCCTCCTCGTGCAGGGCACACTCGTGCCGGCAAGCCCCGTGAACGGTCCCGTGCGTGCGGCGGAGCAGGTCGGCGAAGGGGCCACCGGGATCGAGCGCCGTACGCAACGGCACAACGGTGGCGAACGGGCCGCCCGCAGCAGGAAACCCGCCCTCCTCGTCCAGACGGTCGCGAACGGTGCCGACCAGGAGGTCCGTCTGGCCGGTGTGCCGGTGCAGCACCACGTAGAAGGCCGCGAGCATCAGGGTGAACCGGCTGACGTCGAACGCCACGCTTGTTGCCTCGAGCATGGCCCGCGTGCCGTCCGGCAGGACCAGCTCCTCGACCGCTCCCCGGTACTCACGGGCCGTGATCCTCGATCGGTCGGTCGCCAGCTCCACCGCGGCGGCCCCGGCCAGGCGCTCACGCCAGTACTCGGCCGACTCCACGGCGGTCGTCGGAGGGCACCGCCCGCCAACGCCCCCTCGTCGGTCCCGCGCCACAGCTGTTGACCCCCCCTGATTCCTTTCCGGGCGCTTCAGCTTCTCCAGCTTACCGAGTTCGCGATGATCGAATTCTCCGGGTGGTCAGCGCCGACCCAACCTCGGACCTGCGCCTGCGGCCGGCTTCGCGCAACGCGTGAGCAGCTCCTCGCCGAGGTCCTCACCGACGCGCGATCGGGCTGTCGTGCGTCCACTCGGTGGACTGGCCCTGCCAGGAGTCCCAGAGGGATGCGTATGCACCGCCCCGTTCGACCAGTTCGCCGTGAGACCCGAGCTCGCTGATGCGACCGTCCTCCAGGACGGCAACTCGGTCGGCGTCGTGGGCCGTGTGTAGCCGGTGGGCGATCGCGATGACGGTCCGGCCGGCCAGGACCGCCGCCAGTGACCGTTCCAGGTGCCGGGCGGCGCGCGGGTCGAACAGCGAGGTTGCCTCGTCGAGGATCAACGTGTGCGGGTCGGCGAGGACCAGCCTGGCGAGGGCCAGCTGCTGCGCCTGACCGGGGGAGAGAGCGGTCCTGCCGGATCCCACCTCCCCGCCGAGGCCGACGTCGGCGGCCCACGCCCAGGCGTCGACCACCTGGAGTGCGTTCGCGAGTTCGTCGTCGCCCACTCCGGGTCTCGCGATGAGCAGGTTTTCGCGGAGGGTGCCGCGGAAGACGTGGTGCTCCTGGGTGACGAGAGCAACCTGCTTTCGCAGCTCGGGGAGCGGCAGGTCGGCCATCGGCACGCCGCCGACCGTGATCGACCCGGTGCGAGGCGAGTGGATCCCGGCGATCAGCCGACCGAGGGTGGACTTGCCGGCTCCGGACGGACCGACGATGGCCAGGCGCTCGCCCTGCCGGATGTCGAGATCGATGTCGTGGAGGACGTCGTGCCCCTCGCGGTACGCGTAGCTGACTCCCCGAACGGCGATGTCTTGGGCCCCGGGAGGGACCCGCTTACCCCCCGTCCCTGCAGCCTCGTGGCCGTCCGGAGGGCGATGCCGCACGCCGAGCAGCCGGGCAAGGGAGGCACCGCCTACCTGCAGCTCGTCCATCCAGTAAAGAAGCCGGTCGAGCGGGTCGAGGATCTGCTGCACGTATAGCGTCGCAGCGGTCGCCGCGGCCAGGGTTACCAGTCCGTGGATATAAAACAGACCGCCCACGACGAGGGTGGCGACCACCGGCAGGATGTATGCGGTGTCCGCGATCGGCAGGTAGACGCTGCGCAGCCGGAGGGTGTACCGCTCGGCCCCGTAGGACCGCTCGATGTCGCGGTTGACCCGGTCGAACCGACGGTCGGCCAGGCGGAGCGCCTCGACTGTGCCCGCTCCGTCCACCGTCTCGGTCAACCCCTCGGTCAGCTGCGAGTACGACGCGTTCGCGCGCAGGTAACCGGCGCGAGCCCGGGCCAGGTACCACCGGGTGGAGGCCCACAGCACCGGTACCGCCACCAGGCAGGGAAGAACGAGCAACGGATCGACCAGCGTCAGGGCGCCGAGAGTGAGGACGACGGTGAACAGCGAGATGAGCGAGTCCGGTACGGCCAGCCGGACGGTGCGCGACAGCACGTCCACGTCCCGGGTCGTCCGGGTGACCAGGTCGCCCGAGCCGGCCCGTTCGACGGTCGCCAGCGGAAGGGTCAGGACGTCGGCGACGAACTCTTCGCGCAGTTCGGCGAGCACCTTCTCACCCAGCCTGGCCGAGGCGTACAGCGCGAGGCTGGTCATGATCGCCTGGCAGGAAACGAATACGGCTATCAGCAGCGCGACGCGGTCCGCGTTGTCCACGCCCCGTCGCAGGTCCTCGACCAGGTCGCCGAGCAGCCGCGGCGCGACCAGGCCCGAGACGGTCGCCAGGGTATGCAGAAGGAGGGCGGCGGTCAGCTCGCGGGGGTATCTCAGGGTGAGACGCCTGGCGTGCTTACGCACCTCCTTCGCCGAAGCGACAGGCAAAGCGCTCACGCAGCGTCCACCCCTCTCGTGACGACAGACCGGTAACGGGCATCCGAGAGCAACTCGCCGTGCGTCCCCTCGGCGACGACCCTCTCGCGCTCCACATAGGCGACGTGATCCGCGTGGTTCAGGATGATCGGACTCGTCGTGAACACCACGGTCGCCTTGCGCTCACGTGCTGCCCTGAGCCGGCTGGCGATCCGAGCCTCGGTGTTGGCGTCGACCGCATTCGTGGGTTCCACCAGGACGAGTACGTCCGGATCGGCCATCAGCGCCCGGACCAGCCGGAGTCGCTGTTGCTGTCCGCCGGAGAACTCCCGCCCG
>Ga0136617_10002309_pt1 | contig 16993 bp, 19 predicted proteins | sample AntDrymUQ3222106_2_FD_129672 | JGI IMG/M metagenome (GOLD analysis project Ga0136617, IMG submission 129672) | Polar desert sand microbial communities from Dry Valleys, Antarctica - metaG UQ322 (21.06) | ecosystem: Environmental > Terrestrial > Soil > Desert | place: Antarctica: Dry Valley...
GGGCCATGCCCGACCACGTCGATCCCGTCGCGCTGCAGCATCGGTACCACCGCGCTCGCGCGGCGTCCGAACTCGTCGCGCTCCCCGTCGCGGATGCGGTACGTCCGGATCTCGAGCACCCGCTCGTCCGACGATTCCTCATTCCTCTGAGGCCGCTTCAGCGGCGTGTGACGTGTGCAGAGACGGCGAGCCAGCGCCCATTCCGGCGGGCCCAGACGTCGGTGTAGCGGCCGGCCGCCTCCCGTCCGTCGGCGCCCAGATACGTGGTTCGCGCGTGGATGATCGCGATGTCGCCCATGAGCCGGATGTTGACGTCGTGCACCTGGAGATTCCTGTTTGCGACCGGCTTCGCCGTCTGCTTCAGAAACGCTTCCCGGTCGACGAGCGAGCCGTCTGGGTTCGAGCAGAGAAAGTCGTCCGCCAGGATCTCGTCGAAGCGGCGGACATCCGAGTGTTGGACGCACTGGATGTAGTCCCGGTTCAGGTCGGCCAGGGTGTCGAGCTCGGACTCGGTCACGGTCGTGGTCGGCATCGTGTCAAACCCCTTCGCCTCCTCGAATAGCTGCAGACCGAGATTCTACTTCGGAGAGATCGACCCGAGCAGCGCATGCCGACGGATCTAGGCTCGGGTCGCGTCGTCGGCGTGCGACAGTTCTACTAGCTGCTCGACCGGCCCAGAAGGGACGCGACGAGGACGACCTGGCTTACCCGCAGGCGTGGTGGCGCCGCCACGACGAGTACGAGGACGCCGCGACCGGGGCGCCCGTGTGACGCTCGAGGCGCCGCTCGCCGGGAGGATCGCTGGGACGGCCCGACACTTCACCCACCTTGGTGCGCACGCGGCCGTCCAGGCTGGTCAGTGACCCTGACCGCCGCGCACGCGTTCGAGGATCGCGTCGATTCGTTGCTCGGCCTCGGGCCTGTCAACCACCGCGTGAGCGGGCTCCCCGACAGTCGCCGCCCAGGGGACGACGACGTCGAAGTCGAGTCCGCGGATCAGCTCGAGGCTCTCGATGTAACGCTCCCGGTCGCTGAAGCCGAGAACCGCCGCCGCCCACTCTCCTTCGCGGAAGTAGATCGTGTCGCCGGTGAACAGCGCTCGGTGCTGCCCCGAGTCCCAGAGAAACGCCGTGGCGCCGCTGGTATGACCCGGCGTCGGGATCACCTCGAAGTCGTCACCGAGCCGATGTCGCTCAGCGAACGTCTCGTCCACATCCGAGCTCTTCGACACGTCCGGCGCTTCCGCCTCGTGCACGAGGAGCGGCGCCCCGAACCTGTTGGCGACCCAGTCTGACGAGAACGAGGCCTCATGACGGTGATTCAGATACTGGCGTGCGACACCGCCGAGCTCGTCGACCGCCTCGCTGTCTTGCTCGAGCGTGTCCGCTCTGTAAACGAGGAGGTTGCCGTGCGGCCGCTGCAGCAGAAAGGCGCGGATCGAGAGGGAGGTGTCGAAGGGCAGCAGCGCGGGTGCCGATGCGAACAGGGCGGGGATCACGGCGTCCATCAGCTGTGCTCGCTCACCCGAGGATGAGCTGGCTGTCGCCGAATTCGTGCCAGCGGTAGCCGCGGTCGATCGCCTCCTGGTAGCTCCGAGCCAGAAGCTCGTCGCCGGCAGCTGCGCGCAGCAGGTCGAGGTGTGACGACTCCGACTCGTGCAAGCCGGTGAGCAGACCGTCGGTCGTCCACAGGCCTCGCTCTGACGTCACCACGAGATTCGTCCAGCCTTCGCCCGTGCTGACCGTGCCGTTCGGCTGCGCGACTGTCTCGAGCGCGCGAACGACGGTCGTCCCGACGCCGATCACGCGTCCGCCCCAGGCGTGGGTGGCGTTCACCAGCCTGGCGGTGTGCCCGGGGACGCGGTAGCGCTCGGGGTAGGGGTGCTCGTGGCGCTCCTGTGAGGAGACGCCGGTGTGCAGCATGATCGGCGCGACGAGAACGCCGCCGGCGACGAGCCGCGTGATCAGCTCCGCCGTGAACGGGCGGCCGGCGCTTGGCATCTCGGCGCTGCCGGGCTCGACCGCGTACACGTTCTGGTATGCCGACAGCGGCCAGCGCCCCGGCACGTAGCCGTAGCGAATCGGGTGCCCGTGTTCTGAGAGGTACGCCGGGACCGGCCGGGGCAGGTCGAGACGCGCGAGCCACAGTCGGACACCGGCGTAGGGCGCCAGGATCTCGGCGGTCGCACCGGCAGGAAGTGTCAGTCGTTCACCGATCTCGACAGCGCCGAAGGCCGCGTCGCCGGAGCGAAGCTCCACGATCCAGAAGCGCTCCGGGTCTCGACCCTGCGCGGGGGTCGAGAGCCGCAGCTCGAGCGCGGACCCGTCCCCGCGCGTCGCCGGCAGCGCCGCAGCGAGGGTGGCTGACGTGTTGAGGACGAGCAAGTCGCCCGGCGCGAGGAACTGCGGGAGCTCCGAGAAGCGGCCGTGCACGACGCCGCCGTCGGGACGGCTGGCAACGAGCAGGCGAACGTCGTCGCGCGCGAGTCCACGTGCCTCGGCGGGCTCGCGGGCCACCAGGCGGGTGGGCAACTCGAAGGCCAGAGCGCTCATACCGGGGCCCCCGGGAAGTGCGAAGCACTTTCTGGGGTGGTCATACCGGGGCCCCCGGGAAGTGCGAAGCACTTTCTGGGGTGGTCATACCGGGGCTCCCGGGAAGTGCGAAGCACTTTCTGGGGTGGTCATACCGGGGCTCCCGGGAAGTGCGAAGCACTTTCTGGGGTGGTCGTGCCGGTGGTCATACCGAGGCTCCTACCAGGTCGCGCGCGCGAAAGATTCCACTCGGCATGTCGCCTTCGATCAACGCGAGCAAGCCGGGAACGCTCTCCTCGGGCAGCTGCCGATCGGAGATGTCCTCGCCCGGGAACGCATCCTGTTGCATCTGCGTGCGCATGTCGCCGGGGTCGACCGCGTACGTCCGGAGCCCGGGATTCTCGGCGCCGAAGATCGCCGTAATCTGCGCCAGCGCTGCCTTTGACGATCCGTACCCGCCCCAACCTTCGTACGGCTCAACGGCGGCGTCGGAAGTGATGTTGAGGACGCGTGCGCCGTCGCTGAACCGAGGCAGGGCGATTTGGACGAGGGCGAGCGGTGCAAGCACGTTGATCTCGTACACCCGGCGCAGATCGTCGACCGAGTAATCCCCGAGCGCGGGCAGGGGTGTTGGGCCGAGAACGCTGGCGTTGTTGACCAACAGGTCAATCGGCGTACCCGCCGCCTCCACAAGCCGGCGCCGGTGGTCCGGATCGGCGACATCGCCCGCGATCGCGACGACCCCCTCGAGCCCAGCCACGGCGCGCTCGAGCGCCTCCCCGTCCCGGGCGTCCACGGCCAGCCGCCAGCCGCGCTCGACGAGAGCGCGGGTGAGCGCGAGACCAAGCCCGCGCGACGCGCCGGTGACGATTCCCTGCATGCTCAGGCCCCGACCGGCACGCCGTGGCGCGCCACCACACGGTCGTAGTTGAGCCGCAGCAGCTCGATCACGTCGCGGACGTCTGCGTCCTCCTCGATCCTGCGCGCCGCGAAGCCCGGCTTACCGGGAAAGACCGGGTGGTAGTCGATCCGACCCTCATCGAACAGGTCGGCCCAGACGTGCTTGGGGAAGCCGAAGTGAGCGACGTGGTCACCGTGCAAGTGGCCGAGCGCCCGCCCGCCGACCCTGAAGGCGAATTCGCTGCGGTCGCCGAGGCCTGCCTCCACGCCCGGCCAGGAGGTGACCTCCGCCGTGATCTGCTCGCTCGCAGTCCCTTTCGTGCTCATGGGGCTCCTTTCGCTGGTGCACTCAGGATCGCAGCGGCCGCGTCCCGGCCGCCAGACGCCATTGGTCCTAGGTCCTTGGATCGACGACACCGGCCCGGACGGCGACCACGGCCGCCTGCGTGCGGTCGGTGACCCCGAGCTTCGCGAGCACGTGACCGACGTACGTCTTGATCGTCTTCTCGGAGAGCCCGAGCTCGCGCGCGATGCGCTTGTTCGCGTAGCCGCGCGCGATCAGCGCCAGCACCTGGCGCTCGCGCGGCGTGAGCCGGTCGAGCGGCTCCTCGTCGCTGCCCGCGGAAAGGGTCTCCACGAGGCGCGCGGCGACGACCGGGTCGAGCAGCACCTCGCCGGCGTGCGCCGCGCGCACAGCACGCGCGAGCTCCTGCGGCTGCGCGTTCTTGAGCAGGTAGCCGGCTGCGCCCAGCCGCAGCGCCGGCAGGAGCTTGTCGTCGTCGAGGAAGCTCGTCAGAACGATCACGCGCGCCTCAATGACGCTTTCGCGTAACACGCGCATGGCCGCGACGCCGTCTAACCGCGGCATCACCAGGTCCATCAGGATCACGTCCGGGCGCAGACGCCTCGCCTGCTCCACCGCCTCCTGGCCGTCCCCGGCCTCACCCGCCACCTCGATCCCCTCCTGCAGCTCGAGGAACGCTCGCAACCCCTCGCGGACGACCGCGTGATCGTCGACGAGGAGCACGCGGATCGGCTCAGTCACCGCGAGTCTCCAGGCGCACCGTCGTACCTGCTCCGGGGGCCGAGGTGACCTCGAGCGTGCCGCCGAGCCGTTGCGCCCGCTCCTCCATCGACGTCAGCCCAAGCCGGCGCGACCTGGTCGCGGGCGCATTCGGCTCGAAGCCGACGCCGTCGTCTGAAACCTCGAGCGTCAGTCTGCCTTCGTTGGCGCGCAATCTCACTGCGACGCGACTCGCCTGCGCGTGCTTGAGCGCGTTCTGGAGGGCCTCCTGGGCGATGCGAAGAACCTCGCGGTCACGCGTCGCGTCGGCAGGAAGCTCACCGTCGACGACGAGCTCGATCTCGTGCTGGCCGAGCCGCTCCAGGAGCTCGACATGCTTGCGCAGCGCGCCGCCCAGGCCGTCCTTCTCGAGGTCGGGCGGCCGCAGCTCGAAGACAAGCGAGCGGAGCTCCTCGAGCGCCTCCTGGGCCAGCGTCTGCAGCTTCGTCACCTGACCGCGCGCGGCGGCCGGGTCACGCTCCAGCAGCGTCGCTGCCGCCTCGGCGCTCAGCACAAGGCCGAAAAGCTTCTGGCTGACGGCATCGTGGAGGTCGAGAGCCAGCCGGTTTCGCTCGGCGACGATCGAGAGCTCACGGGTTTGCTCGTGCAGGCGGGCGTTTGCGATCGCGATCGCCGCATGGGCGGCGAGCAGCGCGATCAGCTCTTCGTCCTCGTCGCTGAAGTCAGGCGCGTCGAGCTTCTCGGTCAGGTAGAAGGCTCCGATCACGCCCGCCGGCGCGACGATCGGGACACCGAGGAAGGAGCGCATGTCCGGATGCGCGTTCGGCCACCAGCCGCGGAAGCGCGGGTGGTCGTGAATGTCGCGTGTGCTGTACGGCGACCGGGTGTCGAGCATGGCGCCGAGCACCCCGTGCTGCCGCGGCAGGGGGCCGAGCGAGGCGACCAGCCGATCGCTCATCCCCGAGGTGAGGAACCGGCGGAAGCCGCCGTCACCATCGGGTAGACCGAGCGCCGCATACCGCGCTCCGGCGAGCTCGCGCGCGCTGTCGACGAGCCGCTGCAAGACCTCGTCGACCGACAGCTCGGCCGCGACCGCGAGCACAGCGTCGCTGACGGCCTTCAGCGTGGGGCTCAGCCGCTCTTCCATCTCCTCTGACGATAGACCCAGATCCCCGGCTGACCGTCGAGCACATTGACAAGCCGATCTACGTCGCCGGGACGCACCTACTCTGAGGTGCCGTGCGAGGCGGCCAGTCCCACGACCCACCGATGGGAGCGAAACCGCGCCCACAGGCGGGATCGGCGACTGGCGGCTACCGACGGCACATCCCTCTCGAAGTCGCCTGCCAACTCTCAAACCCTTGGTTTCGACTCGGAGCCCAGTCGGGTCTTTAGCGGATGCGATGATCGCGCCGTGAGTTCGGTGAACGCCGAGGCGGTACGGCAACTTCACGACCCGGACCAGAGCGGGCATCTGCGACGCGACCCACTCTTCGAACTGCTGGACGAGAAGGTGGAGTGGCAGGCGCTCGGGCCGATCGACCTCTTTCCGTGGGCGGGGACGCACCGCGGCCATGGCGGCGTCCGCCGCTGGTTCGAGCTCCTGAACGCCGCGATGGCATACGAGCGATTCGAACTCCTCGAGCTCTACTCGGACGACGAGACCGTCGTCGAGGTGATCGCAGCCGCCGGCAAGGCCAGCGCGACCGGTGTGCCGTTTGCGAGCGAGGTCGTCCGCGTCTGGACCTTCCACGACGGCAAGGCCATCCGTGTGCGGTCGTACTACGACACCCATGGCTACGCCGCCGCGCTGCTCGGAAAGTAGCCCTCGCCTCCCATCCTGCTCCCGCTCGGATGCCGGCGGGAGGCGCGCGCTACGAAGCTAGGCGCCAGCTCTTGCGTTGGCGAGGCTGCGGCTAAGGAGTCTCATCGCCCTCTCATTCACGCCTCACGGCCTTCTCATCCGCTCCTTCTAGCGTGACGCTCGATTCATCACCGGAATGCGACACAGGGAGAGCGTCATGCGACATCACACAAGTGTTTCAAGCATGGATCGCCGGAATCAGAAGGCCCCCTCGCGACAACGCCGGCCAGAGCAACGCGCGTTCAGAACCGCGCGCACCGTCGCCATGGGGACGGCGCTCCTGTTGGCCGCGCTCCTGGTCGGCGGATGCCGTCACGATGGCGACTCTTCCGGAGCCAACCAAGGGCAGGAGACGATCCGAGGGCGAGAGAAGATCGCCCAGCCAATCGTGGAAGGCTTGCGGGCCGCACCCGAGAGCGAGCGAGTCGATCTCATCTCGCCGACGTTCTCCGATCCCACCAGCGTCAGCAACCCGCTGTTCCCGGTCTCGAAGCAGAAATCCGTGCTGCTGCTCGGACGGGTCGACGGCAAGCCCTTTCGAACCGAGGTGACGCTCCTGCCCGACGCCAGGATCATCGAGTGGCAGGGCCAGCAGGTGAAGACGCTCGTCTCGCAGTACGTCGCGTATCTCGACGGGCGCATCCACGAGGTCGCGTACGACTTCTACGCGCAGGACGACGACGGATCGGTCTGGTACTTCGGCGAGGACGTGTTCAACTTCAAGGACGGCCTCATCGCCGACACCCACGGCACGTGGGTCGCGGGCAGGGACGGCCCGGCGGCGATGATCATGCCCGCCGACCCCAAGGTCGGAGACGTCTACCGGCCAGAGAACATCCCAGGTTTCGTGTTCGAGGAGGTCACGGTCAAGTCCGTCGACGAGACGCTCAAGGGCCCGCTCGGCACCGTCGAGGGTGGGCTCGTGATCGAGGAGCTCCACATGGACGGTTTCACGGAGGGCAAGACCTTCGCCCCCGGCTACGGCGAGTTTTTCACCGGCGGTGGGGGTGACGTCGAGGCACTCGCCCTGGCAGTGCCCACCGACGCCCTCTCCGAGCCGACGCCGGCGGAGCTCGCCACCCTGGAGAGCGGTGCGGCCGACGTCTTCGACGCGGCTCAGTCGAAGGACTGGAACGCCGCGGAGGCGACGGTCAAGCGGATGACGGCCGCCTGGAAGACCGTCAGGGCAGGCGAGGTGCCAAACCGGCTGGAGCCGCAGATGAGCGGCGCTCTCGAGGCGCTCACCAAAGGGGTGGACGGCCGTCGGGCGCCTGACGCTCGCCAGGCCGCGATCGATGTCGCTCGCTGGAGCCTTGACCTTCAGCTACGTCACCGCCCCGTGACCGAGATCGACGTCGCCCGCTTCGACCTCTGGGCAGCTCAGATCCTGGTCGACGCGGCGGCGGGCGACACAGCTGCCGTGAACGGTGACTTCTTCAGCCTCGACTACATCCGAGACAGGATTCAGCGCACCCTGGATGGGGGCGATCTCACTCGCCTCAACACCGAGCTGGAAGAGCTGAGCGGCGCAGTCGCCGACGAGGATCTCACCGCGGCGGCGGATGGCGCCCGGCAACTCCGAGCGATCCTGGCCGGGCTCAAGCCGGTCGGCTGACCCAGCCGACTGTCACGGCGGGCCCGCCCCAGGCGCGGCCCGCCCGTGACGCCGCGTCCTCGGGCACGCGAAGGCGGACGACTAGCCGCGGGTGCGAAACGACGACCTCGATCTGGCCGCTCGGAACCGCACGACCGCCTCCGCATGGTCGACCATCGGCTCCGGGTAGTCGGGCGGACGCAGTAATCCGAGCCTCCACGGCTCGTGCACCGCACCGCCTTCGACCTCGGCCAGCTCCGGCACGTAGCGGCGGACGTAGTCACCGTTCGGGTCGAACCGCTTCGCCTGCGCGGTGGGATTGAAGATGCGATTCGGGCGCGTGTCGACACCCGTGCCCGCGACCCACTGCCAGTTGCCGACGTTGTTGGCGACATCGCCGTCGAGGAGCAAGTCAAAATAGTGCGCTGCTCCGAGGCGCCAGTCGAGGTAGAGATCCTTCGTCAGGAATGAGGCGGTGATCAGTCGCGCGCGGTTGTGCAGGAAGCCCTCGCGCGCGAGCTGCCGCATCCCGGCATCGACGACCGGGTAGCCGGTGCGGCCGTCCTTCCAGGCTGCCAGCGCCTCCTTGTCCTTCCGCCAGCGGTCGCCGCGGGGGCGGAAATCCTTCAGTGGAGTCTCCGGATTCGCCGCGAGCAGCTGCGTGTAGAAATCACGCCAGGCGAGCTGGCGCACGAACGGTTCCGCGCCGCCACGCCGGCTCGCGCGCTCGACGACCTCGAGCGGCGAGACGCAGCCGAAGTGGAGGAACGGACTGAGCCGCGACGTCGCGTCGGCTGAGAGGTCGTCGTGCAGCCGGCCGTAGTTCGGCAGGCCGCGCCCGAGCCAGCGTGCAAGGCGCCGCCGCCCCTCCCTCTCGCCGCCGCGCGGCAACTCGGGGGAACGCGCGCCTGGGGCGAGATCAACAAGCGTCGGCAGCCGCCCCCGCCTGAGGTCGCTCGGGACTGCGATCCGCCCGGGCGGCACCAAGAGCGGCCGGCGCGGTGCCGAGCGCCACTTGCGCCAGTACGGCGTGAACACGCGGTAATGATCTGCGGCCGCCGGCGCGAGGTCGCCGGGCGGGATGACCGTGACTCCGGGCAGCGCTCTCAGCTCGATGCGCCGCTCGTCGCAGGCGCGTCGAAGCCGGCGCTCGCGTGCCTGCGCGTACGCGCTGACGTCCTCACTGAGAAAGATCGCATCCGCGTCCGACTCCTCAGCCAGGCGCATCGTCTCGCGGACCACCTCGCCTTCGCGCACCACGAGCGCCCCGCCGCGCTCCCGCAACGAGGCTCCGAGATCCCGGAGCGAATCGAGGAGGAACGCGGCGCGGTTCGGCACACCGAACCGCTCGAGGACGGCGCGGTCGAAGACGAAGAGGGGCACGACCTGCTCGGCGGCCTCGACCGCGGCGGCGAGCGCAGGCTGGTCATGGACGCGCAGGTCACGCGTGAAGAGCAGGATCGCCGTCCGCAATTGCTACCAGCGATCCAGGTAGCCGACCATGCGGTTGGTCAGCGCCGTCAGGAAGCCTGGATCGAGCCCCAGCGGCGGGGGAAGCACCTCGAGGTCCGCCGCCAGCGCCGCGCCGACCGCGGGGGCCTCCTTGCGCGCGAGCCGCACAGCCACATCGAGCGCCTTCCTAACGGGCGAGGGCTCGGCGCTCCAGCCGAACTCAAAGCGACGGGCGGCGTCGGTGCACCCGGTTTGCCCCGGCACCTCTCTGCCGAGCAGCAAGACCGACGATCGGGGTGCGAGATGGATCAGCACCCATTCCCGCTCGAGCGGATCGCCGTGTCGAATCGGCACCTCGGCGGGCTCGTCCTCCGGACACCGTGCGTGCTCGAAGTCGGCGAAGACGACCGCGCGGCGCGCACCTTGGGCCAGATCGCGCCAGCGTCGTCGCGCCCGCTCGTAGAAGCGCCGCTGTTGGAACGCTCCGACGAGCACCGCACGCTCCGCACGAGCCGAGCACTCGTCCTCGATCGCGTGGCTCACAGCCGTCAGCGTCGTCTTCGTGACTACTTGAGGCTCGAGCCGCTGCTCCCCCCAACGCAGCTCTGCGAAGAACGATCCGCCGGTCTCCTCCTCGACGGCCAGTGCGCGCGCGATCGCTCCCCGGAGCGTCGCACCCGCTGCGCGCTCGGCCACGACCCGGCGAACTGCCTCGACGTCGTCCTGCCGGTAGCGCCGGTGACCCCCCGGGAGCCGCCGCGGCCGGGGAAAGCCATGGCGGTTTTCCCAAGCGCGCAGGGTCGCTGGGTTGAGACCGGTCTCGCGCGCGACCTCGGCGATGGTTAGATGTTTAGACATCTCGTTGATGGTAACTTAGACAACTCGTCAGACTTCCACGAACCAGGAGGAACCAATGTCAAAGGTCGAAGAATCGATCGAGCTCGAGGTCCCGGTCCAGACCGCGTACAACCAGTGGACGCAATTCGAGGAGTTCCCGCAGTTCATGGAGGCCGTGGACGAGGTGCGGCAGCTCGACGACCGGCATCTGCACTGGCGGGTGACGGTCGCAGGCAAGACCGAGGAGTTCGACGCCGAGGTGACCGAGCAGGTCCCGGACACGCGCATCGCGTGGAAGAGCACGAGCGGCCGCGAGAACGCGGGTGCGGTCGATTTCCACCCGCTCGCCGACGACCGCTGCCAGATCATGGTTTCCATGGATGCCGAGCCCGACGGCGCCATCGAGAAGGTCGCCGACGCGGCCGGAGTAGGGCGGCGCCAGGTGCGTGCCGACCTCGAGCGCTTCAAGGAGCTGATCGAAAAGCGGGGCGGCGAGACCGGCGCCTGGCGTGGAAGCGTCGACCGCGACGCGAGCTGACCAGGCGATCGGCGAGCCGGTCATGGTCGGCCGGCCATGGCTTCGGCCTCTCAAGGATCTGTAGGCACGATCGGGTCGAGAGCTGACGCCCGGGCTCGCGCGAACGCCGGCCTGAGCGTCGCTCGGCGGCCCGGACGGCGTTCCTGGGCGAGTTCTATCGTCTCCGCATGACCACCCGGGGTCGCTGGTTGCCGCTCGCGCTCGTGCTGTTCGCGGTCGGCTGGGGCGCGAACCAGTTCGCGCCGCTCTTGCTCGTGTACGAGGACACGCTTGGGCTGTCCGACGCCCCGCGGGCGGCGGTGTTCGGCATCTACGCCGTTGGACTGATCCCGGGCCTGCTGCTCGGTGGCCCCGCCTCTGACCGATTCGGCCGGCGCCGGCTGGTCGCGCCGGCCGCGCTGCTGTCTCTCGCCGCAAGCGCCACGCTGATCGTCGGCGCGGTCGGAGTAGGGGCACTGTTCGCGGGGCGCTTCCTGGCGGGCGTGGTCTCGGGTGTCGTCTTCAGCGCCGGCGGAGCCTGGATGATCGAGCTCGCGCGTGGCGAGGGTGCAGGGACAGGCTCCCGACGCGCCGCGATCGCGATGACCGCCGGCTTCGGCCTCGGCCCGCTCGCGGCTGGGCTGGTCGCGCAGCTCCTGCCGGCCCCGGACGTGCTCGCGTACATCGTGCACCTTGTCCTGATGGCCGCGGTCATCCCGGCCCTGCGACACGTCCCTGAGACGGTCGCCAAGCCGTCGCACGTCGCGCCGCGCACGCGGCTGCGCGTGCCCGAGCACGCGCGGGGCCGATTCTGGCTCACCGTCGCACCAATGGCGCCCTGGGTGTTCGCGCTGCCGACGATCGCCTTTGCTGCGTTGCCCGCCGAGATCGGTGACGTCGGGGGCGTGGCGATCGTCTACACCGGCGCGATCAACGCGGTCGGCGCGCTCGCAGGCGTGCTCGTGCAGCCTGTCGGCCGACGCTTCGGTGAGGAGCGCGGAGTGGCGGTCGGACTCGGGCTCGGCGTCGCGGGGCTCGTGGTCGCGATCGTGGCCGTGACGACCGCCGGCCCGGTGCTCCTCGTGCTCGTGACCCTGCTGCTCGGGTCTGCTTACGGGCTCTGCTTGACCGCCGGCCTGCGCATGGTCGAGAAGCTCTCCGCACCGGCTGAACGGGGAGCGCTGACGGGCATCTACTACGCGCTCACCTACGTGGGCTTTGCGGCGCCCTACCTCCTCGCCGCCCTCGCCGCCCGGGCCGGTTACACCGTCGCGCTCGCACTCGGCGCGACGCTCGCCGCGCTCACCGCCGTCTGGCTGCTCGTGCGCGCGACCGATCCGGTCAGCCCGGCGACGTCGACGCGTTGAGGCGTCAGTCGACGGCTACGAAGCGGACGTCCTGGGAGTCGACGTCGGCGGCGATGAGCTGGAGGAGTCGCCGGCCCTCGGCGGCCAGCGAGACGCCGGCCCGCTTCGTCAGCCGCTGGACGTGGTCGATCACGAGCGTGGCGCTCCCGGCCTCACGTTCTCGTTCGAGCCGCCAGACGCCCCATAGAAAACCGTCATGGAGAACAGAGCCGTGAACCGGTCCGGTCACTCGAGACAGCCGGGCGCGGTGCTCCTCGGAGCGAACTCGGCTGCGGTCGGCATGGGACAGCAGGATGTTGTCGTGCTCCGGCAGGAAGCGAGGCGGCGCCGGCGTCTCGGGGTCGGGCCTGGGTGCGACGGGGAGATCGAACAGTTCGCGGCCATGCTCGTCCCGGAATGTGATCAGCCGGGGACGGATTCGGTCGACGACCTCCCGCAGCCCGGTCAGGCGCGACCACGCGGCGACGTCGGGAACGGCCGAGCAGGACTCCGCGGTGGTCGAGCTGACCTGGACCTCGCGAAGCACATGCGCGTACTGGGGATGACGGGCCGACACAGCGAGCGGTCTCTCAGCGGATCGCGTGGCGCGCGAAGTCGCGGGCGTAGTCGCGCCAGACGCTGTGGATGTGCGTGCCCTCGTTGCGCGAGTTGTCGAACTCGAGCAGGAAGGTCGAACCCTGCAGGCGGTAGTAATGCGGACGGCCAGGCTGGAGCGAGCCCGACCACCCGAAGTGCAGCTCGTCGAATCCCGACCTGTCGATGCCCGCCCGCAGCCGGGCCGCCTCGGCGATCGGCAGCACGCCGAGGTACGTGCCGACGATCTCTCGCGCGAGCCCCTGTTCTCGGGAGCCGAGCTCTCTCAGCTGGAGCCCGACGGGCGCAGGTGGGCGGACACGGACTGCGTTCTGAGTCACGTGGTCGGTGAGCGACTCCTGCTGAAAGATCACCGCCGCGCGCGTCGGCCCGTCGAGCCCGCGCACAAGCTCGCGGGCCGCCTCCTCCTCCCGCGCCATCGCGCGCAGCCCGCGCGGCGTCCGCGTCGGCCATGCGCCAAGGAAGAACGGCGTCGAGGTCACGCTGTTTCCGGCGATCGTGAAGTGGAGCGAGAGATGATGGCCCTCAAAGCGCCAACCCCAGCGGGGGGAGCCCGGCTGTCCGAACACAGACGCGAAATAGAGCGTCGGGTCGGCATCCAGAAAGGTCTGCAGCGACATGATCTCGCGCGCCTTCCGGAAGCCGCGGCTGGAGACGCTCGCTTCGAGCAGATCGACCGTCGCTCGGCGCTCCCGCGCCGTCATCGCCGTCAGCGGCACGCCCCGGCGTGGAAACAGGTCGTTAATCGTCCAGTGCCAGCGGGTTCGCTCGGACGAGCTGAACGGGAAGCTCATGCGTCGGCGGAGGGCGGGACGGAGAGTGGAGAGGAGCTTCTCGGCCGCAGTCTCCATTGTGCGGCTGCGGCCGCGATCGCCCGGTGACGGTGCCCAGGGAGTCGAGCGGGCGCTCTCGGCGCGGAGCCCAGCGAGGCTGGCGAGGGCGGCCGTTGCTGCGACGACGAGGTCGCGCCTGCTCATTGGATCGAGGGCGTTCCGAGAGTCCACCTGGGCCTTCCATTATGTCGACCGTCCTCTGCTACGCTTCGTAGCAAAATGAAGGATCGTACGATTCCCCAGCGCGAGCTGCGCAACAACATCAGCGCAGTCCTGAAGGCCGCCGAGGCGGGTGAGACGTTTACCGTCACCGTTCATGGTCGGCCAGTCGCGCGCCTCATCCCCCCAGGAGAAACGGGGTTGCCGCGGCTCGACGTCGATCGCGAGACACTCCGGCGCATCCTCGCTCTGCCCGTCGACGAAGACCTCGCTCGCGAGCTCGACGCGGCTGAGGCCCCGGTTGATGATCCCTGGCCAGTGGCGTGAGCGGAGCGCTTCTCGACACGAGCGTCTTGATCGCGTCCGAGATCACAGTCGGCGAGCTTCCGCCAAGCGCGGCGATCTCGGTCGTGACGCTCGGCGAGCTCCACGCCGGCGTCCACCTCGCGCGAACTGATCAGACGAGAAAGCTTCGCCAGCGCCGGCTCGATGCGATCCGGATCGCGTTCGCGCCGATTCCCGTCGACGAGCCCGTCGCCGAGCATTACGGGAAGGTCCTTGCGCTCGCCCGGCGCGAGCGCAGGGGCGCGAAGGCCACGGACGTGCTGATCATTGCGACAGCGGCGGCCACATCGCGCACTCTGCATACGCTCGACACCGCGCAGGCGCAACTTGCGCGGAGCGCCGACGTCGCGGTCGCTTTGAGACCCATCTTGTAGTTCGACGGCCTCGCCAGCCGGGTTCTGTAGCGTGCGGCTCAGTGGCGAGCGTAGCGGCGATCGAAGCGCATGGGCTGCGGAAAAGCTACGGCGAAGTCGTCGCTCTCGGCGGCGTCGACCTTCACGTCGAGGCCGGCAGCGTCTTTGGCCTGCTGGGGCCGAACGGGGCGGGCAAGACGACCGCAGTCCGGATCCTGACTACGCTGCTGCTCCCCGACGGTGGGACGGCTCACGTCACGGGCCACGACGTCGTCCGCAATGCCGCCAGGGTGCGCGAAAACATTGGCCTCGCCGGTCAGTACGCGGCCGTCGACGAGAACCTGTCGGGGTCGGAAAACCTCGAGATGGTCGGGCGCCTCTACCATCTGAGCCGCCGCGCCTCGCGCGAGCGCGCGCGCGAGTTGCTCGCGTCCTTCGATCTCGCGGACGCGGGCAGCCGGCTCGTCCGCACCTACTCCGGAGGCATGCGCCGCCGCCTCGACCTGGCTGCGGCGCTTGTGGCGCGTCCCCCCGTGCTCTTCCTCGACGAGCCGACGACAGGGCTCGATCTCCCGAGCCGGATCGGGCTCTGGGAGGCGATCGAGGCGCTCGTCGCCGAGGGCACGACCGTGTTGCTCACGACCCAGTACCTGGACGAGGCCGACCGGTTGACCGATCGGATCGCCGTCATCGACCACGGACTCGTGATCGCCGAGGGCGCACCCGACGAGCTGAAGGCGCAGATCGGCGGCGATCGGCTCGAGGTACGCCTGGACGACAGCGGGCACGGCGGAGCGGCGATCGCAGCGCTCGCTCCGATCGCCGACGGCACGCCGGCCCTCGAGGACGGCTCGGTGCGTGTGCCGATCCGCCGGCGGCGCGGCGCGATCGCCGAGGCCGTCAGGCGGCTCGACGAGGCCGGGATCGGCATCGACGACATCGCCCTGCGTCAACCGACCCTCGACGACGTCTTCCTCGAGCTGACCGGGCACGCTGCGGAGCCGGCCGGCGAGGGCGAGGAGCGCACGGCAGAGCCCGTCGGGCGCCGATGAGCACGCTTCAGTACGCGATCTCCGACACGCTGGTGCTGGCGAAGCGGAGCCTTCTGCGCATCCCCCGCCAGCCCGACCTGCTGATCGGCTTCACCGTGCAGCCGGTGATGTTCGTGCTGCTTTTCGTCTACGTCTTCGGCGGTGCGATCGAGACGCCCGGCCTGGACTACGTCGACTTCCTGATGCCCGGAATCATTGTCCAGACGATGGTCTTCGGCGGTTTCGTCACCGCGCTCGGGCTCGCCGAGGATCTGAAAAAGGGATTGATCGACCGCTTCCGCTCACTGCCGATGTGGGGTCCAGCCGTACTCTCGGGACGGATCCTCGCCGACGTCGGGACGAACGTGATTCAGCTGGTCGTCATGTTCGTCGTCGGGATCGCGGCCGGCTTCCGCTTCTCGAGCAGCGCTCCTGAGGTGATAGCCGGAATCGCGCTGTTGCTGGTGCTCGGCTACGCCTTCTCCTGGGTGTTCGCCTTCATCGGGCTGATCGCCTCGTCGCCGGAGGCGTCGAACGCGTACGGCTTCACGATCCTCTTCCCGGTCACGTTCGTCTCGTCCGCATTCGTGCCGGTCGAGTCGATGCCGGGCTGGTTGCAGCCCGTCGCCGAGCACAACCCGTTCACAACCATGGTGGACGCCGCGCGTGCTCTCTTCGTCGACACCCCGGCCGGGAACGACATCTGGCTGGCCGTGGTCTGGGCGGCCGCGATCACCGCAGTCTTCAGCGTGCTCTCGGTGTGGCGCTACCGCCGCGCGGTCACTCGCTGAAACCACGACGTATGCCCGCCCTGCGGGGTTTCGGACGGCCGCCCCCAATGATGCCTGTCCGGCGCAGAGCCTAACCGCGGCCGAATGCGCTACAAGGGTCTAACGCTTGGGCTCCGGCGAGCCGGCCTTTGCGAAGCCGAGGGAGCGGGATGCTCGCCGCCGCGGCCACCACGACGACCGCGAACACGCTCGCAGCGACAATCGCTTCGTCGGTCCAGTTGAAGCCCCAAGCCGTCGGACGCTCTAGTTGACGAGCTTGCGCGTCATCGCGTAGATCGCGATCCGCCAGGTGAGCAGGGCGAAGCCGATGAGGGCCGCCACGCGAGCCAGGTCGGCCCAGCCATCCCAGCCGAACGCGGCATGGCGAACGAGCTCGACACAGTGGTGCAGCGGATTCACGTTGCCCGCTATCTGCGCCCATTCCGGAAGCCCGCTGAGCGGAAAGAACGTGCCCGCGACGAGGAAGAGCGGCGTCAGGACGGCGCTGATCACGTAGCTGAAGTTCTCGATCGAGGATGCGAAACCGGAGATGCAGATCCCGAAGCACGCCCAGCCGAAGCCGGCGAGGAAACCGATGAATGGGACGGAGAGCATCCCCCAGGCCGGATCCAGGCCGAACAGGAGGGCGACCAGCATCGGCACGCACCCGTAGACGCCCGCACGGGTAGCGATCCACAGCGCCTCTGCCGTGACGAGCTCCTCGGTGTCGACGGGCGCGGCCAGAATGGCGTCGTAGGTTCGCTGGAACTGGTACTTGATGAACGTCCCGAACATCGCCGGGAACGCGCTCGAGAAGAGCAC
>Ga0136617_10002310_pt1 | contig 16991 bp, 13 predicted proteins | sample AntDrymUQ3222106_2_FD_129672 | JGI IMG/M metagenome (GOLD analysis project Ga0136617, IMG submission 129672) | Polar desert sand microbial communities from Dry Valleys, Antarctica - metaG UQ322 (21.06) | ecosystem: Environmental > Terrestrial > Soil > Desert | place: Antarctica: Dry Valley...
CAGCCTCCTCCTGCAAGGCGGCTGCGGAGGGCCAAACCTCCATCTCTGATGCAGCATTGCTCGGAACATGATGATCTTCTACATCACTACCTTCCTTCGCATTCGTGACACACAAACCGTCGCCGCCTTCAAGATCTCGACCGTGCGCTCGAGCTCACTGTTCTTGCGCTTGAGCTCGCGGATCTCCCGCGCTGACTCGGTCGCCACCCCGGGCGCCTCACCGTGATCGATCTCCTGCTGGCGGATCCATTTGCGCAGCGTCTCCGCGCTCATCCCCAACCGGCCGGCCACGGTGCTGATCGCCGCCCACTCCGAGTCGTAGTCGTCCCGATGATCACGGACCAGCCGAATCGCCTTCGCCTTGATCTCCTGATCCCACTTCCTGCTTGGCATCGCGCCATCCTTCCCAACATGGAAGGTGTGCACGAAACCCGGGACGGTTCAACGAATCCTCTCGACATCCCTGGCCACCAGAGTGGCACCATTGAGCTAAGTAATGCACAGCGTCACGGGACACCAGTGTTCCCGGCCTCCCGAGGTGGGGTATCACAAGGAGGCGGGAAGTGTGTAGATCTCCAGGTGCGATTCCAGGCGCCCCAGGCGATCGGTCACCGTGGCGATCACCTGACGCCGGTCGGGGGAGAAGGCGGTCGTGTTAACCGAGCCTTTGCCGAGCAGCCGGGCCCGGCCGGTGGTGGTGTCGGTCAGCCAGGCCCCCACCCAGTGACGGCCGAAGTCACCCGCGACGCTTGCCCAGCGTCCGTCCTGGCTCAGCGCCAATCCGTGGGGGTCGCCGATGCCGGTGAGGACCTTGCGGATGCTGGTGGCATCGAGCAGCTGGCCACCGGCTACGGGGCTGGCGCGGTACATGTTCCAGGGAATGTCCTCGCGCCGTTTGCCCGAGACTCCGATGGTCTGGGGAGAGGCGAAGAAGACGATCGTGTTCCCGTCGTTGGTGTACTGGGCGTCGCGGGCGCGGCCGTAGGGTTGGCAGAGTTTCGGAGAGTTGGAGAACTCGAAGCCGGGGCGGAAGACTGTGTCCAGATGCCAGCTGCGCCCATCGATCATCACCGGCTGTGGGGCCGGTAGGAAACCCGAGCTGTCGATGGCGGTCAGGCTGGCGCATCGACCGCCGGCGTAGCTGGCGACTCCTTCAGATGCTCCTGGGCGCCAGGCCACGGCGGCGCTATAACTACGCAGGGGTGCCATTGTGGTCATCTGCGCGGTGGCCATGTCGACGGCGATCGCCTCGCTCCGGCCCGCGTCACCGGGCTCACCTGTCACACAGTTCCGCCCGGCGAGCAGCCGCCCGTCGGCCATGACGCCGTTAACGATGTAGTCCGTCCGCACGCAGCCCGGCTGCTGGGGCAGGCGAAGTTCCCGCATCTGCGTGCCGTCTCGCTCAAGCCGATAGATCTTCAACGGCCGCCTCTGGCTTTGCACGTCCTCAGGATCGGCTATGTAGTTCACCGCGATGGTCCCGTCGGGAAGCCAGGCCACATTCAGATACTCACCGGGCGGCAGCCGCAGCCGCTCGCTGGGTACCGGCCTCACGTCCACGCCGGCCACACCTGGTGGCGCCGCAGACCGCTGCGGCCAGACCGGACAGCCGCTCAGCACCAGTGCCACCGAGCACATCAGCAGGACGCAGCCCAGCCGCCGACCCCGCACCATCTCAGCCAGCCCCTCCTTCACCTCCATCGACATCACCGAACAGCGGATGGGCCACCGTAACCCCACCACCTCCACCCGCACACGCGTCCGCCCTACGTGCGCTGACGAAGGCCGATCAGCCCGAAGGGCCCGGACAGCCGGCAGACTCCCTGCCCGGTCGGCGCTGGCTGGGCGTCATGGGCGTGTGCGCTGTGCCGATCACCACGACCGCCAACCCAGCCGCGCAGGCCAGCACGAGAACGATGATCATTCCGCCGTAGATATAGCCGGGGAACATACCAACGTCGGGAAATCCAGCGGCAGACCGGGCAACGGCCCCGGCGGCGCCCGCGATGATGACGACCACGGCGGCTCTTAGGGGAGGCAGCCTCCGCCGCACCGCGGCTGCGATTCCACCGGCGAGGAGGACGACCAGAATCGTCATCACAGCCACGATCAGGCGAGGATCGAGAAGTCCCGCTTCGGTGCCCAACCGCGCCGGCCGTTGGAAGTACACCCCTTCACCTCCCATCGGGATGCCCAAGCGCCGCCAGCCGCCGTGAACGTCTCGGTACAGCACGCCGTCTCTGCCGTTGGCGACGAAGACGACATGCCCGACGGCGACCATGCGGACCACCACCGACCGTGACGACAGATGAATGGCGGGGTCACCCAGTTCGCCGTACGCCTTCGCCAGCCTCGCTCGGCTACGATCCGTGATCTGCCAGGCGGTCGTGTAGGTCGCCCCAGAATCATGGCTCTCTTCCACCCGCAGCTCACCAGGCACCACCCGGTAACAATCCGTGCCCACGCAGTCCTCCGCCCTGGCCGCAGCCGGCGACAGCGGTGACCCATGGTCGGTGGCGATCCGGCCACGCTCATCCAGCGTCCATTGCCGCAGCCTGGACTCACTACCGCCGTCCTCGGTTACGACGACCAGCGTGCCGACGGGCCCGCCAGCCGCCACCACACTGACCTCGTAGCGGACCTGCGAAGCAGCGCGCGACGGTACGCACCCGGCGATCCCCACACCGAACACCACCACAAGTACGAGCTGAACCATCCGCTCCACACCGCAGAATCTGCCACGGCCCCACCGCGCACGAGGCACAGCACGATCTCAGTCAGGTCACAGAGCCGCACAACTCCCACGCCATCCAACTCCATCGGACAACGAGTGACACGGATTCGACCGCCTACGGCCTCTACCTGCGACTCTGTTCACACGGAAGCCCTCAGAATGAACCACCCCGGCTTTTCCGGAAGCTCGGTTTGGTGGAACCGGCCTCAGGCTGAAGACCGGTGTTGACGGTAGTACGCCTGCTCGAGTTCGACTGGCGGGATGTCGCCGTTCTCATCAGCAGGCCGTCGCGGACGCTAGAATCCGGCGCGGCTCGTCGAGGTGGTCACCAACGATCTCAGGGCGGCCGATTTTGCCGACGAACCGCCGCTTCCGGCTCGAGGATGCGGTGCTGAAGTCTTCAGGTCTTCAGCAAAGACTCTTGGCAGGACGCGGTTATTCGTTGGCGCCGCCTGAAGTTCGATCAGGGTGAGATGAGTTGCCGACCTTGAGTTTCACCGGCGCCGGGCATTGCGATTAGTGAATGCCACGATCCCTTCGCCGAGTAAACGCAAGTACGCCGGATCCACCGCCGTTATCACACTCAGCGTGACAACAGCGACGTCGGCTACACCCTTGTCGCCCGGCCCGGCAGATGCCGGCAGATAGTCGCGTCTGCCGCGAATGCTCGAACGCGTGGTTGCGCTCCTCCGCCACGACCGGCACTGTCACAGCATGGATGGCCGCTTCGGGTTCCGCCACGATCTGGACGCAGCAGAGGGGGACGGCCCACCGTTGTCTTCTGAACACTTCCGCTCATTTGACGAGTACCGCTTCCCGTGGCCGTGGTCCGACCTGCGCCGTTGGCCGCCCGAGGAAGGTGAGGCGCTCGTCCGCGAACTCCTCCTGGAAATCGGAAGCGATCACGGGTTCGCCAAAGATGGCGTGCAAGCCATAGCCAGGTTCAACCGGCAAGACGAGGTTCTGTATCGCACTAACTCCGGGACATTCGCCATGGTTCACCTCTCATGGAGCAGTCGCCGCGACACCTTTGTCACGCCGAGGATCCTTGAGGCTTGGCAGGATGTCGTCGACCTCATCGTCGATGATGGACGACTGGTAGAACGGGCCTGATCAAGTACGTCACGCTAGTTCCCGGTACGAAAGATGTTCAATCAGGAGCATCTAGTCACCCGCGCCGAGCACCGATACCGTGATGGCTTGGCCACGTACGGCATCGAGAGCAGGCGGCAGGCACCCGGTCCGTTGATGACGATCAATAGCGAGCCAAGGCGCCACGCCGCCGTCCTGCTGCCGGTCGTCGTCGCTGCCGCGTTCGGGATCGCGTGGTTCGCGATAACGAGGCTCAGACAACAGGACTTGCCCGGTGCGCCGCTCGTGGGCTGGCTGCTGCCACCGCTGGCTCTGGCACTGAGCATCGTGGTGCTGTGGCGCACCGCGACCATAGCGGGGTTGCCATCCGCGGCTCGGCTCTTCTGGAGCCGCATCGCCCTGACCGTCGTGCTTGCCGCGGTGGGGCTGCTCCTGGCTGCGGTCTTTGTGTTCGCGAGCACAGAGCAGCCTCAGGCGCAGATCCGGACGAGAGTCGCGGCCGCCCCGTTCTTCGTCGTCGTGGTCGCCTTTGTCGTCTGGGCGCTGCTGCGGGTGCCGATCGGCCCGCGTACGCCCGGCGAGCGGATGCGCTTGTGGCTCGACTCAGCGACCGTGGCGCTCAGCGCGGGAGTCTTCATGTTCTACCTGACGTACAGCGTGCCGCCGGCCCGCGACGACGGGCACCCGATCTGGGCTCCGCTGGCAATCGGAATCACCTGCCTGATGGCGGCATTCGCGGTGGTCAAGATCGTGCTCGCCGGCGCCGGACCGGTGGACATGCACGCATTGCGGCTGCTCGGCGCCGCACTCGTCATCGGCTGCATCAGCGCGAGTACCAGCGCGCTGATGCCCACCCAGTCGCACCTCGTGCCGGCCCAGGTCTACGTCCCCCTGATCTCCGTCGTCCTGGTCCTCGCTGGTGAACGGCAGTGCCGGGCACTCATGGAGCGGCCGTCCACGCATCAACCTCGGCGGGATTCGATCACCCTGCTCCCGTTCGCCGCCCTGGGTGCTACCCAGGTGCTGTTGGTGATGTCCACGATCGGCCAGGCCCAGAATCTCCGCTACGTCGTCGTCGGGGGCGGCGTCGTCGTCACCGCTCTGGTCGCCCTCCGGCAGGTCGTGGCCTTTGCCGACCACGCCCGACTGGTCGACCGGCTCAGGCAGCAGGAAGACCGGCTGCGCCACCAGGCTTCCCACGACACGCTCACTCAGCTGAGCAACCGGGCGCTGTTCGTGGAGCGGCTCGACGCCGCCCTCCGCGCCGGCCCGAAACCCGCCGGCGACCTCACCGCGCTGCTCATCGACCTCGACGACTTCAAGAGCGTCAACGACACGCTCGGACACACCGTCGGGGACCATCTGCTGACCGCCGCCGCGGAGCGCATCCGCCGGTGCGTGCGTCCCGACGCGACGGTAGCCCGGCTGGGAGGCGACGAGTTCGCGGTGCTGCTTCGGTCCACCCGGGCCGGCCTGGCCGATGGCATCGCCCGACGCATTCTGGCCAGCTTGGCACGACCTCTCGTCGTGGACGGCTCCGAGCTGCTCGTACGGGCCAGTATCGGCGTCGCCGTTGCCGGCTCGGGAGACGACGCCCAGGCGCTGCTCCGCAATGCCGACATCGCCATGTACGCGGCGAAAGAAGGTGGAAAGGGCGGGTTCACCCGATACGCCCCCTGGATGGCGGCCGGCATCCTCGAACAAGCACAACTCGGCGCGCAGCTGCGCCAGGCTCTCGAGCGCGAACAGCTGTATCTGCTTTACCAGCCGGTCGTCCGGCTCTCCGATCGCCGGATCATCGGCATGGAAGCACTGGTCCGGTGGCGGCACCCGACCCGCGGCGTGCTTGCCCCCGCTGACTTCATCCCGGCCGCCGAACGTACTAGCCTCATCACACCGCTGGGTCGCTGGGTGCTATGGGAGGCGTGCCGGCAGAAGGCCGCTTGGCGGAAGGCTCACGGTGAGCTGTCCCCGGCGACGATCGGCGTCAACGTGTCGGGCCGACAGCTCCAAGAGCGGGCCTTCGCTGACGAGGTCGCCGGCGCCGTGCGGGAGTGCGGCCTAGAGCCGCACAACCTCGTGATCGAGGTGACCGAGACGGCGGTGCTCGCCGGCGGGCAGGTGGTCGACACGGTCAAGGCGCTGCACGACTTCGGGGTGAGTGTCGCGCTGGACGATTTCGGCACGGGCTACTCCTCCCTGGGGGCGATCCGCACCTGCCCCGTCCGCATTCTCAAGTTGGACAAGTCCTTCGTCCTGGGCGACGGCACGGGCGCGCACGCCGAACAGCAGGCCGCGGTGGCGACAGCGGTCGCCCACATGGCGGGTGCCCTCGGTCTGGACGCCGTTGCCGAGGGCATCGAGTGCCTGGAGCAGGCGGAGCGCGTCTGGGAGCTGGGCTACCGGCTGGGCCAGGGGTTCTACCTCGGACGTCCGCTGCCCGCCGAGGAGATAGGGCAGGTCCTGTCGCTGGACGCGGTGCGCTGACTCGGGCACAACCGCCGGTAGCGCTCAGGCAAGGGAACACGGGCTGGCGCGTGCCATGGTCTGGTGGATCGCGCGACAGCTGCGCTGGCTTGGTTTCGCCCCGCCCCTACCGAGCATGTGATGGAGACTGTCAGCAACTGTCACCACTGCGGGAGGAATACGTGGACGCGATCGTGCTGCTCAAGGAAGACCACAAGGTTGTGGAGAAGCTCTTCAAGCAGTTCGAGAAGGCTGGCGACGGCGAGCACAAGACCAAGCGGAAGGTGGTCAAGCAGATCAGCGAAGAGCTCTCCGTCCATGCCTTCATCGAGGAGCAGCTCTTCTACCCGGCCGCACGGGCGAAGGTGCCCGAGACCGAGGACCATGTCCTGGAGAGCCTGGAGGAGCACCACATCGTCAAGTGGGTGCTCGCCGAGCTGGCCGGCATGGATCCCCAGGACGAACGCTTCGACGCGAAGGTGAGCGTCCTCATGGAGAACGTCCGGCACCACGTCGAGGAAGAGGAGCAGGAGTGGTTTCCCGAGGTGCGAAAGGGCATGGGCCGCAAGGAACTCAAGGAGCTCGGCGACCGCATGGCCAACGCAAAGAAGACAGCTCCCAAGCAGCCGCGACCCACGGCGCCCGACGAGCCGGTGACCAGCTGACCGCGCCGGCTCTCGGTGTCGACACCGAGGGGTGATTTTGCCCATGGCGACACGCGCCCGGCAGACTCCACGGACATGAACCTAGAGTCAGCGCCGCCGGGATCGCTGGTCATCGAGGTCGAGGGACGAGCGTACGTCGTCCCGCCCGGTGTCCAGTGGCTCATCGGGCGCTCGGACGAAGCGGGCATCCGGCTCGCCGACGATCGGCTGAGCCGGCGTCACGCCCTCGTCGTCCCCGCACCGACCGGATGGCGCCTTGTCGACGCGGGGAGCAGCAACGGCATCTACCACCGCGGACAGCGCACAGCCGAGGTGACCGTCAATGGCGACGTCACCGTGCATCTCGGAGCCCACGGAGGGGTTGAGATGCGCCTGCGGGCGGTCCCCGCTGGTGTGCCGCCCGGGTATGTCCCGCCGAAGCAGGACGACCGGCCGACCGGCGAGATCGGCCCCGCCCTCAGCGGCGTTCACTCGTTGCCCGACCACCTGCCCGGCCACCGGCCCGACCACATCGTGCGGATCGGCCGCACCGTCGACAACGACATCGTGCTCAACGATCTGCTCGTGTCGCGCCGGCACGCGGAGGTCAGGCGCACGGCCGCGGGCACGCACATCGTCGACCTGGGCACGGGTAACGGCACGTTCGTCAACGGTCAGCGGGTGCAACGAGCCACGCTGACCCCGGGCGCGCTGGTCACCATCGGCCGGCACTCGCTGCGCTTCGACGGGCAGCGGCTCACGCAGTACGTCGACACCGGCGATGTGTCCTTCGCGGCGGCCGGGCTGACCGTGGATCTGCCCGGCGGCAAACGAATCCTCGACAACGTGTCTTTCAACCTCGGCGCGCGCAACCTGTTGGCCATCGTGGGCCCCAGCGGGGCCGGCAAGTCGACGCTGCTCGGAGCCCTGACCGGCTTCCGGCCCGCCACGCATGGACATGTGCTCTACGCCGGACGCGACCTCTACGCCAACTACGACGATCTGCGCCAGCGCATCGGCCTGGTCCCGCAGCAGGACATTCTGCACCAGGCGCTCACCCTCAGGCAGGCACTCGGATACGGCGCGAAGCTGCGCTTTCCGGCTGATGTCAGCGCCGGCGAGAGAGCCGGCCGGGTAACGGAGGTCATCGGGGAGCTCAGCCTGCGCCAGCAGACCGACACGCGCATATCGTCGATGTCAGGCGGGGAACGCAAGCGGGCGAGCACGGCATTGGAGTTGCTGACCAAGCCGTCGCTGCTGTTCCTCGACGAGCCGACCAGCGGGTTGGACGCCGATCTGGACCGCGACGTCATGAACAAGCTGCGTCAACTTGCTGACGAGGGGCGCACCGTCGTGGTCGTCACGCACAACCTCGAGCACCTGGAGGTGTGCGACCTCGTCATGGTGCTTGCCCGCGGCGGACACGTGGCCTATCTCGGGCCTCCGGCTGGTGCGCTGGCCTACTTCCGAGCGCGGACCTGGGCCGACGCCTTCGCCCGGCTGAAGACCAGGGCCCCTGTCGATTGGGCTCGCGATTTTCTCAACTTCCCCGGGCGAGACCGGCGATCCCACCCGCCCCCGCGAACGCCACCAGGGCCTGCACGCGGACCGGTCCTCACCCCGATCCGGCAGCAGTCGATGGCCGCTCAGCTCGTCACGCTGTGCCGGCGCTACCTGGCGGTTATCGCGGCCGACCGCGCCTACCTCACCATCATCGTGCTCTTGCCGTTCCTCCTGGCCCTGTTCTCGCGCGTGGTTCCGGCCGAGGACGGATTGGCGCCGGCGGCCGACGGGCTGAACTCCGGCGCCCGGCAACTGCTCCTCGTCATGGCCGTGGGAGCCACGCTCATGGGCATGGCAAGCGCGGTACGAGAGCTGGTGAAGGAGCGCGCGATCTACCGCCGCGAACGCGCCATCGGGCTGTCGTCGATCGCCTACCTCGGCTCGAAGTTGGCGGTGCTGGGCGTCGTTGCGGTGAGCCAAGGCATCGTGCTCACCCTGCTCGCCGTTCTCGGGCGGGCCATGCCCAAGAGCGCCTCGGTGCTGGGGTCGCCGACTCTCGAGCTCGTGGTCGCCATTGCCACTTTGTCGGCGGTTTCTGCCGCCGTCGGACTGGTGGTATCGGCCCTGGTCCGCGACGAAAACCAGGGCATGCCGCTCCTGGTCTTGCTCACCATGGCTCAACTGGTGCTGTGCGGCGGACTGGTGCCGGTAGCCGGCCGGGCGGTGATGGCCCAACTCAGCTGGCTCATGCCCACCCGCTGGGGCTTCGCGGCGGCCGGGTCGACCGCTGATCTGAACACCATCGAGCGGGCCCGCGACCCGGACTCGCTGTGGGAGCACTCGGCCGCCACCTGGCTCGGCGACTACATCCTGCTCATGGTGATCGGCATCGTCGCCGTCGCGGCCACCGCGTTGCTCATCCGCCGGCTGGACCCGAGCCGCCGCTGACGATCCTGTCAGCGGCGGCTCGGTCAGCGGTGTGCGTGACCCTCACCGTAGCGATGACTCCCGGGCGGGCCGGGATACTGGTCGGTCTCGTGAGCTCGGATGCAGGCTTCGGCCAGCGCCCCCGCGGTCGGCGGCCGCTGTCTCGGGTCCTTTGCCAGCCCGGTGAACACCGCCCATTGCAGTCGTTGGCCGATCGTCAGGCGCCGCCCGACCAGCGGTGGGGGACGTTCCATCAGATGGGCGTGCATGACCTCGGGTCCGTCGCGACCGGCAAACGGCGGCGCGCCGGCGAGACTCGTATAGAGCAGGCAGGCCAAGGAGTACACATCGGTGCGCGGGCCCACCGGCAGCCGTCGCACCTGTTCCGGCGCCATGTAGTGGGCCGTGCCGACGATCTCCGTGACTCCGGTCAGCGACGCGTCGACCGCCCCGACGTTGCGGGTCAGCCCGAAGTCGCCGAGAAACGCGTGCGGCACAGCGGGCCGCGAGGCGTCGATGAGCCGGACATTGGCCGGCTTCACATCGCGGTGGATCAGCCCGAGTGCATGCGCCGAGTCCAGCGCCGAGGCCACCTGCCGGACGATCCCCAGGGCGATCCCGGGCGGCAACGGGCCCTCCCGCTGGAGGCGGTCCTGCAGGTCCTCCCCCGGCAGCAGGGGCATCTCCAGCCACAGCTCACCCTGATGCTCGCCGGCGTCGAGGACCGCGACCGCGTGGGGTTACCGCAGCGCGCGCGCCAGCCGGGACTCGCGCTGGAACCGGTCGCGGGAACTCGGATCCTTCGACAGGTCGACGGTCAGCAGCTTGAGCGCCACCGCCCGCTGATCACGGACGTTATACGCACTGAAGACGACCCCCATGCCGCCGCGGCCCAGCACGCTGTAGACGTGAAAGTGGGCAAACCGCTGCCCCGCCTCCGGTCTACCGATGTCCCCCACCTCACAAGCTATGGCCCGCGGTCAGGCTCACCGTAGGCGAAGGTCGAGGACGCCTCCCCACCAGGCCAGCAAAGCAGCGTTGGACGAGTCGGGCGCCAGGGCGCGGAGCCAGATGAGGTCGGCGTTGTAGTTCCACTGCAGGACCGCCTTCTTGGCGGTGCTGGTGTAACAGAACCGCCTTCCGATCTCCTTCTTCGGATCACGCTTGAAGATCCAGCCGTCCTGAGCCGGCGGAGTCGAACAGGACCGCTTGGGCAGGTTGGCCTTCTTGGCAAACTGATCGATGTCTTGGGCAAAGAGAGCCGCGGTCCGGTCGTGGGCCGCGTACACGGCCTCGGGCAGAGTCCCCGGTGCCCCGGCGGCCTTCGGCGCCGGGTCGCACCTGACGGCCGCGTCCGTGTACTTCGCGTCCGCCGGGGTGACGGGCACGCACGAGTTCGGATCGACGACGCTGCGCGGCAACCGGTCAACCAGCGCCTGCTGCGCTGGCGTCAGGGCCGCCGTCCCAGTGCTGGGCGACGGCACGGATGGCGATGTGGGCGGCGTGGGGTTGGTCGACGCGGTCAGCTGATCGCTGGGCTCGCTCTCGTCGCCATCGGCGTCGACGGCAGTGACATGGTAGCGGTGGTCCTTTCTGTTCCCGGGCCGGTCGACGTAGGTGGTGCGGCTCACGTCGGCGGCGATGACGGCGCCGTCTCGGTACACCGAGTAGTGGTCTGCCGCCGACACCGCGTCCCAGTCAAGGTTGACGGCATCCTCGGTCTCCGTCGCTCTGAGGTTGCCGGGAGCAGCTGGTGGCGTCGGTGAAGCTATCAGCCAGATGAGCGCCACGACTGCGAGGATGCCGGTGAGCACAATAGCCACCACACCGACCACCAGGCCTCGCCCACGTCGCGGAGGGGGGGGCGGCGGAGCGGGGCGTGCCAGGCCCTGCTGCGCAGGCCCCGAAGGACGGTAGGGCGGCGGCGGCCACTGCTGACCGTAGGACGACGGCGGCGGCGGTGGCGGTGGCCGGGACTGCGGTGGAGACGAGACGATCCGGGTCGGCTGCGCCGCAGGGACGGTCGACAGAATGGGATTGGACTCGGCTGATGCGCTGCGGGCCGGTCGCTGCGGCCGGACGTCGACCCGCACGTCGGTCGACCACGCAGCGGCTCCGAGGGCAACGACGCTCTTGGGCTCACCGAGCACCCTGGCGGTCACCTCCAAGGTGTCGGAAACGACCCGCTCGATCAGGGGTATCCGGCTCGATCCGCCGGCGAGGTAGACGGCGGCCAGCTCGGCTGGGCGGCACCCGGCTCGGCCGATCGTCTCGATCAACTCCTGCGCCGTCGCCTCGATCCGGGGACGAAGCACGAACTCCAGCTCGTCGCGGGTGAGCTGCACGGGCTGCCCCACCAGTGCGGTGGTGTCCAACGTCACCGACGGATACTTCGACAGGTCCTCCTTGGCCCGGCGAACCTCCCGGTAGAGGTCCTCCCCGGCGCGGCGCCATCTGGCGTCCGGTGGTTCGCGCAGCGAGCTCCAGACCGACTCGTCCCGGCGGGCGAGCTCCTCGCCGACATGGGCGTACAGCAGGGCGTCGAACGACTCGCCGCCGGTGTTCTCGAGTCCACCGAGGGCACGGACCGTGTAACCCTCGGCTCCTGCGCGGAGAACAGCCGAGTCGAAAGTGCCGCCACCGAGGTCGTAGACCGCCACCTGCGCCCCGGCCGGGAGGCCGCCACGATCGGCGAAGTGCAGCGCCGCCGCGACCGGCTCAGGAACCAGCCGCGGCGGGCTGCTGACGACCGGGGCGCCGAGGCCGGCTATCTGCGCCGCGGCCTGCAACGCTCCGCGCCGTCGGTCGCCCCAGCGGGCCGGATAGGTCAGCCGCACCTCATCGGGCGGCCCACCCTGTCGCCGATATGCCTCCTGGGCCGCGTGCTTGAGGACGGCCGCCACGGCCTCGACAACAGCGACGACCTTGTCACCACCCAGCAGCAACGGGGCCACCTCACCCAGCAGCCGCTTGGGCGAGCGCTCCCAGCGTTCCGGTGCCGATGGCGCCTGCCGCTCCGCTGACATGCCGACAATGAGCGAACCGGAGCCGTCCAGCCACACACCGGAGGGCATGGCCCTGACATCATCCACCTCGACCAGCTCAGCTCGGCCGCCCTGCGCGATGGCCACGGAGGTGAACGACGTGCCGAAGTCGATCGCCAGCACCCACCCCGCCACGTCGTCCTCCGATCGGTCACAATCTCCAGCGCGGCATATGATCCCATCCCGCTGATCCCATCCCCACCTAGCCCGGAAGGCTTAGGGTGAACCTCTCCTCGGTCAGCATGCGAGCGCCAGCGAACGGTACGGCACGATGAGCGCACATGTGGGAAGCCTGACCGACCGGGTCGTCCAGCGGTGCGATGAGCTGCTGGCCGAGCTCGGCGAGCAAGATGCCGCGGCCCGGTTGCGAGTCGTGCGTCAGGGGCTCGACGAGCCCTTGCGGATCGCGGTGGCGGGCCGCGTTTCGGTCGGCAAGTCGACACTGGTCAATGCGCTGCTCGGCCGCCGCATCGCCGCCACGGACGTGGGCGAGTGCACGCGCGTGGTGACGATCTTCCGCTACGGCTTCCCGGAACGGATCGTGATCCGCCCCCGCGTTGGTCCCAGCGAGGCCGGCCCACTGACGGTCGGTGGACATATCCCCGAGCTCCTGGGCGTCTCCCCCGATGGGACGACGTCGGTCACCGTCGAGCTGTCCAACGCCGCGCTGTCCGAGCTCGTTCTGGTCGACACCCCCGGCCTGGCCGCGCCGACCGAGGCCGCCAGCGCGGCGACCGAGGAGTTCCTGGCCATCGACAGCGCATCGCGGAGCGCCGTGAGCGCGGTCGAGGCGCTTGTCTACGTACTGTCCCGCAGTCCGGACGACGACGACCGGCGGGCACTGGCCGCCTTCCGCGAGCTGTCCGACCAGACCGGCAGCTCGGCGGCTACCTGCGTTGGCGTCCTCGGTCGGGCCGACGAAGTGGATGCTGATGGCGCGCAGCGGACATCGGCGCTGGACCCGCTGGCGCCGGCCGCCCGGCTGGCCGAGGAGCGCGCCAGTGCCCTGCGCGGCCTCGTCGACGGCGTCGTTCCCGTCGTCGGCCTGTGGGCCGAAACCGCGAGGGCCGGGGCGCTCACCGAGGCAGATGCCGGCGCCCTGGAGAGCCTCACCCGAGACCCGGCCCGAGGCGACCTGCTCGCCGGGCCGGGTCAGTTCGTCGAGATGGCAGCCGGCGTCGACAGCGAACGGCGACACCGGCTGCTCGGACTACTGGGCATGCGCGGCGTGGAGATCAGCCTGGCCTACATCGACGCTGGGTGCACCGGCGCGACGGCGCTGGCCGCCGAGCTCGCCCGCGTGTCGGGGATCGGGGCGCTGGAGGACTCGCTGGGCGGTCTGCGCGCCCGCGCTGACCCGCTCAAGGCACAGTGGTCGCTCACTCAGCTCGAAGCCACCCCTCTCAACCTTGCCGGCGCGCTGGAACTGCGCAATGCCGCCGAAGAGCTGCGCTTCGAGCCCAAGATGCAACAGCTCAACGTGCTGGCGGCGCTCCAGCTGGTGGCCGGAGGCGTTGGGCTGCCCGCCGCCCTCGCCGAGGACGTCCTGCGGATGGCGACCGCTGCGCATCCGGCCGGTCGGCTCGGCCTGCCGCAGGATACGCCGCAGGAGACCCTGCAGCGGGTGGCCACCGAGTGGGCCACGCGCTGGCTCGCCTATGCCGTCGACCAGCCCCGAACCGGTCCCGAGCAAGAGCAGGTGGCCAGGCTGATGTATCGCTCCTACGCTCACCTGCGCATGCAGGTGAGCGGGGCGTTTCTCTAGCAGGCTCGCACGGTAGCCTGCTGTCTCCCAACCAACCCTGCTGGCAGGCCGACACCGCAAGCCGATGACCAATGTTCCCGATGTGAGGTAAGCGTGCACCTGATGGCAGCCGTCGACTTCGGACCCGGCGTTTCCGACGCATGGGCGAGGATCGCAACCTTCGTTCCCAAGCTGCTCCTGTTCATGGCCATCCTCGCGATCGGCTACCTCGTGGCCAGAGCGCTAGCCAAGATCGCCAATCGGGTCCTGATCCGGGTCCGATTCGATCGCGCGGCCGAACGCGGCGGCATTACCCAAGCGCTGAGCCAAAGCAGGTATGAGCCGCGCGAGTTGGTCACCAAGCTGGCCTACTACGCGATCCTGCTCGTCACCTTGCAGATCGCCTTCGGCATCTGGGGCCCGAATCAGGCCAGCCGGCTCCTCGACGGCCTCGTGTCCTTTCTGCCCAGGGCCGCCGTCGCCATCATCATCGTCGTGGTCGCCGCGGCGATCGCCAGGGTGATCCGCGATCTGGTCGGCGCGATGCTGAGCGGACTGTCCTACGGCCGGCTGTTGGGCAACGTCGCCTCGGGAATCGTGCTGTTCCTCGGCATCGTCGCCGCTCTGGAACAGATCGAGGTCGCGACCGCCGTCACCACGCCGGTGTTGATCGCGGTTCTGGCGACCATCAGTGGCGTCATCATCGTCGGGGTAGGCGGTGGGCTGGTAAGACCGATGGCGCACCGGTGGGAGGAGTGGCTGGTCACCGTCCGGCGCGAGGTGGCGGCCGTCCGCGTCGAGGTCGCCACCCGCAACGAGTCCTACCCTCTCCCCCCCGACGACCTCTCGCCCGACGACGAGCCGGTCACCGATGTGAGGTAGCGGGTGGGTGGGTTCCGCGTCTGTTCTGATTGTGCGCGGTCCGCCGCTATGGTGAATGAGCAGATAGGTCCACCACCGGCGCTGGGGTGCCGCGGGCTGCGCAGCCTCGAGTGGGCAATGTGGACGTGACACAGAATCTGCACACTGCCCCGGCCTAACGGGCACAATGCCGCCCTAGGCTTCCCGCATGGTCGACATCCGGCGGATCGTCGTGGTCGAAGACGACGCGACGATCGCCCACGCGGTGCAGAGCAGGCTGACCGCGGAGGGATTCGACGTGCGGAACGCCGCCGACGGGCCGAGCGGCGTGCAGACCTGCGCGGAATTCGAGCCACATCTCGTCGTACTCGACCGGCTGCTGCCTGGCTTCGACGGGCTCGAGGTGTGCCGGCGCATCCAGACGGCCCACCCCGTGCCGGTGCTCATGCTGACCGCGCTGGACGAGGAGACCGATCTGCTCGTGGGGCTGGCTGTGGGCGCCGACGACTACTTGACCAAGCCGTTCAGCCCGCGCGAGCTCGTTGCCCGGGTGCACGCGCTGTTGCGCCGGGTCGAGCGATCGCGCACCGCGCAGAGCACCCAGACCATCCGGATCGGCGATGTCGAAGTCGACACGGTCGAGCGGCGCACCAAGGTCCGTGGCATTGAGGTGCACCTGACGCCCACCGAGTACGAGTTGCTGCTGCGTCTGGCAGAACGGCCGGGCCAGGTGCTCGACCGCAACCGGCTGCTCAACGACGTCTGGGGGTGGTCCGACGGGGCGTCGACCACCCGAACGGTCGACAGCCACGTACGGGCGCTGCGCCGCAAGCTGGGCGATGGCGTGGTGCGGACCGTGCACGGCGTGGGGTACGCCTTGGACAAGCCGGCACCGGACAAACCGTGAGACCACTGGACCGGCTGCGGTCCATCAAGGTCAAGCTCGGCGTGGTCATTGTCGCGGCGATCGCGGTGGCGTACACGGTGAACGAGATCGGTGTCGTCCTGGACTACGCCTTCAAGTTCCGGATCGTCGTGGCGGTCGCGTTGAGCCTGGCCATGGTCCAACTGCTCGCGCATGGCATGACGTCGCCGTTGCGGGACATGGCCGCGGCCACTCGGGCCATGGCCACCGGGGACTACACCCGGCGGGTGCGAGCGACCTCGCGCGATGAGGTCGGCGAGCTCGCCCGTGCCTTCAACCGGATGGCCGCAGATCTGGCGGAAGTGGACCGGCAACGGCGCGACCTCGTGGCCAATGCCAGCCACGAACTGCGGACGCCGATCACCGCGCTGCAGGCGCTCTTGGAGAATCTCGTGGATGGCGTCGAGCAGCCCGATCCGCACTCTCTGCAGGTCGCCCTCGAGCAGACCGAGCGGCTGGGCCGCCTGGTCGGTGAGCTGCTGGATCTCTCGCAGTTGGAGTCTGGTGGCGCACAGATCGTCACCGAGACCATTCCGTTGCACGACTTCGTCGAGCAGGCGGTCAGCGAGGCCGCGCTGGCCGACCGCAACGTACGACTGACGTCCGACATCGTGCCGGCCGATCTCACCGTCAAGGCCGACTCGGCAAGGCTGCACCAGGTGCTGGCCAACCTGCTGGACAACGCCTCGCGGCACAGCCCACCGGGCGGCATGGTGACGGTCAGCGTCCGGCAGCACGACAGCGGGGTACGGCTCGCCGTCTCCGACCAAGGGCCGGGGATTCCCCTGGCGGACCGCGACCGGGTCTTCGAGCGCTTCTCCCGGCTCGACGGCAGCCGAGCGTCCCGCAACGGCGGCGGCGGACTGGGGCTGGCGATCGCCCGCGAGGTCGTCGAGCTCCACGGCGGCGTGCTGCGGGCCGAGGAGAATGCGCCGTCCGGTTGTCGGATGGTGGTCGAGCTGCCAGTCCTAGACCAGCCCGGAGGGACACTCATGGACCAACCAGCCGACAGCACCTCGACCAGCCCGGTGGCTGAAACGGTCCCGCAGCC
>Ga0136617_10002311_pt1 | contig 16986 bp, 15 predicted proteins | sample AntDrymUQ3222106_2_FD_129672 | JGI IMG/M metagenome (GOLD analysis project Ga0136617, IMG submission 129672) | Polar desert sand microbial communities from Dry Valleys, Antarctica - metaG UQ322 (21.06) | ecosystem: Environmental > Terrestrial > Soil > Desert | place: Antarctica: Dry Valley...
CGAGCTGACCGAGCGGCTGGGATGAGCGAGCAGGTCGACTTCGTCGAACGCCGGGCCAGGCTGCAGTGGCATGAGCCTAAGCCTGCCTACGACGTGGTGATCATCGGCGGTGGCGGCCATGGCCTGGCCACTGCCTACTACCTCGCGACGCGCCATGGCATCACCAACGTGGCCGTGGTCGAAGCCGGCTACATCGGCTCCGGGAACTCCGGACGCAACACCACCATCATCCGGGCCAACTACGGCATCCCCGAAGCGGTGCGCTTTTACCAGCACAGCCTGGACCTCTATCAGACCCTCGAGGATGACCTGGACTGCTGGAGCATGTACGAGACGAAGGGAATCATGTGGCTGGCCCAGACCGAGACACAGATGCGCGCGGAGCGAGCCCGGTCCCTGCTCAACCTCGCCTCCGGGACGGAGACGCAGATGATCACGCCGCTGGAGGCCAAGGCGCTGTGCCCGCAGCTCGACCTGTCCGGTGGCGGTCGCTACCCCGTGCTCGGCGGCTCGTACCATCCTGCTGCGGCCACGGCGCGCCACGACCGGGTCGTTTGGGCCTACGCCTCGGGAGCCATGCGCCTCGGCGTCCATGTCCTGCAGCACACCAAGGTCACCGGCCTGGTTCGGGAGGGTGGGCGCGTCACGGGCGTGGAGACGCCGACCGGGTCGATCTCTGCGGGTGTGGTGTTGAGCGCTGTGGGCGGCCGCGTGTCGACGATCGCGGCACACGCCGGTGTGCGGCTGCCCATCCGCACTCACCCGCTACAGGCGTTCGTAACGAACAGCTACGAAGGGGAGTTCCCCGGGATCGTCAGTGACACCGAGCTGCTCTGCTACGTGTCCCAGACCGAGCGTGGCCAGATGCTCGTCGGCGCCGAGTACGACGCTCAGCCGAGCTACTCCCAGCGGTCGTCGTTCAGCTTCCTCCAGCACACCGCCGCGAAGGTGACGCATCTTCTGCCCTTCATGCGGGACCTGCGCATCCTCCGTCAGTGGACCGGTATCTGCGACATCTCGGCCGACTTCTCGCCCATCATGGGCGAGACCGGTGTCGACGGATTCCTGGTGACCACGGGCTGGGGCACGTGGGGCTTCAAGGCCATCCCGGCCGGCGGCGAGCAGATGGCGCAGCTGATCGCGACCGGCCGCACGCCGGCCCTCCTGGAGCCGTTCCGCCTCGACCGGTTCGCCAGCGACCACACCATGGCCGACCCGGGCTCGGCGGGGACGCACTGATGGGCAGTTCGATGGGCGCACGCTGATGCTGTGGATCATCTGCCCGAACTGCGGCCGCCGCCCGGTCGAGGAGTATCGCTTCGGCGGCGAGCTCCGGGGTTTCGCCGAGTCGATCACCGACCCGGTCGCGCGGGACGTGGACTACGTCTGGATGTACGACAACATCGAGGGCATCACCACCGAGCGCTGGTTCCATGCCGCCGGCTGCCGCCGTTGGCTCACCCTCCGCCGAGACACGATCACGGACACGGTCATCGCCTGACCGCGGCGCCCACATGTGCTTGGGAGGATCGGCCCGACCGGTTCAGTCGACCGAGATGCTGCCGAAGATGAGGACCTTGCGGTCGAGGTCGAACATCGCCTTGTCGCTGCGCTTGATCAGCTTGAGGATGACGTCGGCGTCGTCGGCCGTGGGACGCAGGACGTACTCGTCGGCTCCGTGATCGAGGATGAGCTGAAGAGTGAACGCGCCAGGCGCGCCCCGTTCGGTCTCAGTCCACGAAGCCTGGACCTGGGTGACCTCGCGGATCAGGATCCGCTGTTCCGTGTGCTGTTCCACCGGGTACCTCGCTTGCTGACGAAGGATCTGCTTACGACACCGTATCTCACGGTGACGGACTAGTGCTCGCCGGTGCCGGCGCTGCCGCTGGTCACGCGACGAGCCTCCCAGCCGCCTGACTCGGTAGCGCGGACCTCGAAACGTGGCTGATCGTAGGTAGTCGGGCTGCGCTTCTTGTAGCCGGTGGCAAGCTCGAAGCGTGAGCCGTGCCAGGGACACTCGATGCAGCCGTCCACGATGGTGCCCTGTGACAGCGGACCGCCAGCGTGGGCGCACGTGTCGTGCAGCGCGTGGATCGTCTGGCCCTGGCGCACCAGCACTAGCGCCTGGGCTCCGGCCTTGGCCTTGACCGGGAAACCCTCGGGTATCTCCGTGACGTCCAGCGACTGCCACGAGCCCTGCCCCATGAAGCGCCAGGCGTGCCGGTTGACCATGTTGCCCAGCGTATAGACGACCTCCCCGCCCACATATGCGCCGGCCGTCACGAAGGCGTAGCCGATGAAGGAGAGGACGACGGGCACGGTCTGGTCGCCGCTGCTCGAGCGCATCACGAGCGAGACGATGTAGATCACGATGGCCACGGACATCATCGTCGAGTGGACCGTGGCCACCATGCGCGGCCGCCCGCTCGTGTCGGTGTAGTCGGCGAACCCGGCCACGGCGGCGGCGGCATGGGCCAGGATGCCCAGGAAGAGCGCGATGCCCGCCGCCTCGCGCTGCCCGAGCAGATCGAACACGATGACCAGCGTGTAGCTGCCGATGGGCAGGTCGCTCAGCGCAGCGTGGAGCGGGTGTCCCAGCCACCTCCCGTTGAGGAAGTCCTTGACCGGTCGCAGTGGCCCGAAGATGGCCTTCAGGATGCGCTGAGTAAAGTCGCCCAGCGGCCGGGCCCACGCGCCCTGGGCGTCGATCAGCCGCGTGAACAAGCGGGCGAGCATGCGATCACCTCCGAACGGTGCGTCCCCGCGATCACTCTAGCGGTCAGCCGTAACGGAGAGCGGCGCGGGCCGCCGCTTCAGCCCACCAGGACCAGCTTCGCGCCGGCCACGAGCAGCACCACGGCCAGCAACACCCTCAGCGCTGGCGCCCCAAGGCTTCGGCTGCCCAACCCGGAGCCGACGAAGCCGCCCGCCAGCACGGCAGCTCCCCATAGCGGCACGGCGGCAGGCAATGACTGCACGCTGGCCACGTTGCCCGCCAGTCCGGCCGCGGAGTTGACCAGGATGAATGCCGCGGACATGCCTGCCGCCGCGCGTACGCCGGCCCAGCCCGACAGCACGAGCACCGGCGTCAGGAAGATGCCGCCGCCGGTCCCGGTGAGGCCGGCCAGCAGCCCGATCAGCCCACCCACGATGACCGCCACGAGCGGATGGCGGGGACGTGCCCGGGGCTCCTCCTCGGTCGGGGCCTGGGTGGCACGCAACGCGGTCTGCAGCAGGCGGCCGGCCGCCACGAGGAGCACGATCCCGACCAGGACCCGGTAGGTGCTGCCCGGCAGGGAGATGCCCCCGCCCACGAACGCCAAGGGCGCAGAGCCGATGAGGAACGGCGCCAGCGTTCGCCAGTCGATGAGCCCCGAGCGGTGGAAGCGCACGGTCACCACGCTGGCCACCACCAGGTTCAGCACGAGCGCTGTCGGCTTCATGACCGCCTGTGGCAGGCCGGCCAGCGCCATCCCCGCCAGGTAGCCCGAAGCCCCGGCATGCCCCACCGACGAGTAAAGGATCGCCGTGCCGAAGAAGAGTGCCGCAAGGAGGATGGCGTCGTCCACGCCGGCCAGCGTACGGCGCACGATCCCCACTTGTCTGGGGGGCCGATCGGGCTTGAGTCACCGGAAGCCAGGTTGGCACGCAGGTGGCTACGGGAGGCTAAGCCCCTCGACGCCGCGTCGGGACCCCGATGCGGTCGCCGGCCTACCGCGAAGGGGCCGGTCGGCCACGCTCAGCGTCGCGCATCTCTAGCTGAGCTGGCTCCGTGGCGACGCCGAGCGATGGGGCCGAGCCCGGGCACGCGAGGCCTTATGGCCCGATAGGCCTCGATGTGCCAGTGTGGCTGGCAGCGAGCGTCGTATGGGCTCGGCCACGATCCGCCTCAGTCCGCGCCGGCCCCATCCGCGTCGCCCAGCCGAGCCGCGCTCCCCGAGTCGAGCAGCCATGTCGCCTGGGGCAGCACGGCCAGTTGGGCCGGCCAGCGTCGAGGATCTCGTTCTCCTCTCAGCACCTGGCGGACCATCTCCGCCTTGGCCGCACCTGACACCATCACCAGGACGTGCCGCGCCGGCTCCAGCGACCTTGGGGTCAGGGTCACCCGTTCGATGTGCGGCTCTACGTGGCTCGGCGCAGGGATGGCCATCACCAGTGGCACGTCCGTTTCCAGCGCGGCGCTGCCCGGGAACACCGACAGGATGTGGCCGTCCGGCCCCATCCCCAGCAGGATCACGTCGAAGGCTGGCCTGCCCGCCTCGTCCAAAGGCAGAAGTCGGCTCACCTCATCTGCGTACCGTTCGGCGGCGTGACCGGCTCCGAGCCCGCTCCGGATCGCCGCATCGGTCGGGATGGGGTGGACGTTCGCGACCGGGACGGCCACATCGGCGGCCAGGGCGACCCCAGCATCGGCCACCTCGCCGATCCCGAGCATCGCGTACGCGCTACCCGCGTTGGAGTCGGGATGGTCGAGTGGCACGTAGCGGTCGTCGCCCCACCACAGGTGAACGCGGGTCCAGTCCAGTGCCCCCGCGGGCAGGTTCCTGAGCTCCCGGTAGAGACCCGTGGCGGACGAGCCGCCCGTCAGCGCGACGTGTGCCGTGCCATGTGCCGCCACGGCCTCCGTCAGCCAAGCCGTCAGCCGGGTCGCGGCGGCGGCTGCCAGCGCATCAGCATCGGCGAGGACGGCCACCTCACCAGGCTGGCCCATCACGAGCGCCGCCCCTGCCGCCGGCCGCCAGAAAGACGCCGCCCGCCACCACATCGGGATCTCACATCGACCCCGTCAGCTCCACCGCTCGTTCGAGCGCCATCTCGAAGACGGGGTCATGGGCCGTTCGATCGAGCGACTCGGCCAGGAAGGGCGCCTCCTCGAAGGGCTCCAGACGCCCGGCACGCCGTGTCACCTGTGCCCCGTTCCAGTCGGCCGTGGCCAGAAGGTGGTCCGCCTGGCGCGTGACTCGAGCGCGCGTCACGACGCGTCCCCGAGTCAGCTCGAGCTCCACGCGGACCAGCGAACCGGCCGTCTGCATGGAGGGTCCCAGGCCAGCCTTCACGGGGCGGAACTCGATGGGGATCAGCCGTCGACCATGTCTGAAGGCGCCGGTGAAGCGGTCCGAGTCGGGCTCACGGCGCAGCGGCTTGGCCACGCGCCAGTTCAGCGCCGCGGCCAGCCAGCCCGCGAAACAGGCCGCCTTGGAGATGCGCACCGCCGAGCCGGGGCGCGCGAAGTCGATGCGCAGGTGCCGCGCGCTGCTCAACTCCCCGGTCAGCAACGGATGATCGAAGAGCCCCGCGAGCAGCTCCCGCCACAGGCTCAACCTCATCCAGCCGATATCGTGGACGGAGTGGCCCTCGCCGGCCGCTGCGGCCATGCCGCGCAGACCTGCCGCGCCCTCGTCGCGGAAGGACCCCGAATCGACCAGCAGGCCATCCGACGCCCCGGCCAGATCCTTGAAGTAGCGGCTGGCGAAAGGCGGATCGCCCGGCCACCAGAGCACGACCGGCAAGTCGTGGATGAGCAACGGCGCGACGACCGTGGCCAGGTGCTGCGACAGCTCCCCGCCGGTCTTGACCAGGATCTCCTCGGTGCAGACCTCACCGCCGCTCAGGGCAGAGAGGTGACAGGCGGCGTAGATGTGAGCGTCGAAGGTGGTCGGCCCGTCCGGATCGCCAGGCGACAGCACTATGGCTCGAGAGGGATGGCGAGAGGCCAGCGCATTCACGATGGCCATGGCCCGCTCGGCGATCTCCGGCCGCTGTGCCACCACCACCAGGGTGAGGACGCTGGTGCGCATGCGGATCCGGACGTCGCGCCCCTCGTCGGGGGAGACGCCGCCGTGCGCATCGGCGCGCTCCGTCGCACTGGGCGGCGCTGCCTGCGATTCCCGGGCTGCGCCGCTCCAGATCAGGGAAAGCTGATGGACCGTGTCGCTGATGCTGGTAGAGCGGGCATGCCAGCGGGTGGTGGTCGTCTCCAGCGTGGCCGGATGGTCGGCCGTGGGGATGCTCACAGCCGTCGCCAGCGCCGTCCGTCCCGCTCGAGTAGCACTTCCGCCGCGGTCGGTCCCCAGGTGCCCGCTTCGTACGAGCAGATCCCGGTGCCGCTACCCTCGGCGAGGGTGCCCTCCAGGTCCTCCGGGGAGGGGCCCGTCCCGGATTCCTGGGCCTCATCCCATTCGCGCCAGAGATCGATGATGGGCGAGACGATGCCCCAGGCCGCCTCGACCTCGTCGGCGCGCGTGAACAGCGACGCATCGCCCAGCATCGCGTCCAGCAGCAGCGTCTCGTACGCCTCGGGGGCGTCCTTCATGAACGACGTGCCATAGGTGAAGTCCATGTTGACGCTGCGCACATCAAGGCCCAGCTCCGGCACCTTGGCCGCGAAGCGCAGCAGGATGCCCTCATCGGGCTGGATGCGCATGGCCAGCAGGTTCGGCTCCGGGTTGGTGCTGGCATCGCGGAACAGCATCAGTGGCGGCTGCTTGAAGTGGATGGCGATCTCCGTCGCCCGCTTGGGCAGTCGCTTGCCTGTGCGGAGATAGAACGGCACGTCCGCCCAGCGCCAGTTCTGCACCTCCAGCTTGAGCGCCACGAACGTCTCCACCTGGGAATCAGGGGGGATCTCCGGCTCCGCTCGATAGCCGACGACCTTGCGGTCGGCCGACCAGCCCGCGGCGTACTGGCCCCGAACGACTTGGGCGCGGACGCGCGCGGAGGTCCAATCAGGATCGATGGCGCGCAGGACGCGTACCTTCTCGTCCCGCAGGGCATCGGCCTCGAAGGCGATGGGCGGCTCCATAGCCACCAGGCTGAGCAGCTGCAACATGTGGTTCTGGAGGATGTCGCGGCTCGCGCCGGCCTGCTCATAGAACTCGCCGCGTCCTTCCACGCCCAGGTCCTCACCCACGGTGATCTGCACGTGGTCCACGTAGCGCCGGTTCCAGAGCGGCTCGAAGATGCCGTTGCCGAAGCGGAAGACCAGCAGGTTCCGGACCGTCTCCTTGCCCAGATAGTGGTCGATGCGGTAGACCTGCGACTCCTCGAAGACGCGCATCACCGCGTCGTTCAGGGCGCGAGCCGAGGCGAGGTCATGGCCGAAGGGCTTCTCGATGACGATGCGCGCCCAGCCCTCCTGCTGGCGGTCCAGGCCGACCCGTCCCAGGTTGCCGGCGATCTCCGCGTACGAGGAGGGCGGCGTGGCCAGGTAATAGAGACGGTTGCCACGAGTGCCCCGTGCCGCGTCCACCTGCTCCAGCCGCTCCTCCAGCACCTTGAAGTCGGGGCGATCGCCGAACTCGCCCTGCTGGTAGTGGATGCTGTCCGCGAAGTCGCTCCAGATGGCCTCTTCCAAGGGGACCCGCGAGTGCGCCACGATGGCCTTGCGCGCGAGCTCACGGTAGTCGCCGTCACTGAGGTCTCGACGCGCGAAACCGAGGATGGCCGATTCGGGCGGCAGCAGGCCGGCGCGCCGCAGGTTGTAGATGGCGGGCAGGATCTTGCGCTGCGCCAGGTCCCCGGTGGCGCCGAAGATGACCAGGATGCAGGGCTGGGGGATGCGCTCCAGGCGCGTGCCGGCGCGTAGCGGGTTCTCCGGCATGGACGGGCTGTCGCCGCGGTAGACGTGGAGTGCATCGCGCGAGCGTGCCGCAGGAGAGGAGCTGGGCCGCTCGGCCTCGGCCGGGGGCGAGGACTCGGGAGCGCTCGGCTTGGCGGGCTTGACCTTCGCCATGCCCGGCCTGGCGGCCTTGCCCGCGACCACCGTCAGGCGCCCTCGTCCGTGCTCTTCACCGCGTGACCGCCGAACTGAGCACGCAGGGCGGCGAGCACCTTGGCTCCGTAGCTTTCCTCCTGTCGCGACCGGAAGCGGGCCAGCAGGGAGAGCGTGATGATGGGCGCCGGGACGTCAAGGTCCATCGCTTCCTGCACGGTCCAGCGACCCTCACCCGAGTCGGCGACCCAACCCCGGATGTCGGCCAGCGCCTCACCGTGCTGCTCGAAGGCCAGCCCGGCCAGCTCCAGGAGCCACGATCGGATGACCGTGCCATGCTGCCAGGCCTTGGCGATGGCCTCGAGGTCCATCGGGTAGTCGGAGGCGTGGAGGATCTCGAAGCCCTCGGCGTACGCCTGCATGAGCCCGTACTCGATGCCGTTGTGGACCATCTTGGTGTAGTGGCCCGCGCCGGGCGGCCCGCAATGGACGTAGCCACCCTCCGGTGCGAGCGCACGGAACACCGGCTCTAAGGGCTGGACAGCCTCCGGCTCGCCGCCGACCATCGTGCCGTAGCCGTTGGTCAGGCCCCAGACGCCACCAGAGATCCCGGCGTCGACGAATCGGATGCCCTGCTCCTTGAGCATGGTGTGGCGCCGCTTGGAGTCATGGAAGTTGGCGTTGCCGCCGTCCACCAGCGTGTCACCCGGTGCCAGCAGCTCCACGAACTCTCGCAGCGTGGCTTCGGTGGCGTCGCCGGCCGGCACCATCAGCCAGACGACGCGCGGCAGGGGCAGCTTCTCCACTACCTCGGCGGGGGTGTAGGCGCCCTCGAGCCCCTCGGCCACGATCTGATCGGTCTTCTCGCTCGAGCGGTTGTAGACCACGACCCGGTGCCCCGCACCATGCAGCCGTCGCGCCATGTTGGCGCCCATACGGCCCAGTCCCACGATAGCCAGGTCCACCGGTGCCTCCTCTAGCTGAGCGCTCGCTCCATGGCCGCCTGGAGCTCGGCCAACCCGGCGTCGGGATCCTCGGAGAGGTCGACGCGCAGGACCGGCAGGTCGTGCGACTCCAGCGAGGCGAAGTCGCCCAGCGCCTGGGCATCGATCAACACGCCGAACGTCTCCTCACGCCCCGGGATGGGCAGGTCGTCGGGGTGCTGGCCGACCAGCTGGAGGAAGCATCCCGAGGGCGTGCCACCCTTGTGCAGCTGGCCGGTGGAGTGCAAGAACCGCGGTCCGTAGCCCAGCGTCACGGCACGCCCGGTGCGGTCGCGCAGCAACCGCTGGAGCTCGCGCAGCGCCGCGTCGCGCTGGGGAGTGGCCGCCAGATAGGCGTGCACCGAGAGGTAGCCGTTGGGCCGCGCACGCGCCAGGTGGCGGCGCAGCTCGGAGACGAGGTCCGTGGCGGGCTCGGAGAGGCGCAGCGGCGCATCCCCGAAGAGGCGCAGGCGACCCTCCTCTGCGAGCGGCGGATCGGCGGGCAGCGAGGCCTTCTCGGCGAACGCCTCCAGCACGCGTCTCGTGTTGTCCTTGGACTCGGTGACGTTGGGCTCATCGAAGGGGTCGATACCCAGTGCGGCGCCGCAGATGGCCGTGGCGAACTCCCAGCGGAAGAACTCGCCGCCCAGCCAAGCCCCGCCCTCCAGGGCCAGATCGATCACCGGATGGCCGGCCTCGGCCAGCGCTTCCAGGGACGCGTCCGTGGCGGTCTGCCAGGCATCCCCGGTGAGCCGGCCCAGGCGAACGAAGACCCGGTCCGTGCCGTACACGCCCGGTTCGCCCAGCGGCTCGCCATCGACCGGGATGACGCCGGTGCCCCCCTTGCCGGTGCTCTCTGCGATGAGCTGCTCCAGCCAGGCTCCCAACGAGGCCAGCTCGGGCTCTATGACGAAGGTGAGCTTGTCCCGGCCGTTGCGTGCCAGTGCGGCCAGCGTGGCGCCCAGCCAGACGCCCGGGTTGGTCGCGTCGCGGGTGCGGCATTGCTCGGCCATGAGGAGGGCGTCGCGGAGAAGCTCATCCAGATCGAGACCCATGAGCGCGGCAGGCACCAGGCCCACGTAGGTCAGCGCGCTGTAGCGGCCGCCCACGTCCTCCGGGTTCAGGAACACGCTGCGGAAGGCGTCGGTCTCCGGGATGGCCTCCAGGCTCTTGCCCGGATCGGTGATGGCCACGAAATGCTCCCCGGCGCGGGACTGGGGGGCACGCCCATGGACCTCCTCGGCTCCCTCCCAGAGATGCGCCAAAAAGGCGAGCGTCTCGGTGGTCGTGCCGGACTTGGAGGCGATCAGATAGAGCGCCGTGTTCGGGGCGGCCACCTGCGTGGCGTGGCGGACGGCTTCCGGGTCGGTCGAGTCCAGCACGGACAGGGCGATCCCACTCTGGGACATGGGAAACGAGCGAGCGAGCACCTCGGGGGCCAGGGACGAGCCACCCATGCCGCAGACCAGCGCACGGTCAAAACCTTCGCTGGAAGCGGCCAGCCCGAAGGCCGTCAGCTCCGCCGCGCGCTCGGCGAAGGCCTCCGGCGCGTCCAGCCAGCCCAGCCGGTTCGCGATGCCCTCCTGGGTCCGTGCGTCGTCCGACCAGAGGGCCGTATCACGGGCCCACAGTCGCTCTGCCCAGCGGCCCTCCACAGCCCGTGCTATGGCGTCTTCCACGGGACCGCGCAGCGCGGCCGGCAGGCGCAGCGGCAGGCCGAACGGCGCGTCCAGCACGGGTGTGCGCGAGGTCGGCGTCATGGGCGCGTCGGTCATTCGGTCGCCTCCCGATCGCCGGGCACGCCCTGCCCGCCGGGCTGGGCGGTGTTTTCGGCGACCTCCCCCGGGCCGACGTGATCAGGTGCCGGAGAGACGACGCCACGGAGGTCGCCCGTCAGGACGCCGCGAGCCACCTCGACCGCGCGCTCGACCGTGAATCCGAAGCGTTGGAAGATGTCCTGGGCGGGGGCCGATGCCCCGAAGCGCTCGATGGCCATCATCGCCCCCTCCGGCCCCACCCAGCGATCCCAGCCGAGCGATGCGCCTGCTTCGATGCTCACCCGCTTGGTGCATTCCGGCGGCAGCACCTCCTCTCGGTACGGTGCTTCCTGCTCCTCGAAACGCTCCCAGCAGGGCATCGATACGACGCGCGTCCGGATGCCCTCGGCGGAGAGCTCCTCCCTGGCGGCCATGGCCAGTTGCAGCTCCGAGCCGGTGGCGAGGAGGATGAGGTCCGGACGACACGGATCGCCTTCCTCGTCGGTGGCCTCGGCCAGGACGTAGGCGCCTCGTGAGACGCCTTCCGCGGCCATCTCCTGCGTGCCCGGCAGCGTGGGCAGCTTCTGGCGCGAGAAGGCCATGGCCACGGGGCCGTCGCGCCGCTGCACGGCGAGCCGCCAGGCGGCCACCGCCTCGTTCCCGTCGCCCGGCCGCAGGAACCAGAGGTTGGGCATGGCCCGCAGGGAGGCGTAATGCTCCACCGGCTGGTGCGTCGGTCCATCCTCGCCGAGTCCCACCGAGTCGTGCGTCCAGACGTACAGCACGTGCAGCCGGGAGAGGGCCGCCAGACGCACGCTGCCGCGCATGTAATCGCTGAAGTTCAGGAAGGTGCCGGCATAGGGCAGCAGCGCGCCGTGATAGGCGATGCCGTTGACCGCCCCGCCCATGGCGTGCTCGCGGACGCCGAAACGGATGTTGCGACCCGCTTCCTCGGCCCCGAAGTCGCCGCCGCCGCCCTTGATGTCCGTCAGGTTGCTCTCCGAGAGGTCGGCGGCGCCCCCGAAGAGCTCCGGCAACACCGCGCCCAGGACCTGGAGCGTGTCGTTGGAGGCATTCCTTGTGGCGACCGCCTCACCGGCCTCGTAGCGCGGCAGATCAGCGTCCCAGCCGTCGGGCAGCGTGCCCGCCATCCGTCGCTCCAACTCGCTCGCTTCGTCCGGGTACGCCGCGGCGTAAGCCTCCAGGCGAGCCCGCCAATCACGTACCAGCTCCTCGCCGCGCGGCACTGCTTCGCGGAACCAGTCGCGCGCCGGCTCAGGGATGTGGAACGTCTTGTCCGGGTCCCAGCCGTAGGACTCCTTGGTGAGGCGCACCTCATCGGGGCCGAGCGGCGAGCCGTGCGCCTTCTGCGTTCCCTGTTTGTTGGGGGACCCGTGGCCGATCTCCGTGCGCACCGCGACGAGGCTGGGCCGTGGGTCATCTCGCGCCGCCTTGATGGCCGCCTCGATGGCATCCAGGTCCGTGCCGTCCTCGACCCGACGAGTGTCCCAGCCATACGCCTCGAAGCGCTTCAGCACGTCCTCCGACCAGGCCATCCCGGTGGGTCCATCCAGCTGCACGTGGTTGTCGTCCCAGAGGAACACGACCTTACCTAGACGCAGATGGCCGGCCAGGCTGGCCGCCTCGGCGGAGATGCCCTCCTGGAGATCGCCGTCGGAGCAGATGCCGTAAGTCCAGTGATCGATGAGCTCGTGGCCGGACCTGTTGAACTCCGCCGCCAGCCGTCGCTCGGCGATGGCCATGCCCACGGCGTTGGCGAAGCCCTGACCCAGTGGTCCCGTCGTGGCATCGACGCCGGGCGTGAGCCCGTACTCGGGGTGCCCCGGCGTGCGCGAGCCGTACTGGCGGAACTGCTTCAGCTCATCGAGCGACAGTTCATATCCGGTCAGGTGCAGCAGCGAGTAGAGCAGCATGCTGGCGTGGCCGGCGGACAGGAGGAAGCGGTCCCGATCGAACCAGTCGGGAGAGGTGGGTGCATGGCGGAGGAAGCGCGTCCATAGGACGTAGGCCATGGGCGCGGCGCCCATCGGTGCACCGGGGTGCCCGCTGTTGGCCTGCTGCACGCCGTCGATGGAAAGCGTGCGGATGGTGTCCACGGCAAGTCGATGGTCGATGGCCTCGGTGGGTCGGGCGGTCACGGTCATGTGTCGCCATGATAGAGGCCGGGGGTCAACGTCCCGTCAGCGAGGTCGCACGTGTCTCTCTCAGCGGCATCTCGGATCGGCAGGCGGCGCAAGGCTGAGGCACGCGGCGCTGTGCGTCTGGTGGTGTTGGGCGATCTGGTGCTGGACATCGTGGCACGTGGTGACGGGCCGGTGGAGGCGGCCTCCGACGTCTCGGGCACGGTCCGCTTCCGCCAGGGCGGCTCCGCCGCCAACACGGCACGAACGTTCGCAGGGCTGGGCGGCCGGGCCACGTTCATCGGCGCCGTGGGACGCGATCAGTGGACGCGCCGCCTGACGGCGGCGGTCCGGACGGAGGGCGTGACGGTCCACGCGGTGCCGGTCTCACGGCCCACCGCGCGCCTGGTGGCGCTGCTGGGCACCGACGGCGAGCGCTCCTTCGTGGTGGAACGCGGTGCCGCCGACGCGCTGGACGCCGCGGATCTGGATGCTGCCTGGTTCCGCTCCTGCGACGCGCTTCACCTGCCCGGCTACTCGCTGTTCACCCAGCCGCTGGCCAGTGCGGCCATGCGTGGAGCCGACCTGGCCCGGGATCGAGGAGCGATCATCTCCATCGACCTGTCGTCCCGGGCGCCGCTGCTGGCATTGGGACGGCGCAGGGCGAGAGAGGTCCTCGAAGAGCTGCGGCCGACCGTCGTCTTCGGCAACCGCGGCGAGGTGACGGCATTGACCGGCGCCCGGCACGAAGAGCGGCTGCTGCGCCTGTCGCCCATCGTGGTGGTGAAGGAGGGCGCCGCTGGGTGCCGTGTGCTGGCACGAGCGGGGGAGGGCACGGAGGTGCTGCGCCTGACCGTGGCCACGACCACGATGGTGGCGCGGGATACCACCGGCGCGGGCGATGCCTTCGACGCCGGGTTCCTCTTCTCGTTGCTGACGCGGCCGCGGGATGGGGGCTCCGCGCTGCGCGAGCGGGATCCCGTGCCGCGGGATGCGGGTTCGCTGCGCCGGGCGGCAGTGGCGGGTCACCGAGCCGCGACGTCGCTGCTTCGTGCGCCCCGCCCGGAGCTGCCCGACCGATGACGGCCCGCGACCGATCCGTCGGGATCGAGGTCGCGGCGGAGGTCGCTGCGGCGCTGGCCGCGGCGCGCCCGGTCGTGGCACTGGAGTCGACGCTCATCACGCACGGCCTTGCCTATCCTCACAACCTGGAGGCAGCTGCGCGTGCCGAGGCCGCCGTTCGGGCGGGGGGCGCGGTGCCAGCCACCGTGGCCGTGGGGGGAGGCGCCATCCGCGTGGGACTGGAACGGGCCCGACTGGAGGAGCTGGCCCAGGTGGAGGATCCCTGGAAGGTGACGCGCCAGAACCTCGCCGCGGCACTGGGGCGGGCCGGGTGGTCCGGGACGACGGTGTCGGCCACGATGATCGCAGCTCGCCTGGCGGGCATCGAGGTCTTCGCCACGGGCGGCATCGGCGGCGTTCATCGCGGCGGCGAGCGATCGATGGACGTGTCGGCTGACCTGGAGGAGCTGGCGCGTACGCCGGTGGCGGTGGTGTGTGCCGGCCCCAAGTCCATCCTGGACGTGCGGCGCACGATGGAGGTGCTCGAGACCCGCGGCGTGCCCGTGGTGGGCTGGGGCACGGAGGAGCTGCCGGGCTTCTTCAGCGTGGGCTCGGGTATCGCGCTGTCCCAGCGAGTCGGGTCGGGGCATCAAGCCGCGGATCTGGTGCGGCGTCAGCGCGCTCTGGGCCTGGAGTCGGGCATCCTCTTCTGCGTGCCCATCCCGGCCGCCACCGCGCTGCCGCGCGAGGAGGCCGAAGCAGCCATCGAGCAGGCGGAACGAGAGGCCGCGGCGGCAGGCGTGCACGGGCCGCGGAGCACTCCCTGGGTCCTGGCTCGTGTGGCCGAGCTGACCGAAGGCCGCTCCGTCCTGGCCAACCTCGCCCTGATCGAGAACAACGCGCTGATCGCGGCGGAGCTTGCGGCGGCGCTCGCCGCTGGGCCGTAGCCAGGGGGCCGAGCCGGACACCGCCAAGCGCTCGGAACCGCCACTTATCACCCGGGGTGATGGTAAGTCGGTTCCCAGACGCGGAAAGCACCGCCCATCATCCCGAGTGATGCTCGGTGGAAGTCCCACGCTTGCGGGGACGCCGGCGGTCGGTCGCGTCCCGCATAGCATCACCCCCGGTGATGAGTGGTGGAAAGCCACGGGCGCGGGGGCCAGGGGCGCCCTCGGCGATGAGCGTCCGGATTCGCTAGGATGCACTGCGTTCTCCACCACGGACGGCGACGCCGCGCCTCTTGAGATCCGGGAGGGAACCCACGGCCGCCGAGCCGTCGCATGGCGCGCCGCCAGTCTCGACGCTCTCCTCCGAGGTTCACCGTGTCCTCGCCAAGCACACCGCTGGCCATCGATGCACGCGACGTGCGCCGTGTCTACAAGGCCAAGCCCGCACCCATCGTAGCTCTGGAGTCGATCGACCTGGAGGTCGCCTCGGGCGAGCTCTTCGGGCTGCTCGGACCCAACGGCGCGGGCAAGACGACGCTCATCAAGATCCTCACCACGCTGCTCCTGCCGACCTCGGGGACGGCCCGTGTGTTCGGCTTCGATGTCTCCCGGCAGCACGCGCAGATCCGCCGGATCATGAACATCGTCTCGGGCGGAGAGCAGTCGGGCTACGGCCTCCTCCAGGTGCGCGAGCAGCTCTGGATGTTCAGCCAGTTCTACGGGGTCGGCGCGCGCGAGGGCTGGCGCCGTGTGGACGAGCTGATCGACCTGGTCGGCCTCCAGGAGCAGCGCGTCCAGAAGGTCTCTTCTCTCTCCACCGGTCAGCGCCAGAAGCTGAACTTCGCACGCGGCCTGCTCAACGACCCGTGGATCTTCTTCCTCGACGAGCCGACCCTTGGTCTTGATGTCTCGGCGGCACGGGCCGTGCGCGAGCTGGTGGTCGAGTGGAAGGCGGCCGTGCCCGGTCGCACGATCCTGCTGACGTCCCACTACATGGCGGAGGTCGAGGAGCTCTGCGAGCGGCTGGCCATCGTCGATCGTGGCCGCATCCTGGCCATCGGCACGCCGGCCGAGCTCAAGCGGCGCGTGCAGCGCGAGTCGATCTTCGAGCTGGAGCTGGACCGACTTGATGGCGGGCCGCAGACGCTGGAGGCGCTGCCCGGCGTGGTCAGCGCCATCATCCCCGGCCTCACCGACGCGTCGAACGGAGAGCCGCGGAGGACGGTCAGCGTGAAGCTCGCCCTCGTCGACGATGGTGCGCTGGGCTCGGTGGTCTCATCGCTGGCCGGCCTGGACGCTCACATCGTCGCCCTGAGGAAGTCGGAGCCCACGCTGGAGGACGTCTTCATCGAGCTGGTGGGCCGCGGCTTCGAAGCACCCGAGACGCCCCAGGCGCCTGAGACGGCCCAGCCGCCTGAGTCGCGCGAGTCCGCGGAGGAGAAGCCGCGGTGAGCGCCATGCCCTCGCGCAGCCCCTACGTACACCGCCCGACGCGCAGCCCCCGGGATGCTGCGGAGTGGCCGGCACGCCGCGTGCTGGTCACGAATCTGCGCACCATCTGGGGCCGCGCCTACCCGCGGGTCATCGGCATGATGCGGGAGCCGTCGTGGCTCTTCTTCGAGATCATGCTGCCGTTCCTGACGACGTCGGCCTTCGTCTTCGTGTATCGAGCGCTGGCCGCCCCGCCAGAGTACGTCGGGTTCGTGGTGCTGGGCGGCGCCATGACCGCGTTCTGGCTCAACGTCATGTGGCTCATGGCGGCGCAGCTCTACTGGGAAAAGGACCAGGGCAACCTGGAGCTCTACTTCGCGGCACCGATCAGCATGATGAGCGTGCTCCTGGGCATGGCCATCGGCGGGCTGCTGATGAGCTGCTTCCGCGCCGCCGTGGTGCTCCTGGTGGGCACGTTCCTGTACGGGGTCGTCTTCTCCGTCGACCAGTGGTTCCTGTTGCTCTCCGTGTTCTTCCTGACGCTTGCGGCGCTCTACGGCCTGGGCATGGTCCTGGCCACTCTCTTCCTGCTCTGGGGCCGGGAGGCGTGGCACCTGACGCAGCTGCTCCAGGAGCCGGTCTACTTCGTGTCAGGGCTCAACTTCCCCGTGGCGCGGCTGGGCGTCCTGGGCGCGGCGGCCATCTCGACCATCCCCTTGGCCGTCGGCCTGGACGCCATGCGCCAGCTGGCCTTCGCCGGTTCGCCGGAGACGGCCGGGGCGCTGCCGCCCGAGGTGGAGGCACTCATCCTGGTGGTCATGGCGGCCTTCTTCATCGCGCTGGCGCGCCTCCTACTGGGTGTCATCGAGCGCATGGCCCGCCAGGAGGGCAAGCTCACCATGCGCGGCTCATGAGCGCTCTGCCGGAGGTAGCCCGCTGGTCGGGCGGGTCGGA
>Ga0136617_10002312_pt1 | contig 16985 bp, 26 predicted proteins | sample AntDrymUQ3222106_2_FD_129672 | JGI IMG/M metagenome (GOLD analysis project Ga0136617, IMG submission 129672) | Polar desert sand microbial communities from Dry Valleys, Antarctica - metaG UQ322 (21.06) | ecosystem: Environmental > Terrestrial > Soil > Desert | place: Antarctica: Dry Valley...
AAAGCCGCCGCCGCTTCGTTCGCCGCCGTTCCCATCGCCGGCCCCAATTCCTCTTCCGTGCGCACGATTCGCATGCCGCGCCCGCCGCCGCCCGCCGCCGCTTTGACGATTACCGGAAATCCTATTTCGCGCGCGATGGCGAGAGCTTCATCCTCAGACGTCAGAGGGTCGGGGCTTCCCGGAAGGATCGCCAACCCGGCCTCCTTCATCGCACGGCGGGCCTCGACCTTGTCGCCCATCGTGCGGATGACATCGGGGCGCGGGCCGATGAACTTGATGTTGCAAGCCTCGCAGATTTCGGCGAAGTAAGAAGATTCCGCGAGAAAACCGTAACCGGGATGAATCGCATCAACATTAGTTATTTCGGCAGCGGCAATGACGGAAGGAATGTTCAGGTAGCTCTGCGCGGACGGCGCGGGGCCGATGCAAATCGCTTCGTCGGCGAACCGCACATGCAGCGAATCCCGGTCGGCTTCGCTATGCACGGCGACGGTGCCAATGCCCATCTCTTTGCACGTCCAGATGATGCGACAGGCAATCTCGCCCCGGTTGGCAATGAGAATTTTGCGGAATCTACGCATTTACAAGTTCAAAGTTCAAAGTTCAAGGTTCAAAGTTTAATAAGCCGGCGGTTGACTTTGAACCTTGAACTTTGAACTTTGAACTATTTTCTAATTCCGAAAAGTGGCTGTCCGTACTCGACCGGTTGGGAGTTTTCGACGTAAATTTTCTCAACCACTCCGCTCGTTTCGGCCAGAATCTCATTCATCAGTTTCATCGCTTCAATGATGCAGACGACCGTGTCCGATTCGACCTCGCTGCCCGCGCGCACGAATACGTCAGCGTTCGGCGATGGCGCGCGGTAAAACGTCCCGACGATGGGCGAAGTAAGAATGAACAAGTTTTCATCCTCAGCCTGAGACTCACTTTCCGCCCCTTCGGTCTTGGCGGAGGACGCAGCGGTTGCGGGCGGCGGCGCTGTCAATGTTTGGCTGGGCGATAAAGGCGATTGCGCTGAAGTTGCCGGGGTTGTCAGTGTCGCCGGGTTCGATGCGGGCAACCCGGCGGGCGGCGTTGAGGGAGCAGGAGCGGCGCTCGCGTGCGCCATTTGATTCCGGCTTAATCGCACACGAACATCTTTGTTCTCAAGCTCAAAATCCGTCAGGCCGTGCGAGGTGAACAACTCCATCACTTCGCGCAACTCGTCAATGTTGAGTGTGGATTCGGAGTGACGCGAAGGTTGTGGCTGATTTTGAAAACGGCGTCGCCCGGCATTATGACGGCCTCCGCCGCGACGTTCGCCCTGCGGCTTTTCGCTCTCTCGGGGTTGCTCTTGACTGTTCCCTCGCGTCCCCTGATTTTGGTCGCTCATACTCTCTACACTCCGAGCAAGCTTTTAAGAAATGCGCCGCGCCTTACGTCTCTCTACAAAACAAAAGCCCCACAACCGCTCGCGCGCCGGCGGTAATTGGGGCTTGCGGCTGGCGTGTAAAAAATCTTGCCGGGTGCGCGCTTTCAGCTATGGCGTACCCGGCGTGTACTCCTTGTCGCTCTTAATCAGTCTTTTTCTCAGCCGCAGTTGATTCCGTTTTCTTTGATCGGCTCCCGCCACTGCCGGCGTGGTCGTCCTCCCCCGCGTCCGGCACTGAGCCTGTGCCCCGCGCCTCAGTGGTTTCCTCTTTCTCGAAAGTCTTGTCGGCCTTCTGCCCGCCGCGACGGCCCCCCTTCGCCGCGCTTGATTCGCTGGCGCGCGTCGTTTTCTTTTTATCCGAAGTCACAGACTTGGCGCGTTTCGATGAAGACTCCACGGCCTCGCGCTCACGCGGATTATCAACCAACTCAATGATCGCGACCTCAGCGTTATCGCCGTCGCGGTGGCCGAGTTTAATAATGCGCGTGTAGCCGCCCGGACGATCTTTATAACGCTCGCCGAGATCATCAAACAGACGCTTCAATGCGGCCACGCCAGCCGTGCGCGGCGCACGCACGCCGCCACGCTTGCCGGTCGAAAGCGCCTGTGTGCGATTCCCGGCGTGGAAGAATGCGGCGGCCTGGCGGCGCAGATGCACCGCGTCGGCGGCAACACTGTCGCCCTGCAAGTTTTTCGCGCGGCACGACAGAGTGATGGCGCGCTCGACGAAAGGCCGCAGTTCTTTAGCCTTCGGTAAAGTTGTAACGATGCGCTCGTCGCGCGCGTTGATTAATGATGTCGCAAGATTACGCAACATTGACATCCGATGCTCAGTGGTGCGCCCCAATTTGCGATGTGCTTTTAGATGTCGCATGGTTTTCAGGTGATAGGTGATAAGTGATGAGTGAAGGAGAAAGAGTTTTACTCTTATCACCCGTCACTCATCACCCACCACTGATTTATTCTTCGTCCTCGTCGTCTTCGTCGTCCTCGAAGTCGCTGAGGTCGCCGTCACGCCCGCCCGAACCCGGAATCGGGTTCCCCTGTTCGTCAAACTCCATCCCGAAATCCAGCCCCATCCCATGAAGGATGTCCTTAATCTCGTTCAGGGATTTTTTGCCGAAGTTCTTGGTCGCGAGCATCTCCCGCTCGCTGCGCTGCACGAGGTCGCGGATGGTGCGGATGTTCGCGTTCTTCAGGCAGTTGTATGAGCGGACAGACAGTTCCAACTCGTCCACCGAACGGTCGAGTTGATCGTTGCGCGGGAGCGGCGGGCGCTCCATGTTGGCATACGCGAAGTCGTCCGTGTCCTCTTCAAAATTAATGAAGATCGCCATGTGGTCTTTGATCAGCTTCGCGGCGAGGCCGATGGCGTCGTCGGGCTTCACCGAACCATCCGTCCAGACTTCAATCGTCAGCTTGTCGAACTCCGTGTTCTGACCGAGACGCGCCGCCTCGACCGTGTAGTTAACCTTTTTCACCGGCGTGTGGACGGAGTCCACCGGGATGTAGCCGAGCGAAAGGTCTTCGTCGAAATTGCGCTCGGCGGGAACATAGCCGCGCCCGCGCTTTAACCGCATCTCGACTGTGAGCGAGCCTCCCTCGCTAACGGTCGCCAGGTATACGTTGGGGTCAAGCACCTCAACGTCGCCGTCCGCCTCGATGTCGCCGGAGGTTACGTCGCCGGCCGTATCTTTGGTAATCGTTAGAGTTTTCGGCTCGTTGCCGTGAAGTTTGAACGGGATTTGTTTCAAGTTCAAAATCACATCCGTCGCGTCCTCGACGACGCCGCGAATGGACGAAAATTCGTGCTCAACGCCTTCGATTTTCACCGCCGTAATCGCGGCGCCTTCGATGGAAGACAGGAGCGCGCGGCGCAGAGAGTTGCCGATAGTCGTACCGAAGCCGCGCTCGAAGGGTTGCGCGGAGAAGCGCCCGTAGCGCTCGGTCAAGGTTTCGCCTTCCACTGCGAGGCGGCGCGGCATCTGAAATCCTGTCCAGAGATTGTGTTGATCTATAGCCATAATTTAGTAGTCCGAAGCTGGGAGCCTGAATCTTGGAGTCTAAAGACTAGAGCCAAAAGGCTCCAAGCTTTAGACTCCAGACTTTTGATGGTTACTTGCTGTAAAGCTCGACGATCAATTGCTCATTGATTGAACGGTCAATGTCGGCGCGCGTCGGGAGACTGGCGATTCGCGCGCTCATCTCTCCGCCTTCGGCGGGCATCGTCCACGAGGGACGACCGCGACCGGCGGCCGTCTGCCACGCCCCCTCGACATGAGGGTTGGTGCGGCTGGCCTCGCGAATGCCGACCGTGTCGCCTTGCTTTACTTGGAATGACGGAATGTCAACCTTGCGCCCGTTGACTTCGACGTGGCCGTGGTTGACCAATTGGCGTGCTTGACGGCGCGAGGTGGAGAAGCCAGCACGGTAGACGGCGTTATCCAGTCTCCGCTCCAGCATGATTAAAAGGTTGTCGCCGGTGATGCCCTTCTGGCGGGCCGCGCGCTCGAAATAATTACGGAACTGCCCTTCGAGAACAAAATAGATGCGCTTGACCTTCTGCTTCTCGCGCAACTGCTGACCGTACCCGACAAGCGCCTTACCGCGACGCAAAGAGTTGCCGTGTTGTCCGGGCGGCTGAGTGCCGCGCTTTTCAATTGGACACGAGGGCTTGTAACACCGGTCGCCCTTCAAAAACAGTTTTGCACCTTCGCGGCGGCACAGACGGCACACCGCCCCACGATACCTAGCCACTTCTTTTTTGCCTCCTGCCTGCGTTTATGCTGTCAGCGTTCAACGCTAGGCGGAAAAGTTTACAGGCCGCTCAATACTTTCGCCGCGACCCTTCATCCTTTAGATCATTTGATTTCGGATTGCGGATTGAAAACAGGTTGTCTTCTAATCCGCATTCCGAAATTCGCAATCGTTACACTCTGCGACGCTTCGGCGGACGGCAACCGTTGTGCGGAATCGGCGTCGTATCGCGGATCACGCTGACGCGGATGCCGGCGTTGTTGATCGCCCGAATCGCCGACTCACGCCCGCCGCCCGGACCTTTGACGCGCACTTCACACTGATGCATTCCGGCATCCTTCGCCTTGTTCGCTGCTTCATAGGCCGCCTGCTGAGCAGCGAATGGCGTTCCTTTACGCGAGCCACGAAAGCCGCGCGCGCCCGAAGAAGATTGCGAGATCAGATTTCCCTCAAGGTCTGTGATCGAAATCATCGTGTTATTAAACGACGCTGCGATATGCACAATCCCGACTGGAATGTTCTTCTTCTCTTTCTTCCTAAAAACTTTCTTCTTACCGCCAGTTGCTTTTGCCATAGAACCTCAGAGGTCAGAGGTCAGAGGTCAGAGGTCAGAGATGGTAGCCTTGTTGACTGACCTCTGACCTCTAGCCTCCGCCCTCTATGATTTATTTCTTGCCGGGGGCCTTTTTCTTCGCAATTGTCGCGCGGCGCGGCCCTTTGCGGGTGCGCGCGTTAGTGTGCGTGCGCTGTCCGCGCACCGGCAACGCGCGGCGGTGACGCAAACCTCGGTAGGAGCCGATGTCCATCAAACGCTTGATGTCCATTTGCGTGCGCTTACGCAGGTCGCCCTCGACATCGCCCTGCGCTTCGAGGATCGAGCGGATTCGCCCCAGTTGCCCCTCATCCAACTCGCGCACGCGGGTGTCAGGATGAATCTCGGCTTCGCGAAGTATGGAATTTGCGCGCGAACGGCCAACGCCATAAATGTACGTTAGACCTATCTCAACACGCTTGTTAACCGGAAGATCAACGCCAACAATACGAGCCATCTCTTAATCTCTCCACCGTTTACTAAAATAAAGAATTTGCGCCTTCGGATTTTCGATTGAAAGTAACCGGAAGGTTAATTAGCCGATAGCGTCAAACGAACTCGAAGTCCCACTCACCCCTGACGCTGCTTGTGCTTCGGGTTGGTGCAGATCACGCGCACCACGCCTTTGCGGTGAATAATCTTGCAGTTATCACACATTTTTTTGACTGAAGCGCGTACCTTCATGCCTCGCCCTCACTTCCTTCGCCACACAGTAGCGTCAACTGGGTCAACCGCAAAATCGGTGTAACCGGCAAATTGCGGATAATAGCACACTGCCAACGCTCGCTCCAAGCCAGCGCGAAGGTGTGGTTTATACGTAGGCGTTCTCTAGTGGCGCAACACTCTCAGAGATGTGCGTGAGCACTTGCGGGCCTTCTTCCGTCACTGCAACCGTGTGCTCAACGTGCGCGCTTGGCTGCCCGTCCACCGTGACGACCGTCCATTTATCACTCAACAATTTCGTGTGATGTGAACCCATATTGATCATCGGTTCGACGGCGAAAACGTACCCGGTTTTGATTTTCGCACCCGTGCCGGGAGAGCCGTAGTTAGGTATTTGTGGGTCTTCGTGCATGCGGCGTCCGATTCCGTGCCCCACGTATTCACGAACCACCGAGTACCCGTTGGATTCCGCGTGCTGCTGAACTGCCCAGCCGATGTCGCCGACATGCCTACCGGGTCGGCACTGCTCAATCGCCCGCTCAAGACATTCTTCGGCCACGCGAATCAGCCGCAACTTATCATCGCCCACGCGCCCGACAGGTATTGTCGTGGCCGTGTCGCCGACGTACCCATTCAATATTACGCCACAATCAATTGAGAGAATGTCGCCGTCCTTTAGCCCCTGTTTCGACGGGAAGCCGTGAACCACCTGTTCGTTCACCGAAGCGCAAATCGAGGCCGGGAAACCGTGATAGCCTTTGAAAGCAGGAACCGCGCCCGCGTCGCGGATCATCTTTTCCGCCGCCGCGTCGAGGTCAAAGGTCGTCGCCCCCGGTTCCACCAGACGGCGCAACTCCCGAAGGACTGACGCCACGAGTCGGCCCGCAACGCGCATCTTCTCCAATTCTTTTTTTGACTTCCCGATAATCATAAAAGCGGTGATGGGTGATAAGTGATGGGTAATAAGTAATACAAAAGGTTTCGCTCTTATCACCTATCACCCATCACTGTCTTTTCGATGTCCGCATAAATAGTTTCCGGCTCGCGCGTGCCGTCAACGACAATCAAACGCCGCGACGATTCGTAATAGTCGAGGAGCGGCTGCGTATCATGCTCATATGTTTCGAGCCGCTTCTTTATCGTTTCCGCGTTGTCATCCGCGCGTCTCACTAACTCCGCGTCCGGGTGTTTGTCGCAGCGCCCCTCAATTCTCGGAGGTTTGAAATAGACGTTATAAATCTCATTACACACCGGACAATTACGGCGTCCGGTCGCCCGCCGTTCGAGCAACTCAAACGGCACGTCAACCAGAATGGCGATGATTTCATGCCCCTGTTTGACGACCAATCTCTCAAGCATCTCGGCCTGCACGGTGGTGCGCGGGAAGCCGTCGAGTACGTAACCGTCGCGGCAATCATCGCGGCTCGTCCGTTCTTCAACGATTTGAACCATCAGGTCGTCCGAAACTAATTTGCCCGACGCCAGCACCGGGCGCACTTCCTCGGCCAGAGGCGTCTGCGCCTTCGCCATCGCGCGCAGCATATCACCCGTCGAAATTTGCGGCAGTCCCAGACGTTCCTGCAGCAGACGCGCTTGCGTTCCCTTGCCCGCCCCCGGCGCACCCATCGGAACGATAATCTTTGCCATAAATCAGGGGTCGGGCGTCGGGGGTCGGAGATAGCTTTTATTAACCCCGGCTCCCGACCCATGGCCCCCGCTTTTTATCCTCTGCGCCCGCGAATGCGGCGGCTGCCCGGCCCGAAGAAGCCGTCGTAGTTTCGCATCACGAGTTGCGCTTCGATCTGCGCGACCGTATCCATTGCGACGCCGACGAGAATCAGCAGACTGGTGCCGCCGAAGAAAAATTGGTAGCCCATCCCCGTCGGTATCCACCCCAAGCCCGGAGTCGTACTGAAGAAAGCGTCGAGACCCGGGCCGATGAATGGTAGGCGCGCGACCTTGAAACCGCTCAGCATAATTTGCGGGATCAATGCGACGAGCGCGAGGTAAATCGCGCCGACCGCCGTCAATCGCGTCAGAATCGTGTTTAGAAATTCGGCAGTATTTCTTCCGGGGCGGATGCCGGGGATGAAGCCGCCGTGCTTTCGCAGGTTGTCGGCGACTTCTTCGACGTTGAAAATAATCGTGATATAGAAGAACGTGAATATCACAATTAGCGAAATAAAAATCAACTCGTAATACGGGTCGCCGCCGTGAAATGCGTTGAAGAAGCTTTGCAGCTTGAAGCGCCACGAGTCGGGCTGGTTCGGGTCGAAGGTGATGAACTGTAGAGCCGTCTGTGGGATCGCCAGCATTGACGACGCGAAGATTACCGGGATGACGCCGCCCATATTAACTTTGAGCGGCATATTCGTCTGCTGCCCGCCGACGACTTGACGCCCGACGTGGCGCTTAGCGTAACTGATTGGGACTTTGCGCCGCCCCGATTCGACGAACACGATAAAGGCGATCAGCGCGACGAGCACCGCGATGAGCGCGATGACGCCGATGCTGGCGAACGTGTCGCCGCCGCGCACGCGCTCGAAAACTTGTAGCACGCCGTTCGGCAGTCCGATGACGATGCCGGCGAAAATCAGCATCGAGATGCCGTTGCCGATACCCCGCTCGGTGATCTGCTCGCCGAGCCACATTACGAAAATAGTGCCCGTCGTGAGCGTCAGCATGATGGTCAGCACGAAGCCGATGCCGGAATCGCCGACGTTATTCGCCTGAAGCCAGCGTGCCACAATGAAGGTCTGGAAGCCGGCAAGGACGACTGTTAAATAGCGCGTATATTGATTGATCTTCTGCCGACCCGCCTCTCCCTCCTCCTGTAACTTCTTCAACTGCGGGAAGACGGTCGTCATCAATTGCAGGATGATTGAGGCTGTGATGTACGGCGTCACGCCAAGCGCGAAGACGGAGATGGTACGAAAGTTTCCGCCGGAGAAAAGGTCGAGCACGCCGAGCAGCGTGCTCCCGACTTCATTCCACACGCGCTCCAGTTGCGCCTTGTTAATGCCGGGCGCGGTGACGTGTGCGCCGAGGCGATAAACGGCGAGCAAGCCCAGCGTGAAAAAGATGCGCCGACGCAAATCCGGCACGCTGAACATGTTTCGAACGGCGGCGAAGAACTTGTCCATGTTAATAACTCTTTCGGACTAATACCTTAGAGTTGGCCTTCTATAAATCCACCTCTACAACGCATACGCGCGATTGCGAGAGGCGACGGGTCGGAGGCTCAAATCTAACTCACCGGTAAGAACGCTAAAGACACAGGGAGTATTTTCCCTGCGTCCTTCGCAACCCGGTTCGACACGTTGATTGTCAAAGTTTACTGCTGCGGTGTTTCACCATTGGCCTGCGGCTGGGCATTCGTAATCACCGTCACCGCGCCGCCGGCGCGCTCGATCTTTTCGCGGGCGCTTTTCGTAAAGCGATGTGCAGAGACGCGCAACGACTTGGAAAGCTCGCCCGTTCCGAGGACGACCACGTCGCGTCGAGCCTTTTTGATGAGTCCGCGCTCGTGCAGCGCTTCGGGCGTCACTTCGTCATTCGCGCCAAAACTGTTTTCGAGCGCGGAGAGGCTGACCTCGATCCATTCTTTCTTAAAAATGTTGGTGAAGCCGCGTTTCGGCAGGCGACGCTGGAGGGGCATCTGGCCGCCTTCAAATCCAATTTTCGCGCTGTAGCCCGAACGGGACTTTTGGCCTTTGTTACCGCGACCGGCCGTTTTGCCGAGACCTGATCCGGGGCCGCGTCCCACCCGTTTCTTCTTGTGCGTCGAACCTGCCGCCGGTCGTAAATTATTCAGTCCGATAGCCATGCTTTACTCCGTAATGCGATTTTAGATTTGCGTTTGCCGATTGAGAGTAGCACCGTGATTTCAAATCGCAAATCTAAAATCGCCCCCCCCCTACTCTACAATTCGCAAAAGGTGCGGCACTTTAGCGACGACCCCTCGCATTGAGGAGTCATCAGGCCGCTCAACAATCTGATTGAGCTTCCGTAAGCCGATGCTCCGCACAATCTCTTTATGCGTTTTCGGACAAGCGATGAAACTCCGGTAATACTGAATACGAATTTTCCCGCCGCTCGCTTGTTCTTTGTTTTCGTCAGCCATCTTTCACCTCGCAAATCGTTAATCGTGTAATTTTCAGAACAGCCTTTTATCTGTTCACGATTGACAATTGGCTTTTACAGTTCTTCCACCTGTTTGCCGCGCAGGCGCGCTAATTCAAGCGGGTCTTTCATGTTCAGGAGGCCGTCGAAGGTCGCACGCACGACGTTGTGCGGGTTGGTGGAGCCGAGCACTTTAGTGCGAACATCATGAACGCCCGCCGCCTGCATGACGGCGCGCACCGCCCCCCCGGCGATGACACCGGTTCCCGCCGAAGCCGGCTTCATCATCACGCGGCCCGCGCCGTGTGCGCCGATCAATTGATGCGGCAGCGTGTTATTGATGAGCGGGACGCGAATCAAGTTCTTTTTCGCCGACTCAATGGCCTTCTTAATCGCCAGCGGCACCTCGCGCGCCTTACCACTTCCGAAGCCGACGTGTCCCGCTTCGTCCCCGATGACGACGAGCGCCGCGAAGCTCAAGTTCTTACCGCCCTTCACGACTTTTGTGACACGGTTAATCGAAATCACATGGTCTTTCAGATCAAGTCCCTGTGCCGAAATACGTTGTTTTGGTTGTCGCATCGCTTATTCCTGTGCTGCCTCGACGGTGGTGGTGGCGGTTGTTTCTTCCCCGGTCGCTGTCGCTTCATCCTTATTCAATCCGGCCGCGCGCGCTGCATCGGCGAGTGCTTTGACGCGGCCATGATAGCGATAGCCGCCGCGATCAAAAACGACGCTACCGATCCCTTTCGCGTTTACCCGCTCGGCGATAGCGCGCCCCACGCGCTCCGCCGCCTCGATGTTACCGCCAGTGCTTCCGCGCAAATCTTTTTCAGTTGTTGAGGCGGCGGCAATAGTCCGTCCCTGCTCATCGTCAATGACTTGCGCGTAGATGTGATTCAAGCTGCGATAGATCGCTAAGCGCGGGCGCTCGGCCGTTCCCTGCACCTTGCGGCGGATGCGCTTATGTACCGCCCTGCGAACCGTTGCTCTATCTTTCTGTGCCATTTCTCAATCCTCGTGATAGGTGATGGGTGACAAGTGATAGGTAAGAGCTTTCTCTTATCATCTATCACCCATTACCTATCACCTTATTTCCCTGTCTTGCCCGGTTTTAGCTTCAGCGGCACGTCGGCGTAGCGCACGCCTTTGCCTTTGTACGGGTCGGGCTTACGCAAGCCGTGCATCTCGGCGGCGACCTGTCCGAGTTTCTGCTTATCAATGCCGGAAAGCGTCAGCGTCAATTGATACTGATTGATTGACGCTTTCTGCGGCACGCGCTCACCTTTCACTTCGATGCCGTCGGGCAGCGGAAACTCAATCGGGTGCGAATAACCGAGCGAGAAGACAATCTTCTTGGCCTGCACGTCAGCCTTGTAGCCGACGCCGACAACGTCCATCTTCTTCGTAAACCCTTCGGTGACGCCGAGGATGGCGTTGTTCGCCAGCGCGCGCGCAAGACCGTGTTTCGCCGCGAGTTCGTTTGAGGCGCGCTCGGCTTGTAGCTGGTCGCCTTCGAGCTTGAAAGAAATCCCTTCGGGAATCGGCGTCGTCAAAGTGCCCTTCGCACCCTTCACTTCCAACTCGCGCTCACGAACCGTTACGGTAACGCCCTTCGGGACGGTGATGACTTTCTTGCCAATACGAGACATAGCTTTAACCTTCGGTTAAAGAGAGGCTAGAGGTTAGAGGTCGAGGTCAGTAAAAACTTAAAACAGATTGTCTCTCACTGACCTCTGACCTCTGACCTCTAGCCTCTCAGTAGATTTCCGCCAGCACTTCGCCGCCGACGTTTTCACGGCGGGCGCGTTTGCCGCTCATTAAGCCGCGCGAAGTAGAAACGATGTTGATGCCGTAGCCGCCGAGCACTCTCGGGACTTGGGTCGCGCCCATGTAGACGCGGCGACCGGGCCGCGACACGCGCGACAGGTGCGAAATCGAGGAAGTGCCCCGCCCGTCGTAGCGGAGGAAGATGCGAATCGTGCGTTTGACACCCTCGCCTTTGATGACGAAGTTGTTAATGTAGCCTTCTTCCTTCAGGATGCGCGCGATTTCCAGTTTTAACTTCGACGCCGGGATGTCCACGCGCGAGTGCTTCGCGGTAATTGCGTTGCGCATCCGCGCCAACATGTCGGCAATAGGATCAGTCATTACTCAACTCCAAGTGATAGGTGATGAGTGATAGGTGATAGGATGAAGGCAAATTCTTATCACCTATCACTTATCACCCATCACCGCTTTCGTTACCAGCTCGATTTCACGACGCCCGGAATCTGCCCCTGCAGCGCCAGTTCGCGGAAGCAGATGCGGCACAGCTTGAACTTACGCAGGTAGCCACGCGGACGCCCGCAACGCTGACAGCGCGTGTAGGCGCGCGCCGAGAACTTCGCTTTCCGGTTCGCTTTCGCGATCATTGACTTCTTTGCCATATAACCTCAGTGATGGGTGATAAGTGATAGGTGATGGGACGAATGCTTTTCTTTCTTATTACCTATCACCTGTCACCTATTACCGCTTTACTGCCTGAACGGCATGCCGAGCGCTTTGAGAAGCGCGCGCGCCTGTTCGTCGTTGCGCGCGGTCGTCACAATCGAGATATTCATGCCGCGCGTTTTGTCCACTTTATTGAAATCAATTTCGGGGAAGATCAATTGGTCGCGCACCCCGAGCGTGTAATTGCCGCGCCCGTCGAAAGCCTTCGGCGAGACGCCGCGAAAGTCCCTGACGCGCGGCAACGCAATTGACACCAGCCGGTCGAAAAACTCATACATCCGTTCGCCCCGGAGCGTCACCATCGTGCCGATGGGCATCCCCTGTCGTAGCTTAAACGCCGCGATGGATTTCTTGGCGCGCGTCGTCACGGGTTTTTGGCCGGTGATCGCGCTCAACTCATCCGCCGCTGTGTCAATGATCTTAGCGTTCGAGATTGCCTCGCCCATCCCCATGTTAATAACGATTTTTTCAAGTCGCGGCGTCGCCATCGGATTCGTGATGTCGAACTCTTTGGCAATCGCGGGCGCGATGTCTTTTTGGTATCGTTCTTTCAGTCTCGGTGCCATCGGTTTTTACCTTAACTATCTCAGCCCGGGTCTCACCTCTCACAGCGTTTCCGGGCGCGCGGCATTTCTCCGCTCTTAAGCCTTGTCGAGCGCGTGGCCGCTCTTCGCCGCGACGCGCGACTTCGATCCGTCCTCCGCAACATGATATTTAACTCGCGTCGGCTTGCCCGACTGAGGATCAATCAACTGCACGTTTGAAATATCAATGTACGCCTCGCGGTCAATAATCCCGCCGCCGCGATTGTTCTGCGGATTAGCGCGCTGGTGTTTCTTTTGCACCGCGACGCCCTCGACCTTGACCCGGCTTTTGGCCGGCAGAACTTCGAGCACGCGACCGCGCTTGCCGTTGTCGCGTCCGGCGATGACGACCACCTGATCGCCTTTTCTAATTTTGGCGCGCTTGGTTCCCTTATTCACTTTTATATGACCTCCGGCGCGAGCGACACGATCTTCATGAAGTTGCGGTCACGCAGTTCGCGCGCGACCGGTCCGAAGACGCGCGTGCCGATGGGCGTACCATCATCTTTAATAAGCACTGCCGCGTTTTGGTCGAAGCGGATGTATGTTCCGTCTTTGCGACGCACTTCTTTGCGCGTCCGTACGATCACGGCATTTTGCACCGTGCCCTTTTTCACTGTGCCGTCGGGCGACGCTTCTTTTACCGCCACCTTGATTCTATCGCCGAGGCCCGCTGTGCGACCCGTCGAGCCGCCGATGCCCATAATCATCTCGACGCGCCGCGCCCCCGAATTGTCCGCCACGTCCAGCGACGTTTGCATTTGGATAGCCATAGCTCACTCCGTTCGAGTGATGGGTGATGGGTGATGGGTGATAAGAATAAAGCTTTTCACTTATCACCTATTACCTATTACCTATCACGGCTTTTACTTCTCTGCTTTCTGCACAATCTCAATAACGCGCCAGCGCTTCCTCGCGGAGAGCGGGCGGGTTTCAATGATGCGCACCTTGTCGCCGATTGCCGCGCCCTTCTCATCGTGCGCCATAAACTTCGACGTGCGGCGAACGTAGCGACGATATTTAGGATGCTTGATGAGACGATCCACACGGACGACGACGGTCTTTTCCATCTTGTCCGACGCGACGATGCCGATCTTTTCGGCGCGGCGCCCGCGCTTCCCCGCTTCGGTGCCGGAGGCGTTGCCGGGTTGCGAGTCAACATTTGGGGCGACCTTATGGGCGAGCGTCTCACCCGCGTTCGTTTCTTCCGCCGCCTCTGTGTCTGATGTTACTGCTTCTTCTTTGTTCTCTTCCATCGCTTTATTTCCACCGGCAGCCTCCCCGCGAAGCCGCACCCCAAGCTTACTTGCTCGATTCCTGAACGGCCTCGCCGCGCCGCTGCTGCATAATCGTCTGTACGCGCGCCAGCGACTTCTTTTCCTCGCGCACGCGCTTCACGGCGTCCATCTCGCCAAGCGCCAGTTTGAAGTTGAGCCGAAACAATGACTCTTTCAACCGGCCCGCCTCTTCGCGCAGGTCGTCATCCGACATGTCAATCAACTTGTTCAACTCTTCGCGTCTTTTCATACCTTAGACTGCGCCCCCTTCCTGCTCCGCGCGGGTCACGAACCTCGTTTTGATCGGAAGCTTCTGCGCGGCAAGACGCATCGCCTCGCGCGCCACGTCTTCGGGGACGCCCTCGATCTCGTAGAGAATGCGGCCCGGCTTGACGACTGCGACCCAATACTCAGGTGCGCCCTTGCCTTTACCCATGCGTGTTTCCGCAGGCTTCTTCGTAATCGGCTTGTCGGGGAACATGCGAATCCAAATCTTTCCGCCGCGCTTGATGTGGCGCGTCATCGCAATACGCGCCGCCTCGATCTGACGATCCGTAATCCACGCCGGCTCCAAACACTTCAACCCGTACTCACCGAAGCTGATCTGCGCGCCGCGTATCGCCTTGCCGGTCATGCGACCTTTCATCTGCTTCCGGTGCTTAACCTTTTTCGGCATCAACATGATGTTTCGCTCCGCTCAACAAGAGGTCAGGAGTCAGAGCTTAGAGGTCAGTGCATAGCTGCGTTTACTGACATCTGATCTCTGCTCTCTAGCCTCTATTACCTTCCTCGTGGACGACGATCCCGGCGCTCACCTCTATCGGCGCCGTCGCCGCCTTCACGCTCGCGCCGCGTGCGCGGACGGCGCTCGCGCTCACCCCGCTCGCCGCGCGGCTCGTTAATCGGGTCGGTCGCGGTGCCGCGCGCCATCGCCGCTTTCGGGTCGAGAATCTCCCCGCGATAAATCCAACACTTGACGCCGATCACGCCGAACGTGGTGTGCGCCTCGGCGAAGCCGTAGTCAATATCAGCGCGCAACGTGTGCAGCGGCAGTCGGCCCTGCAAGTACCACTCGCTACGGGCGATTTCCGCTCCATTCAAACGACCGCCGACCTTGACCTTGATTCCCTGCCCGCCGAATCTGAGTGTCTCTTCGACGGTTTTGCGCATCGCACGGCGAAAGGCGATGCGCTTTTCGAGTTGCGTTGCGATCTTCTCGGCCTGCAATTGCGCGTTCAGCTCCGGCTTATGAATCTCCTGAATCGAAACGAGAACTTCACGCCCCGTGCGCGACACAATGTCGGCCTTTAGCTTATCTATCTCCGCCCCTTTGCGCCCGATGATGATGCCGGGACGCGACGTGTAGATAATGATCTTCAGGCGGTTCGCGGCGCGCTCGACATCAACGTGCGAGACGCCCGCGCCGGCAAAACGATTTTTCAAATTGCGCTTCAGCTTGAGGTCTTCGAGCAGGAAATCGCCGTACTGCTTTTTTGCAAACCAGTGCGAATGCCAGTCTTTGTTGTAGCCGAGGCGGAAGCCGTAAGGATGAACTTTTTGTCCCACAATCTTCTCCGTTCAACTGGTTACTGAGCTGTTTTTTCCGCCGGAGCCGTTGCGCTCCGGCGCGAAGCGCGCTTCGCCTCTTTTTCGCCCCCGCCCGCGTCAGAATGTTTAGCGCCGGCGCGATTCGCCTTCGAGTTACCGTTCGGGGTTTCTCTCTCATCACTTGAGACCAGCACCGTGACGTGGCAGAAGTGGCGTCGCTCACGGTACGCGCGGCCTTGCGGCGCGGGACGCATGCGGCGGCGGTTCTTCGTCGGCCCCTGATCAACGTAACAGGCTTTGACCCACAGTTCATCCGGGTCAACCGCGACGTTCGCCCGCTCCGCCGCTTCGGTCGCGTTGGCGATGGCTGAACGCACGCAAGCCTCGATGCCGTCGGCGGCACGTTTATTCGTGTACTGCAACACGGCAAGTGCCGCGCCCACATTCTTGCCACGAATCATGTCAATGACGAGCCGCGCTTTCTGCGCCGACCCGCGTAAGTATTTCGCACTCGCTCTCGCTTCCATCTCTAAACCTCAGTGCTGAGTATTGAGTAGTAGAGCAAGCGCTCATCACTCATCACTCATCACTCATCACTGCTACCTAGATACTTTCGACGCCTTCTCGGTTTTCGTTCCGGAGTGGCCTTTGAATGTGCGGGTCGGCGCAAACTCGCCGAGCTTGTGCCCGACCATGTTCTCCGTGACGTAGACGGGAAGGTGGCGCTTGCCGTTATGCACGGCGAATGTCAATCCGACCATGTCCGGCGTAATCGTCGAGCGGCGCGACCATGTTTTGATTGCCGGCGGGCGGTTCCCGCTTTGGCGGATGCGATCCACCACCTTCTGTACGTGATCATCCACGAACGCGCCTTTTTTTAATGAACGTGCCATAACATTAAAGCGGAAAGGCGAAGGGAGAAAGGAGAAAGTTTAGGCCACAGCTTCGCTGTGAATTAACTTTTTAATTTCACGCCGCAGGCGTGTCCACACTTTCGCCCTTCGCCGTTCTCCTTTCTACTTAGTTCTTCTGTCGCGCACGATCATCTTCGTGGTGCGCTTGTTCTTGCGTGTTTTGTAGCCGCGCGTCGGCTGGCCCCACGGCGTGACGGGATGGCGGCCACCGGAGGTCTTACCTTCGCCGCCGCCGTGCGGGTGGTCAACCGGATTCATTGCGACGCCGCGCACGTGCGGACGAATGCCTTTCCAGCGCGAGCGCCCAGCCTTACCGAATGAAACATTTTCATGCTCTACGTTCCCGACCTGTCCGATTGTCGCCATGCACACTACGGGGACGCGGCGGACTTCACCGGAAGGCATCCGCAGTTGCGCGTAGTCGCCTTCTTTTGCGACCAACTGCGCGAACGACCCGGCGCTACGCGCCATCTGCCCGCCCTTGCCGGGGCGCAATTCGATGTTGTGAATCTGCGTGCCGAGCGGAATGTTGCGAATCGGCAGCGCGTTGCCCGGCAGAATGTCCGCTTCAGGGCCGCTCATAATCGTTTTGCCGACCTCAATGCCGAGCGGCGCGATAATGTA
>Ga0136617_10002313_pt1 | contig 16978 bp, 19 predicted proteins | sample AntDrymUQ3222106_2_FD_129672 | JGI IMG/M metagenome (GOLD analysis project Ga0136617, IMG submission 129672) | Polar desert sand microbial communities from Dry Valleys, Antarctica - metaG UQ322 (21.06) | ecosystem: Environmental > Terrestrial > Soil > Desert | place: Antarctica: Dry Valley...
GCCAGGGCGTGGCGGGCGACGTCGGTCGGTGTCAGCGCCTGGAGCTGCACGTGGGCGCGGGCGCCGGCCACTCTCCGGGCGTGGTCGAGGTACCCGTCGAGGAGCCGGCCCAGCGGCACGGTGTCGGGCAGGTCGTCAGGATGGAGGGGTGTGTCGGGCATGGTGGTCATGGGTGGGCCTTCCGGACTGATCGAGGGTCCCGGCCGGGTGGTCGCGCATCCGGGGTCCGGGACCGTCTGTGGGTCAGGGGTGTCACGCACGTCGCTGGGGTGGTCAGGTGGAGCGGGCTGTCGGGGGTCGCGTCCGGCGTTGCCCGACCTGGCTGTGGGTGCCGCGGGCGACGTCCTGGTCTGCCGCGGGTGTCACTGTGCTGGGCACGCGGTGGTGGCCGCCGCCGGCCCTGGTCCCCATCCGACGAACCGGCCGGACGAGCACGTCGAGCACTCGGGTGGCGGCGGTGCCGATGAGGGCGGCGAGTCGTTGGCGGATGCGGTGGCGGCGGCACAGCCGAGGTCGCGGCTCGCCGTGGGGAGGCAGCTCGATGCCGCGGCCGCAGGTGCGGCAGCGGGAACGGACCCGCATCAGCGGGTGCCTTCGATGCGGTACCCGCCGGGGACACCGGTGAGGGCCTCGTGGGCGAAGGTCGCGAGGCTGTGCAGCCGGCATGGCCACCGCTGCCACCCGGCCAGGCCGCCGCGCGGGCAGGCCTTGCAGAGCCCGGTGCCGTCGTTGACGTGCTCGGCGAGTACCCGGTCGACCAGCTCACGCTGGCGGGCGATGGACTCGCATAAAATGCCACTCTCGTCGGTTCTCACGTGATCCGTCGTTGGTCGGGTCGTCGTACCAAGGGGTATGCGGTTCTCATCGATCATGTTGTGCTCGTTTCGTTGGTACGTACGGGACGGCACCCAGGGCCGGGGCGAGCTACCGTGCCGGGGACGCGGGCGTGGTTCGGGACCATTACCTGCCCGTCGCGTCAGACCTCAACGCTCCGGGGGGACGAGCATGAGAGCTGACCGACAGGTGTACCGACCACGCCCGAGTAGCTCGTGCGTCCCGACCCTGGGGCCGTGGAGGATCATTCAAGTGGGTGGTCGTGTCCGGACGAATGATCAACAGCGTGTCGGGCGTACACGTCGGCGTATCGGGCGTATACTACGCCGCGGGGTGCGGACACCATCGTTGACCGGGACGGCCAATGATGGTCCCGAGTGGGTCCGTTACGCTGCTTGGACGTATCCGGAGAGATAGGAGCTGTGTGATGGGGTCGTCGCCGGTTGGTCAACGGTATTGCCGTTGTGGTGGGCGGCTGGCCGCCGACAACACCGAGGATCAGTGTGCCCCCTGCGAGCGTGCATCCCGTGACAAGCTGATCGCCCCGCCTGAGGTGCCGGCTGAGTTCTGGCAGACCGAACAGTTGTGTGATGCTTTCACTCAGCAACACATGGGTCAGGTGGCTCGTGCGTATCGGCTGCATCCACATCATCAGCCGGTCTACGGGTCAGCTGGCATCTCCCAATGGGTGCTCGGTCAGTGGCTGGGGCTCACTCAAGCCCAGATCAGCCGGATCGAGACTGGGTCACCGATTCGCAACTTGGATACCTTGGTGTACTGGGCGCGAACGTTGCGGATACCAACGCGGTTGTTGTGGTTCAAATTTCCTGGAGATCCGTCCTCGCGTGATCGTCCACAATTAGCGGAGCCTCCGGCTGCACTGATTACGCCAGTGCAAGCTCAGGCTCCGATTGCACTGCCGGTAGCCACTACACCTAGACTTGCGACAGGGGCCAACAACTTCCTGCCAAGTGGAGACGTCAACGCCTCCGCCATACAAACCTTCCAAGCGGCAGACAAGCAAGTCGGCGGCGGACACCTATACGCTACGGTTGTGAAGTACCTGCACACTGAAGTAGCACCTCAGCTCTTCGGTGGCGATGACGGCCAGCCTCTTTACAACGGTGCCGCAGCGTTTACCGAGATGGCGGGGTGGATGGCGCACGACGCTGGTCGAGACGGCAACGCTCAACGGCATTTCAGTCGGTCGCTTGACCTCGTGAGGGTAGGCGGTGACCGCCAGCTCAGCGCACACATCTTCGCCAGTCTGAGTCATCTAGCGCACCATCTTGACCAGCCGCAGCAAGCCATTCAGTTCACTCGTCGCGGCCGAGAAGCCCTGTCCGGTGTTCCACACCAGCCAGAACTCGTCGCTCGCCTTCTTGCTATGCAGGCACGCGGCTTCGCGGCGCTTCAGCGGTCTGGTGAGTGCACACAGGCACTCCTTCAGGCCGAGAAGGCGCTCACTGGTTCGCCCGCCACACCACCGTCGCCGTGGGTCAGCCGCTTCGATGAAGCCTCGCTCGCCAGCGAGGCCGCGCGCTGTATGCGACAACTCGGCGACCTCAGCGAAGCCCAGCGCCAGGCCGAGCGGATCATCGAGCTTCGATCCGGTGACCGAACCCGTAGCCGGGCGTTCGGGCAGCTCATCCTCGTCACGGTGCTTATCGGCCTGGGCAAGTCTGACGAGGCGTGTGCTGTAGCGCGAGACGTGCTCGACGCCACGCAGTCACTCGGGTCATTCCTGGTGATCCAGCAACTTCACGACCTCAAGCCGCTCCTCGAGCCGCACCGTGACAACAAGGTGGTGGCTGACTTCCTCGTCTGCCTCGACGAGGCGCTGCGGGAGCGGATGTGGCTCTACCGGTGGTTGAACAAGGACGGATACAGCCATCCCACAAGATTCGAGGAGGGTGCGTGACTTCGGACGCTCCGCTGTACGAGCGTGATCCCGAAGCGTGGGATGCCCAGCTGGCCGAGGGCAACGCCACGCAGCCACGCAAGCGGATCAGCGCCGACGTGATCATTCGTGATCACGTCGGACGGATAATGCTCGTTGATCCCAAGTACAAGCCGGACTGGGACCTGCCGGGCGGTATGGCGGAGGCTAACGAATCGCCATATCAAGCTGTGCAGCGTGAACTTGAAGAAGAACTTGGTCTTACTCTGAATATCGGCGAAATACTGTGTGTCGACTGGGTAGCGCCACATGGACCATGGGATGACCTGATTTCCTTTATCTTCGACGGTGGTGAGCTGACCGGCGAACAGATTGCTGAGCTCAAGCTCCTCGACGGAGAGCTCAAGGCCTTTGAGTTCTGCAACGAAGAGCAAGCGCGGCAGCGACTTCGTCCGTACGTTTGGCAGCGAGTCGCGGTAGCGCTCGACGCACTGAAGACCGGGCATGTCAAATATCTTCAGAACGGGCACTCCCTCTACCTAAAATCAGATGAGACAGCTTGATGTCGCCTTCTTGACGTGGACACCCGATCATCCGAGTGGTCTGAGTACGCGGAGCTGATCGACCATCGTGGAGTACGCAATTGGTGAATTGCTCGGTTATGGTGGCCTGGCCCAAACTACCGTGGCGCGCCTGCCGGAACAGTTCCTCGACTGGGTGCTGCACGAGTCGGTTGACCGGCGCGCCGCGGTGTCGGGAGCGGCGGTGACCTGGCCCGCGCTGTTCGAACAGTGGAAGGCACTGTCGAATGGGTCGATTCTGCGACCGTGTCTGTAGCGGGAGCTTATCCGTATTGGCCGGGTCTTGATACGCCGTGGCCGAGCAGTGCGAGTACGGCATTGTGTTCGTTCTAGGTCGGCAAGCCTTGTACGTGTTCGGTGTCTGCCCAGCTGGCCAGGTCGGCTTATCTCTCGTCGAGATCCAGTTTGGCAGCTGGGCGAGGTCATCACTGGTGGCGCCGGTGGCATTGGTTGGGTGGTGCAGGGGTGGCATCGGTGACTTGGGGTGGGTAGCTCAGGCACCGGTTCCGCCTGGCGACAGACGGTAAGCACGATCACAGGTGAGTTCTGTCAAACCAGTCACTAGGAGGGACCAGGTAGCAGTGGTCGGGTATGGCATGGTGAGGTAGTACGTCAGGCAGATTCCGGTGAGGAGGCTGGCTGTGGACGATGTGAGCGTCTCGGGCGTAGGCCAGCGTGTGACCGAGGAGCGCAAGTTCACGGGGTGGACCCAGGTCAAGCTCGCCCGCGCGACCAACGTGCCGGTGAGCCTGGTCAGCGCCGTGGAACAGGGTCAGGTACCGGCTTCCCCGTCGTTCGTGTCCACCTGTGCCCGCGTGCTGGGCGTTGGGGTGACTGAACTGTTGGGACAGCCCTACCCATGCAGGAACCGATACGAACACGAGGTTCACACCTCCGTACAAGCGATCCGGAGTGAGTTGGCCGTCTCTCGCTTAGAACCCTTCGATGAGGTACCCTGGCGGTCTCTGGACGAACTGGCGCGCAATGTGGCAGAAGTGTCTACACTACGTCACTCTGCCAACCTGCACGAGCTCGGAGCCCACCTACCAGGATTATTGGCTGAGCTGCGGGCTGTCGTCCAAACCCTGGTCGGTATCGAGCGGGAACGAGCTTTCGGGCTGCTGGCTGAGACATTCGCGGCTGCCTGGCAACTTACGTGCGGGCTCGGCTACACTGACCTCGCGTCCTTGGCTATTGAGCGTTATGAGTGGGCCGCCGCACAGTCCGGTGACGAATTGGCCGTCTGTGTCGGTGACTACTACCGTGCTGGGGTGCTAATCGAAACAGCCGATTGGAACTATGCCTTGTCTTTGTTGGAAAAGAGCCGTCAACGTATAGAGTTGGGCATCGGTAAGGCCGACCCGGTCGTGTTGTCGATGTGGGGTAACTTGCACCTCAAATCCGGGCTCGCGGCAGCCCGTGCCGGGAACCGGGATCTGGCTGACGCCCACCTCGGTGAGGCCAGAAAAAGCGCTGAGCGTGTCGGTGTTGACCGGGACGATTATCGGTTATGTTTCGGGCCCACTAACGTCAATATCTGGTCGGTGGCGCTCGCGGTGGAGATGCTCGATGGCATCGAAGCCGTCAAACGGGCGGAGAATTTCATTATTCCGGCAACAGCCCAGCGGGAACGCGCAGGCTTCCACTTTATCGACCTTACTCGAGGTCACCTGCTTCACGGGAATAAAGAAAAGGCGTTCGGCGCCCTCCGTCACGCCAGAAAGATTGCTCCCGTTCAAACCCGGTACCACCCCATGGTGCATGAGACTATCCGTATCATAGCGCGACAGGAACCTCGCACTAGCGACACTGTCCGCGAATTTGCCAGCTGGTGCGGAATCCGAGACTAAAAACGCACTAAATCCCGTGGGGGGTGAACGAATGAAACACTTCAACGTTCGTCGGATGCAGGTGTTACCGATGTGGGTCAAGCGGGTAGCCTGATCTGCTCGGCGAGAGCGGCGGCGTCACCGCGGATCGTGGCGCTACTCGGAAGGTTCAACGAGCGGTCGTCGGAATATCGGACTGGTTTGTCATCAGAACCAGTTCGGCGAGCAGTCCGCGTACTCGTTCGTCGATCTCGTCGCGGATGGGTCGGATCTCGTCGAGAGTCTTGTTCGCCGGGTCGGTGAGGTCCCAGTCGAGGTACCGCTTGCCGGGGTAGATCGGGCAGGCGTCGCCGCAGCCCATCGTGATCACGACGTCGGCGGCGCGGACCACGTCGTCGGTGAGCGGCTTGGGGAACTCCTGGGTGAGGTCGAGGCCGACCTCACTCATCGCCTCGCGGACGGCGGGGTTGATCGTGTCGGCGGGTGTCGATCCCGCGGAGCGGACGTGCACGGTGCCGTTGGCGTGGTGATGCAGCAGGGCTGCGGCCATCTGGGAGCGACCGGCGTTGTGGACGCAGACGAACAGCACTTCGGGGATGGTCTTCACGATGGCTCCTTGAGATTGGATGCGCTCCGCGGGGCCCATCGGCGGCGGGTGGCGAGGGAGACGTAGACCAGGGCGACGAGCACGGGCACCTCGATCAGCGGGCCGACGACCCCGGCGAGCGCTTGGCCTGAGGTGACGCCGAACGTCGCGATGGCGACGGCGATGGCCAGCTCGAAGTTGTTGCCCGCGGCGGTGAACGCCAGCGTGGTGGTGCGTTCGTAGCTCAGCCCGATCGCCGTGCCCAGGGCGTAGGACCCGGCCCACATGATCGCGAAGTAGGCGAGCAGCGGCAGCGCGATGCGGGCGACGTCGAGTGGTCGGGAGGTGATGGCGTCGCCCTGGAGTGCGAACAGGATGACGATGGTGAACAGCAGCCCGTAGAGCGCGAACGGGCCGATGCGCGGCAGGAAGCGGGACTCGTACCAGGCGCGGCCCTTCGTGCGTTCGCCCAGCCGGCGCGACAGGTACCCGGCGACGAGCGGCACCCCCAGAAAGATCAGTACCGAGACCGCGATCTGCCACGGGGAGACGTTCAGGTCGGCCTGGGTCAGGCCGAGCCAGCCGGGCAGCACGTCGAGGTAGAACCACCCGAGGGCGGCGAAGGCGATCACCTGGAACACCGAGTTCAGCGCGACCAGGACGGCGGCGGCCTCGCGGTCTCCGCAGGCGAGGTCGTTCCAGATGATGACCATGGCGATGCAGCGGGCGAGCCCGACGATGATCAGGCCGGTGCGGTACTCGGGGAGGTCGGGCAGCAGCAGCCAGGCGAGCGCGAACATCAGCGCCGGGCCGATGACCCAGTTCAGGAGCAGTGAGGACACCAGCAGGCGGTGGTCCCCGGTAACGGTGTCGAGGCGGTCGTAGCGGACCTTCGCCAGCACCGGGTACATCATGATCAGCAGGCCGAGCGCGATCGGGAGCGAGACCCCGTCCACGGAGATCGTGTCCAGGGCCGCGCCGAGGCCGGGGAGGAGTCGTCCGGCGACCAGCCCGACCGCCATCGAGGCGACGATCCAGACCGGCAGGAACCGGTCGAGCGTGGACAGCTTCGCCACGACCTGTGCGTCAGCGCCGACCGGGGCGGCGTACTCGGTCCTCACGCAGTGACCGCCGGAGCCTCATCGACGACCAGGACGGCCGACAGCCGGCGCAGCGCGTCCGGCTCGATCCGGTAGTACACCCACGTGCCGCGCCGCTCGCCGGTGATGAGACCAGTCTCGCGCAACACCTTGAGGTGGTGGCTGATCGTCGGGCCGGTCAGGTCGAACACGTCGGTCAGCTCGCACACGCACGCCTCGCCGCCCTCGTGGGAGGCGATCAGCGAGACCAGGCGCAGCCGCACCGGGTCCCCCATGGCCTTGAACAGCGTGGACAGCTCGATCGCCTGCGGGGCCGACAGCGGCTCCCGCGCCAGCGGCGAACAGCACCCGCCAGTGTCTGTGAGCTCGGCGAGCACCCGCTCTTGATTCGACATTCATCTACCTTGACAGGTGTCGATCCAGCGCGCAACCTGTCTGTATCGACCGTTGTCGAATCAGAGGAGTGGTCGTCATGTCGCGTGTCCAGCTCGCGCTGCGGGTGTCCGACCTGGAGGGCTCGGTGGCGTTCTACCGATCCCTGTTCGGCGTCGAACCGGCCAAGCGCCGCCCCGGCTACGCCAACTTCGTTATCGCCGACCCGCCGCTCAAGCTCGTGCTCATCGAGGGTGAGTCCGACCAGCCGACCGTCATGGACCACCTGGGCGTCGAGGTGGAGACGACCGACGAGGTCACCGAGCGGCTGGCGTCGCTGGGCCTGCTCACGGCCGTCGAGAACGACACCACATGCTGCTACGCGCTCCAGGACAAGGTGTGGGTCCACGGGCCGGGTGCGGAACCGTGGGAGGTCTACACCGTCAAGGCCGACGCACCGGACGCCACCAGCATTCATCCCGTCGGCGTCTCGCCCACCGCCGCTGGTAGCTGCCACTGCGGCACGCCGATGCGCGACGACACCGAGCAGCCGACGAGCGTCGGCGCGAAAGCTCCGTGCTGTACCCTCGCCACTACTGGCTAGGCCGCACGCCTACGGCTGGCACCCAGGTCCCCTGTCCGAGTGAGCATGCGTTGCGCGGCCCGCGAGCGAGGGTGCCGTCCGCGTTGAGATGCCACTCCCGCTCGGCATCGAGCGTCTGCTCGTACTCCCTAGCGCGGTCAGTTCGTCGAGCTGGCCGGCGGCCGGCCACGCAGTCGTCGCAGATCAACTTGGTGCCGTCGTAGTGGCCGGACGACAGGATTAAAGCCTGCGAGCCCTTGACTCCCAGCTCGGCCGGATAGTGCGCCTGACCTGCAGAAACAGAGAATCAGCAGGCCATGGTGGAGCGGTGCGGACATGTCGGAAGCCGTTGAGCGCGGTTGAGCGCATACGCGTGCTCCAGATTTGCTCTGCCCGGTCCAGCCAATGCGCTGGCCGTGACACTGCGGAGTGCACTGTCACCTCATTACCCTCCAGTCGGTTCGGCCAAGAACCCGCCAGACACGACAGCTGGCGACTGCCACCGAGGAGGCGGAGACACCGACCGCGACCAGTGCGTGACGTTCGTCAGACAAGATCGCTCCAGACCCGCCGGCCGTTGCCGACATCAGCGTGACGACGCCGCGACCGGCGACACGCAGGCGTCAAGGCCTGATCGACGACTCCTCCTCTCGGCAGTTCCGCTAGCCTGCCACCGGCGCTCACGCGGACTCCCGCACCACCCGGCGGGCGATCTCCTCCACCTGTCGCGCCGTCAGCACCGGCTCATTACCACCACCCAGCCCCGCACGCAGCAAACGACGCACCAACGCCGACGGAGAGATCTGCTCCTGCGCCGCCCGCCGCTTCAACGCACCATCCAGCTCCCGATCGATACGCAACGACAACGCCACCTGAAGCGTCGCCGCGTTCACCGCCGCCTCAACCTCCGCTGCCTCGGCTTCCTCCTCCGCATACTCATCCCGCACCGCACGAACTTCCGCGGCAAGCTCGGCGTTACCTCGCCGACCCGGCCGGTGCCCGGAGCTGTCGTGATCGACCATGCTCATCCCTGCCCCTCGTACGCCCTCAGATCCACACCACTGCTCTTCCACGCCGTCACCCCGGCATGAACCCCGCCCGTCGCGATCACCGTCACCACGAACCCCGCGCTCGAGGAAAAGCCGATGATCCGCACTGCACCCGTCAGGCTCTTCGGGTCGGGATCGTGCACGATCCGCCGCGGATCCGCTGCCGCTTCCAACGTCCAGTCCGTCTCGATGTTCGTCGCACCCGGGTAGCGATCACTGCGACGCCGGATGTAGTCGGCGTCCTCGTCGCGCCACCACAGATCGTCCACCACGCCCCACATCGTCGCACAACGCCACACGGACTGCGATCAGCGAGTGCGCCCGTGTGCCAAGGACTGTGTCATGGCGGCAACTGGGTCGGCGCAGTTCGGTCACGTGCCGGAGGAACCGGCGCGCGGGCCGCTCGACCTTGCCCGAGCCGCGGCAGCGGCGGCAGTGGTGGGCCCTGTGGGGTTCCAGAAATCGGCCTGAACTCGTGACCTGCGACGATCGGAGTTGTCCAGCAGCAGGCCATGATCGTGGACGTGTCGCTACGCCTGCTCTACCTGATCTTCGACCAGCTCCTCCACTGGCTGGCCCTGCTCGACCTCACATCCTCGTCCAAGAACATCGAGCTCCGCGCTGATCCGACCCCTACCCACAGCGCTGCGCGGTCATCGCCTGGTCAGCCCGGCCACAGTCATGCGCTGGCACCGCCGCCCGGTGACCAGGAAATGGACCTACCCCAAACTGGTCGCTCTCCCCTCAACGACACGATCACAGCGCTGATCGAACAGATGACCCGAGAGAACCAGACGTGGGAATACCAGCGCATCCAGGCCGAGCTGCTCAAGCTCGGCGATCGCGTCGGGGCCTCGACTGTCCGCCGGATCCTCAAGCGATATTAAGCCCGCGGGGCATGGGCCGACCTACATGAAGTTGCGGGTGTGCAGCGCGGACAGCTCCGCGGCCTCATCGGGCGGGAAGCCGAGTCGGGCGAGACGTCGTCGTCGCCCGTCGTCCATGGCGTGGTGCAGATCCTGGACGGCCGCGTAGCCGCGGGCGATAGCCTCGGGTGTCCACGCACCCGCCGCGAGCAGGACCAGCGCGTCGAACACGTCGGCGTTGAGGCCGGTGGTGTCGGTCAGCGCGTCGTGTCGCCGCTCGACCGCCGCCCGGAGCCTGCCGTGCAACGCCGGGTCGAGTGCCGCCTGGTGTTCCAGGTGAGCGACGCCGAAGGCCACGTGCCTGGCCTCGTCCACCCGCGCCAGCCGGGTGACCTGCCGGGTCACCGGGTCCGGGGCGTGCTCGTCCAGGAAGCCCAGCAGGGCGAGGAAGCTGCCCTCGCCGAGCACCGAGAGCAGGAACGAGGCGAGGGAGAAGTCCGGCTCGGTCAGCAGCGTCTGCAGTGACGCCCGCCCACCGGCCGACGAGGTGCCCATCTCGCCGCCGTGCAGCAGGGCGCGGCGCGTGAAGACCTCGACGTGCCGCGCCTCGTCGGCGGCCTGGACGGCCAGCAGCTGCTGTACCTCCCGGAAATGCGGGTGCACCCGCGCCAGCAGGCGTGCCGGGATCACCATCGCGGCCTGCTCGTTCTCGACCAGGTACGTCATGACCTGGACGACGGCCGCCTCGACGTCGGCGGGCAGGGGAGCGGCGGCGGCCCAGTCCACCGCCGAGGCCGGGTCCCATTGCGCCGCCGCCGCGTGTGCATAGAGCCGGGGCGCGAGATCGGCCCAGACGACGTCGCGGTCGTCGAGGTCGAACTGCGGCGTCGGTCCGCCAGCCTCCACCAGCGCGCCGCGGGCAGCAAGCCCCCAGTGGGCAGGAGGCGCGCGAACGATCCCCGCAGGCGTGGGTCCACCCGCCCGCTCCGCACCCGTCCACCGCTGCTCCGCGGCCCGGCCCCGGACCAGCGTGTATCCCTGCGTCGGGTCGACCGCGAACCCGTGACCGCGGGCGCGGCTCCACGCCCGCAGGTGGACCCCCAGCGCCGGATCGGTGCCGACCACCCGCAGCGCGGCGCCCGGCAGCAGGTCCCGCAGCGCCCGGTCCACCAGCAGGTGCGCGCCCCGCTCGAACCCGAGCTTCCCGAGATCGAGCGGGACGCCGACCGGATCGGTCACGGGTGGTACCCCGCCGCGGTCACCTGGCCCTTCGCGTCGTAGAACCCGGTCGCGTCGACGGCGCGGTCGAGCGGTCCGTACCCGCTGCTGCGGCCTTCCTTCCAGACCTGCAACCCCTCCAGATCCAGCAGCGGGCGGACCTCGGAGTCGGCGTAGGACATCGACAGCAGCAGCTCCACGAACCGGTCGGCCAGCTCGGCGGGCGCTGTGTCGACCACGGTCATGGTGCAGTGGTCGTACGGCACGGTCTGGGCCACGATCCTCGTCCCGCCCGCGGGCAGGGTGCCCTCCTGGGCGAACAGGAGATGGTTCCCGTCGATCATGCACGCCGCGTCGACCTCGCCTGCGACCAGCGCGCGGGCGGCCTCGCGTTCGCCGCCGACATGGTCGCCGTGCAGGCCCACCCCGACGTCGAAGCGGCGGACGGTGACGTCCTCGCCCGGGTGCAGGCCGGCGTCCCGCAGGTGCGAGAGCGGGATCAGGGTGGCTTGCGGTGAGTCCACCGCGCCGACCGCGACGATGCGGCCCGCCAGGTCGGCGGGGCTCGTGACGTCGGAGTCCGCCCGCACCACGACCACCGAGGTGAGGTCCTGGTCGGTGTCGCGCATGACGGCCGAGCGCACCGAACGGCCGCGCTCCGCCGCCAGGCGTTCCGAGCGGAGCCAGGCCAGCGGGGAGTTCCACGCTGCCGCGAGCCGGCCGTCGACGAGGTCCTCGACCTGGCGCTCGTAGTGCGAGTACAGGACGAAGTCGAAGGGCAGCCCCTGCGCGAGCAGCCACCGGCGGAAGCCCTCCCAGATCGTGACGACCTTGGGGTCGTAGGCGACCGCACCCATGAGGAACGTCGAGTCGCTCATCAGGCGCCCGCCCCGTCGAACAGCGGCAGGCCGAGCGTGGCGCGCCCGACGAAGTCCCACAGCGCGTCGGTCGTCGGCGCCATCACCCTCGCCGCCAGCGAGTCGCGGAAGCGCCGCTCGACTCCCAGCTCCTTGCGGAACGCCGCCCCACCGCACAGCCGGAGCACGCCGTCGGCGACATCGGATGCCGCCTCGGCCGCGACGGCCTTCACCTGCAGCACCCGCAGGGTGGCATCGGGGCGGCTGGAACCGAGGGCTGCGAGGGTGTCGGCGAGGAACGCGTGGGCCTCGTCGGTGCGGGTCCGCAGCCGGGCGAACTCGGCGCGCGTCACCGGCTGCTGGGCCAACGTCTGGTCGAGGTGCTCCAGACGGGTACGGGTCAGGTGCGCCGTCGCCTCGCCCATCAGCGCCTCCATCAGCCCGATCGAGAACGCGGCGTTGCCGACCAGGAACGTCGGCAGCGCCGTGGCCAGCGCGATGTCCAGCCCGGCGCCGTCTGCGCCGAGCATGGCGTCGGTGGGCACCACGACCCCGTCCGCGCGCACCGGCGTCGACCCGTTCCCGCGCAGGCCCACGCCGTCGAAGCGACCGGCCGCACTCAGCCCCACAGTGTTCGACGCAACCAGCCACAGCGTCATCGGGCCGTCGGCGCTCAGCGGACGGCTGGACCAGACGTAGCTGTCGGCCTCGCCCGCGGAGGTGACCCAGCTCTTGGCGGCGTCGAGGCGGACCCCGTCCGGGGTCTGTGTCGCGCTGCTCCCGGGCGCCCAGAAGTGGCTGCGCGAGCCGACCTCGGAGAAGGCCAGACTGCTCACGTGCTCGCCGCGGGCGATCGCCTCCCGCACCGCGGGCGGCCCGTAGACCTCGATGACGGCGGTGGCCGCGTAGTGCATGAGCACCACCATCGCGGTCGAGCCGCAGGACGCGGCGATCCGCTCCACGACGTCGGCGGCGTCGGCGAGCGACCCTCCGGCGCCCCCGACCTGACGGGAGCTGAGCAGGCCGAGCAGGCCAGCTGAACCCAGGGCGTCGAGCGCCTGGCGCGGGTACCTGCCGGTGCGGTCCACCTCCGCGGCAGCCGGGTCGATCACGTTCTCGATGACGGACGTCAGTGCGAGGCGGGCGTCGGTGGAGTCGTGCAGAGCAGCGCTCATGATGCGTTCCTTCACGGATCAGTGTGACCGCGAGGCAACGCCCGAGGCTCAGCTCGGACCGACGTCGCCCTCGCGACAGGAACCCGTTCGACCGGACGGATGCGGACGGGGACTCAGCGACGTGCCGACACGGCGGACCCCCTTCACCGGCGAGCTGGGTGCGGTCACGAGACGCTCGTCGTCCGCTCGCCCAGAGACGTCGACCGACCTGCAACGGCCACCGCGCCGACCGAGCCTCGGCAAAGACGTTGATCTGCAGGGGTTGGTCGCCGACGTGCACACCCTACCCACCACGGACGTCCGCGAGGTACTTCCCGACCGCGTACCCGCCGCATCCAGCGGCGCCAGCAACTGCTGCGCCACAGCGAAGATCTGCATATCCGAACCCGTGTCCACCGCCACCAACTCCACCGACAGCGGCGCCCGACCGGCGAACCGGCGTGATGATCTGCTGGATACACTCGGCTGATTCGGGACGTCGAGTTGACCAGTGAAGAGGCGTACGCGCTGACGCTCGCCGAGCAGGACCAGTTCGAGCTGGAGCCCGACGGCAACCTGCCCGAGGCCACTGATGATCCCGTCGTGCGGGCGGGCGTGAGGTCGCAACGCTGGCGCGGCGTCCCACGCTTGACCGTAACAATGCTCCGGTCGTAAGAGGGCCTCGGTCAGGCGGTGGCTGTCACAGCCCACCGTCAGGGTCGTCGTCATGCGCCGTGGCCGAGGAGTGCGAGTACGGCGTTGTGCTCGTTCTGGGTCAGTCGGCCGTGTGCGAGCTGGGTGTCGGCCCAACTGATCAGGCCGGCTCGGACTTCGTTGATGTCCAGCCCGGCGGCAGTGGCGAGGTCATCGACGGTGGCGCCGTTGGTCAGCGCCTGGCGGGCGAGTTCCCAGCGGCCGGTGGCGACGCGGTCGGTGAGGGGTACCGGCGCAGACGAGGCCGGCCAGGGCGTGCCGGGCGACGTCGGCTGGTCTCATCGAGTGGAGCTCGATGTGGGCGCGGATACGGACCGCTCTGCGGCTGTGGTCGAGGTAGCCGTCGAGGAGCCGGTCCATAGGCACGGTGTTGGGGAGGTCGTCGTGGTGTAGGGGTGTGTCGGGGATGGTGGTCATGGGTGAGCTTTCAGATGTGCCGTGTTGGCTTGCACGCGGTGGAGGAGATGCGGACGTGAGCAGCGCAGTACCGATGATGCGCTCCATGTCACCCGTCCAAGACTCGCCACTGACAGCTCGTATCTCCTAAGATGCCCGTATGGCTGAGCTGATTCTCACGGCAGGTGATGGTCACGTCGCACAGCTCGCACACGAGTCAGATCCCGTCCGCGCCATCGTCGAGATGATCTGGAACGCATTGGATGCGGAGGCATGGAACGTCTCCGTCCAGATCGAGCGGGACGATCAGCTGGGGGCGATCGTCGGCGTACACGTTGAGGATGACGGCCACGGCATCAGCCGCGACGAGATCGAAGTTAGCTTCGGTCGCATCGGCGACTCTTGGAAATCTCGCGGCGATCGTCGATCAAAGAATGGCCTCCGCAGGCTTCACGGCAGCCTCGGACGAGGACGGTTGCGCGCTTTTGCGCTTGGCACGCGGGTTCGTTGGCGAAGTCGTGGGCTGGACACGGCCCAAAAGATGCACGAGCTCACGATCGACGGGCAGCGCAACCAGCGCAATGTCTTCCGCTGGAACTCTATATCTCTCACGGACTCCAGCTCAGGTACCATATTCAGCGCATTCAACGATGAGCAGCGAAGCCTCGGAACGCTTGAAGCCGATACGAGCTTGCCGATACTCCGCTCTCACTTTGCGCCGATTCTTCTCAATAATCCGGGGCTAAGTATCAGTTACGACGGCGGCTCACTTGATCCGATTCAAGAGGTTGCCGACGATACAACTATCACAGTGCCGGTTCGCACCGACACCGCGACGAACGGCGAGTTAAAGCTTCGAATCATCGAGTGGCGCCAGGGCAACCACCGAGCAATCTACTACGGAACCGATGACCTGCACTTTGTCCATGAAGAAGTAGGTTCCGACGTCGAGAGCCAATTCCCATTCTCCGCGTACGTGGTGTGGCCCGATCTCGACGAGCAGGCTGGCTATCTTAGCCTTGGTGGTCTCGCGCCAGAACCGATCAGCAACGTATGGCGGACTGCTCGGGAAGCAATCGGGTACCACTTCGATACCCGCAGACGTCACCGGCGTCGCGAGCATGTTGAGTACTGGAAGAGTACAGGGGTGTATCCTTACAAGGACGTCCCGACATCTGAGGTCGAAAAGGCAGAACGTGCGGTATTTGATGTCGTGTCCGGCGCGCTAAGTACACACATACCAAAAAGAAACAAGATAAGCACGAGGCTCACGTTAACGCTACTGCGGGATGCAATACGGCACGATCCCGAGAAGCTGACGACTGTTCTGCACGAGGTCACGGCGCTGGACAGCGAGGATCTCGACACGTTCACTCGCCTTCTCGGCGAGACGACGCTTCCCGCGATCATCAAATCAGCCAACATCATCACTAGTCGCAACAAGTTTCTGCTGGCGCTCAACCATCTGCTATTCGATCCTGATGACTCGCCAATAATAGGGGAGCGAGACCACCTACACCACATCCTCGAAAGAGAACTATGGATCTTTGGCGAGGGCTACAACATGATGAACAGCGAGAAGGGGTTGACGCAGGTCCTGCGAACACATTTGAAGCTCTCTGGCCTGCCCGAAAGCGACGCGAAAACCGTCAGACGATGGAACGGCAAGACCGGCCGGGTGGACCTGCATCTCGCCACACAGAAGCAAGAGCATGATCGTATCCGGCACTTGATCGTTGAGCTGAAAGCGCCCGACATCACGATTGGCCGCACAGAGCTTAACCAAGTTGAAGACTACGCGAACGCACTTATCTCTAACCCACAGTTTGCCAGCTCCACTGCGCAGTGGGATTTGATCCTGGTTGGTACACAACTTGATGACCTGGCCACGAACCGTATCGACAACGACGGAGCCGAACTCGGCAAGTTCTGGGGACCGAAGCAGCTGCAAGGCGGGCCTCGTGTGACGGCCTACGTGCGCCGATGGCCTGACGTGCTCGACGAGAACAAGCGCCGGCTTGACTTCCTCACACGAGTGCTCCAGCACAACCCATCGACAGCCGAGGGGCTTGGGTGGGTGCGGGAAAACTATGGCGATGCTTTTCCGAAAGAAATGAGGGGAGAAGATTCACAGGGCGAGCCGGGTTCCGAAGAAGAACCGGGTGCAGTGAGGCTTATTCAGCGATCTTGATCGGAGGCGTATCTCCGCAGCTCAACCGCGGTCTTACAAGATCCACACAACTCTCCTGAATAACCCTCAGTGTAGGCGACGCCGTCATGCCGTCCCGTGCGGACGTGTGCCCGACGCTCGTGATGCCTTTCTGATGCCTGCCGCTGCCGTTGATCTTGCCAACGCTGGGGCTCTTACGGCATCCGTCGATCTGGCATCGCCCGACCGCGCAGCGGTCTGGGCAGCCCTTGACGTCACCGCCGGTCGACGTCGGGCAGCTTGGCCCCCCGGGTCGTCGTGTGGTAACCCTCGGGGAGGTCGATGAGATGCATCACCCCGCCATTCCAGAAAGCTGCCCGCCCGGCGAGGGCGCACTCCTACTTTTTCTCCTCGCTCTTGAAATAGTATCCGAGGACAAACCCGATTACACCCGTGACGCTACTGACTCCGGCTGTCAAAGGAGCAGATAAATCTTTGATGATCGCCACGGCGTCGACAGTACTTGTTCCTGATACGATCAAGTACAGAATTACAGGTATAATTACGCTCAGCAATAGTAGTCCCAGATAGGCCCAAACGAGTAAACATTCAGCCTCGGGTTGATGGCATGGCTTGGTGACCGGTCGGCTGGTGGCCTCCGGTGGTGTCGGGTGGTGTTGATCGCTCAGGTGGGTGCGGGGAGGTCGGGCATCCAGGGTCGGCCGATGAGTGCGTCACGGAGCACGGTCATCGTGTTGTGGCCGTGTTTCGCGGCGGTGGACAGGCAGCC
>Ga0136617_10002314_pt1 | contig 16977 bp, 14 predicted proteins | sample AntDrymUQ3222106_2_FD_129672 | JGI IMG/M metagenome (GOLD analysis project Ga0136617, IMG submission 129672) | Polar desert sand microbial communities from Dry Valleys, Antarctica - metaG UQ322 (21.06) | ecosystem: Environmental > Terrestrial > Soil > Desert | place: Antarctica: Dry Valley...
CTGATCCGGTATAGCGTCCAGCGTCTGGGTCGGCACACCAATTATCGGTCGTCTATGCATTCCGGTCTCTGATGACTAATACCTTCGTACTGCTTAATCCGTCTTTCCCAATACCCCCTTCTCGCAATAATGAAGCCCCTTAGCGTCTCGGGGGGACCTTGATACCTGCATTCCACCCTCAGCGGAAACTGGGGTGGGATGATCGCCGTAGCCGTAGGGTGTCGCGAGCATCCTTCAGGCGCGGGAGATCGTGATTCTGGCAACCGTGGAGCACAGGGGCACTTCAGAGTCTGTTCTGGCTTCCGTCGCCGCGTAACTGGTTCACGAGCCCACTACTGCAGAGGTACCCCTTCGGCCGTCTCGCTGATCAGGTGGTCCACGACTGCCTTCAGATCACCGGTCCTTTCATACACTGCCAGCTGTCGATCGGCACTCGAGCCATGTTCCAGGATCTCGAAGGCGTATTCGACGTCAGCCCGGCTTCCCAGCTCGTCCAGCACGTCATCCACGAACCATGTGATCATCTCACGGATTAGCTCACGGGCGTGCAGCTCCTCCTGCTTTCCCAGATCGACCAACTTGCCCTCAAGTCCGTAACGAACCGCCCGCCATTTATTCTCCTCGATCAGATCCGACGGGTAGATGCGAAAGGTCATATTGTCGCGCCGGAGCTTCCAGACCTTCGCGATAATCGCCTGGAATATGGCTGCGATACACACGGCTTCGTCCACCCGAGTGCATACGTCGCAGACGCGGAACTCCAGTGTCGGGTATGCGTGATGCGGGCGCACGTCCCACCAGATTTTCGAACCATCGGGAATGCAGCGTGTTTTTACCAGCGTCTCCGTAAAATTTGTGTAGTCGGCCCATGAGCCGAAGACACGCGGTATTCCGTTTCTCGGGAAATTCCGGAAGATCACACTGCGATAGGACTTGAGGCCGGTATTGCGGCCCATCCAGAATGGCGAGCTGGTGGACAGGCAGAGCACGTGTGGCAGCAGATATCTCGCTGCATTCAGAGCGTCGATTAGAAACTCGCGATCCTCGATGCCGATGTGCACGTGCGTGCCAAAGATCAGAAGCTGCTGCGCCAGCTCTCCCATGTCCTGTCTTACGCCTAGGTATCGCTCGAGCGGAGTGATCTCCTGGGTAACCCACGAGCTGAATGGGTGCGTCCCCGCGGCGGCGATCTTGAGGCCGTTGCGGCCAGCGAGCTGCATCACCAGGCCGCGCAGCTTCAACAGCTCCGCTCGCGCCTCTGAAGGCGTTCTGCAAATCGTGGTACCCACCTCAACGATCGATTGATGCAGCTCCGGCTTCACCTGAGCCAAGGTGAGATGATCTCCATCGAGAATCTCGGTGATGTAGGATCGCAGCTCCCGCGTCTCGGGATCGATAATCTGGTATTCTTCTTCGATACCGATTGTGAGAGAAGGGGGCTTCATCGAGTAGTGGGGAGGGAGGGGTGAATTGCGGATTGCGGAGTGACAACTGCGTGCTGCGTGCTGCGTACTAAAGCTTACTTATCTCGTACCACGTACCATTGCATGTCACGTGGTCACGTATCACGTATCACGTATCACGTATCACTGATCACCATTCAGCTCTATCGCTTCTCGACCAGCAGGCTCGGCACGTTGGATCCTCCGCCGGACGTGACGTTGAGCAGCGAAGTTGTGCCCAGGCGGGAGAGGCAGCCGTCCACATAGTCACCATAGAACGCGTACGGCGCCGTGTCCAGCATTCGGTCCGCGATTACCACGTGTCCATCGGCCATGCTTGGGTAGGGTTCCTTCGGCAGCACGATCCGCTCCTGAACGATGTACGGCTCCGCGAGAGCAACCCGCACCGCCTCTTCCCACTCGCTCGCATTTACCTCCCAGCCCAGGACGATCCCCTTGCCTCCGTACTCATCGTTGGGCTTGAGGACGAGTTGCTCGCGGTTTTCCAGGGAGAATGGGACCAGGTCGACTTCTCGATCTTCGAAGCTCGTCGTTCTCTCCTCCACGACGCGCGTCCACGGAATGTGAGCGGTTATTGCCGCTTGCTCTTCTCCGGTGAAGAGCGAAGCGTTGCGCTCGTCCGTCAACACGGCGAGGCTGGCCTTCTTGTGGTTGATCTTGCAGGCGAATGGATTAACCATGCATACCGCGCCGTCGCGAACAGCGTGAATGATCGGATGACCCATGCCACCGCGTTCCACGAGCTCCGAGATGAGAACTCGCTTGTAGATCAGCGTGATGTGGTAGTCGCCCGCCATCAGCCGGCCGTCGCGATACTCCAGCTCGCGCGGATCAGCGATGATGCACTCGAGTCCCTGCTCGGCAAAGTACTGCTCGAAGATCAGGAACTCGCTGTACGTCGGAACATCGCTCCAATCGATGATTGCGATCCGCGGCGCTTCCACCCTGCCCTTCCACTGTTGGTAAGCATCGAGCAGGCAATGCATGAGACTGTGGCGCACCGGCAATGGTCGCACCTCGAAGCTGCGCAGAAACTCGCGCATTACCGGCAGGCCGAGGAACATCTCCGTGAGCACGTCGTTGTAACCAGACCCGGCCGGTGTCTCCGCATTGTACTCCGTGAAGCGCAGCCCTTTCCCGTCATCGACGAAGAACGCATCGAGTCGTGACGTTGGGCTCGGGTTCCGAAACCCCGGGTCGAGTGTTACGAGCTCTTCCTCCCACTCCTGCAGCCTGTACTGCTGACGGAACTCCGAATCGGCGACCGCTACCTTGTGCACTCTCTCGAATGCCCTGAGGATCAGTCCGGCACGCTCCTGCATCCAGCGGTACTGCTGGGGTATGAAAAACCTTGGCCGTAGCACTGTGCACAGCGGCCGGTTACCGAAGTAAAGGCCTCGATCGCGCAATTGCGTATCGATTTGCGACTGCGTCTCACCGGCCAGCTCGTCGGTGAGAAGCTCGTGGTAGCGCGCGATAGCTTCGTTCAGCACGACTGAACGGCTAACGGCTTGCGGTAAACATTGCGTCCCAACGCAGATCTCTTGACTGCCAACGGGGTTTGTGCGCGAGCTTGATCGCCATTTCAGCCATGTGCTCGACAGCCCACTCGAAATACGTGGGAGTGAGTGAGTACAGGTCCATGTCCGGAGCGGGGTTCATGAAGTCAATCGCGTATGGTATACTGTCGCGCACCGCGAACTCCACGCTGTTCATGTCATAGCCGAGTGCGCGCACAAGCTTCAACGCATCCTCGACCACACGCCGGCCGAGCTGAGGGCTCAGGTGCGCGTGTTCTACCAGATAGCGGCGCTCCTTCGGATCGTACTTCATCGGCAGAACGTCCTCCTGGCCGATGCACAGGCAACGCACGTAGTGATCCCACTCAATGAATTCCTGCAGTACCATGGTGAGCTGGCCGGATTCGTTGTAGTAATGAATCAGCTCCTCGATCGAACGGCAGATGTAGACGTCCCGCCATCCGCCGCCGTGCGCATCCTTGAGGACGCACGGCATCCCGATGTACTGGATAATGTTTTCCCAGTCGAGCGGATAGCGAAGATTCCGCAGGCTCTTCTGATGGTCGATGCCGGGGATGTACTCCTTGTTGGGAAGCGCGACCGTCTTCGGATGCGCGACACCCAGCCGCGTGGCCAGCGTCGCGTCAAAAAACTTGTCGTCCGCCGTCCACATGAAGGGGTTGTTGACGACCGTCGTTCCCTGCAACACGGCGTTCTTGAGATACGTCCGGTAATACGGCACTTCATGCGAGATGCGGTCAATGATCACCGACCAGGGACATGGCTCATCCATCGCCGTAGCCCCGATCTGCACGAACTCCGCGACGACGCCTGCGTCACGCCGATTGATTACTTCGATCAACGCCGGGGGCATCGACCATTCCATTCCAACCATCAAGCCAATTCGGAGAGTCATGATTTTTTGTCGTCAGGTGGATTTCTTACTCTGGGAGGAGGCGGCGGGAGGAGGGAGGCGGGAGGCGGGATTAATCTTGGGAGAGGCTGTTGCGCCTCCCACCTTCCGCCTCCCTCCTCCCGTCTTCAATCATGTCCTCCGATATACAACCGTATCATCCTCTGCCAGTATGGCCAGTCGTGCGCCCACCCATCCCAGATTCGGAGCGCATTGCCAATGCCGCGCTGCCAGAGGCGTTCGGATAGCGCACGATTGTTCTGGCTGGCTGGATCGTCCTGCCCTATGGCAAGGATAATGTCCATCCGTTGGAGCGCCTTGATGCGCGCGGGGTCGTGCTCGTTGGCGATAGAGTCGAACGGATTGCCGAAGTAGACGTCCTCATCGGAATAACCGTCGGTCAATTGGCGTATGTCGTACAGGCCGCTCATGCCAAGCACTCGCCCCACACGAGTTGGATGCCGGAATCCGAATGCGATAGCGTGGTAGGCACCGAAGCTTGCACCGGTGGCGATCACGAACGGCTGAGTATTCCGTGAAGCGCTGAATGGCAGGACTTCGCCGGAAATGTAGCTGTCGTACTGAGCGTGCCGTTTCGCTCGCAGGCTTGGGTGCACCTGTTTGTTGTACCAGCTTTCGGTGTCAACGCTATCGACGCAATACAGCTGGATCCAGCCGTTCTCCAGGTGACTGGACAGGGCGTCGATCATGCCACGATCCTCCCAATCCCAGTAGCGTCCCATGGAAGTCGGAAAGACCAGCACGCGAGCGCCCGCACGCCCGTAAACCCGCATCTCCATCACGCGCCCGAGCGACGGACTATGCCATTTGTGTTGCTGTGTTTCCATGACTCGTGCGCGCGGGGCGAAGCCAAGTGAGCGCGGGAAATTGCGGCAGGTCTGAAGACTTGTCCAGCGCCCCCACTCTCTAAACTGATGACTGACCCCTGAGACTGAGACTGACACTGGCCACTGCTACTGAGACAGTAGCAGCGTCAGTGGCAGGCATCAGTCTCAGTCTCGGTGATCAGTGACAAGTAACTGCAACTGATTTACATCGCTGGTTTGCCCAGGTACGTGGTCAACCATCCGTGCAGCTCGTTCCACCACAGCCGCTGGTTCTGGGGCTTGGTGATCCAGTGTCCTTCGTCCGGATACATCACCAGCCGGCTCGGCACATTCTGGCGCCTGAGCGCAGTGAAGAGCGACAACCCTTCCGTGTACGGCACCCGGTAGTCCAGCTCGCCGTGGAGCACGAGCGTCGGCGTCTTGAAATTGCCTGCGAAGAGATGCGGCGAGTATTTGCGATATTGATCCGACATCGCTGCGCTTTGCCAGTACGGTCCGTTGAACTCCTTTTCGACAAACCAGAGCTCCTCGGTCGCGCCGTACATATGCTCCAGATTAAAGACTCCGGCGTGCGACACCAGTGCGTCAAAGCGATCGGAGTGGCCGGCGATCCAGTTCACCATGTATCCGCCGAACGATCCGCCGGCCGCACCCATGCGAGTGGAGTCGAGCCAGTCGAACCGGCGGAGCGCCGCATCGAGACCGCGCATCAGGTCGTCGTACACCTTTCCACCCCAATCCTGGGACACCCCGTTCACGAACTTCTGTCCATATCCCGTCGAGCCGCGCGGATTCAATACCACTATACCAAAGCCCGGGGCAGCCATTAGCTGGTAGTTCCAGCGCGAGTGCCAGCTGTCGAGCCACGCTCCCTGTGGTCCGCCGTGGATAAGCAGGACGACGGGAAACTTCTTTCCCGCTACCCACTGGGGTGGCCTGACCACAAATCCGTGCACGCTGGCGTCCCCTGCTCCCTTGTACCAGAAGTCTTCGGCCGCGTGCAGCCGCAACCTGGATACGAGAGAATCATTGAGATGCGTCAGCTGCTTCAACTGCGTCGCGTCCGAGGCGCCGAGGGTCGCTCCGAAAAGCTCCGCTGGACGCTCGGTAGCGTCGCGCGCCCAGACAACCGTTCGGCCGTCACGAGACATTGAGAAGGCGACATTGTTGCTGTCCGCAATTACGCGCTGAGCCTTACCAGCCATCGCATCACGCGTGAGCGGGAATCGAAACAGCTTGTCGCGTGCTGCTTCACCCGCCAGCACGAAGACGGCCTTCATGTCGGGCGCGAAAAAGTACGCGTCAGCGTTCCGATCCCATCCCTCGAGCAGCTCCCGCGACAGCCTCGTCGAACGATCGTACAACATGAGACGCCAGCGATCCGACTCGAAACCGGCTTCAGCCTGGGAGGCGTAAGCGATGAAGCGGCCGTCCGGGGAGTAAACCGGATTCTGATCCGCGCCCTTGTTCTCCGCTGTGATCACCGATGCAGGCCCTCCGGTAACAGGGACCAGATACAGGTTCACGTCGGTGGACCAGGCATCCTCGCGCCCCGCGTCCTTGGCGGTGTAGGCGATCTCCTGGCCGTTCGTTGAGAATGAATATCCTTCGCTTCCACCGAATGGGCCGGGAGGAACATCGTATGGCGCTGCTTCGGTCACATCGCGCATACCGCTCCCATCGGGCGCTATGACAAAAAGATGCGAGCGCGTTCCCTCATCCCATGCGGTCCAGTGCCGGTACAGCAGCTCGGTTGCGACATGCGCTTTCACCTTGTTCGCTTCGCGTTCCTTTTCGCGGCGCGCGTTGCACGCATCGTCGCGGCACGCCGGGTAGACCGACGAGACAAAAGCGATCCGGTCTCCGGTGGGCGCCCAGACGGGTCCGCTAGCGCCACCAGTGAGTGTGGTGAGTTGCTTGCGATTACTACCGTTCACATCGGCGACCCAGAGCTGTCCCCCAGTGGTGTACGCGATGCGCCGCCCGTCGGGTGACCAGCGCGCTTCGGCGACATTGAGCGAGTCATTGGGGAACTGGCGTGGTGTGCCGCTCGAGAACGACTGCAAAAAAGTTTTCGTAGTTCGTCTGTTGGCATCGACGTCGGCCGTCCGAACGGCGTAGAGCACCCAGCGGCCGTCCGGCGAGAGCTGCGGGTCGGATACCGCTCTTACGGCGACGAAATCGTCGAATGTGATGCCACGTTTGACCTGCGCGCTGGCGGAGGCTGAAGCGGTCACAATCAGGGAAACCGCAATGAGAAACACAGGAGCATTCATGCCGCGGTCCTCCGCGAAAGGTTCACGAAAAAAAACTGGTTTCATGCAGTGAGGGCCGCCCCGGTTTCCCGAAACGGCCCTCTCTTCCTACAGTTCGGCTCTCGCCGAACAGTGGCTTAGCGAACTTTGGTGACGTTCTCTGCCGCCGGACCCTTCTGGCCCTGCACGATATCGAACTCAACGCGCTCACCCTCTGCGAGAGTCTTGAAACCCTGGCCCTGAATTGAGGAGTGATGAACGAAGCAATCCTTCTGTCCGTTCTCGGGGGTGATGAAGCCAAAACCCTTGGCGTCGTTGAACCACTTCACTGTGCCGGTGGTACGCATACGGTACTCCCTCTGTGTAAATGTTGTCGGGGTCCGGAAAGCCGTACCAACCGACTGGTAATGGCGGGAATCAAGCCCCCCGCGGCGGGCTTCTCTCCACTTCTCGCGAAGCAGAAAAAACTTCACATCATAAAAAAAGGGCCCTGGTTCGCGCTCAGGTCCCTAATTCCTTCTCTGGTCCTTGCTGGCGCCGTGGCGCCTATGTCGCTGGAGACTGAATGTACAACTGTTTGCCGATTTGTCAATAGTTTTTTTGGTGGTTTTATCCCGAACTCATCCGCGTGTACTCAGGTGGTTCGATGCCGAAGATATCGCGCTCCTCAATGACGCATCCAGATCCAGCTTTCCAAGCCCTTCTTTCGTGAACCACTCTGCCTCGAGGACCTCGTCCTCCGCGATACGCGAAACACCGCGCGCCGCTATCAAAAGGTAGCGGATGTCGTAATGCAGGTGGGCCGGCTCCTCCGGACGAGCGGAGATTTCGTGCACATCCACATGCAGAATTCCGTCGCGCAGGCTTGTCAGGCATGCCGCATGACCCGTCTCCTCATTCGTTTCGCGGATGGCAGTCGCCAGCACCGACTCATCCTGCTCATGTACGTGGCCGCCAGGCTGCAGCCACCGGTTCAGTTTCCGGTGCTTGATCAGGAGAAATTCGGGTTCGTGCTGGTCCATGACGATGGCGCTCCCGGTTATATGACCCGATTGCGTCGTCCGGCTGAAGTGGTTCAGCGGCAACCGAAGGAAGTCGAGGATTCTGCAATGCGAGCGCGTCTCGGCCTCATCCATCGGCTGGTGCGATTCCAGTCGAACGCGCAGCGAACTGCGCATCGCGTCTGACCGCGCCGTGTGAATCAGCGACGGTGAGCCAGATTCACCACCACTCTCCATAGCCGGCGCCCCACGAGGCATTTCCTGCAATTGCATCTCGCTGCGTCCAGTGGTCATTCGCTGAAAAGGCTGCGTTGCGCATCGCCTTCGCGCACGCTGACCACGGCGGTCGCTTCGATTTCAACCTTGGCCCGATTCTCCAGCAGCGCGTTAACGAAGACAACTGACATCGCCGGATAGTATCTGCCGAATACTGCACGATAGGCGACGCCGATCTCACGCCGAGCCGCCACGTACTCGGACTTGTCGGTCACGAACCACGTCATTCGCACGACGTCTCGAGGCTCGGCACCACCAGCTCGCACAACGCCGACAATGTTTTCGAGAGCCTGCTTCACCTGCTCGATCAGACTGTCGCTCTCAAACTCACAGGTTCGTGGGTTCCAACCTATTTGCCCAGCGACGAAAACGCTGCGTCCTTCGGCGGAGACGCCGTTGGCGTATCCAATCGCTCGTCCCCACTCCTCTGGTTGCAGAATGGTATGCGAGCCGGGATCCGGATTTCGAGCGATCCTCGCTCCGCCTGTCACCTCTCGCTTCGCTCCTCCCCCGCTTTTCGTCACTCACCCTCCCTTAGCCGAAATCTCTGCAGCTTTCCCGTGTCCGTTCTGGGCAAGCTGTTCACAAAGGCGACGCGGCGTGGATACTTGTATGGAGCGATGTGAGCTTTGACGAAGTCCTGCAATTCCTTCACAAGGTCATCTCCCGGCGCGAACCCGGTCCGGAGAACGATAAATGCCTTGACTACCGATCCACGCTCCTCATCCGGTACGCCAATTACGCCACACTCGGCTACGCAGGGGTGATCCAGTAGCGCATTTTCTACCTCCGGTCCCGAGATCTTGTATCCCGAGGAAACTATCAGATCATCAGTGCGCGCCTGGTACCAAAAGTAGCCCTCCTCATCGACTCGGTACGAATCACCCGGAAGATTCCAACCATCTTTTACATAGGCTTCCTGTCGCTCGACGTTGTCGAGATAGCGACATCCGGTGGGGCCCTGTACCGCCAGGCTTCCAATGGTGCCGGCCGAGACCTCCCGTAGGCTCTCGTCGACAACTTTAGCGCGGTATCCCGGTACCGCCTTGCCAGTGGATCCCGGCCGAATGTCCGCGCCGGACGCGCTAATAAAGACATGCAAAATCTCGGTGGATCCGATGCCATCTATTATCTGTATGCCAGTCGCGTCTCGCCATCGCTCGAAGGTGGCCTTGGGCAGATGCTCGCCAGCTGACACGCATTTCCTGAGACTCGAGAGATCGAAGTCCCTGACGGTCGCCGTCATTGCGCGGTAGGCCGTCGGCGCCGTAAAGCAGATTGTGGCGTGGTGATCCTGCATCCCCTTGAGGAGATGCGGCGGGGTCGCCTGCTCGAGCAGAAGTGTCGACGCGCGTGCCCTGATCGGAAAGAGCAGCAGTCCACCCAGACCAAAAGTAAACGCGAGGGGTGGTGAGCCGCAGAAAATATCGTCGCGCTCGGGCCTGACCACGAGCGCGGAGAACGTGTCGCAAACCGCCAGCAGATCCCGATGCATGTGCATCGTGCCCTTGGGATCTCCGGTCGTTCCGGAAGTGAACGCAATGATGGCGACATCGTCCGCCGCGGTATCGACGTTGGCGAAGGTCGTGGGCTTTTCGCGCATCAGCGTTTCGAGTGCCTGCGCTGAGCCGTCACCGAAGCGAACGACCCGCTCCAGCGTCGTAACGCTACCGGCGGCCTGATCGCACTCGTCCGCAAAGCGCGCATCGGTGAGGGCGAGGCGGATGCGAGCCTTCTCCGCAATCGCGCACAGCTCGCGTGACCGGAGCAGCGGCATCGTGCAGACGTTTATTGCGCCGGCTTTGAGGACCGCGAACCAGCAGGCGGCCATCATTGGATTGTTCGGTCCACGGAGCATCACGCGGTTGCCCGGCACTATACTCAGCTCTTGTACCAGCACATGAGCGATGCGGTTGGATTGCTCCAACAGATCCCGGTACGTCCAATGCCCGCCTGGAAAGTGAATGACCGTCCGGTCGCCATGGCCTTCGTCCACCGCACGGTCGAGCAACTCGACGGCGGCGTTCAGCCGGGCAGGATAGGCGAGACCGGGAATGCTTTCGAAATCCATCACAGGCCAGAGCCGGCGGGGCGGGAGGTTGTCCCGCGCGAACGTGTCGACGTGCGACGAAATCGCATTGGCAGCGGCGTAATGGTGATCGTCGTGCCTGGGAGGTGGCGTAGATTGTTTCACCGGGGGGGGGCCCCCGCTACGCCGTTTGCGATGCCTCCTTCTCCACCCACCGCCATGGCGCTGAGCATCTGACCCGCGATTACCAACTTCTGGATTTCACTCGTCCCCTCATAGATCCGCAAGGCGCGGATGTCGCGGTATAACCGTTCAACGGGCGCACCCGAAACCAGCCCGCGTCCCCCGAGAAGCTGCAACGCATCATCGATGACCTGCTGCGCGGATTCCGTGGCGAAGAGCTTTGCCATCGCTGCCTCGCGAGTTATCCGCGTCGCTCCGGTGTCGCGTGTCCAGGCCGCTCGGTATACGAGAAGCGCGCTCGCATCGATCGCGACCGCCATGTTGGCCAGCTTCGCTTGCGTTAACTGGAACTGGGCGAGCGGCTGGCCGAACGCGCGTCGTTCCGTCACCCAGCTCAACGCTTCATCCAGAGCGCGCCTCGCGAATCCGAGCGCGGCTGCTCCGACCGTTGGGCGAAAGAGATCCAGTGTTCCGAGCGCCACACTCAAACCTTTACCCGCTTTTCCGATCAACGCTTCGCGTGGCACCACGCAGTTCTCGAACGAGACGGTGCCGAGGGGGTGGGGCGCGATCACGTCGATTCGGTCGGTGACGCGAAGCCCGGGATTGTCGGCGTCCACGATGAAAGCACCAAAACGACGGTCGCCCTCCTCCGGCGTGCGGCAAAAGACCACGTAGTGATCCGCGATTCCAGCGTTGGAAATCCATGTCTTCTCGCCGTCAATCACGTAGGCGCTATTCTGGCGTTTCGCGCTGCAACTCATCGCGGTCACGTCAGAACCAGCTTCGGATTCCGACAACGCAAATGCAGCAATCGTCTCACCCTTGGCGACGCGTGGCAGGTAGCGCTCGCGCTGCTCGTCCGTGCCAAAGATGGAGATGGCTCCGGTACCAAGCCCCTGCATGGCAAAAGCAAAATCCGCTAGGGCGCTCTCGTACGCCAAAATCTCTCTCGCAATGCAGAGCGATCGAACATCGAGCTGTTTGCGTATGCCGCCGTTCTGCGCAGGAACAACGTGACGGAGCCAGCCTGCCGCCCCGAGCCGCCGTACGAGCGAGCGGCACTCGTCGTCCACATCGTCGTCTTCAGTACCAGACCGTATCTCGCTCTTCGCCCAAGCTTTCAACTCGCTCGCGAGCTGTCGGTGTGAATCGTCGAAGAACGGCCAACCGAGATACGTGGTATCCGGCATTAGTTACCCTCGAACACCGGCTTTTCCTTCTTCACGAATGCCCGATACGCTCGCGCGAAATCCTCGGTTTGCATGCAGATCGCCTGCGCCTGCGCTTCCGCCTCGATCGCTTCGGCGACGCCCATGTTCCATTCCTGGTGCAGACATTTCTTCGTGACAGCGTGACCGAAGCTGGGGCCAGCCGCAATAGACTGCGCGAGTGCACGCGCTTCGACCGCCAGGGATTCCGGAGCAACCACCCGGTTGTAGAAGCCCCAGCGTTCGGCTTCCTCGCCCGCCATGGACCGACCCGTATAGAGCAGCTCGCTTGCCCGGCCCTGACCGATAATCCGTGGCAGCAAGGCACAGGCTCCCATGTCAGCTCCGCTCAACCCGACCTTGACGAAAAGGAATGCTACCTTGCTCCGCGCCGTTCCTATCCGGAGATCGCTTGCCATGGCGAGGATCGCACCAGCGCCAACACAAACTCCGTCGACGGCGGCGATGATCGGCTGCGGACACAAGCGCATTGCCAGCACGAGATCGCCGGTCATGCGCGTAAAGGCGAGCAGCTCATCCATGCGGCCACGCTCCTTCATTCCCACCAGTGGCCCGATGATGTCATGCACATCGCCACCGGAGCAGAAGTTCTCTCCCGCGCCCGTTATGATGACAACCTTTACGTCGCTCACGTACACGAGCTGGCGGAATGTGTCACGCAGCTCCGCATACGACTCAAATGTGAGAGGGTTCTTGCGCTCGGGCCGGTTGAGTGTGACGGTCGCGATGCCGCCCTCAACGCGCCAACCAAAGTGTGCGGGGTTGATGGACATGTGGTTTACCCTATTCCTGATTTCTGTTCCCCGCCTTTCTCATGCTTCCCCGCCCGCCACAATGATTGCCTGGCCCGTCACGGCTGTCGCGTCAGGCGAGCAGAGCCACCCAACAGCGTTGGCGACTTCTTCGGGCTGAATCAGTGTTCCGCGCGGGATTACCCGAAGGATCATCTTGCGGGCTTCCTCCTGTGTCTTGCCAAGTGCACCGACGAGATTGTCGACCGCTTTTTGCGCCATGTCCGTGTCCGTGTAGCCTGGACACACCGCGTTCACCGTAATTCCAATCTTGACCGTCTCCATAGCGAGAGCCCGTGTCAGGCCCACGACGCCATGTTTGGATGCACAGTAGGCAGCCATCTTGTTGTAGCCTTTGAGCCCGGCGGTCGATGCGATATTGACTATCCTGCCGGCCTGCGCAAGCAGCATTGCCGGCAGCACCTCCTGGCAGCAGAGATACGGTCCGGTAAGGTTCACCGCCAGCATACGCTCCCACACCGCCATCGGCGTTTGCGTGATCGGCCCGCCCTCCGCCTGCCCGGCGTTGTTGACCAGGATGTAAGGATCCCCGTAACTCTGGCGCGCGGAGGCGAACGCCGCCGCAACGCTGGCTGCGTCCCGAACGTCGAACGTCACGGCAATTGCCCGTGTGCCGAAATCGGCGAGCAACTCCGCGCAATGCTCCTCCAGCACACCCGCGTCTCGGCCCATGAGCGTCAGGTCTGCACCAAGCCTGGCCAGCTCACGCGCGATTGCAGCGCCTATCCCTCTGCCGCCGCCAGTGACAACGGCGTGCCGTCCCAAGAGATACTGCCGGGCAATTTCACCTTTCATTACTCGCTCCCCCCAGAGCAGTGCTCATCCCTTCACCTCCTCGCCCCGCCCGACTCGCCTTTGCCGCTTTTTCCGTCCTGCTCTTTCGCCTTCGCCAGGTTGCGCTCGAGCTGGTCCTTGCCTGTTTTATACTGCACTGGCCAGCGCTGGTCTGAGTAGCCAAGCTGGGCGGCGGCGTGTAACGTCCAGTGCGGGTCACTCAGGTGCGGGCGCGCCAACGCCACAAGATCGGCTCGGCCCGCGGCAATGATTCCGTTCATCTGGTCAGGGTCGGTGATGTTGCCGACCGCGATCGTCGGAATGCCTGCCTCGTTGCGAATGCGGTCGCTGTACGGCGTCTGAAACATGCGGCCGTAAACAGGTTTTGCGTCAGCGGTGGTCTGCCCTGTCGACACGTGGATGATGTCAGCTCCCACGCCGGCAAACGCTCGAGCAATATCAACCGCATCTCCACCGCCGACTCCATCGTCTCGCCAGTCGGTCGCGGAGATACGGACAGACATGGGCCGGTCTGCCGGCCAGACCTGCCGCATCGCAGCAAAAATTTCGAGCGGGAACCGGAGGCGGTTTTCCAGGGAGCCACCGTATTCGTCCGTCCGAATATTGCTTAACGGCGTGATGAAGCTGGAAAGCAGATAGCCGTGCGCGCAGTGCAGCTCGATCATGTCGAAATCGGCATCGAGGGCCATTCCTGTCGCGCGCACAAAGTCATTCCGCGTCGCCTCCATATCGGCACGTTGCATTTCCCGCGGAACGTGAGTGCCTTTTCCATATGGAATTGCTGACGGGCCTATCACCTCCCAGTTGCCGTCCTCGAGCGGCGCGTCCATCGCTTCCCACATGAGCCTGGTCGAGCCCTTCCGCCCGGAATGCCCCAGCTGCAGGCAGATCTTCGTGTCGCTCCACTCGTGGACGAATCGGACAATACGGCTCCAGGCCACCACGTGCGCGTCCGTGTACATTCCCGTGCATCCGAGCGTGATGCGGGCTTCAGGCGACACGCACGTCATTTCAGTCACGAGCAGCCCTGCCCCGCCCAGGGCGCGCGCTCCCAGATGAGTCAGGTGGAAATCGTTGGGCGTGCCATCGACGGCTGAGTACATGTCCATCGGCGAAACAACGACCCGGTTTTGCACCGTCATGCCACGCATGCTGAAAGGGAGAAACATCGGAGGCGGGGGCGTCGCGTGCGAAAGCCCGCTCTCGCGAGCGGCGAACCAGCGCTCTACTCCCCCCAGATATTTGGGGTCGCGCAGTCTGAGATTCTCGTGGCTCACACGCTGGCTGCGGGTAAGCAGACTGTAAGCGAACTGTGGCGCATCCAGATGCACGTACCGCTTGACGTTCTCAAACCACTCCATCGAATTCCGCGCGGCGTTCTGCAGCTTGAGCGCTTCCGTCATTCGTTCTGACTGATAGGCTTCCAGCGCGATTGGGAGGTCGTTTTCATCGCGCAATATCCGCGCAAGAGCGATGGCGTCCTCCATGGCGAGCTTGGTGCCGGACCCTACGGAGAAGTGGGCGGTGTGGGCGGCATCTCCCATGAGCACGATGTTGTCGTGATACCAGCGATCGTTTTTGACGCGAACGAATTTCACCCATGGGGATTTCAGGTGGGACGCGTTGGACAGGAGCGGCTGACCGTCAAGCCACTGCGCAAAGAGTTGCCCGCATGCCTTGATGGTTTCCGTTGCGTCCATGCGGTCGAAGCCGGCGGCGCGCCATGACGCTTCATCACACTCGACGATGAACGTCGAGTAATCGTCATCGAATCGGTAGCAATGCGCCTGAAAGACACCCGCCGCGTTCTCGACAAAATAGAAAGTGAAGGCGTCGAACTTGAATTTCGTGCCGAGCCAGACGAACCTGGCTGATCTGGCATCAAGATCCGGCCGAAATGCCTCTGCGTGAGTCTTTCGAATGAGGCTGTTGGCGCCGTCGGCGGCAACTATGACAGTGGAGTCTGCCAGGCCAAGCCCTTCCAGTGCAGCGATATCGCCGACCTCCTGATGAAAGCGCACGTCGACACCGAGCGCGATCGCTCGTCGCTGCAGAACGTTCAAGAGCTTTTTTCGAGCTATGCCGCTGAAGCCGTGCCCACCAGAAGTGATTGTCTCGCCCTTGAAGTGGATGTCGATGTCGTCCCAGTGCGCAAAGTTGCCGGTGATCTCGTCATAGGTGATCGGATCGGCCGCTCGAAAGTTCTCCAGCGTTTGATCGGAGAAGACGACTCCCCAGCCGAAAGTGTCGTCGGGACCGTTGCGCTCGAGAACGGTGATCTCGTGAGAGGCGTCGGCCTGCTTCATGAGGAGCGCGAAGTACAGGCCCGCAGGTCCCCCGCCGATCGTTACAACCTTCACGCGGAATGAGCTCCTGGTGGGGTAGGTGTCGGACGCATAAATGCGGCAACAGACCGAGAACGACGAAGCGCGTCAGTGAACGCGGCGAACAAGTATGGGAGCCGCTCGGAGCAAAGGCTAACTGCTTGGACAGGATGAACAGGATTCACAGGATAGATGCGGAGGTGAATCAGGGGCTGTTTCATCCTGTTCATCCTGTCATCCTGTCAAACATACCGTTGGGGAACCCGCTCACCTTTTGTTGAAAGTTGCGCTGCTGGAATGCTCCCGTATGTATGCAATCGAGCTGTAAGGTCACTGGTAGAGCTGCGCGAAGTTAGATGGAACGCGGACAACGGTCCAGGGATCAGACGGCGAGACCGTGAATTGGAGCCCGTAGCGCCGACATGCCTGATCGGGAGTAAAAAAAAACGAAGTCCCGAGTTTTGACCCGGGACTTCGCTGGTGTGACCCCTCTCTCGTTCAGACGCCGAACTTTTTCTCGATCTCTTCGGCGGCCTGCAAATGCGCCTGGAACGCTGTTAAAGCCTTCTGCAGGAACGCCTGCGTTTCCGCGTTCTGATTGGGGCGTTCCAGTGCATCCTTTACTTCGTCGATGATTGTCTTGTGCATCTTGATCTCGTGCTCGATGTACCCTTCATCGAACTCCTCGCCTTTCGGCTTGTCGGTCAGATCCTTCAACCCATCTACGTGACTCTCGGCGATATCCTCGTCATTCTCGGGGATAGTCAGCGTCAGGTTCATCTTCCTTGCCATCGCGGCAGTTTCCTTGTTCAACGCCGTGTGCTCGGTTACAACCTTCCTGGCGAACGCTTTTACCTGGGCGTTTGTCGCCTTCGTCTGCGCCAATTTCGACACCTCGATGGAGCCGTCATTGACGAGGTCGATAAGGCCGAACAACTCGGCGTCGGTATACTCCTTCGTTACCGTGCCCGACTCCATATTGGGAACGACGGTAGTGTCACCAGCCAAGGTATCGCTCACCGCCAAATCATCAGATTTTGCACAGGCTCCGATCAGAGCCGCGGACGAGACGGCAAGTGCCAGTCTCGCAAAAGTGATTGAAATTCTCACATCTCCCTCCGGAGTGAGTGCATTCTCGTCCGCCGGTATTCCGGCGAGTCCGTCACGACCTGTGACACGATCTAAAATGCAATGCACGTGCCGCGCGCCTGGCGTAGGTGACCGGCATCACCCAGACCGAACGGAACGACGATCATCGTATGTTCTTTGGGCACTGGAGGTACCTGTTTTGCCACTCCGGTCCCGCATACGCCGCTTCCCGCTCAA
>Ga0136617_10002315_pt1 | contig 16976 bp, 14 predicted proteins | sample AntDrymUQ3222106_2_FD_129672 | JGI IMG/M metagenome (GOLD analysis project Ga0136617, IMG submission 129672) | Polar desert sand microbial communities from Dry Valleys, Antarctica - metaG UQ322 (21.06) | ecosystem: Environmental > Terrestrial > Soil > Desert | place: Antarctica: Dry Valley...
CATTCAAAGGGCTGGGCGCTCGACCGCATCGCGCCCCTGGAGCGCGCGATCATGCGCGTCGCGCTGCTCGAGATGTGCCACCCCGACGCCGCCCCGGGGGACGCGCCGATGCCGCCGGAGGGCGCGATCGACGAGGCCGTCGAGCTCGCCAAGACCTACTCCGGCGCCGACGCCCCCGGCTTCGTCAACGGCATCCTCGCCGCCGTGCACCGCGAGATGGGCCAGAATCCGGCCACGCCATGAGCCCACCCGACGACAGCGACGACGCGACGCTCGACGAGCTCGTCGGCCGCCTCGAGCGCGCCGCCGAGCAGCTGCGCTCGGGCGACCTCTCGGCCGACGCCGCGGCGACCGTCGTCGAGGACTGCGCCTCACTTGCCTCGCAGGCCTCGGCCGAGCTCGAGCGGCGCGCCCGCGAGGCCGAGCGCGATCCGCCGCCCGGCCAGGACTCGCTGCTGTAGTGATGCGGTGACCTACCCCGACGGGCTGCGGACGCAGATCGAGGGCTACCTCGAACAGCTGCGCTTCTCGGACGAGACGCTGACCGAGCGGCTCGTCGAGGCGATGCGCTACAGCCTGCTCGCCGGCGGCAAGCGCATCCGCCCGGTGCTCGCGCTCGCCACGGCGCGCGCGATCGGCCACGACGAGCGCGAGCTGCTGCCGTTCGCCGCGGCGATCGAGCTGATCCACACCTACTCGCTGATCCACGACGACCTGCCGGCGATGGACGACGACTCGCTGCGCCGCGGCCGCCCGACATGTCATGTCGTCTTCGGCGACGACGTCGCGATCCTCGCCGGCGACGGGCTCTACGCCGAGGCCTTCCGCCACGTCCTGACGCGCCAGCAGGGCAGGCCCGAGCACATCCTCGCCGCGGTCGGCGAGCTCGCCGCCGCGACCGCCGTCGACGGCATGGTCGGCGGGCAGTACGTCGACGTCGCCGGCGACACCGACGAATCGCTCGACGCCGCGCACACCCTGCGCCGTACGCACGAGCTCAAGACCGGGAGGCTGATCGGGGCGTCGGTAGAGTGCGTACTCCTCCTAGCGGGCATGAGTCCAACGACCACAACCGACTACCGGGACTTCGCCGCAGAGCTCGGCGTCCTGTTTCAGATCGTCGACGACATCCTCGACGTGACGGGCACGGACGCGGCGCTCGGCAAGCCACGCGGCAGCGATGAGCGCCACGGAAAGCGCACCTACGTGACCGAGTTCGGGTTGGAGGGTGCACGAGATCTGGCGCTCCGCTCGCACCGCGAGGCGCGCGCATCACTGGCCTCCGCGGCGCCCGACGGCGCCCCGGAGCTCGAGCAGATCACCGACTTCATCGCCACGCGCAGCTCATGAGCCTCCTCGACCACATCAATCGCCCGCAAGACCTGCACAGCCTCTCCGAGGAGGAGCTGGCGCGCGTCGCGCAGGAGATCCGCGAGGACATCATCGACACGGTCGGTGAGATCGGCGGGCACTTCGGCGCCAACCTCGGGACCTGCGAGTTGGCCGTCGCGCTGCACTCGCTGCTGGACTCGCCGCGCGACAAGATCCTCTGGGACGTCGGCCACCAGGCCTATCCGCACAAGATCCTGACCGGCCGGCGCAAGCAGCTCGCGACAATCCGAAAGTACGGTGGCCTCGCGCCGTTCTGCTCGATCGGCGAGTCTGAGCACGACATCATGGGCGCCGGCCACGCGTCGACGTCGATCGGCTACGCGGTCGGCCTGAAGGAGGGCATGAAGCACCTCGGCCGCGCCGATCAGGGCAAGGTCGCGGCGGTCATCGGCGACGGCTCGATGACCGGCGGGGTCGCGTTCGAGGCGATCCACCAAGCCGGCGGCCAGGGCACGCCGATCGTCGTCGTGCTCAACGACAACGGCATGTCGATCGCGCCGAACGTCGGCGCGCTGTCGGGCTACTTCAACCGCGTGCGGCTGAACCCGAAGCTGTGGCACACGCGCGAGACCGTCGAGGGGCGCCTGTCGGACCTGCCTCGCATCGGCCCGCACCTCGAGCGCTTCGGCCCACAGTTCAAGGAGTCGATCAAGGCGTTCTGGGCCCCGGGCCTGCTATGGGAGGAACTCGGCTGGGCCTACGTCGGCGTCATCGACGGCCACGACGTGCGCGCGCTGCGCCGCGCGCTGCGCAGCGCCTTCGCCGCCGGGCGCCCGGTCGTGGTGCACGTCGCGACGGTCAAGGGCAAGGGCTTCGCACCGGCCGAGGACGGCGGCCTCGAGGGCATGGAGCACTGGCACGCCGCCAAGCCGAAGTCGATCGCCAACGGGATCGCCGCCCCGTCCCCGGCCGCCGTCACGCCGGTCTCGCCGCCGCAGTACACGGCCGTCTTCGGCAACGCGCTCCTCGCCGAGTGCCGCCGCGACAACCGCGTCGTCGCCATAACAGCGGCGATGAACTCCGGCACCGGCCTGAACATCCTCCAGAAGGCGATGCCGGAGCGCTACTTCGACGTCGGCATCGCCGAGCAGCAGGCCGTCCTGTTCGCCGCCGGGCTGGCGCTGGGAGGCATGCGGCCCGTCGCCGCGATCTACTCCACCTTCCTGCAGCGGGCCTTCGACCAGATCGTCCACGACGTCTGCCTGCAGTCGCTGCCGGTCACGTTCTGCATGGACCGGGCGGGCCTGGTCGGTGACGACGGCCCGACCCACCACGGCGTGTTCGACATCGCCTACCTGCGCCCGCTGCCCAACATGACGCTGATGGCCCCGCGCGACGAGGCGCAGCTGGTGCACATGCTGCACACGGCGCTGGCGCACGATTCCGGGCCCGTCGGGATCCGCTACCCGCGGGGCGAGGGGCTCGGCGTGGAGCTGCCCGCCGTGCCGTCGCTGATCGAGATCGGCACGGGCGAGATCCTGCGCGAAGGCGAGCGGGTGGCGCTGGTCGGCTACGGCACCGGCGTCGGCAAGGCGCTGGAGGCGGCGGAGCTGCTGGCCGAGCGCGGGCTGGACGTCACGGTCGCCGACGCGCGCTTCGCCAAGCCGCTGGACGCCGCGCTGCTGGCGTCGCTCGCACTGGAGCACGAGCTGCTCGTGACGGTCGAGGAGGGCGTGCTGGCCGGCGGCTTCGGCTCGGCCGTGTGGGAGTCGCTGTCGGCGGACGGCGAGCCGGCGCGCGTGCTCCGCATCGGGCTGCCGGACCGTTACGTCACGCACGGCGCACCGAAGCTCCTGCACGCGGAGGTCGGCTTCACCGGCGAGGCGATCGCCGCGCGCGTCGAGGCGGCCGTGCTCGACCCGCGCGAGTCGCTGGCCGGGGCGTAGGGGGCGTCGCCCGCTAGCGTTCCGGCGCGTGCCCCGCGTGCGCCTGGACAGCCTGCTGGCCGAGCGGGGCCTCTTCGCTTCGCGCTCCCGGGCGGCGGCGGCCGTGCTGGCCGGCTCGGTGCGACTGGGCTCCGACGGGCGCCGGGCCTCGAAGGCGGGGCAGCTCGTGGACCCGGCCGTGGAGCTGGCGGTCGATGCTCCGCCGCCGTATGTCTCGCGGGGCGGTGTGAAGCTCGCGAACGCGCTCGATGCTCTGGGGGTCGAGGCGGCGGGGCGGCGCTGCCTGGACGTGGGCGCCTCCACCGGCGGCTTCACCGACTGCCTGCTGCAGCGGGGGGCGTCGCAGGTCGTGGCGCTCGACGTGGCCTACGGGGAGCTGGACTACCGGCTGCGCTCGGACGCGCGGGTGACGGTGCTCGAGCGGGTCAACGCGCGCACGCTGGAGTGCGCCTCGCTGCCGTTCTCCCCGTCGCTGGTGGTGGCCGACGTGTCGTTCATCTCGCTGCGGAAGGTGCTGCCCGCGGTGGTGGCGTGCTGCGCGGCGCGCTTCGACTGCCTGGCGATGGTCAAGCCGCAGTTCGAGGTCGGGCGCGCGCGCGTGGGCAAGGGCGGCGTGGTGCGCGATCCGGTGTTGCGGCGCGAGGCGGTGGCGGCGGTGGCGGGATGCGCCCGCGCGTTGGGCTGCGCCGTGATGGGCTTCGCGCCTTCGGGGCTGCCGGGGCCGGCCGGCAACCTGGAGACGTTCGTGTGGCTCGCCGAGGCGGGGCGCGCGGGCGCGGTGGAGGATTGGGCGGCCGCGCTGGCGGAGGCGGGGGCATGAGCGTTCGCGCCGTCACGGTCATCACCCACCGCCGCGTGACGGAGACGGCCGGCGCCCTGCGCGACCTGGTGGGCGCCGCGGAGCGCGCCGGCGCGACGCTGCGCTTCAGCGCAGACGAGGCGGCCAAGCACTCGCTGTCGGCGGGGCCGGGCATCGAGGTGCGCGAGGTCGGGCCCGACGCCGACCTCTGCATCGTGCTCGGCGGCGACGGCACCATCCTGACCGCACTGCGCCACTACGCGGGCACGGGCGTCCCGGTCTTCGCCGTCAACTACGGCGAGGTCGGGTTCCTGGCCACGATCGACCCGGACGGGCTCGGCGGCGACTTCGACCGCGCCTTCCGGGGCGAGTTCGAGACGCTGGAGCTGCCCACGATCACGGTCGGACGCCCGGAGGGCCAGTGGATGGCGATCAACGACATCTCCGTCCACCGCAAGCCGGGCTTCCGGGTGGCCGACCTCGCCTACGGGCTGGCCGGGGAGGAGATCGGCCGGGTGCGCTGCGACGGCATCGTGGTCGCCACCCCGGCGGGCTCGACGGGCTACAACCTCGCCAACGCCGGTCCGGTGCTCGCCTGGGGCGTGCGCGGCTACGTCGTCTCCTTCATCGCCCCGCACTCGCTGACGGCGCGCGCGCTGGTGGTCGCGCCCGACGACCTGCTCACGATCAACAACGCCTCGCGCGACGAGCCGGTCGAGGTCCACATCGACGGGCGCCCGGCGGTCGAGCTCCCGGCGGGGGAGGACATCCACATCGAGTTCGGGCGGACGTTCGGGACGCTGGCGCAGCTGCCGGGCGCGAGCTTCTACCACCGCCTGCGCGAGCGGTTCGGGCGGCTGGCGCGGTAGGGGCGGGGCGGGGGCGGGGGCATGGCGCCAGCCCCGGTGGCTCGCTCGGCGCCACGGCCGAGCGGGAGTCGGCGAACGGCGGGCATCGAGGGGGAGGGTCCGGAGGCAGCCCGCATTTCGTGACAGCGAACGCGTGGTCGGGCGCTTCTTGTCACGAAGCTCGGCTCTGGCACGCACTTCGTGACAGCCGCCGCCGTCCAGCGAGCCCGTTGTCACCTTGAGTCCGTATAGGCGGATTGTGGTGACAACCGCCGCCGCCGGACCGCTCGATCGTCACGAAACGCCGCCTCGCCGGGCTCGCGCGCCGGCCGGCTCCTTCACCTCCCTACCCAGCCGCAGTTCGACGCCCCGCACACCACAGGGCCACGCGGAGACCGCAACAACTCCGCCCAGACTCCGCACCAGAACCCCGCACGCCGCCCGAAACGCCACGGCTCCGTCGGACCCCGGTGGTACACCCTCCCTCGTGCTGGAAGAGCTTCGCGTCGAGAACCTGCTGCTGATCGAACGGGCCGAGCTGCGCCTGGGCGAGGGGCTGAACGTGCTGACCGGGGAGACCGGCGCGGGCAAGACGGTGCTCGCCCACGCGCTGGACCTGCTGCTCGGCGGCAAGCCCCGCGCCGGGATCGTGCGTCCCGGAGCCGCGGAGGCGTACGTGGAGGGAGCGTTCGCGTTGCCCGACGCCCTCCGCGAGGCGCTGGGCGAGCGGCTCCCCGAGGGCGCCGAGGAGGTGGTGCTCGCCCGGCGCGTGAGCGCGGAGGGCCGCACGCGCGCCTACCTCTGCGGCCGCAGCGCCACCGCGGCCGACCTGCGCGACGTCGGCGGGGCGCTGCTGTCCTTCTACGGCCAGCACGAGCACCGCAAGCTCACGCTCGCCTCGGCCCAGCTGGACATCCTGGACGGCTTCTGCGGCGACGGCCAGGCCGCTCGCCGCACCGGGTTCGCCGGGGCCCACGCCCGCGAGCGCGGCCTGCGCGGCGCGCTCGAGACGCTGCTGGCCCGCGCCGGGGCGCGCGACCGTGAGCTGGACCTGCTCGAGTGGGAGCTGCAGGAGATCGAGGACGCCGCCCCCGGCGAGGAGGAGGAGTCCGCACTGGCGGCCGAGCGCGAGCGCCTGCGCCACCTCGAGTCGCTGCTGGCCGCCGCCGCCGGCGCCGTCGAGGCGCTGGCCGGCGAGGGCGGCGAGGGCGCCGTCGCGGCGCTCGCGGGCGCGGCGCGCGCGCTCGAGGCCATCCGCGGTGTGGACGCCGAGCTGGACCCGCTGTCGGACCGCGTGGCCGCCCTGGCCGTGGAGGCCGACGACCTGGCCAGCGAGCTGCGCGGCTACGGCGAGGGCGTGGAGGGATCGGTCCCACCCACCCGCCTCGACGAGGTCGAGGAGCGCCTCGCGCTGCTGGACCGCCTCAAGCGCAAGCACGGCGGCACGCTCGCCGCGGTGCTGGCGCACGCCGAGACCTGCCGCCGCCGGCGCGACGAGCTGGCCGGCGCCGAGGAGGCGCTGGCGGAGGGCGAGGCGGCGCTCGCCGAGGCGCACGCCGAGCTCGAGCGCCGAGCGGGCGACCTGCACACCGCCCGCGCCGCCGCGGCCGGCGAGCTGGCCGGCGCCGTGAAGGAGCGCCTCGCCGCGCTGGCGATGGACGGCGCGACCTTCGAGGCCGCGCTCGCCGCGCGCGACGGCTACGGCCCCAGCGGCGGCGACGAGGTCGAGTTCCTGATCGCACCCAACCCCGGCGTCCCCGCCGGGCCGCTGCGCGAGATCGCCTCCGGCGGCGAGCTGTCGCGCGTGATGCTGGCGCTGATGGGCGTCGCGGCCGAGGCCGGCCCCGCCACGCTGGTGTTCGACGAGGTCGACGCGGGGATCGGGGGGCAGACGGCCCGCGCCGTGGGCGAGCAGCTGCGCGACCTCGCGCGCAGCCGGCAGGTCATCTGCATCACCCACCTGCCGCAGATCGCCTCGCTGGCCGACCGCCACTTCACGATCGTCAAGGACGTCTCGCAGCCCACCGCGCGGACCACCGTCACCCAGCTCCAGCGCGGCGAGCTGGTCGGCGAGCTGGTGCGCATGCTCGGCGCCGACGGCGAGGACGCGGCCGCCCGCCGCCACGCCCGCGAGCTGCTCAGGGCGGCCTAGATGACCGGTCCGGCGACCCTCGCGCGGCCTCGGAAGTCCCGCCGCCGGTCCCACTACACTCGATGAAACCAAGGAGAGTTGATGCCTGAACAACGGCCCCGCACGCGCTTCATCTTCATCACCGGCGGAGTCGTCTCCTCCCTTGGCAAGGGCATCGCCGCGGCCTCGATCGGCCGCCTGCTCGTCTCGCGCGGACTGAAGGTGGCGCTGCAGAAGTTCGACCCGTACATCAACGTCGACCCGGGCACGATGTCGCCGTTCCAGCACGGCGAGGTGTTCGTCACGGAGGACGGCGCGGAGACCGACCTGGACCTCGGCCACTACGAGCGCTTCACGGACGCGAACACCTCGCGCGGCTCGAACGTCACCGCGGGCGCGATCTACAACTCCGTCATCCGCAAGGAGCGCAGGGGCGACTACCTCGGCGGCACCGTCCAGGTCGTCCCGCACATCACGGACGAGATCAAGCACCGCGTCCAGCTGATCGCCGAGAGCCAGGACGTGGACATCGTCATCACGGAGATCGGCGGCACGGTCGGCGACATCGAGTCGCTGCCGTTCCTGGAGGCGATCCGGCAGTTCCCGGTCGACGTCGGGCGGCGCCGGTGCATGTACATCCACCTCACGCTCGTTCCCTACATCGGCCACGCCGGCGAGCTGAAGACCAAGCCGACCCAGCACTCGGTCAACGAGCTGCGGCGCATCGGCATCCAGCCCGACATGGTCGTCTGCCGCTCCGAGGGCGGGCTGCCCCAGGACCTGCGCAAGAAGATCGCGCTGTTCGCCTCGCTGCCCCAGGACGCCATCGTCTCCGCGCGCGACGTCGACAACATCTACAAGGTGCCGCTGTTCTTCCGCGCCGAGGGCGTGGACGACTTCGTGCTCGACCACTTCGGCATGGAGGCCGCGCCGCCCGAGCTGGGTCCGTGGGAGCAGCTGATCCGCCGCGCCGGCGAGGCCCAGAGCGAGGCGCCGATCCGGATCGCGCTCGTCGGCAAGTACGTCAAGCTCGAGGACGCCTACCTGTCGGTGGTCGAGGCGCTGCGCCACTCCGGCTTCCGGCTCGGTCGCGGCGTGGAGATCGTGTGGGTGGACTCCGAGAGCATCGACGACCACGAGGTGCGCGCGACCCTCTCCGACGTGGACGGCATCCTCATCCCCGGCGGCTTCGGCGAGCGCGGGATCGAGGGCAAGATCACGGCCGCCCGGATCGCCCGCGAGGAGGGCATCCCCTTCCTCGGCGTGTGCCTGGGCATGCAGATGGCGGTCGCGGACTTCGCGCGGCACGTCGTCGGCATGGACGGCGCCAACTCCACCGAGTTCGACCCCGAGACGCCGTTCCCGGTCATCGACCTCCTGCCCGAGCAGAAGGAGGTCGCCGACATGGGCGGCACGATGCGCCTCGGCGCCGACCCGATCAAGCTGCACGAGGGCACGGCGGCGCGCGCGATCTACGGCGAGGCCGTGATCTACGAGCGCCACCGCCACCGCTACGAGGTCAACAACTCCCTGCGCCGCCGCCTCGAGGCGGCCGGGCTCGTCGTCTCGGGCACCTCGCCGGACGAGCGCCTGGTCGAGATCATCGAGATCCACGACCACCCGTACTTCGTCGCCTCCCAGTTCCATCCCGAGTTCAAGTCCCGCCCGGACCGCCCCGCGCCGCTGTTCCGCGAGTTCGTCCGCGCCGCGCTCGCCCGCGCCGAGCAGCGCCCCCCCGCCGAGGCGCCGCCGGTCGAGCTCGAGGAGAACGCGGCGAGCCGCTTCCAGCGCCAGTCGTGAGGCCGGCCAGCGCGGCGGAGAAGGCGCGCCTCAACGAGACCTTCGCGGAGCTGTGCCGCATCCCGAGCCCGTTCGGCGAGGAGCGCGCCTGCGCCGACGAGGTCACCGCGCGCCTGCGGGCGATGGGCGTCGACGTCGAGGAGGACGACGCCGGCAACCCGGGAGCGGGGGCTGGTTCGGGCACGGGTGCCGGCGGCGGCACGGTCGCCGGTGCGGGCACGGGAGCGGCCGCCGGCAACCTGCTCGCGCGCATCCCGGGCCGGTCGGAGGGCTCGATCCTGCTCTGCGCCCACCTCGACACGGTCACCCAGACGGCGTCGATCGAGCCGGTGATCGTCGACGACGGCTGGGAGAACGCCAACGACGGCATCCTGGGGGCCGACAACAAGGCGGCGGTGGCGGTCATCCTCGAGGTCGCGCGCCGGGCCACGACACCATCCCACCCACCCCCGCCCGTCGGCATCGAGCTGCTGTTCACCGTCTCCGAGGAGGTCGGCCTCGTCGGCGCCAAGCGCTTCGACATCGGCCGCCTGCGCTCGGCGTTCGGGTTCGTGTTCGACCACGCGACGTCAATCGGCGAGGTCGTCGTCGCGTCGCCCACCTACTACCGCGTGGCCGCCGACTTCCACGGCCGCGCCGCCCACGCCGGCCTGCGCCCCGAGGACGGGCGCAGCGCCGTCCTCGCGGCGGCGCACGCGGTCGCCGCGATGCCGCTCGGGCGCATCGACGCCGAGACGACCGCCAACGTCGGCTCGCTCATCGGCGGGAGCGGCTCCACGAACGTCGTGCCCGAGCGGGCGACGGTGCTCGCCGAGGCGCGCTCGCTGGACCCCGACCGCGTCGAGACGGTGGTCGCCCAGTTGATCGACGCGCTCCACGACGGCGCCGCCTCCGCCGAGTGCGACGTCGACGTCACGAGCGAGCGGCTCTTCGCCGGCTACCGCCAGCGCCCCGCCTCGCCCGCGCTGGCCACCGCCGAGGCCGCCCTGCGCGCCTGCGGATACGAGCCGACCCGAGTCGCCACCGGCGGCGGCTCGGACGCCAACGCCTTCGAGGCCGCCGGCTTCACCTGCGTCAACCTCGCCAACGGCACCGAGCGCAACCACGAGCCGACCGAGCGCGTCGCCGTCGCGGCCCTCGAGGACATGCTCGACGTCACCCTCGCGCTCCTCGACGCGGCCGCCGCGGTACTCGACGGGGCCGCCGTGCCAGACTCGCGCCGATGAGCTCCCGGTTCGAGCGCGTCGCCGCCAACCCCCGCCACGGGGCAGCGGCATGAGCTCGCGGTTCGAGCGCGTCGCGTCGGAGACCGTGTACGAGGGCCCGATCTTCTCCGTGCGCCGCGACGCGTTCCGCCACGAGGACGGGGAGGACTCCACGCGCGAGATCGTGGCCCACAAGGGGGCGGTGGGGATCGTCGTGCTCGACGGCGACGAGCTGTGGCTCGTCCGGCAGCCGCGCGAGGCGATCGGCGTGGGAGACCTGCTCGAGATCCCGGCCGGCAAGCTCGACCAGGAGGGAGAGGAGCCGCTCGAGACCGGCAAGCGCGAGCTGGCGGAGGAGATCGGCAAGCAGGCCGCCCACTGGGAGGCGCTCGGCGCGTTCTTCACCTCGCCCGGCTTCACCGACGAGCAGGTCCACCTGTTCCTCGCCACCGGGATCTCGGACGTCGCCGAGCGCCCCGAGGTCCACGAGAACGAGCGGATCGACGTCGAGGTCCGCCCGCTCGCCGACCTCGACGCGCTGATCGAGCAGTCGAGCGACTCCAAGACGATCATCGGCCTCGCCCGCCTGAAGGCGCGGCTCGCCGCCTGAACGCCGCGTTGCACCGGCAGGGCGACGGTCGCCCGGCGGCGAATCAAGCGGCGTGGCCATCGTCGCACCTCCTCAGCCGTTCGAGCACCTCGTGCTCGACTTCCTCGCCTACCTGGAGTTCGAACGCGGCCTGTCGCGCAACACGCTCGAGGCGTACCGCTCCGACCTGCTGCAGCTCGGCACCCACCTGCAGCGGACCGGCGGCGACGCCCTGACCCTCGGCCACGCGGAGCTGGCCGACTTCGTGGCCACGCTCGCCACCGGCGCGGAGGACCGGCCGCCGGTCAAGCCCGCCACGCTACAGCGCAAGGTCGCGTGTCTGCGCTCCTTCTACCGCCATCTGCGCCGCCAGGAGCTGCTCCGGGACGACCCCACCGCGCACCTGCGCGCGCCGAAGCAGACCCGCAGGCTGCCACAGGTGCTCTCGCGCGACGAGGTCGCCCGCCTGCTCGAGCAGCCGAAGGGCACCGAGCCGAGCGCCCTGCGCGACCGCGCGCTGCTGGAGGTCATGTACGCCTGCGGCCTGCGCGCGTCGGAGGCGACCGGCCTCGAGGCGTCCGACGTCGACCTCGAGGCTGGCATCCTGCGCGCCCGCGGGAAGGGCTCCAAGGAGCGTCTGGTGCCGATCGGCTCCGCCGCCGGCCGCGCGCTGACCGCCTACCTGCAGCGCGGCCGTCCGCGTCTGGCCGGCGACCGTCTCCAGGCGCACCTGTTCCTCAACCATCGCGGTGCCGGGCTCACGCGTCAGGGCCTCTACAAGATCGTCCAGCGCCACGCCCGCGGCGCCGGCCTCGCCTCGAAGATGAGCCCGCACACGCTGCGCCACACCTTTGCGACCCACCTGCTGGCCGGCGGCTGCGACCTGCGCTCGCTGCAGGAGATGCTCGGCCACGCCGACATCGCCACCACGCAGCTCTACACCCACCTGTCGGCCGACCGCCTGAAGGACGTCTACTTCGACGCCCATCCGCGGGCGCGCGCCGGCGGCGCCTGAGCCGCCTGCGAGAATCGCCGGCCGTGAGTGCGCGCCGGGCCTTCGTGATCGTCCTCGACGCCTGCGGGGCAGGCGAGCTGCCCGACAGCGCCGACTACGGGGACGCGGGAGCGAACACGCTGGGCCACGTCGCCGAGGCCGCCGGCGGCCTCGATCTCCCGGTCATGGGCGCGCTCGGGCTCGGCTCCGTGCTCCCCCTCGAAGGCGTCCCGCCCGCCGCCGAGCCCGTCCTCCACGGCCGCCTGCACCCGCTGGGCCCCGGCAAGGACACGATCACCGGCCACTGGGAGCTGATGGGCGTCGTCACACCCGTCGCGCTGCGCACCTACCCCGACGGCTTCCCGGACGAGGTCCTCGAGCCGCTGGTCCGGCGCACCGGCCGCGGCGTGCTCTGCAACCGGCCCTACAGCGGAACCGCCGTGATCGACGACTTCGGCGAGCGCCACCTCCAGACGGGTGACCTGATCGTCTACACCTCGGCCGACTCGGTCCTGCAGATCGCCGCCCACGTCGACGAGTGCCCGTCCGAGGAGCTGTACGCCGCCTGCGCCGCCGCGCGCGAGATCATGCAGGGCGAGCACGCCGTCGGCCGGGTCATCGCCCGGCCGTTCCGCGGCGAGCCGGGAGCGTTCGAGCGCACGGAGGGCCGCAAGGACCTCGCGCTGCCGCCGCCCGCGCGCTCCTACCTCCAGGAGCTGCAGGCCGCCGGGCTGCCCGTGCACACGGTCGGCAAGGTCGGTCAGGTGTTCGCCGGCGTCGGCGTCGACCACGAGCACCCCGGCTCGACCAACCCCAAGGCGATCGACTCGACCACGGCGCTGATCGACTCGCTCGACACGGGCCTCGTGTTCACCAACCTCGTCGAGACCGACCAGGTCTACGGGCACCGCCAGGACGTCACGGGCTTCCACGGCGCGCTCCGCGGCATCGACGCCGCGGTCGACAGCTGGCGGCAGCGCCTGGACCCCGAGCGCGACCTGCTCGTCCTCACCGCCGACCACGGCTGCGACCCGACCACGCCGGGCACCGACCACACGCGCGAGCATGTCCCGCTGCTCGCCGCCTTCGCCGGCCACGGCGGGCGCCGCCACGACGGGCCGTTCGCCGACGTCGGCGCCTCCGCGCTGCACTGGCTCGCCGGGCGCGACGCGGACGACCTGCCCGGCGAGCCGTTCGTGGCGTGAGGCGGGGCTCCGCGCACGCGGGCCGGCGCACGCGCGGAGCGGCGCTGCGCTCGGCCTGCGGGCTGCTGCTGCTCGCCGGCTGCGGCGACGGCGCCGGCGACGACGGTCCGCCCGGCCTCGGCGGCTCGCCCGCCCAGGGCACGGCCCGGCCGGCGCCCCCGAGCCCCGAGGCCCAGCTCGAGACGCTGCTCGACCGCCGCGCCGAGGCCCTGGAGGCCGGCCGCCCGCGCGCCCACGCCGCGACCGCCACGGGCCCGCAGCGCGCGACCGACCGCCGCACGGCCCGCAACGCCCGCCCGCTGCCGCTGCGCGCCGTCGCGCTGACGGCCACCGCGATCGACGTCGACGGGCGCAGCGCCACGCTCGCGGTCCGCTCGAGCTACGCCGTCGAGGGCATCCGAGGGCGCTTCGAGGCGCCGCGGACGCTGCGCGCGATCCGCACCGGCGACGGCTGGCGGATCCGCTCGGAGGCCGGCGGCCGCCGTCGCCATCCGTGGGAGCTGGCGCGCTTCACCGCGCAGCGCAGCGAGCACTTCACGGTGCTCGCCCCGGCCACCCTGGCGACCGGTGGGCTCACCGACGCCCTCGAGGCCGGCTACGCCCGCATGCGCGACGTCCTCGCCTCGGGCCGGCTGCGGCGCCGCTACCTCGTCGTGGTGGCGGCCGATGCCGCCCAGGCTCGCCACATGACCACCGGCATCCGCGGGGTGGCGACGCTCGCCGCCATCTCGGATACCGCCGTCCGCGAGCAGGGCATCGCCGAGCGGGTGGTCTCCGTCGGCTCGCAGCGGCTGCTCGTCATCTGGCCCGCGTTCGCGCCGCTCGACCCCGACGGGCGCCGTCGCGTGGTCGCTCACGAGCTGACGCACGCGGCGCTGGCGGGGCGGACGTCGGGGCGCACGCCCGCGTGGCTGATCGAGGGGATCGCGCTGTACGTCTCGGGCGACGACCGGACCGCTGACGCGGCGGCCCTGCTGCTCGGCGGCGAGACGGGCCGGGCGCTCACGCTCGCGGGGCTCTCGCGACCCGACGCGATCGGCCGCCTCGGCGGCGACGGGCAGACCGCCGCCTACGCCTACAGCTCGGCGGCGGCGTTCTACATCGCCGGGCGCTTCGGCCGCCGGCGCTGCTTCGCCCTCTACGACGCCTTCAACCGGGAGTCGCTCGACGGCCCGGCCGGCGCCCGGCTGACCGCCCGCGCCGTCCGCCGGACCCTCGGCGTCTCGCTGGCCGCGCTCGAGCGCGACCTGCGCGCCGCGATCGCCGCCTCCTAACCTCCTCCGCAGTGCCGGAGCTGCCAGAGGTCGAGACGATCCGCCGCCGGCTCGCGCCCCGGGTCGAGGGCCGCCGGCTAGAGCGCCTGCGGGTGCTCGACCCGCGCTGGTGCCGGCCGATCGCGCCGCAGGAGCTCGCCGCGGCGCTGGAGGAGCGGACCGTCGAGCGGCTCGCCCGCCGCGGCAAGTACCTCGTCTGGGAGCTGTCCGGCGACGCCCACCTGCTGATGCACCTGCGCATGACCGGTACGCTGCTGCTCGACCCGCCCGGCGAGCCCCCGCACAACCGCGTCTGGCTCGAGCTGGGCGAGCACCGGCTCGCGTTCACCGACCCGCGCCGCTTCGGCACCGGCGAGCTGGCGCTCGGCCCCGAGGCGCGGGACGCGTTCTTCACCGCCCGTCTCGGCGTGGAGCCGCTCGAGGAGGGCTTCACGGCCGCCCACCTGCACGGCCTCGCACAGACCTCGCGCGCGCCGGTCAAGGCGTTCCTGCTCGACCAGAGGCGCGTCGCCGGCGTCGGCAACATCTACGCCGACGAGGCGCTCTTCCGGGCGCGCATCCACCCGCTGCGGCCGGCCGACCGGCTCAGCCGCGCACAGGTCGCGAGCCTGCGCGACGCCGTCGTCACCTCGCTCGAGGCCGGGATCGCGGCCAAGGGCGCCACGATCGACGACTTCCGCGACCCCTACGGCGTCAGCGGCGCCTTCCAGGACCAGTTCCTCGTGCACCTGCGCGAGGGCGAGCCGTGCCCGCGGTGCGGCGGCCCCGTGCGCAAGCTGCGCGCCGCGGGGCGCGGCACCTACGTGTGCGAGCGCTGCCAGCCCCGGCCGCGGCGGCGCTGACGCTTTCCGACGCGGTCGGTCGTGCCGTCGCGCGCTGACCCGGTCGGGCGTGGCATGCGCCAGGGCGCGATGGACGATCCACTCGATCCGTTCCGCTCCGGAGCACGCTTCAGGTGGCCAGGAGGTCGTGCGCGAGGCCGTGTCCGGCGGTCGTTCCCGGCGGGACCGCGAAGATGGCGCTCCCCACGCAGAGGTCCCCGGCGCTGATCGCCGGGCTCAGCGCATCGCCTGGGAACGACGGGAGCTCGACGAGCCCCCGCCGGCCGACGGGCCGTCAACCCGAAGCGCGGGCCGAAGAGCGTCGGGCCGAAGCCGAGGGTGACGGTCAGCGCGCCGGCCGGCGCGGCGTTCCCATGCCGGTGCCCAGCACGCGTGAGGCGCTCGGCCTCGAGCGTGAGCTCGCCCATCAGTTCGTGTAGATCCAAGGAGCGTTCGGCGGTGAGTCCAGCGCAGCGATGACCAGATGGTCGAGCACCGGGGTGGCGATGCCGGGCTGGTGGACCGCGAAGACCGAGGGCGCAATGTCATCGGGCCGGTAGGACTCGCCCGGCCCACGGTCCTGCACCGCAGCGCGCTGGCTCCACCTCCTCCGCCCCTTGGCCGCCGACCCATGCGCCGAATCATCGCCGCCGCGCCCACATCGTGCTCCTACCAGCCCCCCGGACTTGCCGGACCTTCAACGCGGACGAGGCGTCGATCACGGCCTTGCTCGGCTCGGCTGCGAAGCTGTAGACATGATCGCTCGCCGCTGGAGGGGTTGGGCCGACGGTTCGGCGCAGGCCGACGCCTACGTGGCGCACTTCGAGGGCACCGTCAGACCCCAACTCGAGCGGACCGAGGGCTTCCTCGACGCGACGCTCGAACGCGTCCAGGACGACCGCGGCCGAACGGAGGTCGTCGTCGTCACGCGCTGGACGGGGATGGACGCCGTCCGGGCGTTCGCAGGGGAAGAGGTCGACCTCGCCGTGGTCGAGCCCCACGCGCGCGCGGTGCTCTCTGAATTCGACACCCGTGTCCGGCACATCGAACTGGCCGACGGCGACGCGTTCGGCCACCTCGAGCTCATCGACATCCCCGCCGAGGCCGCGGCACACGAGCCGTGGTTCAACGAGACGCTCACCTCCGTCAACACCGCCGTGGTGCGCCTTGGCGTCATCGATGGCGACTTCCACTGGCACAAGCACGACGAGCAGGACGAGTTCTTCCTCGTCCTCGAGGGCGAGCTTCTCGTCGACGTCGAGGACGGCAACACCATCACGCTCGCCCCGCATCAGGGATGCACCGTGCCCAAGGGCGTCGTGCACCGCACGCGCGCGCCGCAACGAACGACGATTCTCATGGTCGAGGCCGCCGGCGTCATGCCCGTCGGCGACTGAATCACCACTTCGATCGCCTACGCGGGCTTCTTGCTCGTGGCGCTGGGCTACCGGGCGCCGCCCACCCCCAAGCGACCACGCGCCGCTGGCGCCGATCGCGGCCTCAGCGCAGCCGGACGCGTCGAAGTCATACCCGGCGCCGCGATGGACCCCAGCGGAGCCCACGACGCCCACATCCGCCTGCCCTTCACCTTCCCCGACGACGTCCTCACCGAGCTCGTCGGTCGCCTCCAACGGGCCTGTGGGCCGACCTGCGGCGCCACGGCCCCGTCGAGACCGCCCTCCCGCGCGCCATCGTGTAGGCGGACCTACAGGGCCTCGAGGCGCCTCATGGCCAGCTCGAGCACGTCCGCGCGGCTGCGCGCGCCGTGATCGGCGGCGATGAAGTGGTTGCCGATCCACAGCGAGAAGGCGATCATGCAGCGGACCTCGACGTCGTCCTCGTCGGGGTCGACGGCTCCGAACAGCGAGCGCAGGTACTCCATTCGCCGGTTGTCGACGCGTCGGAGGCGCTCAGCGACCGTCTGCTCGCGCCGGGACCAGTCGCGGACTGCGAGGTCGGTCCTGAGCAGCCCGTCGCTGGAGGAGGCGAGCGCGAACAGTCGCCGCAGCCTGGCCGTGGCGTCGCCGCCCTC
>Ga0136617_10002316_pt1 | contig 16967 bp, 15 predicted proteins | sample AntDrymUQ3222106_2_FD_129672 | JGI IMG/M metagenome (GOLD analysis project Ga0136617, IMG submission 129672) | Polar desert sand microbial communities from Dry Valleys, Antarctica - metaG UQ322 (21.06) | ecosystem: Environmental > Terrestrial > Soil > Desert | place: Antarctica: Dry Valley...
CGGCCGCTACGGCAACGGCGTGCTCCCGCTGGATCGCATCCAGCACCGACGACACGGCGAGGTCCCCGCCGCGAACTGCGGTGCCCGCGTCGCGGATCCCCTCGGCGGACGTCGGGTACGACGGGAATGCGTCGCTGGTCGACTGCATGGTGGTCTCCTGGGGATTCCGGTTCCACCACCGTCGAATGCTGCTTGCGCGTGTTCAAGGCTTTCGATAATCGTCGAAGGGTCGCAGTCCTGCGGTTTGTCAGGCTCGGCTGAAGATGCCGAGCACCTCGTCGCCGCGCTCCGAACGCCGGATCCGGACCTCGCGACCCCGCCGTTACCGGACCACCAGGCCTGCAGACTCCAGTCGCTCACAATGGAACGTCAGCGATGACGGCGCACACCCGGCGGCGGAGGCGAGCTCGTGCATGGTCAAGGAGCGTTCGAGCGCACGCAGCACCGCGGACCGCCGCGTGCCCACCAAAGCCTCGAGGCGGTCCGTCGGCTCGCGACGACGTTGCCCTCCGAGCAAGGTGGCGATGCCAGGAACCGGGTAGGCGATCCAGGCACCGTCGGGATGGTCGAGAAAGTGCCCCAGCATGTTGCTGCCGGCGAGCATGGGGACCAGCACCAGCCGGCGGCTCCCGAGCCGATGCGTCTCGCCGGGGTCGTCATTGTCGGGCGGGGGCGCCAGCGACAACGTCGAGCCGGTGAACGTGACTCGCGGTGTCAGGGTCGACAGCAATGTCGGGACCTGGTTCTGGACGACGGCGACGCCGATGCGCTCGACCTCGCGGGCGATCAGTGGCTCGGCCCGCGCCATCAGCCCCGACGTCGCGTCTGCTGCAGCACCGACCGCCGCGGCGAACGCTCCCGCCCAGTGGCGGGGTCGACGTACGACCTCCTGCCACACCCGTGGTACGTCGGCTCCGAACGCTTCCCCGATGTCGGCGACGATGGTGTCGGCCGACAAGGAGCTGATCGCGTCCAGCGACTCCGCGAGCGGATTGGTGGTCCGCGGGGTCACCTGCAGCACCGAGGACGGCACGGTCTGTCTGCGGCTGCGGGAGAAGACAGACAAGGCGTCTCGCTCCCGTTCGCCGAGCGCGCGGTCGACCTCTGCGCGGATGACCGGCGGCAAGCCACGCGCCAGCCCACCCGAGCCCTCGGTGGCAAAGGCCAGCGCGGTCAGATATGGGACGACGCTCACCGACACAGTGAGCTGGCTCAGGTCGCCGAGGTCGAGAGTCGTGACGCTCCTGGTCATGACACCCGCTCCCCGCGACCCGTTGTGTCGACTCGCCTCATGTACGGTCCTGGAGGGCTTGGAGGGGTAGCTCTGGCCAGACGACATTAGATCCGCGTCGGGTCACCCACCCGGCTGCGATCAGAAACCAAGATGAAGCCGCGGCGCGGTCGGTGTCAGGATTTCTGTGACCGACCGGAGAACCCTGATGGCCCCCGAACTCGCGGCCGCGGTCTCGGCCGTCAGTTGGTCGACGCCCTCACCTTCAAGGCCGCGACGACAGGTCTGAGCACGATCGTGTTGCGGGTGGAGCCGGACAACGCCGTGGCAGTCCGCTTCTACCTGTCCCGAGGCTTCGAGCATCTCGGGCCAGAGGAGTCGGCGGTCTGGAACGAGGGTCAGCGCCGCGAGTGGGTCTGGATGAGGTTGCCCTGAGACGTGACCGCAGCCACGATGGCGTAGGCACCGCCCGCCTACCCCAGCGCCCGCGGGTGTGCCGTCGCGTACACCTCACGTAGACGGTCGACCGTCACCAGCGTGTAGACCTGCGTGGTCGTGACTGACGCGTGTCCGAGCAGTTCCTGCACGACGCGTACGTCGGCTCCTCCGTCCAGCAGGTGCGTGGCGAACGAATGGCGCAGCGTGTGCGGTGAGACGTCGGCGGTGACACCCGCGCGGGTGGCGGCCTTCCCCAGCACCGTCCACGCCGACTGTCGTGACAGTCGCCCACCCCTGGCGTTGACGAAGACCGCGGGGGTGCCACGTCCCGCGGCAACCAGGGCGGCCCGGGCGCCCGAGAGATACCGCATGCACGCCTCGCGCGCGTACGAACCAACGGGCACGACGCGCTCCTTGCCGCCCTTGCCTCGCAACCGCACCGCGCCGTCGTCGGCGCCGAGGTCCAGGTCGTCGACATCAAGGCCGACCGCCTCCGAGATGCGCGCGCCGGTGCCGTACAGGAACTCGAGCAGCGCCCTGTCCCGCAGCGAAAGCGGTGTTCCGGGGTCCCCGACAGCGGCCAGGATCGCCTCGACGTCGTGAAGGGGCAGGGCCTTCGGAAGTCGCTTGGCCGGTGCCGGCGGTTTCACCAGCGCCGCCGGGTCGGTCTGCGTCAGCCCCTCGACCAGGCAGAACGCGTGGAATCCGCGCACAGCGATGATCGTGCGCCCGGCGCTGCTGGCACTGAGCGGCTGGTGCTCCGAGTCGCCTTCTCGCAGCGCCATCAAGAACGCGCTCACCTCCGACTCACCGACAGCGGCGATGTCGTCGATCTCGTGACTGCCCAGGAAACCGACGTAGCGCCGCAGGTCACGCCGGTAAGACGCCAGCGTGTTGGCGGCCAGCCCTCGCTCGACGCTCAGGTGGTCGAGATAGGTACGGACCGCCGGGACCAGCCCGCCGGCGTCAGTCAGGCCAGCACCTCTTCGAGTGGTCGCGACGACAAGTCGTGCGCCTGCGCCACCGGGGCGTAGGTGAGCTCGCCGGCGTACGTGTTGAGCCCGAGCGCGAGCGCGTAGTCGTCGCGTAGCGCCTGCTTCCAACCCTTGTCGGCCACCGCCATCACGAACGGGAGCGTCGCGTTGGTCAGCGCGTACGTCGACGTATGCGGCACCGCGCCGGGCATGTTCGCCACGCAGTAGAAGGTCGAGCCGTGCACCCGGTACGTCGGGTCGCCGTGCGTGGTCGGTCGGGTGTCCTCGAAGCAGCCGCCCTGGTCGACCGCGATGTCGACCAGCACCGAGCCCGGCTTCATCCGGGCGACCAGTTCGTTGGAAACCAGCTTCGGCGCCTTGGCGCCCGGTATGAGCACGGCGCCGATGACGAGGTCGGCCGCGGTGACTTGCTGCTGGATCGCCAGCTGTGACGAGGCGAGCCCGTGCACCCGGTTGTTGTAGCGCCAAAACGACATCCGCAGCTTGTCGAGGTCGGTGTCGAGCAGCGTCACGTCGGCGCCCATGCCGAGCGCGATGTTCGCGGCGTTCTGCCCCGAGACGCCCGCGCCGATGATGACGACCTTGGCGTTTGCCACACCGCCGACACCGCCCATGAGGACACCACGACCGCCCTGCGCCCGCATCATCACGTACGCGCCGACCTGCGGTGCCAGGCAGCCCGCGACCTCTGACATCGGGTACAACAGCGGCAGTCCGCCTGAGGGGAGCTGCACGGTCTCGTACGCGATGCTGGTGACTCTTGTCTTGAGCAGCTCCTCGGTCAGCGGCTTGTCCGCGGCCAGGTGCAAGAAGGTGAACAGGGTCAGGTCGTCGCGAAGCCGGTGGTACTCCTCGGCCACAGGCTCCTTGACCTTGAGCACCAGGTCGGCGACGCCCCACGTCTTGTCGGCGTCGGCGATGATCTTGGCGCCGGCGGCGGCGTAATCGTCGTCGTGGATCGACGAGCCCTCCCCCGCCGCTTGCTCTACGTACACCTCGTGACCATGGGCTGTCAGCTCGTGCACGCCGATGGGCGTGATCGCCACCCGGTACTCGTGGTTCTTGACTTCCCTCGGGACGCCGACCTTCATCTGAGCCCTCTCCTCCCCGACCGCCACACTGCGGTGTGCCCAGTCGCAAACTACTCCATCGCCGCACGCACCGACGCAGCTCAGCTCCGACTCAACCCTCACCTGTGACTCTGAGGGCAGCGCTGCCGTGACGCCTGGCCCACAACGCGAGCGATCCCACCACTGTCAGCCCATTCGTGACTGCCCCTGACATGACGGCGCTCACCAGGTCGTCCAGCGGAACCCACTGCCGTTGCAGGTCGGCCTCCTCGTGCCGGGCGACATAGCCCTCCGGTGCCGACGCCGCCGTCACGTCCTCGGCCAGGAACACCTCGATGCGTTCCTCGCTGATGCCTGCACTCGGGACGTAGGTGATCAGCGGCGACCAGCTCGCCGCCACCAACAGAGCCTCCTCCTGCAGCTCACGGCGCGCGGCCTCGAGCGGGGGTTCGCCGTCGACGTCGAGCAGTCCGGCCGGGATCTCGACCATCCGTCCCCCCGCGGGGTGGCGGTACTGCCGCAGCACGAGCACGCGGTCGTCGGCGTCGACAGCAACCACGCCGACCGCGCCCGGGTGGGTGATCACCTCACGTCGGTACGACCCCTCGGGGCCGTCGAGAGTGTCGCGTCGTACGCCCACGACCACCCCGTCGAAGAGCGACTCCGAGCTCGACACCGGTAACTGGCCGAGGTCGTCGACAAGCGCGAACGTGGGCGAGTCCGGTACGTCGGTCACGGGCTGACAGCCGCGGCGGCACTGTCGACGTCAGCGTCGGTGCGGGCCCGACGCAGACCGGTCTCGTCGACCGGCAGGCGCAGTTCACGCTGCCTTTCGATGGCAGCGGCGATCAGCCCGCTGAACAGCGGGTGCGGCCGCGTGGGGCGTGACCTCAGCTCTGGATGCGCTTGGGTGGCGACGTAGTAGGGATGCTTCTCGACCGGCAGCTCGACATACTCCACGAGCTCACGGTCCGGCGAGAGCCCGCTGAAGACCAGCCCCGCCGCCTCCAGCGGGTCGCGGTAGCGGTTGTTGACCTCGTAGCGGTGTCGGTGGCGTTCTTCGACTCTTTCGTGCCCGTACGTCTTCGCAACCACCGAGCCGGCCTGAAGGTCGGCCGGGTACAGCCCCAGCCGCATCGTGCCGCCGAGGTCACCGGCACCGGCCACGATCTGACGCTGCTCGGCCATGGTGGCGATCACCGGCTGCTCAGAGTCGGGGTCGAACTCGGTGGAGCCGGCCTGGTCGAGGCCCGCGACGTTGCGGGCGTACTCGATCACCATGCACTGCAGACCCAGACAGAGGCCAAGGGTCGGGATCTTCTGCTCGCGGGCGTACTGCAGGGCACCGAGCTTCCCCTCGATACCCCGGATGCCGAAGCCGCCGGGGACACAGACCGCGTCGACGTCGGCCAGGTGCGCCGTGGCGCCTTCGTGCGTCCGGCACTCGTCGGAGGCGATCCATCGCAAGTTGACGCGGGCGGCATGGTCGAAGCCACCGGCGCGCAGCGCCTCGGCCACCGACAGGTAGGCGTCCGGTAGATCGATGTACTTGCCGACCAGTCCGATCGTCACCTCTTCGTCGGGATGATGCACCCGCCTCAGCAGCTGGTCCCAGCGCGTCCAGTCGACGTCGCGGAAGGGCAGGTTCAACCGGCGCACCACGTACGCGTCTAGCCCCTCGCTGTGCAGCACCTTGGGGATGTCGTAGATCGAGGGTGCGTCGACGGCGGCGACGACGGCCTCCTCGTCCACATCGCACATCAGCGAGATCTTGCGCTTCACGCCGTCCGGGATGTCGCGGTCAGCTCGGCAGACGACTGCATCAGGCGCGATACCGATCGACCTCAACGCAGCAACCGAGTGCTGGGTGGGCTTGGTCTTGAGCTCGCCGGACGGGCCGATGTACGGCACCAGGGACACGTGCAGGAAAAAACAGTTGTCTCGACCGACGTCGTGCCGCACCTGCCGGGCGGCCTCGAGGAACGGCAGCGACTCGATGTCACCGACCGTGCCCCCGATCTCGGTGATGACCACGTCCACCTCGGGCGAGCCCATCGCCGTGATGCGGTCTTTGATCTCGTTAGTGATGTGCGGGATCACCTGCACGGTGTCGCCGAGGTAGTCGCCACGACGTTCCTTGGCGATGACGGTGGAGTAGACCTGACCGGTGGTGACGTTGGCCTGCCCCCCGAGGTCGACGTCGAGGAATCTCTCGTAGTGACCGATGTCGAGATCGGTCTCGGCGCCGTCGTTGGTGACGAACACCTCGCCGTGCTGGAACGGGTTCATCGTGCCGGGATCGACGTTGAGGTACGGATCCAGCTTCTGCATGGTGACCCGCAGGCCACGGGACTTCAGCAACCGCCCCAGGGACGAGGCAGTCAGGCCCTTGCCGAGTGAGGAGGCGACGCCCCCGGTGACGAACACATGCCTGGTGTCGTGCACCGGACGCCCGCTTCGCGCCGGCCGAGACGGTTCTGCCACATCACGCTCCCGTGGTCATGATCGTGCGCGGCTCGAGAGACCGCACCTCCACGGGGTTCCAATCTAGCAACCGCACTCGTCGTCCGACGACGGCACGCCCACCCACCGTTGCGGAACTGGATCCGAACACACCCGAGCCCGGACGCTCAGTCGCTCGGCGAGGCGAATCCCGGCGGTAGTACCGCCTTGCCGTCGACCACGCCGAAGTCGCCAGGCTCGTCGGCCAGCGCGGAGGCGAGCGCGTAGACCGTGCTCACGAGCCCACCGCTGGTGGTTCCGGCGTTGACCGTGGACACCCGCAGGCCGGCGAGGTCGTCGCCGGCCGACAGCGCGTCGAGGAGACCGCCTTCGACCCGCCCGCTCGGCGGGGTGCTGACCACGACGGCATCGGCGCGCCGCGCCAGCTCGACGACCAGCTCCGTCGCGATGACCTGGGCCGCCTCGGTCACTGCTTCGTCGCCGCTGTCGCCGGCGCCGAGCACCACGACCAAGGACCCGCGCCGTAGCGGTTCCTCCGCGATGCGTACCAATTTGGCGCCGCGCAGCTCGGCGTCGACCTTGACGGCCACGTCGTCGAACGCGCCGCCTGACGCGGACGATCCGACGTACGCGCGAGCCAGCAGGGATCCGAACCGGGCGTACACGTCGGTCTCGGGGGGGACGTCGATGCCGGACGCTCCGGACAACGAGCTGTCGGCGACAGAGGCGACGTACGTCTTCTTGCCGGGGTCGAGGACGTCCGCGTCGACTGCTACGACAGCCGCCGCGCGGCCACCCGCCTGCTCGATCGCGACGCGCATGTCGTCGACTGCGTCGTCACTCACCCCAGGCAGCACGACGAGAGTGACCTGGGCGTCGGCCAGGCGTCCGTCGAGCACACGTGGCGCTAGTGCCGCCGTCCACGCGTCATCGAAGACCCGCGCGGACTCGAGACCGGTCAACGTGTCCTCGAGGCGCTGGTTGTCCTCCCGCAGGCTCGCCGAGTCATCGGCCCCTGCCGACTGGAGCGGACCGCCCCCCAAGGCGATGCCGACCGCCAGCGTGATGCAGGCCGCGAAGACCGGGATCAGGTAGCGCCGGAGCCAGCTCACGAACCCAATCCTCGGGCCCAGTCCCACGCCTCGGCGGCACCGGCGCGGGCGTCGTCGAACCACTCCTGGCCGACCGGGGTGGTCGCGAGTGCCGCGACGACGGCCGCGACCGCGACCAGCATCATGAGCAACATCAGCCAGCCGCGGACGCGGTGCTCGTACAACTGCGCCACCGCCTTGGCGTCGACCAGGTGCGACCCGACGCTCGTACGGGTGAGGAACGAGCTGGCCATGCCCGACCGACCCTTGTCGAGGAACTCGACCAGCGAGCCGTGCGAGCCGACCGTCACGATCAGGTCGGCGTCCGCGACGTGGGCGAGCAAGATGGCAGCGTCTTCGGAGGTGCCGCTCGCGGCAAAGCTCTGGTGCTTGACGCCCAGGCGTTCCAGCCGCTCGACCGCTCCTGAACCGGTCGAGGCCGGCACGTGGGCGATCACCTCGGCACCGCTACGCAGGGCTGTGTCCGAGGCTGTCTCGACCGCGTCGGCCGAGCTCACGACGACGTCGGGGCGGTAGCCGGCAGCGATCAGGACATCGGCTCCCCCGTCGACGCCGATCAGCACGGGCTTGCTCTCCTTGACGAACCGCTTGAGCCGGCGTAGGTCCGTCGCGTAGTCGAACGCCTTCGTGACCACGACGGCCGTGCGCCCATGGAACGAACTGCGCATGCTCGGCACGCCCTCGCCGTCGAGGAGCATCCCCTGGTCCCGGCGCAGATGTTCGACCGCGTTGGCGCTGAATGCCTCGAGCTGGCTCCCCATCCCGGCGCGGGCTGACTCCATCGCAGCAGCCACGGAGGCGACGTCGTGTCGGACTCCGCTGGCGACGGCAGTGTCGCCGACGTACAACGTGTCTGCGTCGACGCGGACGATGTCTCCGTCGTCGACTGCGGCGAAGGCGTCGGCACCCACGTCGTCGAGCAGCGGGACGCCGGCCCGGACGAGGACCTCCGGACCAAGGTTGGGGTACCGCCCCGAGATCGACGGGGCCACATTGACCACTGCGGCTACGCCGGCGTCGACGAGCGCGACGGCGGCCGACCGGTCCATGTCCACATGGTCGATGACGGCGATGTCACCACGCCGCACCCGCCTGACCACGGAACGGGTACGACGGTCGAGTCGGGCAGGTCCGGTGACACCGGCGCTCTTGCCGTTACGAGAACGGCGCAGGGAGGTGATCTTCATTGTCTCGACATCCTGCCAAACCGGACGACTGCACCGAAGGATTGAGCCGGGTGTCGGGTGGGACTTTGGCGCAGGGCTTCAGTTCCGACGCTCGCCGCGGGCCAGTTCGACCAGCTCGTCCGCATGGGCGAGCGCGGTGTCGGAGTCCTCGAGCCCGGCCAGCATCCGAGACAGCTCACGACGTCGACCGGCGTCGTCGAGGCGGGTAACCCCGCTGGTGGTGACACTGCCGTCGCTGCTCTTGACCACGACGTAGTGCCGGTCGGCGAAGGCCGCCACCTGGGGCAAGTGCGTCACCACGATGACCTGCACCACGCGCGACAACCGGGCCAGCCGACGGCCGACCTCGACCGCTGCCCTGCCGCCCACACCGGCGTCGACCTCGTCGAAGACCATGGTGGGAACGGCTCGCGTCCCGGCCAGGCACACCTCGAGGGCGAGCATCACTCGCGACAGCTCGCCACCGGATGCACCACGCTGAAGCGGACGTAACGACCCACCTGGATGGGCGGAGAACACAAAGCCGATCTCGTCGAGGCCGTCGGCGGACGGCGTGTCCTTCGCGATGATCTCGACTTCGAAGGACGCGTCGGGCATGGCCAGATCGTGCAGCTCAGACGTCACCTGGGCGGCCAGCGCCTGACCGAGTGTGTGCCGACTCTCCCTAAGCCGCTCTCCCCGAGCGAGCACGGCGGCTGCGAGTTCGTCGCGACGGTCGGTCAACGCGGCAACGCGCGCATCGTCGTCGTCGAGCAGCGTCAACCGCTCGACCGCCCGCCGACTCCAGACCAGTACGGCGTCGACGGAGCCCGCCTCGACCCCTTCGCTCGGCGCGTGCTCGGTGGCCCCGGCGCTCTCGATGGCCTGCGTATCGCCGTACTTGCGCGTGAGCGTGGCCAACGTCGCGCGCCGGTCCTGGACGACGGCCAGCCGGGCCGGATCGGTGTCGAGCCCACCGACGTACGCCGCGAGATCAGCAGCGACGTCGACGACCTGGTAGGACGCTGCCGCCAGCCGATCGGCCAGTTCGGACAGCTCCTGGTCGTGCTCTCGCTCACCCTCCAGCGACTTGCGGGCCTCCGCGACGAGACCGAGAACGTCATGCTGGTCGGGATCGGGAAGGTCGGCGCTGAGGGCTGCTCGAGCCTGCTCGGCAGCTGCGCGCAGGCCGTCGACATGGGCAAGCCGGGCCTCTTCGGCGGCCAGCTCGCTGTCCTCACCCGGCTGGGGCCTGGCGGCCTCGATCTCCGTCAACCCGAAACGCAGCAGATCGGCCTCGCGAGCGCGGGCACGAGCCTGCGACACCACTCGACACAGTTCGGCGCCGACGTCCTGGAGCTCCTGGTACGTCGCCCCGTACGACGCCAGCAACTGCCGGTGGTCGTGGTCCCCGAAGTCGTCGAGGGTGCGCCGCTGACGTACCGGAGACAACAGCTCGCGCTGCTCCGACTGACCGTGGACGACGACGAGCTCAGCGGTCAGCGCACCCAACGTGGCCAGCGGCACAGCGGCACCTCCGACGTTGGCCTGCGAACGTCCCTCACGACGGACCACCCGGGCCACGATGAGCGCACCGTCGTCGATGTCGGCACCGGCTTCGAGGGCTCGTCCGGCCACGCCCGGAAGGCTGTCGACCCGCACCAGGCCGTGGACGCGGGCGCGGTCGGCGTCGGAGCGCACCGTGCCGGGGTCGGCGCGATCACCCAACAGCAGCCCGAGCGCGGTGACGACCATCGTCTTGCCTGCACCGGTCTCGCCCGTGACGACGTTGAGTCCCGGACCGAGCTCGAGCGTGGCATCGGCGATCACCCCCAGGGAGCTGATCGTCAGTTCGTCGAGCATCAGGGCGGCCCACCGGTGGGTGGCACCTCGGGCGAGCCACCCGGGTGCGTCGCCTCCCAGCGCCGCTCGGCAGCGCCGCGCCAGCCCGTCACCGGGAGGTTGAACTTCGCGACGAGGCGATCGGTGAACGGCGCGCTGTGCAGCCGTGCGACCTTGATCGCGTGCTCCCCACGGCGTACCTCGACCCGCGCCCCGGGCGCCAGCTCGACCGAGCGCCGCCCGTCGCACCACAGGACTCCGCCGTCGGTCGTGTCGGCCAGCAGCTCGACGGCGAGCACGGAGTCCGGCGAGGTGAGCATCGGCCTGGCGAACAACGCATGGGCGCTGATCGGGACCAGCAGCAGGGCTTGGACCTCGGGCCATACGACGGGTCCGCCCGCGCTGAAGGCATAGGCGGTCGAGCCGGTAGGTGTCGCGAGCACGATGCCGTCGCACCCCCACCGCGACAGCGGGCGGTCGTCGATCTCGACCACGACCTCCAGCATCCGCTGTCGGGACGCCTTCTCGACGCTGGCTTCGTTGAGCGCCCAACCGCGATACATCTCACCGTCGAGCTGGACGCGTACGTCGAGAGTCATCCGGTCCTCGACGTCGTACGTGCCGCTGATGATCGCGTCGACCGTGCTGTCGATGTCGTCCCACTCCGCCTCGGCGAGGAACCCGACATGGCCGAGGTTGATGCCGAGCAGGGGTGTGCCTGGCTCACGGGTCAGCTCCGAGGCGCGCAAGATCGTTCCGTCGCCGCCGATGACCAGCGCCAGCTCGCAGCCCACGGCGGCCAGGTCGTCGGCGGGTACGACCTCGGCGGCGAGGTCGAGATCCGTCGCTTCGCCCTCGAGCACACGCAGGGCGATCTCCGAGCGACTGAACCCCTCACACACGGCCTGCGCGACCTTGACCGCGTCTGGGCGTCCGGTGTGCACGACCAGCAGGACAGTACGAGCTGTCGCCTCGACAACACGGGCTGGGTCTGCGCTCCGCGCGCTGCCCGGAAGGCCTTGGTGACTCATGTCGCTCACGCCGTCCACCTTCTCACCCGACACTCACAGCCTGTTCGCGATGTCGCACGCATCCGGGTCTGGACAGGGGCGGGTCTCACGATCATGTCGGTCCCTGCTCGACGACGTCCCGCAGGACGCCTGGATCGGCCAGCGGAGCATCGCCCCGGAACCAGCAGAAGTACTCGACGTTGCCGGCCGGCCCCGGCAGCGGGCTGGCCGTCACCCCGGCCGTCCCGAGACCTGCCGATCCCGCCGCCGCAACCACCGAGACCACGGCGTCGAGACGGAGCTCAGCGTCGCGAACGACGCCACCCTTGCCCACGAGCCGGCGGCCGACTTCGAACTGGGGTTTCACCATCAGCACCAGGTCGGCGTCCGGAGCCGCGACAGCGACCAGCGTCGGCAGCACCTTCGTCAAAGAGATGAACGACAGATCGACCACGACCAGCTCGGGCGCGTACGGGAGCACATCGACCTCGAGCTCACGAACATTGGTGCGGTCGAGCTGGGTCACCCGGTCGTCTGTGGCGATCGACCAGGCGAGCTGGCCGTAGCCGACGTCGACGGCGATCACGTGCCTGACTCCCCGGCGCAGCAGCACGTCGGTGAACCCTCCGGTCGAGGCACCGGCGTCCAGCGCGAGCCGTCCGGCCAGCAGGAGCCCACGCGGGGTGAACACCTCGAGGGCGCCGAGCAGCTTGTACGCGCCACGGCTGACGTATCCCGGCTCCTCGTCCACGGCTGCCACGACGATCGCCGCATCGGTGGTCACGGCGGTGGCGGGCTTGTTCGCTGTCGTACCGGCCACCCGCACCCGACCGGTACGCACCAGTTCGGCGGCCCGGTCTCGACTGCGGGCAAGGCCACGGCGTACGAGCTCGGCGTCGAGGCGTTGGCGGCGGGCCATGGGAGGACTGCCGCCGCTCAGGCGCCATCCGAGGGGGACGAACGAGCGGGCTGCGACGGTGTGGCCGGATCGTCGTCGAGGGCTCCACGCAACGCCTCGTGCGCGCGCTCGAACGCCGCTGGATGCTGGTCGACGGGCACCTGCTCGAGCCGGGCCTGGTCGGTGTCGGCCACGGCCGCCTCGACCCGTTCGTCGCGGTGCGACCCCGGCACCCCCGAAGCCTCGTCGTCGGGCGGTGCCGCTGCGGGTGGGTCCGGTGCCGCGCCGGCGGCTGAGAGATCGGGCTCCGGCTCGCCACCGTCCAGTCCGTGCGTGCGGCTGGCCGGTAGATCAACGTCGTGCGACTCGGTCACGTTGTCAAGCCTACGGGCGGGGGCCGGTTCAGCCGCGCAGGCCGCGCAGGTCGCCCAGCCGGAGCCGCGGCTGCTCGGTTGCCTGGATGTCCAACCACTGCCAGGCAGCCGTACAGGCGACGCGGAGCCCGACGGACTGGTCGTCATCCTGCGACGCCGCTCCCGCAGAGGTGAGGTCGAGACGGCCGGCATCGACGCGGGCAGACCAGCCGTCCAGCTCCACCACCCCGTCGGCGTCGGTGGTGGGGACCTCGTGGGCGGTGAAGAGGCCTTCGAGCGTCCAGGCCACGTAGGTGGGGCGCTGTACAGGCGGTGCGTGACACAGCTGGTCCAGATCGGTGACGCCGGTCATCACCAACAGGGAGTCGGCGTCGGCAGTCGTCGCACCTTCGATGTCGGTGTCGAGTCGGTCACCGACGACGAGCGGCTGACGCGTGCCGACCCGTCGTACGGTCTCGTCGAACAGCGGGCGCCCCGGTTTGCCCGCCACGACGGCTGGCCGCGCGCCGGTCGCAGCGGCGATCGCGTCGACCAAGGTGCCGTTGCCCGGCGCGATCCCGCCGGCCGTCGGCACGGTCCGGTCGAGGTTGGCAGCCACCCACCAGGCGCCCGCCCGCACCGCGAACGCGCCCTGCGCCAGCTGCTCCCAGCCCACCGAGCGGTCGAAGCCCTGGACCACCGCGTCCGGTTCGTCGTCGACACTGCTGACGGGGGTGAGTCCGTGCTCGGCCAGCGCGCTAAGCAGTCCCTGGCCTCCGATGACGAGCACCCGCGCACCGGGTTCCAGCTTCTCCGCGAGCACCCGCGCGGCAGCTTGCGCCGACGTCACCACGTCAGCCGCTGACGCCTCGACCCCGAGCTCGACCAGGTGGGTGGCGATCTGTTCGGGGGTGCGGGATGCGTTGTTGGTGACGAAGGCCAAGGTCATGTTGTGGCTACGGGCCCGCTCCAACCGCTCAGGCACACCATCGACCGCTCGCGGTCCGACGTACACGACACCGTCGAGGTCGAGCATCGCGCAGTCGTACCGCTCGACCAGCGGCGACGCGCTCGCGCCGAGTCTGGACCGGCCGTGGCGGGGCTCGTCGGGCATGGTGCAGATACCCTTTCGGCGAGTCGTACGATGCAGCGTGGCTGGACAGCATGACATGGGGCGCCTCCCGCGGCTGCGGCTGCGCCCTTTTCACGCGATGCGCTTCGATGAGGCTGCCGTCGGCGACCTCGGGGAGGTCACCTCTCCGCCGTACGACACGATGGACCGGCAGATGATCGGCCGGTTGCTCGACGAGCACCCCCGCAACATCGTCCGGGTGGTGCTGCCGCGACTGGTCGGCGAGCCGATGCAGGTCGGCAGCCCTTACCTGCGCGCGGGCCAGCTGCTCCGACGCTGGCGACGGCAAGGCGTGCTGCGTACCGATGTCGAGCCAGGGCTGTACGTCTATGAGTACGCCGACGCGTCGACAACCGTGCGGGGGCTCGTGGGCGCGCTGGAGCTGCGCAAGCGCAGTGCCGGTCTCGTCTTGCCGCACGAGGACGTCATCCCCGACATGGTCAGCGACCGACTGGCCCTGATGGTGGCCACGCGCGCCAACTTGGAGCCCATCCTGCTCGTGTACGACGGTGCCGGCGGAACACGGGAAGTTCTCGACCGGGCAACCGCCGAGGAGCCGTTGTTCGCCGTGGACGCACCCGACGGGACCCGGCACCGGGTCTGGGCGATCACCGACCACGTCGCGATCAGGGCGGTGAACCGGAGCCTGGCGCCGCAGGTGGCCCTGATCGCCGATGGCCATCACCGTCATGCGTCGTACCAACAGCTGCGCCGCCGACACCGCAGCATCGGCGACGGACCTGGGCCGTGGGACCGCGGACTGGCCATGTTGATCGACCAGTCCGAGTGGCCGCTGCGGCTCAGTGCGATCCACCGCAGTGTTGCCGAACTGGCGCTCACCAGCGTGATCGAGCAAGCCCGGGACGCGGTGTACGCGGTCGTCGACGGCGCAGAGCTCGGCGGCGCCCTTCCACCTACCCCGACCGAGGCCGGAGAGTTCGTCGTGGCTGACAACGGTCGCTGGGTACGGCTGCGGCGATCGGCCCCCGCGGACTCCGTCAGCGACGCCGAGTTGCTGCACGAGTCGATGCTGCCCGGGTGGGAGGTGACGCCGGACCGCCTCGGCTACCACCACGACGTCGCGCAGACAGTGCACACAGCCGAGCAGGAAGCCGGCGTCAGCGTGCTCATGCATCCGCCGTCGGTCGACCAAGTCATGACGGTGGCCCGCGCCGGCAAGGTGATGCCACGTAAGTCCACGTCGTTCGGTCCCAAACCCCGCACCGGGTTGTTGATGCGCAGCCTCGACGACGAGGTGTGAAACGGTCGCCACGGCCCTCGGTCGCCTCGCCCCGCACCGGCCCAGCGCACGCGCCGCGTCACGCGGCCTTGACGAGCCGGCGGGCTTGTCGGACCTCGACCTCGACCCTGCTGACTGGTCCGCTGTCGGCACGGTAGAAGCGCCGCCGCAGCGCCCCGGTCACCGCGATCAGGTCACCCGTCGACCAACGCCGCATCGACCGTTGTACCCGCGCGGTCCAGGCGACGCAGTCGAGCGTGTCGACCCGCTGCGTAGATCGCTGCCGAGCCGCCGGATCTCGGTCGACGATGATGCGTGCCGTCAGCAGCAAATCGCCGCTCGGCAACTCGCGTTCGACCGGTGGCGCCGCCAGCCGCCCGTGCAGGACGACCTCGTTGCGGCTCGGAACCTGGACTTCCGACGACTGAGAGTCAGCGTCGGCGTCAGGTACGGCCGCTGCGCGGGCACGTCGACGAGTGGGACGCTGGTCGTCCTTGCGGGTGGTCACGGTCGACGAGTTCGAGCTGGGCATCGGGCCTCCTGGGTGAGAACCCCCATGCTCGACCCGAGCGCCCACCGCTCCCTTCGGGTGATCCTGACCTGTGGACGCGACCGGTGGTTCGCCGAGGTGTGGACGGACGACGACCGCGGCCCGCCTCAGTCCTGAGCGCTGACACGCTTCCCTCCTGCGTCGTCACCGTCAAGCTCGGTGATCCGTTCGATGGCGTCGGTGAAACCTTCGCTGTCGACACCCGCAGCACGTTCGAACCACTCCCGAGCGGCCGAGCGTTGACCATCGGCGAGCAATGCATCGGCGTACGCGTACCGCAACCGCGGTACCCAGGGCGCCCGCGACCGGCTGCGCAGCTCACGTCCTTCCAGTGCTCGAACGGCTGCGGCAGTGTCGCCGCGGTCACGGCGCGCGCCCGACTCGACGATGCGCATCTCGATCTGCCCGTCGTCGTCGAGGTCCTGAACCGCTGGGTCCTTCGCCAGCGCGATGGCCCGATCCGGACGACCGAGCGCGCGCTCGCAGTCGGCCATCATCGGCAGATAGATCGACGTATGCGACATCCGCTGAGCCGCCTTGAACTCGACCAGCGCCTCCTTGAAGTGCCCGGCCGCGTAGGCAGCCTCACCGCTGGCCTCGCGGACCACGGGCACTCGAGCTGCGCGGGCCCGCGCAGCAACGGTGTGCTGATAGGCGACCTCCGGATCGGTATCCATGATCCGAGCGGCGGCGACCAGATGCCGGGCTACCCGGGCAGCCAGCTTCTCCGGTAGCGACTTGAGCTGGGCGACGACTGGACGGTCGAGCTCTTGGCCAGTGATGTCGTCGGGGATCGGGGGCCCGTCGTAACGGGCCTGCACAGCCGTGCGTTCGTGCTCCGGGAGTTCGTCGCGACGCCACCGACCAGCCGTGCTACGCGTACGGTCGTCACGGTCAGATCGGCTGCTGCGATCAGCTCGGCCAGCCTGGTCCGGGCTGTCAGCCCGGTCACCGCGCTGCGGACGGGCGCTGCGTTCAGCCGGGCTGCTCCCGCGTCCGGCCCCGCTCGAGCGACCGCCCTCGGCGCCGCGACGGCCGGTTGAGCCTCGTCGTTCCGGCGGCCCGCTCGTGGTGGGCTTGCGAGGGCCGCCTCGTCGCCCGGCCGCGTCCTTGCGACCGCGTTCTCGGTCACGTCCGTCACCGCGCGAACCCTGTCGCCCCTCGCTCATGACCAACTCCTCTGTTCACCGTGGCACGGCTATCATCCGCACCGAGACTGAGAAAGACCCATGACACTCGGACCGAGGCAACCCAGACAACATCGATGGGGCCGCCTCGCAAGGCGGCCCCATCGGAAGAATGTCCGGCGACGTCCTACTCTCCCACACGCTCCCGCATGCAGTACCATCGGCGCTGAAGGGCTTAACTTCCAGGTTCGGAATGGAGCTGGGTGTTTCCCCTTCGCCATGGTCGCCGAAACTCTTTTGAGATATCGCCGGCGGGATCTAGCCAGGCACTGCCTCGACG
>Ga0136617_10002317_pt1 | contig 16960 bp, 20 predicted proteins | sample AntDrymUQ3222106_2_FD_129672 | JGI IMG/M metagenome (GOLD analysis project Ga0136617, IMG submission 129672) | Polar desert sand microbial communities from Dry Valleys, Antarctica - metaG UQ322 (21.06) | ecosystem: Environmental > Terrestrial > Soil > Desert | place: Antarctica: Dry Valley...
ACGGAGATAACGATTTCGTCCTTCCAGTGTGTTTCGACTCCATCATCAGTAAAGGATGCCTCAATCAGTGGCCTTACTTGGTCCCGGCTGGTCAGAAGCTTTTCAGACAACCAATTTCTGAATGCCCGACGGATTGGCAATGAGCTACCCAAGGAATCGAAAAGCTTTCTGCGATTGGAAATCGAATGGAACGCTGTCTCAATAAACTTCTCCAGCGCCCACTCTTCGTAGATATCGTGCGTAATGAAAAATCGGCCGGTCTTTGGATCGCGCTCAATGATTTCGTCTGCCTCCAGGTTACTCAGGGCGTCATCATCGCAGCCCGCCACGTCACCGATAAATAACCCTCCCGCATCAGCCCTTGCTTTGGCCAGGCTCACGAAACAGGTTTCCCGCCTGATGTGAATGTTATTGACGCGATATGACGTCTTCGCGATTTGCCTTGCCCAAAGAAGTGCCTTAAAACCTGCGAGCGTTACATCCCCTCGGGGTGCATCGTATGCTTGTAGATACTCATTGAGATAAAAAGGATCTCTCAGTAGGTCTAGCAATCTTCCGTTAGTTGGAAGCGAAAAGTTGTGCAAATTGGAAAGAATTTCGAGTTCATCCGCAGAGAGGTTCTGTACATTGAATGGCTCAAATGGAAGACGGTAGACTTCTACGAATTGAAACCTAAGATCATCCAGATAGCTGGACCTAGTAGTGAAGATAACTTTCCAATCGTGTTGAAGTAAGGTAGATAAGAACTCCTGAAAAGCTTCTTGATTTGTCAAATCGGCCAATTTCTCGGCTGAATCAATCACGACATGCTTGGCATCTATACCTTCATGCTCCCTGATGAAATCGAGCAGTGAAATATTTCCATAGTTCCCAAATAGATCATTGATATTTAACGTCGAACTCCGTGGCCTTAAAAATAAACAGAGGGATGTCAGGCCTGAGACTTTCAACGAAGTCTTTGACTAGAGCCGTCTTGCCAACGCCCGCGAGCCCGCTGAGGATCAAGAGCGGCGCTCTTGCTAGAGCGGCCCCAGCTTCGCCAGGGTATCCGTTCTGTCAATCTTTATCTTTGATCCATTGAAATCTATTTCGGTGGAAATGGGCCTCAGAATCGCTGAAGAGTGTTCCGTTAAGGCTTCTATGCCATCTAGGACGCCTGTTTCGACGCTAAAGAAGTACTGCGCCAGTTCCTTGTTTTCAGTTAGAGACAGCTGTGCCTCAATGTGACTCGGGACCCTCCACTCAATTTCAATGTTCTTCGACGTTGCGAAGTCTTCAATCTGGGTTTTAGATTTCGGCTCCTTTACCCATCCTTACTGCTCTTGGAAAACTCCAAATTTAAGTAAACATAGATCTTGTTGACGTGGGGATATTGTCTCTTTGTAATTGCTACGGAGTCCTCGATGTCTTGCTTGTTTATGTTTTTGTCAAAGAATTTCGACTGAAAACCAATCCATTGACTATTGAAGACAATTGGATCTGTTTCGAGGCCGGGTTGATCTTTGTAGCGGGGAATTCCAACCTTGCTGACGCCGAATTCACGACAAAACAGCAAGTAGCAAAGGGACTCAAAAGCGCTTGTCTCTTTGCCATTGAATTTGGTTTTGAAAAGGTTCCAGTTGACTTCCTGCATGAGCCGAATTATCGCGCATCTAGTGCCGCTGATTCTAGGAGGCGAACATGGTAGGCCGTCTCAAAAGTCGAACGGGCGGTCGCGCTAGCGTTGGTCGATTCTCGCGAGCCAATATCCCGGACAACGCTTCTGATGGGCCACAGCAACGATCACGATTTCGGTCTCGCTGATTCTGTAGGAATGTTGAAAGGAAACCGCTGAATAACGAACTTGCGTGTGCCGTGATCGGCACAGGTCCAGAACTCTTGTGCTATAATTTCGCGCATGGAGCAGCAAGAACTGATCGAGAAAATCAAGCGACTTCCTCAGGATAGTGTCGCTGAAGTCGAGGATTTTGTGGACTCTTTGGCACGGCGTGAAGGTATCCTCGATCGAAAAAGTCTTCATCAGGCACTCACTAACTACGCAATTGAACACGCGGGTACGGATGCCGACCTGGATTCCGATCTTGAGGCCGCCGGGACCGATCATCTCCTCCAACAAAACTCAGAACAATGAAACGGGCGAAGTCTACTGGGCCGATCTCGTTCCTCGTTCAGGATCCGAGCAACAGGGCCGACGTCCGGTGGTTGTGATCTCGCACGACGCTTTTAATCAGACGCAACGCTGGCGATCGATTATCGTTGTCCCTTTTTCAACTTCCGCAGCGCAAGCGGGGCGTGGGCCTTCCGCCGTATTGCTGCCTCAAGGCGCAGCCGGTCTTGGCAAAGACAGTGTCGCGCTCTGTCATCAAGTGACTACATTGGGTCAGCATCCGAGCCGGGATTTGTTCTGGCGAGTCTGGGGTCGAGAGGGACATACGCGTTCACGAGCAAAGCGCAAAGTGCCAGGAGCAATCCAGAAGGCGACCGGTAACGAGCAATGCATGGCCTTTGGCGCTTCCCCACCTAGCCGTTCGCCTTCGCTCCGTTGGCGCCTCGCTGGTTGGTCACCAAACACGGACGCGCGGCCACCCGGCGGCAAATATAAATGAAGCAAAGTACTAATGGAGGGAGAGTTTCAGTAGTTGCGGATTGGTGTTCATGCTTTGTTAACGTGCCTTCGCAGATCGGCTCAACGCCATTTATCTCACTGGCTTGGGGTCACGATTTGCCATTGCGCCCTTCGCTGATTTGCCGCTCGACGACATTGATTAGAGCGCTCAACCTTTCATCAGTAGCCAGGCCTGCCTCACGCAGCTCGTTTAATTTTTGATCAGTCGCAAGGCCCACCTCGCCTAACTTGTCGATCTCCCGCTCATGAATCTCGGCAATAGCCAACAGAGCTCGGATGCCTTCCTCGGTGCGCGCCCAGCGCTCGTCCGCCTGGGCCCACCGCCCGTCCGCCTGCGCCCACCGCTCGTCCGCCTTGGCCGATCTCACCTCGGACTGCGCCTGCTGCTCGACGATGAAGGCCATCTGCCTTTCGATGCGTTCCGCACGCTCTCGCCAATCTTCGCTGCTCATCCTTCCCCTTTTCTCTATTCAACGCGGTTTTCGGATCTTTACTACACTGCGAGATTATACTACGAGGCTTCCGAATCCTTGCCCAATGGCGGCGTTGGTCCCGACTTTGCGGAAAGGGCAAATTAGTTTGAGCAAGATGTCGAGGGTTCCGATGGCAGAAACGCACTCTCAAACAGTGGCGTTGACTGTCCATAACCAATTGATATTACAGAACTTACGCCCGCTTGGCTCAGCAATAGGGGCGACACTCGTAAGTGTCGCCTTTTCGTATGTTTACAGACAGACTAAAAATGCGATGTGATCTTTTTGGGCGCTTTTGAAGATGAGTTTCAAACGCTGCGCAGTCGTTACGCTCTACTTGTGCAATCCCATGGGCAACCTGAAACGGTGTAGAACGGCTTTCTTAAACCTGACCGCCGCAGGCGCGGAGTATTCCCTTCCACTTTGCCTTTGCGGCGATGAATCTGTAAGGAGGTGCGCACCGGGCTAAAGCCCAGTGAGAATGAGAATTCTGATCACCGTTCGCCTAAAAATCCCGCGACGGAGCCTTACAAACGCTCGCATGATCGTGGTGTTGACTTCGATCGCGCGTTCACTATTCGCGTTCACTATTTAAGACACTCGACAGCATTGCCACACCTTGCTCCGTAGAGGCATGCGGTAGGTAGCGCCCACCGCCCCGACTTGGTCTTGAGGTCGCAAATTGCGACTCAAAGCTTCCGCCTCGTCCTTCGTTAGCTGGAAGATGAAGTCTTCAGGGAAAATGTTTAGTGTTGTGTTGAACCTGCGGGCTGAAGCGTTTGGTGGGCATGGGTCCTGACAGTCGGCAGATTGCGTTTTCGGCGAAGCAACGAAGATTGAGCCACAGATTTACGCGGATAAACACGGATCAGAGCAGTGAGCTGCCCCTGCTTGATGCCTTTATGCGGCTATACTACTATGCTCTTCACCCAGCATTCAACTTAACAATTCCGGAGGCACTCCCCATGCTTGGCAGGACCATCTCGCACTATCACATTACGTCGCAGCTCGGCGAAGGCGGGATGGGAGTCGTGTATGAAGCTGAAGACACTAACCTTGGACGCCACGTCGCGTTGAAGTTCCTTACACCGGCTATGGCTGGCGACGAGGGACTGCTGCAGCGCTTCCAGCGAGAGGCGCGGGCGGCATCGTCTCTCAATCATCCGAACATCTGCACTATCCACGGGATCGAGCAATTCGAGTCGGAGCATTTCATCGTCATGGAACTGCTGGACGGCGAGTCGCTCGCAGATCGGATTCGTCGGAGTCCACTCGACATCGAATCGGTTCTGACGCTCGGCGTGCAGATCATGGACGCTCTCGAGTCCGCACACTCCAAGGGGATCGTTCATCGCGATCTGAAGCCGCAAAACATCTTCGTGACCTCACGTGGGCAGGCAAAGATCCTCGACTTCGGCTTGGCTAAAATTGACAAGATGGATCGCCTGGCGCTGGGAAATAAGGCTGATTCCGAGCTGCCGACAGCAGTGCGCCCCAAGGACCTGACGGAGGCGGGCTCCACCTTGGGCACGGTGTCGTACATGTCGCCCGAACAGGCGCGCGGACAGATCACCGACGCGCGCACGGACCTTTTTTCGTTCGGCACAGTCTTGTACCAAATGGCGACCGGCAGCCTTCCCTTCCAGGGGGAGACATCAGCGGTCGTATTTGAATCCATCCTCAATCGAGATCCGATGCCGGTGAATCAGGTGAATCCGTCGCTGCCGCCGGAGCTCAGCCGGATCATTGGGCAGGCCCTGGAGAAGGACCGAGACCTGCGGTATCAGAGCGCCACTGATTTGAAGACAGCACTCAAGAGATTGAAGCGCGATCTCGACTCGGGACGACATGCCGCCGATTCGAGTGGAATCCGAGCCCGTGCTGCGTCGACACTTCAAGACCACTCCGTTGCCGTTCTCTACTTTGAGAATCTGAGTGGAATGAAAGAGGACGAGTACCTGCGCGACGGCATCACCGAGGACATCACCACGGAGCTGTCGAAGATCAAGGAGCTGAAGACGTTCTCGCGGGCCATGGTGCTGGCCTATCGCGATAAATCGGTAACGGCCGGCCAGGTCGGTAAGGAGCTCGGCGCTTCATATGTGCTAGTCGGCAGTCTGCGTCGAGCCGGCACGCGCCTCCGCATCAATGCTCAGCTCGTCGATGCAGCAACAGATTTCCCTCTCTGGTCGGAACGATACGACCGCGAGATGAAAGACGTGTTCGAGGTGCAGGATGAGATCGCTGAGAAGATTGCCGCTGCGTTGCGCATCACGCTCTCGCCGCAGGAGCAGCAGGCTCTCTCCGCGAAACCGACCGAGGACCTGCAGGCCTACGATCTCTATCTGAGAGGGAGAAATTATGCCCGTCAGGTCGGACGTCAGGATCTGCAGTTTGCTCTTCAGATGTACGAAAACGCGGTCGCACTCGATCCCGACTTTGCTCTGGCTCACGCAAGGCTGGCAAACGTCTGCGCCGAGTACTACTACCACTTCGAGCGGCAACAGCAGTGGATCGATCGTGCCATTGCCGCGACGCAGAAGGCGAGCGCCAAAGGCCACGATGCTCCGGAGATCCAATGCGCTGAGGCGTGGGTGATGTTCGCCGACGGGCGTTACGGCGAGGCCGTCGACAAGATCCGGATGGCGTTAAGCCGGAATCCCGATCACGACGGTGGCTACTATCTGCTGGGACGCGCCCTTTTCGCCGCCGGACGATACCAGGAAGTCGTGGACATCATGGAGGAGGCGCTGGCGCACTCCGGCGAGAACTACAACATAACCGTCCCGATTCACAACGCACTCGGGGCGCTCGGAAAGACAGATGCGCTAAAGAACTATCTTCATCGCGAGATCGCCATCTACGAGGCGCACTTGAAAAAGGTGCCCGAAGACGCTCGTGCTCGCGTTCTGCTGGCTGGTGATTACGCAACGCAGGGCCGGTTAGAAGAGGCCAAGCGGGAAGCGGACATGGCCATGGCCCTGCGTCCCGACGATACGATGATTCTGTACAACACCGCATGCGTCTTGTGCGCGATGAACAATACGGGCGACGCGCTGATCGCCATCAAGAAAGCGTGGGAGGCAGGTTTCAGGGATCCGATCTGGACCCGCCAGGATCCCGACCTCGCAATGCTTCACGGCGACCCGGAGTTCGAGCGACTCTACCCTCCGCCGAATTGACTACAATTCATCCTAGTTGATTAATTGATAGACTGGCTTCACGCAGGACACGGTAGAGCGCCGGGGCGTGAACGCCCGCGGCTGTCGCCAAATGGGCGGCCGTCCGCGGACCGTCCTTGAGCAGGTCGGCCAGTTTGAGTTTCGCGGCGATGTAGGTGAGGCGTGCAACCCAGTGTCCGATAGTGAGGTTTAGCATGACGGCTGGTAGTGGCGGTTTTTTGGCCATATGGCGTGTCTCCTTCGACAATGAATCTGTTTTCTTATGCGGTCCAACACTCGCCATCAGCCGAGGCGCAGACAACCTCGAAACTATCCAGTCTCCGGTGATATCCATGCTGATTCGCGATCGGGTGCATGCCGTTGTTTTATGAAAGGGCTGTCAAGAGAAAAAACGCTCCTACTTTGTTGGCCCGTCCTTTCTGCGGCAGCACCAGCCTCACAACGTACCCGTAAGCTCTTCAACTCGCGCTGGCCGATCTTTCACTTTAGCCATCACTGCGTCGCCGTACTCTTGAAGATCTATCAGTTGCCGACTATCCAGGTCAGATCGTCAGAGTGAAGCCTCCATCGGGTGTAAGCGTGGTGCCCGTGATGTAACTGGCCTCGTCTGAGCAAAGGAAGACAACACACCTGGCGATCTCCTCGGGCCGTCCTGCGCGTCTCGTGTGAACACGTTGCTGCAGCAAATTGTCGTAGATCTCGTCGCCGATGAGCCCGCGAGCCCGCTGATGCATCGGCGTGTCAATGATGCCTGGGCAGACGAGGTTAACCCTGATCCCCAGCGGCGCCAGCTCCGCGGACACGCTTGTGGTCAGGCCGATCAGACCGTGTTTCGACGAAACGTAGGCAGCGCCGGAAGGGAAGCCGAGGAAAGAGTTAATGGACCCAACGTTGACGATCGCCCCGCCGTGTCCGCCCGCAAGCATGGCTGGAGCCTCGTACTTTAAACACAGAAAAGTGCCCTTCAGGTTGATGTCGAGGACGCGGTCCCATTCCTCCTCAGGCAGGTCCACGACGCCTGCGAATTGCCCCTCGATGCCCGCGTTATTCACGGCGTAGTCGAGGCGTCCAAAGGTCTCAAGCGTGTGGGCCACCATCCGTTCCACGTCCTTAGCGACCGAGACATCCGTGGTCACGAAGCTTGCCACCCCTCCCTGATTCTCGATCTCAGTCGCGAGCGCAGCTAACTCGCCTTCGCGCCGCGCGGCGAGCACCACCTTGGCGCCCTTCGCTGCGAACGCCTCAGCCGTTGCCCAACCGATCCCACTGCTCGCTCCAGTAATCAGGGTTACTTTATCTCTCATGTCTGACATCTGACACCTCCAAGGGCACTGAATTGGCTTGACTCGTGCTCCGGTACAGATTGATCAGCTCGGCAACCCAGATGGCAAACTGATGCTTGTTATTGGGCGTCAGCGCGGCGGCGCCTAATGCTTCGCCCATGCCCATCCAGTGATACGCCAACCGGCCTCGCCTTTTTGCAGGGCAAACGTAAACATCGAGCCGATCTCCTTAACCAGCTTCCCCTTCTTCTTGAATGTCTAGTTCGCAGGAACGACGACATAGGCACGGTCTGCTGTGATATCGATGTGCCGGGGGTTGCTGAGGGTGACGATCCCATCTGTGATTCCATTTTTCTTGGCGTCGGCGTCATAATCATTCGCCCAATTCGAGCAAGCCCCCATGCCGTGCCACTCGGGGGGGCGGAAATTCGTCGATGATGGACGTTTGATCGGCTGAAGCCGCTGCGGCCGTCTTCGTGTTGCCCGTTGAAGCCGTCCACGAATTGATGCACGGGTACCATCACATCTGCCTTTTCATCAAATGCGGCAGTCGGTCCCGCTGCCAAGCCGGCCACGGCGAGTGCGATAAATATCTTGTGTATATGTCCTTGCTCCTTTGTGAGTTGGATTGTGCGAACTGGCTAACGGCCTGCGGTTGAGCGGCCGCGCTTTTCAGCGGTCCGCTCCAACCGCGTGTTAGCTGGCCCAGGACTCACGTCATTTCTTGCTTTTATGCGCAAGTCACTCAACGCGACTTAGCTTCAGCCGCGTTTCGCTGGCCGGGCCGGACGATGGCGCAACGCCGTTCCCGGTGCGAAGACTGAGGTCCGTGTTTTTCTGGGTGAGCCACAGTGTTGTTCCCTCGATCCGCAGTTGGAATTTCGATACTCCGCCTGCCATGAAGTTCGGAGATCTGGCGACCATCGGGTGGAGGGTTAACGTTGCTCCAGCTACTTCGTAGGTGCCCGAATTGGCGACGAAAGAATCGTATGCTGCGATCTTTTCCTCGTCTGTGGGGTCCTCTCCTTTGAACAGACTGCGCGGTTGGTTTCCCGGAACCCACATTACGCTGTAGTGCTTCTGGGCAAAGATGATCAGCCCAGGCTGAGGGTTTGGCACTTTTGATGCGTTCGCCCCAGTGACAACAATCTCTGTCACCTTCCAGGCGCCTTCAATGGGTTTCTTTGTTGAACTCTGTGCCGACACGACGGTGGTGCACAGTACCAGTAGCGTCAGGCCTTTCAGTATTCGAAACATGTTTCACCTCCTCCAGTTTAGTAGCGTTCTCGATTCTGTCCAGCTACTTCTAATTAGGCTGGCAAAAGTCGGTTGCAAGACGATAAAATCGCTCGCATAATACCGACTCCCTCGCAATTGTTCGAATATTTTTGGCGCCGCACCGGTTCGCAACGCGGACGCCGCTACACGAGTTCTCACCATACCGGCAAAGGAGTCTCACCATGCCTAAGCTACTGGATCAAACACAAGATCTGATTCGTACCAGCCATTATAGCCGGCGAACTGAAGAGAGCTATGTCTACTAGATCAGAAAATACATCTTCTTCCACAACAAACGACATCCGGCGGAATGGGCGCAGACGAAGTTAGTCGATTCTTGTCAACTGACTGACGGCGTTGAATAATCAAACAGAGTAGCGGTAATGTGAGACGATGCATATTTGCCTCCCGTTTCCGTGGCGGTTAGCCGTGAGATTAGGACTCTTACGTCGGCCGTGAGCGACTAGGTCAACAGGCGCTGGTAATGAGCGACGAGAATCTTTCTTTAGAAGGTCTTCCGGATGCGCCTTTCAGCGCTAAGGTAGTCTTTCGTATGCTTTCACCAGTGACATGTAAGGTGGTACGTGCACAAAACCTAGTCCCTCTATGTTCTGCAGTATTTCGAAGTGTAGATGTATAGTTGTTGACACGGTAAATACATTTGACCCGTCCGATGTGATTTCCTTTGCTTACCCCATCGCCCACATTGACCGCGACATTACTCATATGAAGGTATCGGTATTGTGTACCATCTGCCGCCGTAATAAACACGCTGTATGCTCCAATGTGAGTAACTGTTCCGTCAATTGCAGAAACACTAAAGTGTTTGTCTTTCTCGCATGAGGAAGGGCGAACATCCTGGCCCTGGTGACCTTTACCCGTTGGACACATCGGAGTGTTACGTGCCCGCGTCTCACAAAAATTGCCCCACCACGGAAAGGAATAGTTAGGGGTGTCTCATTGTCCGCCAGGTGGGCCCAGATTGCCGCCTGGGTTGTAAACCTGGGAATTAGCGTATGCAGGCTTGTTCTCGATTGGAAACCGCATATCGGGTGAGTATACCGTGTTGGCTTGTCGACCGGTTCCTGACCCCGGACGAAGCTGCCCCGGCGGATTGTACGTGAAGGTTGACGTGACTTCTGGCTGATCGGGAAGTATGAGAGGTCTATTCTCGGCTGTTATTCTTCCGCCTCCGACATAAACTAACGAGTTCGCCAGTTTAGTTACATGATCTTCGGATTCGCATCTCTTGTCCTTTGCTTTAGCGCACTCCACACTGAGAACATACGCTGCACCAAACTCCTTCCAACTCGCGGTCCAAATGGCCTCACTCTCGGTAATGAATCCATCAGTGGACCGAATACGTTTTTTAGCTATATTTGACTCTGCGCGCAGATCCGCATACTTCGTTGTTAATCGGCTGCCTTGGACAGAAATGGACTGCGTTCCGTCTTTGAAGAACGCACTATAATACATGTCTTCGACAATCACGCGGGGCTCAACAAAATCGCGAATATTTCAGAGAAGCAGTACAGGAACTGCTGATTTAGCTACTCCGTCTTGCTCAAGCGTACGCAGTGCGGACAAGACATCCTGTCTAGGTTGCGCATTCGGTGCTTGAATAGAGGTAACCGTTTGAGTACGTTGACCTCCTGAGCTTTGAGGCGGCGACTCAGCAACATTAGCTGCCGGAAAGAACAAACATAAAGCCATAACCAACAATCTTCGGCACATAGTTTTCTCCCTTCAATTCACTGCCTGAAAAGCGCAGTCAGAGGATCAGCAAAGACCGCGCGGAAGCTACTCGTGCATCCGCTCATTTCTGAGCTTCGAGCCAGTCGCTAAATGAACCTGTCGCGCAGCGGATACGCACTAAAGTCTTGTCCCAAGCCTGGCTGCTATGAATCAGCACTGCCTCGCATTGTAAGCGTTGGAAGTTTCCAACCGCTTGATGCGCTCGTACTCGGGAGTGGTCGTCTACGCAGGCATCCCATGTTCGACCGTTTCAGCGCGTCGCACTTTGATCCTCACTTCCACTCGTGAACCGAGCCGGTTTATGATCGACATCAGGCGATCGACGGTGAACCGCCCGAGGTCTGCGTTGCGGATGCGTGAGAAGTCCGCTGCCGCAATTCCGGTGCGCCCCTGCGCGCCGCGAACACTTAGCCCCTCCCGATCGAGCGCTTTGATGATCTCCGCAGCCAGAATCGCCTTGAACTGATCGGCATCGGCATGCTTGTATCCCAAGTCGCGAAAAACATTTCCGCTTCCCTTCACTACCTCTAGCTTTTTGCTCTTCATCGCAACATCTCCTTCAGTCTCTTCAAACGGTCCTTGACCAGATATGAGGAGGGTGAGATGAATAGGCGAACGGAAATATTTGTTGGAGCAGTAATCCTGCTGACAACCTTTCTCTGTGTTCCCGCGCAGGCGCAGGAGCGTGTTGCAGCAGAAGCTCCAAGTCAGGTCTTTGTAGTCAACACGCAAGACGCCTCGGTTTCATTGGTTGATATCACCACGATGAAAGAAATCCGGCGTATCCCAGTGGGGGCGCGCCCGTACGGCGTTGTCGTGAGTCGTGATGGTCGAAGGCTTGCGGTAGGTGTCGAGGATGAGGAGAAGGTCAAATTCTTTGACACCGTCGACTTCAAGCTCGTCGGCGAGACACGTGTCGGGAAGATGTACAACGATCATATTGTGCTCACCCCGGATGGCAGACACATCCTGGTCGCTAACTTTTACAGCGACGACGTGGTGGCGATCGATGCGGAAACGATGAAAGAAGCGTATCGCATCAAGGGCGCGAGTGCGCCGCATGTCATCAAATACGGGCCGCTTCGAAAGCACGCCTACGTAACGTGTAAGAAGATCACTGGTATCGCCATCGTTGACCCTCAGAGCCGCCAGTTAGTCAAGTTCCACCAGATCAACGTTAACCCCCGGAGCCTCACGTTCGCGCCTGACGAATCGAAAGTCTACTTCGGATCGTTCTGGGTGGACGGCTTCTTCGAAATGGATGCTGAGTCGGGTAAGGTCACGCGGCTCTTCTCGCTCCAGCCGCCGGCTGGTAACACCGCCCCGCAGGAAGTGACCTATCACGGGGTTGAAACCGTTTTCCCCGGAATTGTCTTAGCCGCCAATGAGGGGCGCTCATATGTAGACGCCGTGGATGTCCGCTCGGGCAAGCAGGTCGACCGCCTTAGCGAAGGCGTGTCGAAGCCCTGCTGCGTCGAGCGCATTCCAAGCGAGGCGGGAGGCGCAGCCCGCGTGCTCGTCAGCAACATCGAAGACGGAACCCTCCAACTGGTAGAGGTCTCGCCGGAAGGCAAGCTACGATCTATCGCCAAAGCCAGGGTGGGCAAAGCGCCTAAGCGCGTGGCCTTCATGCCCATCTCTCGATAGAGCAAATTAAGGAGGATAAGATGAGCAATCGGATAAAGGTTAGGGGAAGGATCGTGTTAGCGCTACTGGCTGCATGCTTGCCTCTAACATCAGCGGCCCAGGATGGAAAGAGGTCGTGGAGCTTCGACGCGGAAAAGACGGGTGCGATCGCTGCAGGGTTCACTAATGAAGTAGGCGAGTGGAAAATCGTCGCCGACGAGTCGGCTCCCAGCAAGGCAAACGTGCTGGCGCAGCTAGCGAAGAATGAACGTCCGGTCTTTAACGTTACGCTGGTGAGCGGAACCAACTTCAGGAACGTGGACATCACCGTGAAGCTGAAGTCTATCGCCGGGGAGATCGATCAAGGCGGCGGTGTAGTGTGGCGGGCGCGCGACGCGAAGAATTACTACATCGCCCGCTACAATCCGCTGGAGGGCAACTACCGTGTCTACAAAGTCGAAGATGGTCGCCGCACTCAACTCGGTACGTCAGACGTCAAACGCAGTGAAGGTTGGCATACGTTGCGAGTCACGATGACGGGAGAGCGCATCGAATGTTACTTCGACGGCAGAAAGTACCTGGACGTCAGTGATTCAACCTTTAAAAGCGCTGGCAAAATCGGCCTCTGGACAAAGGCCGATGCGCAAACACATTTCGATGATCTGACAGTAGGTGGTAACTAAAGCAGATGATCAGGGCTAAGCTGCAACACTGGGGGAAGACGGCTAACCTTTCTCCGTCGCGTGCTTAGCGGAGTGATTCCCCTTGAACCTTCGAACGCCTTAGCCTTCGGCGCCGCTCACGCCTTTGACAGAGCTTCGGTTCGGCGGTTCACCTCTTCCCAGTTTATGTTCTGTAGAAAAGCATCAACATACTTGGCCGCCGCAGCTCCGTAATCCATGTGGTAGGCATGCTCGTACATGTCAAGCACGAGTAATGGCTGTCCCATCGGAACATTGTGCATGTGATCCCAGGCCCAATAATTGTGAAACTCGCCTGTGTGAGCGTTGTGTGCGAAGGTCACCCAGCCAGAGCCGCCACTTAGAGCGTTCGCGGTTTTCTTAAACTCCTCCTCCCACTGATCGTAACTGCCGAACCACTGTTTAATTAGATCTAGCACTTTGCCTCCCGGCTTCGGCTCGCCCCCCAGATTTGCGAAGTACAACTCGTGGAGCACCACAGAACCACTGCGAACCAGCTCCTCTCGTTTGACATCACCATAGATGTAGGGCGGAAGATCTTTCTCTTTGAGGATGGCACCTAGCCTCTGCTCGACGGCGTTGAGGGCCTTGACCGCGCCGCCATAATTGTTCTCCCAGTGTGAACGGATGAGTTTTTCAGAGATGCCTCTTAGTTTGGCGGGATCGAATGGCAGCGGCAGCGGCTGATGTTGGCCGCGAAAGGCGCGCGCCGTCATGGCCTGGGTAGCATTTGAACCCTGGGCGCCTATTTCTCCGAGGTCTTCTCCACTCACGAGCATGTTGCCGGTTAGATTCATCAGTGCCAGTCCGGCACTAGCGCCCGCGAACTTCGCTATCGCTTTTCTTCTCGATATCGTTTTCATTGATCCTCCTGAATTCTCTATTTCTGGGTTTCGTGGAAACTGGCGTAGAGCATCGTATAAGAAAGAAGCGAGCTGCAAGGTTTTAAGATTATTACTTGCGGTCCTTTTGCTGGTTGGCACCGGCTAAAGTGACTAGTCAAACTAGTCAGAATTCCATATACTCACCGAGATGTCTTTACCGCAGCCCATTTCTACAGGGTTACTGGCTCTCTGGTTGCCCATGGCTCTGCTATCGGTGTTCATCGGCTGCGTACAGTCATGTTCGGCCCAGAGTGCAGAAGCCCTCGAACATCACAGGTCAATCTCAGTAGAAAAATTGGCAGTTGCAGACGATTGCCAGCGTTGCCCACTTTCAAATGAACTGTCCTGCGGGCTTCCGGCCCGGCAATATCTCCCTCCGCAAACGAACGATGACGAGCCGCCGGTGTTTGCGCCAGCCTCGTTGCTGTACGGCAACGGGTCATATTTCAGAGCAAGTTTGCTGATGCCGCCTTCGGGTTATGATCCGCCTCTCGAACGGCTGTTCGTCCTTCGTATTTAGCTCCAACTGACAAGTTGCATTGGCTACGGCGCTTCCGCAACATCTTAACGGGAAGTGTGTGCTCGCTCCTCTGTAAGTCAGGAGATTTCTAAATGAAACGATTATTGGTAGGTTTGCTGCTCTGCCTAACGGCCCCCTTAGTGGTGGCTGCGCAGGGCGCACTAAAACTCGAAGGACAGATCGTGTGTTGCGCCGAATGTTGGGCAGAAGCCGATCGCAACAGAGTTGAATACGGCACCGCCGAGAACTTGCTTAAGGCTAAATCGTGTGTAGAGGGAGGTGACCCTACGTTGCTTGCCGTTCGCGAGGGCGACAAGTTCAAACTCTACCAACTCGCAACGGCCAAGTTTCGTTTGCCGGGAAAGAACTGGCTTGAGTTTGTGGGCAAACGCGTAGCGGTGACTGGCACAATACAAACTAAGAAAGATGCGAGCATCATCCGCGTCGATACACTTGAAGTCTTGGCGCCAAGTCTGGCAGAGCGTGAAGCCGCCAGCGTCGTTGGCAAGGAAATTGACTTTAGGCTCAAAGACTTATCCGGCGTCGAACAAAGTCTGAGTTCTCTTAAAGGCCGCATCGTTATCTTAAATTTTTGGGCAACGTACTGTATTCCCTGCCGGAAAGAAATGCCTGACCTTGCCGCGATTCAGAACGATTACGCTGCACTGGGTGTGCAGGTCATTGGAGCATCGGCTGATGATGCGGCAGATAGCACCAAAGTTTTGCAGTTCGTTAAGGAGACTAAGATCAACTTCCCAGTCTGGCTGGGAGCGACCACGGCCGACATGATGCGATTCGGAGTTGGCTCGGCTCTGCCGGGAACTGTAGTTATCGGCAAGGACGGAAGAGTTACTAAAGTCATTTCAGGCGTCGTCAATCAAGCTGATTTGAAAAAGCAGATCGAATCTATGCTGGCTTCAACCGTAATGACAGGCAATTCCTCAAAGGAGAGAGGAGAGGTGGCTTCAGCGAAGAACCGTCCGGCTGAAGTATCCTCGGTTCCTAGTTGACCCCTTTGACCAGGCGAGGGCCGCGCCGTGAGCGGGGCAGGAGAAAATGATTACAAGTGGACGTATGGCGTGCGGGTCATCGCGAATCAAATAGACCGCGCGAAATGGCGTAACACGTTAACCTACAGATTTCATCCGAGATTGACCGCCGGAGTGGAGTATAACCCGCTAGCTAAAAAGGTCAGTCCGATCGCCAACTTCGTGGCAATGCCGGAAACGCATCAGCGCCCGGCACTGATCTTCGGGACAAGCTCTGACCGCATTGGCACGCCATCCGGGCAATCGTTCTATGCTACCTTCAGTAAAAGTCTGAAGCATCACACAGGCTTGCCGATTGCGCCGTATGTAGGATTCGCCTATGGAACATACGAGGAACGCGCGCGCATTATCGGCGGATTGAATATCACCGTTGATGAGCACTGGAGTTCCACGATCCTATTCGACGGCGTGCGTGTTCATCCGCTGGTGAACTATACGAAAGGGCGACACCAGTTTGGAGTGATGTTCGAGCGAGGCCTTCATCCTGGCGCGAGTTACAGCATTTCGTTTTAGGGAAGTCTCAAACGCTACCCCGAACTTAAGGATAAACCGCGCGGGACAATAAATCAGGCGCTGGAAGAAATTAGGAGGCGAGGGAAGACGGAAAAGGTGCTGGGAAGAGTCGGCCAAACGATGGCATAAGCGCTCTGCCTCCAGTTAGCCTTCCCTACTTGCGTACAGGGAGAGTGTGCCGAACAAAGTACAAGAAAGGGCAAACTCCTCCGCCGCGGCTGGGCCAGAACTTCGCTGGAAGTATGACACCGGCGGTTGAGTGTTCTCGACCCCCAAGGTCGCGGGGGATCTGCTGTTCATCGCTGGACTAGACGGAGTCACCTATTCGCTGGATGCGTCGTCCGGTCGGGTGAGATGGAAGCGCAAGCTCGCGGCAGCTCTTTCGAAGCGCTGGCCTCAGGGACACGACCATTTATGTCGGCACAAACGATCAGCGCATCTATCGCCTTCGCAACTAGTCCCCACAGCCCGATTGACTCAGTTCGATGTCAGCTCGGCTGTCTTCTCGGTAATGTCCTTCTGGGCCCACTCATTGTCACGGCTGGCTTCACCAGCCTTAGTGCGCTTGGCGGCCTTCATCTTCTGCACCAGATCCATGTGAGTTGAAAAATATGTGAGGCTTTTCCCCACGATCTCCTCCACGGAAGCGAATCCTTTATCGGTCATGAACTTCTCAAGACCTTCCTTAAGCTCGTCGATCATCTTCACTCCGTGAAGCATGACGCCGGTGCAAAGCTGAACGGTCGAAGAGCCCAGCAGCAGAAACTCAAGCGCATCGTGAGACGACTCGATGCCGCCGATGCCGCTGATGGAAACCTCTTTGGGCAGACTGAGTGCTAGCTGGCTAACCATACGCAGTGCTATGGGACGCACAGCTTGCGAAGAGTAACCGCCGGGAACCGTGTGACCTTCGACGGTCGGCATGGGCCTTAAGGTATCGAGATCGACGCCAATGACCGACAGAATAGTATTGATCGCTGAAACGCCAACGGCGCCGCCGCGTACCGCTGCGTGGGAAGGTTCGTTGATGTTCGTTATGTTCGGCGTCATCTTGGCCCATACTGGAATCT
>Ga0136617_10002318_pt1 | contig 16959 bp, 21 predicted proteins | sample AntDrymUQ3222106_2_FD_129672 | JGI IMG/M metagenome (GOLD analysis project Ga0136617, IMG submission 129672) | Polar desert sand microbial communities from Dry Valleys, Antarctica - metaG UQ322 (21.06) | ecosystem: Environmental > Terrestrial > Soil > Desert | place: Antarctica: Dry Valley...
CTTCGAGGCCACGCTGCTCGAGCTGGCGATCGACGGCAACGCGGTCGGCGTCACCCGGATCGCGCACGAGCTGGGCGAAGCGCACGAGCAGCGCGACCCGCGTCTCGTTCCCGCTCGCGAAAGCTGGCGTTTCGAGCCCGAGCGGGGATGGGAGCGTCGCGCTCAAGAGGCACCCTAGCCGCCTTCGTGCTGGCCCGCGGCCCGCCTAGGAGCCCAGCAGCGCTTCCCTCACCCGCGGGTCGGCGAGCGAGTCGGTCCGCAGCGAAGCCCCCTCGATCGGCATCTCCGGGAAGTAGGGAACGGCGACCACGAACAGCCCGGCGGCGAGCGCGGACGCCACACCGGTCTCCGAGTCCTCGAGCGCCGCGGCGCGCTCGGGGGTGGCGCCCAGCCCGACGCACGCGGCGAGGTAGAGGTCGGGCGCGGGCTTGGGATGCTCGACGTCGTCGGCCGTGACGATCAGGTCGAAGTGACCGTCGAGCAGGCCCGCCACCGACAGGACTCGCTCCACGAATTCCCTCGACGAGTTCGAGGCGAGCCCCACCGGCAGCCCGGCATCGCGGATCGCCCGCAGCAGCTCGAGCGCGCCCGGGCGCGGCGGCACGCCCGCCAGTGCCTCCTCCATCACCAGCTCATGACACTCGTCGACCAGATCGAAGCCCCGGCCGGGCCGATCGAGCATCGTCTCGAGCTTGACCGCCGCAGTCGTGCGCGAGGAGCCGAGCAGCGAGCGTTTGTGCTCGGCCCCGAACACGCGTCCGTAGCGCTCGAAGAGTGTGGTCTGAGCCCGCGTCCACGCTTCCTCGGTATCGAGTAGGAGGCCGTCGTTGTCGAACACGATCGCGTCAAACACGGCGCGAGTTTAGTCCGGGCGCCCTTAGCGCCGAGAAGCCAGCAGAAAGCTCACGAGCTCATTCAGCTCGTTGTCACTCATGCGCTCTGCGAAATCGGGGGGCATCTGGCTTCTCGCGCCGGGCGCGACGATCTTTGCCCTCAGCGACTTCGCCGTGTGGCCTTTCAGGCGCTCGTCGAGATCGGGCCCGATCGGGCCGTTGGAGCCGGCCGCCGCCAGCCGGTGGCAGCTGCCGCAGCCCATCCGGTTGAAGGCTCTCAGGCCGGCGGTGGCGGTTGGCGCCCGCTGCAGCTCGCCCTTCTCGCTCTCCGAAAGCACCATCACCGCGCCGAAGGCCGCGGCCGCCGCCAGGGCTGCCACAAGAAGCGGCAGCTTCGCCATCAGACCTCGGCGGGCCGGGCGGCTCTGCGGGGTCGCCCGAGCATGCGGGCCAGGAGGCCGGCGCACAGCCCGGCCGCGGCCGCCACCAGCAGGGCCAGTCCGACGTTCGGCTCGCCTTTGGAGTCGTGCGCGGCCGCGGAGGTGGTCCCGATCTCCGCGGGCGGGAAGTCGTGGGTGACTCCCGGGAAGTCATCGTTCACCTCGTAGCGCCACGTGCCCGCCGAGGGGAAGATCACGCGAGCTCGGTAGACACCCGGCCGCCCGGTTGGAGAGGCCGTGAAAGTGTGTCCCTCGGCCCCCGTACGACTCACGGTCAGCGTGGGCCGCAGCCCGCTGAGCGGCGTCTCGCTGCGTCCGTGCTGCAGGATCGTCATCTCGACGACCCAGGGATCGCCGGGCGCGGTGCCGTCCGGAGTCGAGCTCAGGCCGACTGTGGCCCAGCCTCCGGCGAGTGCGCTCGCGGGCACGATGGCCAGGATCAGGAGGGCAAGCAGGGTGGCTCTCATGACCCGGGTACAACCTCTGCGGGCGTTCGGTTCCCGATACTTCCCGGTGTGGCCTCCTTCGAGCTGATGGGCATTGTCAACGTGACGCCGGACTCGTTTTCCGACGGGGGCCGCTTCTTCGAGGCCGAGGCCGCGATCGGGCACGGTCTGCGCCTCGCCGGCGAGGGCGCGGACATCCTCGACGTGGGCGGCGAGTCCACCCGGCCGGGCGCCGATCCGGTCACGGTGGGCGAGGAGTTGAGACGCGTGCTGGCGGTGGTCGAGGCGCTCTCGGCCTCCGGTCACCGCGTCTCGGTCGACACCATGAAGCTGGAGGTGGCGCGCGCGGCCATGGAGGCCGGCGCGACGGCCGTGAACGACGTCTCGGCCTTCCGCTTCGCCCCTGAGCTCGCCGGCCTGGTGGCCGACAGGGGAGCCGACTGCTGTCTCATGCACATGCTCGGCGAGCCGCGCACGATGCAGGCGGACCCGCGCTACGACGATGTGGTGAGCGACGTCCGGGCCTTTCTGGAGGAGCGCCTCGCGTTTGCCGTCGCGGAGGGGGTGCCGGAGGAGCGAGTGTGGCTTGACCCCGGCATCGGCTTCGGCAAGACCGTCGAGCACAACCTCGAGCTGCTGCGCCGGCTCGACGAGATCGCCGCCATCGGCCGGCCGGTGGTGATCGGCACTTCGCGCAAGAGCTTTCTCGCGAAGGTGAGCGGCGACAGCGGGGGCGACGACCGCCTGCCGGGCACCATCGCCACCAGTGTGTTGGCGCTCGAGCGCGGCGCGAGCATCTTTCGCGTGCACGACGTTGCTCCGGTGGCTGCTGCCCTCAAAGTCGCCGCTGCTACGGTCGCGCCATGACCACCTGGGAGCCCGAGCCCGAAGACGAGTTCGAGGACGAGCTCGACGACGACGACGCCCTCGACGACGACCGCCAGGCCTCCGCGCCCGCAGTGACGATCGAGATCAGCGGGCTGTCGCTCTACACCCGCCACGGGGTGTCCGATGCCGAGCGCGAGTTGGGTCAGCGACTCGTGTTCGATGTGGTCTTCGAGCTCGACGAGTGCGACGCCACCGTGACCGATCGGGTGGAGGACACCGTCGACTACGGCAAGGTCTGCGAGCAGATCGCCTTCGCCGCCCAGGAGCGTTCGTACAAGACGCTGGAGCGCCTCTGCGCGGCGATAGCGGACCGGATGATCGACCGCTTCGGAGCCGAGTCGGTGCGGGTCAAGGCCGCTAAGCCCGAGCCGCCGATAGCCCTGCCGGTTGACGAGGTCTCGGTCGAAGTCTGGAAGGAAGTCTGAGCTTCGAGGGCTACCTCGGCCTCGGCTCAAACGAGGGCGACCGCCTGGCCAACCTGCGCGCGGCGCGCGCGGCGCTCACCGACCGGGGCATCGAGGTGGTCGCCTCGTCACAGGTCTACGAGACGGCGCCTCAGGGCGAGATCATCGACCAGCCCGATTTTCTCAACGCCTGCGTCCGCATCGAGACCTCGCTCGATCCCGAAGCCCTCCTCGATGCCTGTAAGGCGGTCGAGGCAGAGCTCGGGCGCTCGGCGCACGGCGTGCGCCACGGGCCGCGGCCGATCGACGTGGACGTGCTGTTGCTTGGCGGCCTCGAGCACCGGTCGCAGCGCCTCACGCTCCCTCACCCGGAGGTCACGGGCCGGCGCTTCGTGCTCGAGCCGCTGCTGGAGCTCGACGCGAAGCTGCGCCTGCCTGACGGCCGCGAGCTGTCGGGCTTCCTGGCGGTCGTGGCCGAGCAGCGCGTCACCCCCCACGCGGGGGTTTCTTGGCGCTGAACCTTGAGCGGCCGGGCACATGAGGGAACGCTTTCTGGCGTGCGTGAACTGGCGACCTTTCGAGGCGACGACGACCCGCTGCTGGTGGCCGCCGCGCTGGCCTGCCGCGGCTGCCTGTCCGGCGACGTCGAGCCCTTTTTGACGATTGGCGAGTTCGACGCCGAGGCGATCTGCCGCTGCCGGGCCTGCGGCTACACGCGCACGCTGTCGCTGACCTGCGAGCAGGCGCTGCGCCTGTCGCTTCAGCCGGCGTAGGCCGGACCCGGTACAACCCCTCCATGGCGACCTCCGCGCGCACCGACGCGCTGGACGTGATCGTCGAGCTTCTGCGCGAGTTCGACCGCGACCGCAACCCCAGCGCCGGCGGGCCGGGCTTCTACGACAGCGTCTGCACCGCTCTGTGCAACATGGGGGGCATGGAGCGTGCGGGGCTGCTGCTCTACGACGAGGCCCGCCAGCTGGTGATGCCGGTCGGCAGCCACCGCATCGAGCCGGCGCTGCTGGAGAACGTCTACGGAACGCTGGAAGAGACGCCGATAGCCCAAGTCGCGCTCTCCGAGGACCGCGTGGTCGAGGTGACCGGCGATCTCGCCCGCTGGATCCCCGAGCGCTACGCGACCTTCACCGGAGTGGAGACCCTGACCTGCACGCCGGTTTCCGCGGGGGGACGCTGGCTCGGAGTCATCTTCGCGGACCGAGGGGGTGGACGCTTCCAGATCTCCGAGGCAGAGCGTCACGCCATGTGGACGCTCGGCAAGACCGCCGCGCTGGCCGCCAGTGTGCGCATCGCCACCGGCCAGCAGGGCCGGGCCCGGCTGCTGCAGGCCCGTATCGACCTGGCCCGCGAGATCCACGAGCGCGTGGTGCAGCGGCTGTTCGGAGTGTCGCTGGTGCTCGGCCTGGAGGGCACGCTCAGCGAGGAGGTGCGCAAGCGTTGTGCCGACGAGATGCAGGCCGCGCTGCACGACCTGCGCGAAGCTCTGGCCAAGCCGCTCTCTCTGACCAGCATCGACACGGGCGCGACCCTTCAGGAGGAGCTGGCCCGGCTCGGGCGCTACTACAAGGACCTGCCGCTGGAGCTCAGTTGGGAAGATGGCGTCGAGGTTCCCTCCGACGTCGAGGCCCTGGCTCAATCGGTCCTCGCCGAGGCGCTGCGCAACGCCGACAAGCACGCCCGGCCATCCAGCGTGCGGGTGCACGTGGGCCGGGCGGACGGCACCTTCGTGCTCGAGGTCCGAAACGACGGCGCCCGCGCGGGAACGCGCGGCACCGGCATGGGCTTGCGGTTGGCCGCCGTGGAGGCCCTTCAGCGCGGCGCGCTGGTTGAGTTCGGCCCCGAAGGATCGGACTGGCGAGTGCGGCTCGTGGTGCCGGTCGAGGACGAGCCCGAAGGGTGAGCCCCGATCGCAACCTGCGTGTGCTGGTGGTCGACGACCACGACGTGGTCCACTGGGGCTTTCGCCTCTTGCTGACCGAGCAGGCCTGGGTCGAGCGCTGCCTTTCGGCGTCGAGCCAGGACGAGGCGCTCGATCTGGCCCGTCGCTACGAGCCCCATGTGGCGCTTGTGGACCTGTTCCTGGGTGAGGAGTCGGGCGCCGAGCTGTGTGAGGCGATCCGGCGCGAGTCTCCGCGCACTCGGGTGCTGCTGATATCCGGCGCCGGCTGGATCTCCCCTCAGGCGGCCAAGGCCGCGGGGGCGTCGGGCTTCGTGTCGAAGGACTGGGCGGCGCATGACGTGGCCCGGGCGGTGCGCATGGTGGGCAAGGGCATGACGGTGTTCGCGCCACGGGCCGAGCAGCCCGCCACTTCCCTCTCCGAGCGCGAGCGCGAGGTGCTCTCGCTGATGGCCTCAGGAGCCACCAACAAGGAGATCGCCGAGCGGCTCTATCTCTCGCCGCACACGGTCAAGGAGCACACGAGCGCGCTCTACCGCAAGCTCAACGTCCGTAACCGCGCCGAGGCCGTCCAGCGGGCCGAGCGCCTCGGCTTGACAAGCTAAAGCTCATGACCGACCCTGCCCGGCGCAAGGGCCTGGCCCTCGCGCTCCTCGCCTCAACGCAATTCGTGCTGATTCTCGACGCCGCGATCGTCGGCGTGGCGCTTCCGTCGATCGGCCCCGACCTCGGCTTCGCGCGCGAGGACCTCTCATGGGTGCCCAACGCGTACACGCTCATGTTCGGCGGCTTCTTGCTGCTGGGGGGTCGAATCGCCGACCTGACCGGCCGGCGGCGCATGTTCATCGCCGGCCTCGTCCTCTTCACAGCGGCCTCGCTGGCGGGCGCGCTCGCCCAGAGCCCGCTGTGGCTGGTGATCGCCCGCGCGGGTCAGGGGCTGGGCGCGGCGCTGGTCTCACCGGCCGCGCTGTCGCTGGTCATGACGCTGTTCACCGACGGCTCGGAGCGCAACCGCGCGCTCGGGGTCTGGGGTGCGGTGGCCGGCTCGGGCGGCGCGGCAGGAGTCATCCTGGGCGGCTTTCTCACGGAATGGCTGTCCTGGCAGGCCGTGCTCTACGTGAACGTGCCGATCGGCATCGCCGCCGCGCTGCTGGCCACGCGCCTGCTCCCCGAGGGTCGGGAGGCGGCCGGCACCAGATCCTTCGACGTGGCGGGCGCGGTATCCGTCACCGCGGGGCTCGCGCTGCTCGTCTATGCCTTCGTCGACGCCAACGACGCCGGTTGGGGCTCGGTCCAGACGCTCGGGCTGGTGGCAGTGGCGCTGGCCTTGTTGGTCGTCTTCGTGATCATCGAGCTGCGCGCCCGGCGCCCCCTGGTTCCCCTCGGGATCTTCCGCAACCGCCCCCTGCGCGGCTCGAACATCGTCTCGATTCTCGTGACCATGGGATTGTTTCCGATGTTCTTCTTTCTCACTTTCTACACCCAGAACGTGCTCGGCTACAGCCCCATCGAATCGGGCTTGGCCCAGCTGCCGATCGCCCTCTCGATCATCGTGTCGGCCGGAGTGGCCTCCCAGCTGGTTACCCGGGTCGGCTACAAGCCAACGATGATCGTGGGTCTGGTCGTGGCGGCGATCGGGCTGTTCTGGTTTGCCCAGATCTCACCCGGGGGGAGCTTCCTCGCCGACGTCCTCGGTCCCTCGATCGTAACCGGCTTCGGCGCCGGCTTCGGTTTCGTGGCGAGCACCATCGCCGCCACCACGGGCGTTTCCGGCGAACAGGCCGGCCTGGCCTCGGGCTTGGTCAACACCTCACAGCAGATCGGCGGCGCGCTCGGCTTGGGCGTCCTTGTGGCTCTTCAGACCGCACGGACCGACGCTGTGGGCGGTGCGCCGCCGGTGGCCCTCACCGAGGGCTACCAGGTCGGCTTCGCGGGCGCGGGGGTGCTCATCCTCGTCGGGGCCCTGCTGTCGGTGTTCCTCCTGTCGAGCCGCGAGAGCCGCGAGCACGCCGAGGCGGCGCGGCGCGGCGAGCTGGAGCCCGTGGCCGCGTAGCCATCCACCGGCCAGGAATCGGCGGGGGTCCGGGGGGTGAGCCCCCGGCTGGTTAGCCATCCACCGGCCAGGAATCGGCGGGGGTCCGGGGGCGTGAGCCCCCGGCTGGTTAGCCATCCACCGGCCAGGAATCGGCGGGGGCGCGAGCCCCGGGTGGTTAGCCATCCACCGGCCAGGAATCGGCGGGGGTCCGGGGGCGTGAGCCCCCCGGGTGGTTAGCCATCCACCGGCCAGGAATCGCCGGGGGCGTGAGCCCCCGGCTGTCATCTCAAGACCCCCCGTCCGGGGGGTACATCGAGGCCGCCCGAGTAACCGCAGGGCTCCGCCGGACAACTTCCATTAATGCCGCGCAACATCGCCCTCCTCTTCCCTGGCCAGGGAAGCCAGACCTCGGATATGCGCGAGTACGTCGAGGCTCATCGCCCGGACCTGCTCGCACTCGCCCGCTCAGAGGTTTCCGACGACCTCTTCGAGCGCGCGACCGAGAGTACCCGCTGGGCCCAGCCCGCCATCTTCTGCGCGGCGCTGGCCGGCTATGAGGTCATCAAGGACAGCTTTGATCCGGCGCTGATGGCGGGACACTCGCTGGGCGAGATCTCCGCGTTGGTGGCCGCCGGCGCCCTCGAGGCCGAGGACGGCCTTCGGCTGGTGGCGGCCCGGGGGAGCTTGATGGCGCAAGCGGCCGAGGAAACCGGTGACGGCGGCATGCTTGCCGTCCGGGTGCGTGAGCGCGCACCGGTGGAGGAGGTGGCCGCGGCCACGGGCCTGGCCCTGGCCAATGACAACGCCCCGGACCAGCTCGTCCTCTCGGGATCCACCGCCGCGCTCGACGAGGCCGAGGGCCTCCTGGGTGAGCGCAAGGTGCGTGCCAAGCGCCTGCCCGTGGCGGGTGCTTTCCATTCGCCGCTCATGGAGCCCGCCGTCGAGCCGTTCCGCGGGCTCGTGGGGCAGGTGGCGCTGAGCGAGCCCTGCGTTCCGGTCATGTCGTGTGTTACCGCTGCCCCCTTTGTGGACATACGCGCCCAGCTGGTCGAGGCCCTCACCCGGCCGGTGCGCTGGACCGCTGTCCTGCGCGCGCTGCAGGAGCGCGGGATCACCAACTTCGTGGAAACCGGACCTGGACGGGTGCTGACCGGCCTGACGCGCAAGACTCTGCACGGCGTCGACGCCGAAGCCCCCCTGGAGGCTGCGCGTGCGTAGCGTAGTCTCCAATCGGGTATCTCCACCTGGGCACGGAAGCCCCCCTGTCAGGGACGACGGATTGCCGGCGGAGTCGGCTGCTGTCCCGGGCGCGAGGGCGGTCGTGCGCGACGCCGCCGCGCCCGACCCCTTAGCGGCGGCAAAGGCGACCCGGCCGTCCTGGGGAGGTCGTCTATCGCGCGCGGCCGCCCTGGCGTCCGTGGCAATGGCCGTCCCCGACAACGTGGTCAGCAACGCCACCGTGGCCGAGGAAGCGGGAGTGACCGAGCAGTGGATCGTCCACCGCACGGGCGTCCGTGAGCGCCGTCACGTGAGCCAGGGCGAGCGCTTGACCGACCTCGCGGTCGCGGCCGGGCGCGAAGCCCTCCAGGAGGCCGAGATCCGCCCCGACGAGGTCGACATGGTGCTGGTGGCCTGCCTGGCGGCCGACGAGCTGACTCCCAACTGCGCGCCGCTGGTGGCCTACGAGATCGGCGCCCACGGCGCCGGGACGATGGACGTGGGCGCCGCCTGCACCGGTTACCTATCCGCGCTCTCGCTGGCCGCGGCGCAGGTGGAGAGCCGTCGCGCCGACAACGTGCTGGTGATCGGCGCCGACGTGATGAGCCGCTTCGTGGACAAGGGCGACCGCGGCACCGCCGCTCTTTTCGCCGACGGAGCCGGCGCCACGCTGGTCAGGCCGGCCAACGGCGGCGGCGGGCGCATCGGCCCGATCGCCCTCCACGCCGACGGGCTCGGCGCCCCCGCCATCTGGGCCACTCACGATGAGCAGCTCATCCACATGCAGGGCCACGACACCTTCAAGGCCGCGGTGCAGCGCCTCTCGGAGTCCACGCTCGAGTCGGTCGAGCACGCCGGGCTCGAGCTTGACGACATCGGCCTGTTCGTCTACCACCAGGCCAACGCGCGCATCCTCACAGCGGTCGGCGAGAAGCTCGGTGTCGAGCGTGAGCGCGTGATCGACTGCATCGACCGCTACGGCAACACTTCCTCGGCCACGCTTCCCATCGCCATGGCCGACGCACGCGAGCGCGGAATGCTCGAGCCGGGGATGAACGTGGTGCTGGCCGCCTTTGGCGCAGGGTTCACCTGGGGAGCCGGGGTGATCCAATGGGGGCCGTGAATGCTGAATCGAGTAGCGAGCGACCGGCGGGCGCGAGCGTTCGATCTCCCGGACGACCGAACGGCTGCGCCCTGGTCACGGGCGGCTCGCGCGGCATAGGCGCCGCAATCGCCAAATCGCTGTCTCGAGAGGGTTGGCCGGTGGGCGTGAACTACCGCAGCGACTCCGACTCGGCCGAGGCCGTGGTCAAGGAGATCGGCGACGCCGGCGGCCGCGCCCTCGCAGTGCAGGCCGACATCGGCGATCCAGAGGCCCCCGACGCGATCTTCAAGGCGCTCGAAGAGGAGTTCGGCCCTGTGCTCGTGCTCGTGAACAACGCGGGCGTGCGCGCGGACGGCCTGTCCCCCCAGATCGACGATGAGGACTGGGCCAAGGTGATCGACACCAATCTCTCGGCCGCGTTTCGCCTCACTCGCCGCGCGCTGCGGCCGATGATCCGCAACCGCTACGGGCGCGTCGTGAACATCGCCTCCATCGTGGGCGCCGAGCGCGCCAACCCCGGCCAGGCCAACTACGCCGCGTCGAAGGCCGGCCTGGTGGCGATGACCAAGACGGTGGCCGCTGAGGTGGCCCGCCGCGGCGTTACCGTGAACGCGGTCGCGCCAGGCCTGATCGAGACCGACATGACCGAAGGCATCGGAGACGGGCTCCTGCAGCACGTTCCCGCCCGCCGCGCCGGAACGCCCGAGGAGGTCGCAGCCTGTGTGCGCTTCCTCGCCTCGGGCGAGGCCGGCTACGTCACGGGCGTGTGCCTGACCGTCGACGGTGGCCTCACCGCCTAAATAGATCCAGAACCGAGGAGAAGAGAAATGGCAGCTACCGCAACACGCGAAGAAATCGAGCAGAGGGTCTTTCAGGCGCTCGAGGAGTTCGGCGCCGAACCCGACCAGATCGGGCCCGACGCCGAGTTCGAGGCGCTGGACGTCGATTCCCTCGACCTTGTCGAGCTGGCCCAGATCGTCGAAGACGACTACGCCGTTCAGCTCAAGGGCGAGGACATGGAAGGCATTACGACCGTCCGTCAGGCTGTCGATCTGGTGATGTCGAAGCTCGGATGACACGCAGGGTCGTCATCACCGGCGTCGGCGCGGTGACGCCCCTGGGCGTCGGCGCGCGCACGCTGCACGAGCGTTGGACGGCGGGCCAGTCCGGCATCGAGGACGGCTTCGGCCGCGCGAGCGAGTTCGAGCCCAAGGAGCACCTCTCCGTGAAGGAGGTGCGCCGCTCGGACCGCTATACACAGTTCGCGCTCGCCGCCGCGAAGGAGGCGCTCGAGGACGCCGGCTGGGAGGACGGCCCTCCGGGCGACCCCGAGCGCGCGGCCTGCGTGATCGGCACGGGCATCGGCGGCATAGGCACGCTGGAGAACCAGCACATCATCCTGCGCGACCAGGGCGCCGAGCGCATCTCGCCGCTTTCCATCCCGCTGCTCATGGCCAACGCCGCCTCCGGTGTGGTGGCCATGAAGTACAACCTGCGCGGTCAGTCCTTCGGGACGGTGTCCGCCTGCGCGGCAGGCGCGCATGCGATCGGTATGGCTGAGCGCCTGATACGCCACGGCGACGCCGACTGCGTGGTCACCGGCGGCAGCGAGGCGGCCATCACTCCGCTGGCCACCGCCGCCTTCGGACGTATGGACGCGCTTTCGGACTCCGGCATCTCGCGTCCCTTCGACCTCCGGCGCGATGGCTTCGTGATGGGCGAGGGCGCCGGCGTCCTCGTGCTCGAGGAAGAGGAGGCCGCCAAGCAGCGCGGCGCGCGCATCCTGGGCGTCCTGCGGGGATACGCCGCAACCTCCGACGCTTTTCACCTCACCGCCCCCGAGCCCAGCGGCCGCGGGGCGGCCAAGGCGATCGAGCTGGCCCTCGAAGACGCGGAGCTGAGTCCCGACGACGTGATCTACGTGAACGCGCACGGAACCTCGACGCCGCTCAACGATCGCGCCGAGACCCAGGCGCTGAAGAGCGCCCTCGGTGAGGAGCAGGTCAAGCAGATTCCCGTGAGCTCGACCAAGTCGGCGATCGGTCACCTGCTCGGCGCCGCCGGCGCCGTCGAGTCGATCGCCACCCTGCTCGCGCTGCGCGACCGCATCGCGCCGCCCACGCTCAACTACCAGGAACAGGAAGAGGGGCTCGATCTCGACTACGTGCCCCGCGAGGCACGTCCGTTGGCCAACGGTGACACGCCGGCGATCGGGATATCCAATGCATTCGGATTCGGCGGGCACAACGCGGTGCTCGTCTTGGAGGCGACATGAGCGCACTGGCGGAAACGACTGTCTTCCGTGCGGAGGAGCCGCGCACGCTCGACGCCCTCGGGCGCCTCGAGGCGCTCTGCGACCCCGGTTCTCTGCACGTAATCCGGTCGACGATCCTCCCCCGGCGCGAGTCGAAGCGAATGCGTCCCGGCGACGGCGTGGTCGGCGCGGCGGGCACCGTGGCCGGCCGTCCCGTCTACGCCTACGCGCAGGACCAGTCGTTTGTGGGCGGCGCGCTCGGCGAGGCACACGCCGACACCATCATCCGCGTGATGGAGATGGCCGAGCGGGCCGGCGCTCCGGTTGTGGGCTTCATCGCCTCCGGCGGCGCGCGCATGGACGACGGCATCGCCGCGCTGGGCGGCTACGGGCGGATTTTCCGTCAGAACGTGCGCCTGTCGGGCAAGGTCCCCCAGATCTCGGTGATCAGCGGCGTCTCGGCCGGCGGCGGCTCGTATTCGCCGGCGCTCACCGATTTCGTGGTGATGACCGAGGGCTCGGCGATGTTCCTCACCGGACCCGGCATCGTGCGCGAGGTCATGGGCGAGGAGATCGACTCCGACGGCCTTGGCGGCACGCGCGTGCACTCCAAGAACGGCGTCTGCCAGTTCGAGGCCCACGACGACCTGCACGCGGTGCACCTCGTGCGTGAGCTGCTGCACTACCTGCCCCAGCGGGCGGGTGACTCTCCGCCTCATGCCGGGCCCGCCGACGTGCCGGGCACCGCTCCGGACACGATCGTCCCGGCCGAGCAGCGCCAGGTCTACGACGTCCGCGGCGTGATCGCCGCGCTCGTTGACGGCGGCGACCTGCTCGAGGTCTCCCCGCGCTGGGCGCGCAACATGGTCACCGCCTTTGCCCGCATCGACGGGCGGCCGGTGGGTGTGATCGCCAACCAGCCGTGGTACCTCGGCGGGGTGATCGACTCCGAAGCCGCGCAGAAGGCGGCCAAGTTCGTGCGTACCTGCAATTCCTTCGGCCTGCCGCTAGTGGTGTTGGTGGACACCCCGGGCTTCCTGCCCGGCACCAAGCAGGAGGGACTGGGCGTGATCCGACACGGAGCCAAGTTGTTGCACGCCTTCTCCGAGGCGGTGGTGCCCAAGCTGACCGTGGTGCTTCGCAAGGCCTACGGGGGCGCCTACATCTGCATGAACTCGAAGGACCTCGGCGCGGACCTGGCCCTGGCCTGGCCTCAGGCCGAGATCGGGATCATGGGGCCCAAGCAGGCGGTCGGAGTGGTGCACAAGCGTGCCCTGGCCGGGGCCGAGGACTTCGAAGGCGAGCGTGACCGCCTCGCGGCCGAGTACGCGGACGAGCACGTTTCGGCCGCCATCGCCGCGCGGATGGGCTTCATCGACGAGCTGGTCGAGCCCGCCGACACGCGCCGGCGCCTGGCCGGAGCGCTCGCGGCGTTGTCCGGGCCGGGCCACTGCGGCAACGGCGGCGGGAACATTCCGCTGTGACCACCACGTACGTGGCTCTGGGGGATTCCTTCACCGCGGGCGTGTCGGACGACGCGCCGCGCTGGGCCGACGAGGTCGCACGCGCCCTTGGGCCCGATACCCGCTACGAGAACTTTGCCTGGATCGGCGCGACGTCGGAGGATGTGGAGCGCGATCAGGTCGAGCGGGCGCTCGAGCTGAAGCCCGACCTGGTCACGCTCGTGTGCGGTGCCAACGACGTGCTGCTGTCCACGCGACCCGACCCCACGGAGTACGCGCAGCGGCTCTCGCGCATGTTCGACCGGCTCCGCCGGGAGGCACCCCAGGCGGAGATCATGACCGCCACCTACCCCGACATCTCCCAGTTTCTCGACTTGCGCCCGCGCTCGCGGGCTCGCGTGGAGGAGGGAATGAAGATGTTCAACGCGGCGTGCCGGACGGTGGCCGAGCGCCACGACGTGACGCTGCTCGACTCCTTCGCTCATCCCGCGGCCACCGACCGAGACACCTACTGCGACGACGGCTTTCACCCCTCCGAGGAAGGGCACCGCCGGGCCGCGATGGAGTTCCTGCGCACCTTGAGGGGCCGCCTGCGACTGCCCGAACGCGGCAAGAAAGCGTCGGCGTGACCACCTTCGAGAAGAGCTTCGACGAGCTGGAGGTCGGCGAGCGCTTCGCCACGGAGGCCCGGACGATCGGCGAGGCCGACATCATCGCCTTCGCCACCCTTACGGGTGACACTCACCCTCAGCACACCGACGCCCAGTGGGCCGAGACGAGCCGCTTCGGCGAGCGCATCGCCCACGGGCTGCTCGTGCTTTCCTGCGCCGCCGGGCTCGTGCCCTTCGACCCCGACCGCGTGGTGGCGCTGCGCAAGGTGAGCGACGCGGTGTTCAAGGCGCCGGTCAAGATCGGCGACAGCGTGCACGTGGAGGGTGAGGTGACCAGGACGCGCGAGCTCGACGACGAGCATGGCTTGGTCGAGTGCCGCTGGAAGGTGCTCAACCAGCACGGCAAGACCGTGATGCGGCTGACCGTCGAGGTCGTCTGGCGCGCCCAGCCGGTCTTGATCTAGCCCGATGCTTCTCGAAGGCAAGCGCTTCCTGATCACGGGCGTCCTGACCAAGGGCTCGATCGCCTATTCCGTGGCCGAGCGCGCCCAGCAGGAGGGCGCCGAGATCGTGCTCACCGGATTCGGGCGCACGCGGCGCATGACCGAACGGGCGGCGGCGCGGCTGCCTTCGCCGCCTGACGTGCTCGAGCTCGACGTGAACAACCCCGATGACTTCGCGTCGCTGGCCTCGGACCTCGAAGCGCTCTGGGGCGGGGTGGACGGCGCGTTGCACGCGATCGCGTTTGCTCCGGGAGATGCCCTGGGGGGGAATTTCATGAGCGCCCCGGCGGAGTCGGCTTCGGTGGCCTTTCAGACGAGCGCCTTTTCCTTCAAAGCCCTCGCGGAGGCCCTGCTGCCGCTTATGAGCCGTAATGAAGGTGGTTCGCTCGTGGGCATGGACTTCGACGGATCCGTGGCCTGGCCGGTGTATGACTGGATGGGCGTGGCCAAGGCTGCGCTGGAGTCGGTGTCGCGCTACCTCGCTCGCGACCTCGGTCCTTCGGGCGTGCGCGTGAACCTGGTCTCGGCCGGGCCCATCGAGACCCCTGCTGCGAGCGGCATCCCCGGCTTCGACGGGCTGGCTTCGATGTGGGGTGACCAGGCGCCTCTGGGCTGGGACACGAGCGACCCGGTGGCCGTGGCCGACACCGTGCTCTTCCTGCTGTCCGACCTGTCGCGCCGGATCACGGGCGAGATCGTGCACGTGGACGGCGGCTTTCACGCGATGGGCGCGCCACTCAAGACATAATCGCCCCGTGCTGCTCGCGATCGACGTCGGCAACACCCAGACCCATGTCGGGATGTTTCGCGACGACGAGCTGGTCGAGCACTGGCGCTTTGCCACTGTGCGCTTCGCCACGGCGGACGAGCTGGCCACGGTCGTCTCCTCGCTGCTTGGGCTCAGCGACCTGCGCGTGCGCGACGTCGATGCGGCGATCGTGTCGTCGGTGGTGCCCACGCTCGCCCGTGAGTACGAGCAGCTGATCGAGCGCTACCTGAACGGCCGGGGGGCCTTGGTCGGCCCGTGGCTCAAGACGGGAATGCCGATTCGCATCGACACGCCCCAGGAGCTCGGGGCCGACCGACTGGTGAACGCCGTGGCGGCCTACGACCGCGTCGGAGGCGCCTGCATAGCGGTGGACTTCGGAACGGCGCTCAACTACGACGTGGTCTCGAGCTCCGGCGAGTACCTGGGCGGAGTGATCTCCCCCGGAGTGGAAATCTCGCTGGAGGCGCTGGCGGCGCGGACGGCGCGACTGCCGCGGGTGGACATCGAGAAGCCCAAGCACGCGATCGGCAAGGGCACCCAGGAGGCCATTCAGTCCGGCGTGGTCTACGGCTTCGCCGGCCAGGTGGACGGGATCCTGGGCCGCCTGCGCGCAGAGCTCGGCGAAGAGGCCACGGCGATAGCAACAGGCGGCTTCGCCGGCGCGATCGTGCCCTTCTGCGACCAGGTGGACGAGATCGACGACCTCTTGACCCTGACCGGCCTGAAGCTGATCTGGGAGCGCAATAGGGGCTGAACTGCAGCAAAGAAGGTCTTGGTCCTGATGCGATCGACTTTCGGTTGCGGCGCGGTCGACTTCAACCCCTTTACCGCGCTGTCTACGCCGCGGGCCACGACTCGCTCACGAGAGAAGGGCGCTGGATGGCCGCGCTGCTGGCGAGCGGACAAGGCGCCGTGCTCACCTATCGAGCCGCCACCAGGCTCTGGGGCGTCGCATCGATCAGCGGACTCGACGCAACCGTGCCCAAGCAACGCGGGCCGGCGGCCGGCATCGACCTGGACGTGACCCTGCTCCCCCTTTCACCACACCCCGCAAGCGTTCGAGACCGATCGCGAGCGTGACCGGGTGCTGAACGCCGCCGGCTGGCGCCCGATCCGCATCACCTCGAGGCGGCTTGACCGCTCCCGCGACGATCTCCACCGCGATCTTCACCGAATGCTGGTCCTTTCGACGGTTACCCTGGCTGCATGAAGCTGACCGACCCCTGGACGCTCGGCGGCGTCCGGCTCGCCAACCGGGTCGTTCTCGCGCCGCTGGCCGGCATCGGCAACTGGTTCGTGCGCCTTCAGGCCAAGCGCTTTGGGGCCGGTCTGGTGGTCTCCGAGATGGTCTCCAGCTTCGGGCTCGCCTACGGCAACGAGCGCACCGTCAAGGAGTTTCTGCGCATCCACCCCGACGAGCACCCGGTAAGCATCCAGCTCTTCGGCCACGACCCCGCGGTCATGCGCGAGGCGGCCGCGATGGTCGCCGGCTCAGGCGCCGACCTGATCGACCTCAACATGGGCTGTCCCGTGAAGAAGGTGTGCAAGACAGGAGCCGGGGCGGCACTGCTGGACGATCCCTCCAGGGCGATCGCCATCGCCCTGGCCGCCGGCGAGGGCAGCGGCCTGCCCGTGACCGTGAAGCTGCGGCCGGGGCAGTCGCCGGGCGATCGCGCCGGCGTCGAGCTGGCCCGCCGTCTCGAGGCCGAGGCCGGTGTGGCCGGGATTGCCTTTCACCCCCGCCACGCTTCGCAGCAGCACTCGGGCGGCCCCGACTACGCGCTCGCGCACGAGCTTGCCACGGCGCTCACCATCCCGGTGATCCTCTCCGGCGGGCTTTCCGACGACGAGGCCGTGCTCCGCGCCTACGAGACCAGCGCCGCCACTGCGGTCATGCTCGCCCGCGGGTCGCTCGGAAACCCCTGGCGCTTCGGCCGGCTGCTCGGCAGCTACGTGGGAGAGCCCACCACGGACGAGGTCATAGGCGAGCTGGAGTGGGTGATCGCCGCCGCCGAGGACCATCTCGGGCCCGACCGCGCCGGCCGCTACCTGCGTAAGTTCTACCCCTGGTACGCCGA